>FSSH01000886.1_pt4 | contig 70843 bp, 72 predicted proteins | sample 1166101 | NCBI WGS metagenome assembly FSSH01 (sample SAMEA32972668, study PRJEB13176) | freshwater metagenome | biome: Drinking water system; feature: Biomass in drinking water that filtered by 0.45 um membrane; material: drinking water | place: USA | collected 2012-12-20 | depth 0 m | reverse complement strand
CCCATAAGGAATAGGCTAAGAGCACCAGTACGATAATCAGCAGGATTATGATCGCCGACATGACAAAATTCCGTTCGTGATGCTAAGTGCTTGAACCGTGGGACAGGGATGTTTAGCAAATAATTATATCCGCCTGTTCACTAGCAATCGAAAGCCATCATGACAGTTAGCCCGCACGCTTCTTCCGCAAATCACCAGATCATCAAGGGCGCAACGGGCGACTGGGAACTCGTTGTCGGCATGGAGGTTCATGCCCAGGTGACGTCGAAGTCGAAGCTGTTTTCGGGCGCTTCCACCGTCTTTGGTGCTGAGCCGAACGCCAATGTGAGCCTGGTGGATGCGGCCATGCCCGGCATGCTGCCGGTGATCAACGAGGAATGCGTACGCCAGGCCATTCGCACCGGGCTTGGCCTCAAGGCCAGGATCAACAACCGCTCGGTGTTTGACCGCAAGAATTATTTCTACCCCGATTTGCCGCAGGGCTATCAGATCAGCCAGTACAAAAGCCCGATCGTTGGAGAGGGTGAGGTGAGCCTCGATCTTGCTGACGGGGCGAGCGTCAAGATCGGTATCGAGCGCCTTCATCTGGAGCAGGACGCCGGCAAATCGCTGCATGACCAGCACCCCACCATGTCGTTTGTCGATCTCAACCGCTCAGGCATTGCGCTCATGGAGATCGTCTCGCGCCCCGATATCCGCTCCACCGAGCAGGCGAAGGCCTATCTCACCAAGATGCGCACCATTTTGCGCTATCTCGGCACCTGCGATGGCGACATGGAAAAGGGCTCCATGCGCGCTGACGTGAATGTGTCGGTCCGCCGCAAGGGCGACCCCAAGCTTGGCACACGCTGCGAGATCAAGAACGTCAATTCCATCCGCTTTGTCGGTCAGGCGATCGAATACGAGGCGCGCCGCCAGATCGGCATTCTGGAGGATGGCGGCGCAATTGATCAGGAAACCCGCCTTTATGATGCGGGCAAAGGCGAGACGCGCTCCATGCGCTCCAAGGAGGAGGCGCATGATTACCGCTACTTCCCCGATCCTGACCTGCTGCCGCTCGAATTCGACGATGTCTATGTGGAAAATATCCGCGCCGAATTGCCGGAATTGCCGGACGCCAAGAAGGCCCGCTTCATCGCTGATTACGGCCTTACCTCCTATGATGCGAGCGTGCTGACGGCAGAAAAGGAAACGGCCGATTATTTCGAGGCCGCCGTCACATCCGGCGATAAGAAGCGTGACGCCAAGCAGGTTGCGAACTGGATCAATGGCGATGTGGCGGCCTTCGCCAACAGCCAGAACCTTGCGGCCTCGGCCACACACATCACGCCGGCCCAGATCGCCAGCCTGGTTGATCTCATCAGCGAAGGGGTGATTTCCGGCAAGATCGCCAAGGATGTGTTGGCCATTATCATCGGTGAGGACAAGGCTGCTGATCCGCGCGACATTGTCGAGAAGCGCGGTTTGCGGCAGGTGACTGATGCGGGCGCGATTGAGGCGGCGGTTGACGCGGTGATTGCCGCCAGCCCCGACAAGGTCGAGCAGGCGAAGGCGAAGCCCACCATGCTCGGCTGGTTCGTTGGCCAGGTGATGAAACAGACCGGTGGCAAGGCCAATCCGCAGGTTGTCAACGATATGCTGAAGTCAAAGCTCGGGATATGAGCGGGGCATGACAGTACCGCTGACCATCCGCGCCGCCACGCGCCATGATTTGCCGGGCATTCTGGCAATCTTTGCGGCTGACGATGTGGGTGGGCACGCCGAATATCGTGGGCTGGCGCCTATAGCGGTCTATGAGCAGGTCTTCGAGCGTATTGCCGCAAGCAGCGACAATGCTCTCTTTGTTGCTCTCGTTGATCGCAAGATCGTCGGCACCTTCCATCTCACCTTCATTCCCGGCCTCGTCAATCACGGCCTGCTGCGCGCCAAGCTCGAAAGTGTCCATGTGCTCGCGGAGAACCGCAGCCAGGGCGTCGGTGAGCAGATGGTGCGCTATGCGCTGAATGAAGCCCGCCGGCGCGGGGCTGGCATGATGGAGTTATCCTCCAACAAGAAGCGGCTGGCTGCCCACCGCTTTTATGAGCGCCTGGGGTTTGCCCGCACACATGAGGCCTTCAAGATGATGTTGTGACGGCTCTAGCGCCAGATCGAGAAGCCCAGCGACGGGCCGCCAAGCAGCAAGGCCGACCAGATCCAGGCAGATGTCCAGTTGGCGGTCTGGAACGCCCAGAACGGCATGCGGCTCATGCCGGCCAGCAATGGTACAATCGCCCGCAAAGGCCCGAAGAAGCGGCCGATGAACACGCCACCCGCTCCCCAGCGCCGGAAGAAGGCTTCGCCTCGCTCCAGGATGGCCTGGCGCTTAACGAACGGCCCCATGTTCTTGACTTCACTGCCATAGCGCCACCCGAACCAGTAAGATACCCAGTCGCCAAGGGCAGCGCCAATACCACCTCCCAGGATAACCGGGACCAGGTCGATATTGCTCGCTGCCGCCAAAATGCCAATACCCAGAAGAATCGAGGTCGCCGGCACAAAAAGGGAGATCACAGCCAAACTTTCGCAAAACGCCAGAAATCCGACGAGCGGCGGTCCCCAATGCTGGTTATCACGTACAAAATGCACAAGGTCTTGCGTCAACTGTTCCATGCACAGGCGTTAGCGGCTGGGCAGCGAGAGTGCAAGACCTTGCTCGAAAGGCAGTCGATCGGCGCCGCGCTGGTCGGCGGCCTTAGAGTCAATCGAAAGTAAATATCAGCCTTCGCAGGTTAACTGTTAACCGCGTGCGAGGTTATGAAGTATTCATCTAGAGTTTTAAGTCGAATTCTACAGATTGCGGCTATGTTGGTTTCATACAGGGAATGCACCGGAAAATCCGGGCAAGCGTGAGACGAGCAAAATGATCAACAAGAGCAATCTGGCGAAGACCACCGAGACCGCAAAGCCTGCCGGCGAAATCAAGCGTCACTATCTGGACGCGCTGGCCATGGTCGAGCGCGCCCATCGCGGCCTGCTTGACGTCATCAAGGATGAGTTCGACCGCATCGGCCGCTCCGATGTCAACGCCACCCAGGCGCTCATCCTGTTCCATATGGGGGACGCTGAACTGACGGCTGGCGAATTGAAGACGCGCGGCTATTATCTGGGATCGAACGTTTCCTACAATCTCAAGAAACTGGTCGATCTTGGCTATATCCTGCATCAGAAGAGCCGTGTCGACCGCCGCACCGTGCGCATCAAGCTGACCCCCAAGGGTCAGGAAATCCGCGCCGTTGTCGACAGGCTTTATGATCGCCAGACGCATTCGCTCGAAGCGGTGGCTGGCATTTCGCAGGAAGAATTCGATCGTTTGTCGGCAGCCCTCCAGCGTCTGGAGCGTTTTTGGATCGACCAGATCCGCTACCGCATGTGATTGCGACATAATAAGAAGAAGAGAACGATGACAGGGAAGGGCGGTTCGCGAGGCCGCTCTTTTCGTTTTTGTGGCCGCGCGTCACAGCTTTGACCGATTTGACCGTCACTCTGCCACTCCAATCATGGTTGCCGACGTGAATCACATTGCTGTTGCCTGATCGATTGCAATCTGATCAACCGGATCGGCCGTCAGAGGCGAGCGGATCAAGGAAAGAATTGTGACGACATCGAACTGGAAATTGAGCGGAAGGCGGCTGACGCGCCGGAATGTTTCGACCCTGCTTGCCGGCGTGGCGATGCTTGGTGGCAGCGCAAAAGCCCAGAATTTCGTGTCAAACGCAACAATTCCCGGTACCGAGTGGCGGGAACGCTTTGATATATCGACCCCGCAAGCAAGCCTGCCGGAGGTGCGCCAGAGCCCGCTTCTGGGAACGTCCTCTGTTGCCAATGTCGAGCGCGCGATCCAGCGCTACAATGATATCGTCGCGCGCGGCGGCTGGCCGACTGTGCCGGAAGGACCGGCGCTGCGCGTGGGTGTCGCGAGCCAAAACGTGCTGGCGCTGCGCCGGCGCCTGGTCGCCTCGGGCGATCTTGAACAAACGACGGGGCGGCAGGAAATTTTCGACAGTTTTGTCGAAGCAGCCGTCAAGCGCTTCCAGTATCGCCACGGGATCGCCCCGGACGGGGTTGTGCGGGCGCCGACCTATCACGCGCTGAACGTTCCGGCCGAGCGCAGGCTGAGCCAATTGTCGCTCAATCTCGGGCGCCTGCGCACCATGGCTGTGCCGCTTGGTGAGCGATATGTAGCGATGAACATTCCGGCGGCCGAACTCGAAGCAGTGCAGGGCGGAGCGGTTATTCAGCGTCACAGTACGGTCGTCGGCCAGATCGACCGACCCTCGCCGATTCTTGCGGTTCGTATCGTCGAGATCAATTTCAACCCCTTCTGGACGGTGCCGGCCTCCATTGTCCGTCGCGATCTTATCCCCAAGATGCAGAAAGACCCCGAATATCTCGCCAAGAACAAGATTCGTATTTTTGATCAGACAAATAACGAGCTGTCGCCGCAATTCATCAACTGGAACACCGAAGAAGCGGTGAATTTCCGCTTCCGTCAGGATCCGGGCAGCATTAACTCTCTGGGCAATGTGCGGCTTGGCATGCCCAATACCGAAGCTGTCTACATGCACGACACGCCGCAGAAATCTCTGTTTGGCGGTGATGCACGATTCCATTCCTCGGGCTGCGCCCGCGTTCAGAATGTTCGCGAACTGGTGACGTGGTTGTTGTCTGATAATCCTGAATGGCAGCGCGTGCGCATCGACCAGGCGATCCGTACCGACGAGCGCATTGACGCCAAGCTGACGCGCCCGGTCCCGGTCTATTGGGTCTACATCACGGCGTGGGCGAACGCGGACGGCATCATCCATTTCCGTGACGATGTCTACAAGCGTGATGAACAGCAGCTTGTCGGCAATCTTGCGCTGCCTGCAACGCCTTATGATTCAGTCGGGCCGCAAGCCTTTGTGCCGGGTGAAAAGCGGGCCGCGCGCGTGCAGTGATTGCGCTGTTTCCTGATGACGGGTTGCGCCCAGCTGGCGTTCTCGGCTAGTCGAGGCGGGTCTTTTGGCTGGTGAACGCTCCAGCTCCCTCAACGCTAGATCATACCGAGGCTCTTTTCATGGCTACCAGCAGCGCGGCGGACGGCTCTGTCCGCTCATCCGACTTCTTTTCAGCCTCCCTTGAGGCGCGCGATCCTGCCATCGCTGCTGCTGTAAAAGCGGAACTCGGTCGCCAACGTCATGAAATCGAGTTGATCGCCTCGGAAAACATCGTCTCGCGCGCCGTTCTGGAAGCGCAGGGCTCGGTCATGACCAACAAATACGCCGAGGGCTATCCGGGACGGCGCTATTATGCCGGCTGCCAGCATGTTGATATCGCTGAACAACTGGCGATAGATCGGGCAAAAGAGCTGTTTTCCTGCGGTTTTGCCAATGTGCAGCCGCATTCGGGCGCGCAGGCCAATCAGGCGGTGTTTCTGGCGCTCCTCAAACCGGGTGACACGTTTATGGGTCTTGATCTGGCAGCCGGTGGCCATCTGACCCACGGCTCACCGGTCAATCTGTCGGGCAAATGGTTCGTGCCCGTGCCCTACACGGTGCGCAAGAGCGACCAGATCATCGACATGGATGAGGTCGAGAAGATCGCTCATCAGGCAAAACCCAAGCTCATCATCGCCGGTGGTTCGGCCTATTCGCGCCTTTGGGATTTTGCGCGCTTTCGCGAGATTGCCGATGCAGTCGGCGCGCTTTTCATGGTCGATATGGCCCATTTCGCTGGTTTGGTCGCAGCAGGCGAGCATCCAAGCCCGTTCCCTCATGCCCATGTGGCGACCACCACGACCCACAAGACATTGCGCGGTCCGCGCGGTGGCATGATCCTCACCAATGACGAGGGGCTGGCCAAGAAAATCAATTCAGCCGTCTTCCCCGGGCTTCAGGGCGGCCCGCTGATGCATGTGATTGCCGCCAAGGCGGTCGCCTTTGGCGAAGCCCTGCAGCCTGAGTTCAAATCCTACAGCCGGCACGTGATTGCCAACGCCAGAGCCCTTGCCGAGCGTCTGCGAGGTCACGGCTTCGAGATTGCGTCCGGCGGCACCGATAACCACCTCATGCTGGTTGATCTGCGCCCGAAGGGCCTCAAGGGTAATGTCTCCGAGCAGGCGCTGGTGCGCTCCTTCATCACCTGCAACAAGAATGCTATTCCCCACGATACGGAAAAGCCGATGATCACATCAGGCATCCGTCTTGGCACGCCGGCCGCAACCACGCGCGGCTTTGGCATCGCCGAATTCCATCAGGTGGGGGATCTTATTGCCGAGGTCCTGAATGCTGTGGCCCAGTCCAGCGATGGCCAGGCGCCGCTCGTTGAAGCAGCCATTCGCAAGCGCGTTATCGCCCTGACCGACCGTTTCCCCATTTACTGAGGCTCATGATGCGTTGCCCGTACTGTGCAAGTCAGGACACGCAGGTCAAGGATTCGCGGCCGACCGATGATAACGCCGCCATAAGGCGTCGTCGCAGCTGCCCTGGTTGCGGCGGCAGGTTCACCACCTTCGAGCGTGTGCAATTGCGCGAACTCACCGTCGTCAAACGGTCGGGACGCCGGGTGCCGTTTGATCGCGACAAGCTTGACCGCTCCGTGCGTGTGGCGCTGCGCAAGCGCCCGGTTGAAGATGAGCGCATCGAGCGCATGGTAAGCGGCATCGTCCGCCAGCTGGAAAGCTCAGGAGATGTCGATATCAACTCGAATTCCATCGGCGAACTGATCATGGAGGGCCTGCGCGTTCTCGATCAGGTGGCCTATGTGCGCTTTGCCTCGGTCTATCGCAATTTCCGGGAAGCGAAGGACTTCGAGACCGTGCTCGATGAATTGCAAGCCGAGGAGACGCCGCGCCCGGGGGCGTCAAAAAAGCGGCTTGAGTGAAGCCGCCGATGATGATCATCGCCTGATGGCGGCAGCGCTGCGGCTGGCGCGTCGCGGGCTTGGGCTGGCACGCCCGAACCCGTCGGTTGGCTGCCTCATCGCCCGCGCAGGTCCGGATGGTCCGCTGATCGTCGGGCAGGGCGTGACCTCAACCGGCGGCCGCCCCCATGCGGAGGCAAATGCGCTCGCTCAAGCAGGGGCTGCGGCGCGCGGGGCAACCGCCTATGTGACACTTGAACCTTGCTCCCATATCGGCCGCGCTGCCCCCTGTTCGCAGGCCCTGATCGATGCCGGTATAGCGCGGGTTGTCTGTGCCCTCGAAGATCCTGATCCACGCACCGCCGGCGGTGGCTTTGCGCGCATGGTAGAAGCCGGCATCACGATCACCCGTGACGTGATGCGTGCCCAGGCGGTGATTGTTCATGAAGGTCATCTGGCGCGTCTGCGCTTTGGCCGGCCGCACGTCACGCTGAAGCTGGCGCTGTCGGCTGACGGCAAATTGGGGATATCCGGCCAACGCGTTGCCATTACAAATGAAGTGATGAATTCTGCTGTTCATCGCTGGCGCAGCCAGTCAGACGGCATCGTTGTCGGGATCGGCACCGTGCTCAGCGATGATCCGGCGCTTGATGTCCGCTTGCCGGGCCTTGCTTCGCGCTCGCCCACGCCGATTGTCTTTGATAGCCGGCTGCGGCTGCCGCTTGGCGCGCGTCTGGTTGCTGAAGCTCGCATCCGTCCGCTTCACGTCGTGACGAGCCTCGATGCCGCCGAGGCGAAGGCGGATGCGCTGGCGGCACGGGGCGTCCATATCCAACGTATACCGCCACCATGGCTCAGCGCCGGGCGCATCAACCTCGATATCGCCTTGCGTGAACTCGGCAAGCTTGGCTTGACGACCCTCTTTGTCGAGGGCGGGTTGACCTTCGCCAGAGCGCTCCTCGCCCATGATCTCGTCGACACCATCATTTTGCTGCGCGGGCAGCGCGTGATCGGCGATACGGGCATTGCCGCGCTGGCGCCGGGGTCGCTTGATGACATCATCGCCGGGCAACGCTTCGAGCGGCATGAGGAAGAGCTGTTCGCCGGCGATATAGCCACATATTATCGCCGCAGGAGATAGCCCATGTTCACCGGCATCATCACTGATCTAGGAACGATTGCAGCCATCGCTGATCGCGGCGGTGCCAAACGCCTGCGTATCACGCCGAAAGCCAGCGTCGACGGGCTGGCGATCGGCGCCTCGATTGCCTGTTCGGGTGTCTGCCTGACGGCCATCGCTATCGCGCCGTCAGGGACGGCACCGTGGTTTGATGTCGATGTGTCAACCGAAACGTTGGCCCGCTCGACAGCGGGGCAATGGCAAATTGGTACGCAGATTAATCTCGAACGTTCGCTCAGACTGGGTGACGAGCTTGGTGGCCATATCGTCACCGGCCATGTTGACGGGCTGGCGCGGATCCTCACTCGGCTTGACGAGGATGACTGCGCCCGCTTTACCCTTGAGGCACCGGCGGAACTGGCGAAATTCATTGCCGAGAAGGGTTCGTTGGCACTTGATGGTACGTCGCTGACCGTCAATCGTGCCGAGGGAAACATTTTCGACATCATGCTGATCCCTCATTCGCTTGGTGTCACCACCTGGGGGGCTGCGCAGGCAGGCCATGAGGTAAACCTTGAGGTTGACCTGATGGCGCGCTATGCGGCGCGCCTGCTGGCCGGCAGGCAGGCTGGGGCGGGAGAGAGGATATAACGTCGATGCAGGTAACACCGACAACCGCTATGGCGCATGTTCCTGGCCCGCCGCCACGTGTCCTCATCATCGAGGCTCGCTTTTACCAGCATATCGCCGACGAATTGCTGGCGGGTGCCCGCGCCAGGCTGGCGCAGGCGAACGCCGAAATCGACGTCGTGACCGTTCCCGGAGCGCTGGAAATTCCTGCCGTCATTGCCCTTGCGGTGCGCGCATCGCGTGAAGTGCAGGGCTTTCGTCCCTATGATGGTTTCGTCGTTCTTGGCACCGTCATTCGCGGCGAGACGACGCATTACGATGTCGTGGCCAATGAATCGAACCGTGCGGTGATGGATCTGGCAACGGGCGAAGGGCTGGCGATCGGTAACGGCATTCTGACGGTTGAGAGCGAGGAACAGGCGCTGGCGCGCGCCCGCCAAAGCGACATGGACAAGGGTGGCGCAGCGGCATCGGCCTGTCTGGCGATGATCGCGCTTCAGCGTAAATGGAGCCTCCAGCCGGCGCTCGTCGCAAGCCATGCGGCGACGGGCGGATTTGATCCCGACATGTTGCGGCGGCTCGGCAATGCCTTGCGCCCAACGTCGCCAGCCGGTAACGACCACTGATGGTATCTGCAAACAACAGGCTCCCCAAACCAGGCAACAAGCGTTCGGCTGCTCGCCTTGCGGCGGTGCAGGCGCTTTACCAGATGGATATTTCCGGCGCCGACCTCTTTGCCACGTTGAGCGAATTCGAAGCTTTTCGCCTGGGCAAGGAAGTCGATGGCGATGTCTACCGCGATGCGGATGTCGCTTTTTTTCGCGATATCGCCGGTGGTGTCGTGCGGGAGCAGATTGCGCTTGACCCGGCCATTGACGGCGTTTTGAAAGAGGGTTGGCCGCTGGCGCGGATCGACTCGACATTACGCCAGATCCTGCGTTGTGGCGCTTATGAGATTTATTACCGCCGTGATGTGCCGGCCCGCGCCGCCATCGTCGAATACGTCGATATCGCCAACGCTTTTTTTGCCAACGGTGAAGAGCCGCGTATCGTCAACGCCATCCTCGACACGCTGGGCCGGCAGGAAAGGGCGGAGGATTTCTCCGGCGCTGCCCCGCGCTCCGCCTGATGCTTGCACGCCCCGATGAAGACACCCTCATCGCCCGCTATCTGGCGCCGCTGGCAAGCGATCCCGCCGCCTTCAATCTGACCGATGATGCCGCCTGCCTGGCCGTTCCTTCGGGATATGAGTTGGTGGTCACGATGGACGCGCTGGTCGCCGGTGTGCATTTTTTTGCCGATGACCCGCCTGATCTCATCGCTCGCAAGGCGTTGCGTACCAATCTTTCGGACCTTGCCGCCAAGGGCGCCCGCCCACGCGCCTATCTGCTGACCCTGGCGCTTCCCGACGAGTGGAGCGAGGCGTGGCTTGCTGATTTCGTCAAAGGTCTCGATTTCGACCAGAAGCACTTCGATATTGCCCTCCTTGGCGGGGACACAACCCGCTCGGCCGGGCCGCTGATGCTCTCGATCACGGCGCTGGGCCTTGTACCGGCTGGGAAAATGGTCCGTCGCAAAGGCGCGCAAGCGGGCGACCGCGTCTTCGTCACCGGCACGATTGGCGATGCGGCGTTTGGCTGCCGGCTGCGGCTTCAGCCCGAGCGCTTCGAGAATTTGGCGGCGAACCATCGGGCTTACCTGTTACAGCGCTATCTTGTTCCTGAGCCGCGAAACGCGCTGGCTGGCCTGCTGCAGGTCCATGCGAGCGCGGCGATGGATGTTTCCGACGGGTTGGCAGGCGATTGCGCCAAGCTCTGTCGCGCCAGCGGCGTCAGTGCAATGATCGATATCGCTCATGTGCCGTTGTCGGCGGCCGCGTACACGCTGTGTGGCACCGGTACCGATATGCTTGAACTGGCATTGAGCGGGGGTGATGACTACGAAATCCTCTTCACCGTCGCCCCGGATCGATGCAGCACCCTCATGGCAGAAGCGCGCGCAGCGAATGTTGCCGTCAGCGAAATCGGCACTATCGTCGCGGGCAATGCGCCCCCGCAATTTGTCCACGAGGGCGACGTTCTGTCGTTCGCAACCACGAGTTTCAGCCATTTCTGATCGAGGTCCTTGACCGCAAAGCCCCTCATCGGGCTATCAGCACCTTACTTGCCGTTTTCATTCCGGGGTTTGACGTCATGATCACTGCCGCACTGCCGCAAGACGGCGACCCGGACAAGCTTGCCCGCCACAACGCCCGCTGTCTGTCGCTGGCACTGGCGCTCGGCGGCGCCAATTCGACGATTAATTTCGCGCTGGGCGGCATTCTGGGCAGCCAGCTGGCGCCCAGCCGCGAGCTGACAACACTGCCGATCACCGCCTTTGTCGTTGGTTCGCTCGCCACCGCCATTCCAGCCTCCCTGCTGATGGCCCGCATCGGCCGCAAGCCGGGCTTCCTGCTGGGTGGCGTCATCGGCATGACGGGCGGGCTTGTCGCGGCTGCTGGCGTGATTGCCAGTTCGTTCTGGTTGTTTTGCCTTGGAACTTTTTTGGCCGGTTCATATCTGTCATGGACGCAGTTTTTCCGTTTTGCCGCAGCTGACACGGCAACGCCAGCCTTTCGCCCCAAGGCAATTTCATGGGTTTTGGCCGGCGGGCTGGCGGCAGCCTTCATCGGTCCGCAGATCGTCATCAACGCCAAGGATGCGCTGCCGGGTCTCACCTATGTCGGACCTTATATCGGTTCAACGCTCGTGATCCTTCTGTCGATGGGCTTCATCGCGCTCACCCGCTGGCCGAAGATGGACACCAACCGTCTCGAAGCCGCGATATCACGCCCGTTGAGCGAGATCATCCGCCAGCCGCGCTTTGTGGTCGCGGTTGCTATTGGCATGCTGTCCTACGCGGCAATGAACCTGGTGATGACGGCGGCTCCCGTCGCCATGGTGGTGCAATGCGGCTATTCGATCACCGATTCGACGCTTGGAATTCAGTGGCATGTGGTGGCCATGTATGCGCCGAGCTTCTTCACCGGGTCGCTCATCGCCCGCTATGGCAAGATCAAAGTGATGAGCGCGGGTCTGGCTCTGCTCGGCCTGTGTGCGGTTGTCGGGTATGCGGGCTATTCTGTCGCCCATTTTTGGGCAGCGCTCGTGCTGCTCGGACTTGGCTGGAACCTTGCCTATGTGTCCGCAACCGCTCTTGTTGCCGATTGCCATCATCCAGCCGAGCGCGGTAAAGTGCAGGGAATAAACGATTTTCTGGTGTTTGGTCTGGTTTCTCTTGCCTCGCTGACGTCGGGTGTCCTGCAGAATTATGGAGGCTGGCACGCCGTTCTGTCAGCCCTTCTGCCGATGCTGGGACTGGCTGTGATAGCCCTCGTGATCCTGTTGACATCGCAGCGCCGTCTGGCTCGCGCCGGCTGACAGACGCGTGATTCAGTTGCGCGACGGCTATTCCTTGGCTACACCGCGCCCGACCTAGAGGGCCAAGGGCAGATAGTCATCTCGTTGTCGCTTCCGCGGCGAATGGGTGGCATGGGGTTGGCCCGCGCAACAGTTGAGGGTAATCATATGACGGCATTGTGGCTGATCATCGCCTGCGGTTTGGCAGCGATCGTATTCGGCATCGTGACGAGTTCGGCTTTGATGAAATCAGATGCCGGAAACGCGCGCATGCAGGAAATTGCAAAAGCAATCGAAGAAGGAGCGGCGGCCTATCTGCGCCGGCAGTACGTGACGATTGCCGCCGTGGGCGCGGTGATTTTCCTGCTGGCAATCTATTTCCTTGGCATTCTGGCTGCGATCGGCTTTGCCATCGGCGCCATTCTGTCAGGCGTCGCGGGCTTCGTGGGGATGAACGTGTCGGTGCGTGCCAATGTGCGCACCGCCCAGGCGGCGACCAAGTCGCTGGCCGCCGGCCTTGATATTTCGTTCAAGGCAGGCGCGGTGACCGGCATGCTGGTCGCCGGACTGGCACTTCTGGGAGTTGCCGTCTATTTCCTGATCCTGACCTCCGGCCTCGGACTTCCGGCCACAGGCCGCACCGTGATCGACGCGCTCGTCTCTCTTGGCTTTGGCGCCTCGCTGATATCGATCTTCGCCCGTCTGGGCGGCGGCATCTTCACCAAGGGCGCGGATGTCGGCGGCGATCTTGTCGGCAAAGTGGAAGCGGGTATCCCCGAGGATGACCCGCGCAATCCGGCGACGATTGCCGATAACGTTGGTGACAATGTCGGTGACTGCGCCGGCATGGCAGCCGATCTCTTCGAGACCTATGCCGTTACCATCGTTGCCAGCATGGTTCTGGCCGCCATCACGTTTGCTGGCGCACCGCTGGTGGGGCAGGCGATGATCTATCCGCTGGCCATCGGCGGCATCTGTATCCTGACCTCGATCCTGGGGACCTATTTCGTCAAGCTCGGGCAGAACAACTCGATCATGGGCGCCCTTTACAAGGGTCTCGTGGCGGCTGGCCTTCTGTCGGTGGTCGGGATCGCCATCGTCACACAGACCGTCCTGCCGGAAGGCTTCGCGACAGTCTTTACGGCCGGCGCACTCAAATTTACCGGCACGGCCCTGTTCATTTGCGCAGCTCTCGGCCTTGTCATCACCGCGCTCATCGTCTGGGTGACGGAATACTACACCGGCACCGGCTTTCGCCCCGTGGTGTCGATTGCCCAGGCCTCCGTCAGCGGCCATGGCACCAACGTCATCCAGGGCCTGGCGGTATCGATGGAAGCGACCGCAGCGCCCGCGCTCATCATCATCGTTGGCATTATCGCCACCTATTCGCTGGCCGGTCTCTTCGGTGTGGCGATTGCGGTGACGGGGATGCTGTCGGTCACCGGCATCATCGTTGCACTTGATGCCTTCGGTCCGGTCACCGACAATGCCGGCGGCATCGCCGAAATGGCCGGTCTGCCGAAGGAAGTGCGCGTTACCACCGATGCGCTCGACGCGGTCGGCAACACTACCAAGGCCGTCACCAAAGGCTACGCCATCGGTTCTGCCGGTCTTGGTGCGCTCGTCCTCTTCGGCGCCTATACCGCCGATCTCAACTACTTCATCGCCAATGGCAGCACTTACAAATTCTTCGCTGGCGTTGGTGCTGTCGACTTCTCTCTGTCAAATCCCTACGTCGTCGTCGGCCTGCTGCTTGGCGGCTTGCTGCCTTATCTCTTCGGAGCCATGGGCATGACAGCCGTCGGCAAGGCTGCCGGTGCGATTGTTGAGGAAGTCCGTCGCCAGTTCCGCGAAAAGCCGGGCATCATGGCCGGCACCGACCGCCCTGATTATGCCCGGGCGGTGGATCTGCTGACGAAACGCGCCATTGCCGAGATGATCATTCCCTCTCTGCTGCCGGTTCTCTCTCCCATCGTTGTGTTCTTCGTCGTCAGCCTCATTGCCGGCAAGGCGCAAGCCTTTGCCGCGCTTGGCGCCCTATTGCTTGGTGTTATCATCACCGGCCTTTTTGTCGCCATTTCGATGACGGCTGGCGGCGGCGCATGGGACAACGCCAAGAAATCGTTTGAAGACGGTTTCGTCGACAAGGACGGGGTTCGTCATCTCAAGGGGTCGGATGCGCACAAAGCCTCCGTCACCGGCGACACGGTCGGCGATCCTTACAAGGATACGGCGGGTCCGGCGGTCAATCCCATGATCAAGATCACCAATATCGTGGCTCTTCTGCTGCTGGCCGTTCTGGCTCATTTCGGCTGATCACGACCCTCAACACAACAAGGCCGCGCGAGGCATGCCTGGCGCGGCTTTTTCTTGACTGGAATTGACCGTTTTCAGTTGCCGGTGTTGCGAATAAGGTTCTGGAATACCTGACCCAGGAAGGTTTGTTCGCGCCCGCCCGTTGCCGTCTTGCGTGAGACGCTATCGATGACCCGGCCATCTTCCAGGCCATAACGGGCGATGCGCGTTACCCGCTGCGCCTTGTCGAAATAAACCGCCAGCACCCGCTGGTCGATCACTGTCGGATCGCCGCCCGGGATGCGCTCGACCTTCTGGGTGATGTAATAATAGACATCGCCATCCAGTGTCGCCGTCGTGGTTGGTGTCCCGAGAACGAAGTTGACCTGATCGCGGCTCGAGCCAACCGGTACCTGGTCGAGCGCTTCTTCCTGCAGAACATATCCGCGCGTGAAAACCTGGACGAAGGACCCCGGTCGCAGACCGCTATCCTGGCTGCAGGCGGCTAGTCCTAGCCCGGCGGTCATCGCCACGATCACAAGGCGCGAGGGTGGAAAACGGAGGAGGCGAGCTGGTCTTTTCATGTCGATGTCTGGTCCGCACGGTCGTGGTTGCAATCATGGATACCGTATCGCGAGGCTTGATGGCAATCTTCATGGCCGAAACTAAGGCCGGCGCGATTGCCACTCATGCCTTTCCCATGTCAGCGAAAGTTTGCTAGGAGCACGTGATGATCATGTCCTTGTTCCGCTCCCGGCCATCACCGATACCAGCCCTGCTCTACAAGGAGGTGGTTGCTGCCAGTCGCCGGGAGGCGTTTTATCGCGATTTCGCCATACCCGACACGCCCCAGGGTCGTTTTGAAATGGTCGTCTTGCACGCCTGTCTCCTGCTGCGCCAGACGCGCCATCACCCCGAGCTGGAAGCGCTGGCGCAGGATGTGGTTGATCTGATGTTTACCGAACTCGACAGCGCACTGCGCGAAATGGGTATCGGTGACATGGCGGTCCCGCGTCGCATGAAAAAGCTGGCGGGGGCCATTTACGGTCGCTTTGCTGCTTATGACGAGGCTTTCAAGAGCAAAAACAGTGATGACATGTGTGAGACATTGCAGCGCAATATCGACGTCGCCGACGGATCGGGCGGCGTCATGGCGCTTGCCGATTATCTCCGCAACGCCGACGATATTCTGGCGAAGCAATTTGACGTCGGGACGGTTTTAGCCGGACGCATCGATTTCCCGCCCTGTGTAGTCACCCCGGCAACCTGATGGGCAATGACCTGTCCTTTCACCGGTTTGTCCGCCGCGCTGATGTGCCTGATGCCGGGCGTGAATGGCGGGTTGAAGCCTCGTCGGAAGAATGCAGCCGTCTCGCCGAAGCGCTTGATCTGATATCAATCGAGAGTTTTGCCGCCGACCTGGCGATGTCTCCCGCGCAGGATGGTCTTTACGCCAAAGGACACTTCACTTGCGCGCTCACCTATCGTTGCGTCCGCTCGCTGGAGCCGTTTGTTCACCAGCTGAGCGAGCCCGTTGAGCGCCTGTTTCTGCCGACGCTGCCTGATGAGGCTGAAACGAGCGAGCTCGAACTCTCGCCTGACGATGAACCGCCCCAGCTGATGGCGGGTGAGGGCGCTGATATCGGCCTCATGCTTGCCGAGGCGCTGTCGCTGGCAATTGATCCTTACCCGCGCAAGCCGGGTGCTGATCTTGTGGCGGAGACAACGCCACAACCGTCTCTGTCGCCATTTTCTATTCTCTCGAAGCTGAAAGATCGAGAGAGCAGATGAGACGCGGATCGGTAAAGAAACCACTTGCCATTGTCCCTGACGGATTTAGGGTCCTCATCCCGCCATCGTTCCGGGCAACAGGCGTCAATAAGAGAAGCCGATGACAAGCGCGCTGACAATTGCCGTGGACGCTATGGGCGGCGATCACGGGCCCGAGGTGACGGTTGCAGGCGCGGCATTAGCCGCCGAGCGGCATCCCTTTTTGTCCTTTCTTCTGGTCGGTCAACAGGACCTGATCGCGGCGGTTCTGGCCCGCCACCCGATCTTGCAGGGCCGCGCCGAGATCATTCATAGCGATGTCGCCGTCCGCATGGACGACAAGCCAAGCCAGGCCTTGCGCACGGGGCGCTGGAAATCCTCGATGTGGATGGCACTCGATGCCGTCAAGACCGGCAAGGCGCGGGTGTGCGTCTCGGCGGGCAATACGGGTGCGCTGATGGCGATGGCCCGCTTCTGCCTGCGCACCATGCCAGGCATCGACCGCCCGGCGATTGCCGCCTTATGGCCGACGCTGCGCGGTGAATCGGTGGTGCTCGATGTGGGTGCCTCGATTGGTGCTGACGCCGGCGATCTGGTGACGATGGCAATCACGGGTGCTGCCATGGCGCGCGCCCATTTCCACATCGAGCGCCCCTCGATTGGCCTGCTCAATATCGGTGTTGAGGAGATCAAAGGTCTGGAAGCCATCCGCGAGGCGGGATCTATGTTGCGCGCCATGAATGCGCCGGGTTTTGCCTATGCCGGTTTTATCGAGGGCGATGATCTTGGCCAGGGCAAAGTCGATGTCGTCGTGACCGAAGGCTTTGCCGGCAACATCGCGCTGAAGACGGCAGAGGGCACCGCCAAGCAGATCGGGACCTTCCTGCGTCAGGCCATGGGAAGAACCTGGCTGACCAAGCTTGGCTTCCTTCTGGCGCGTGGCGCCTTTCTGGCGCTGCGCGAGCGTCTTGATCCTCGCAATGTCAATGGCGGCGTGTTTCTGGGGCTCAACGGCATCGTCATCAAGAGCCATGGCGGCACCGATGCAGTGGGTTTTGCAAGCGCGCTTGATATCGGTTTTGACATGGCCGAAAGCGATCTCATCGGGCGCATTACCCAGGATTTGACGAGCGCGCCCGTTCCCACGCCACTTGCCGCAGAAGCATCATAAATCATGCGTCGTTCCGTCATTATCGGCTGCGGTGCCTATCTCCCCAAACGCGTCATCGATAACGCTGAAATGTCGCGCCTGGTCGATACCACCGATGAGTGGATCATCCAGCGCACCGGCATCAAGACGCGCCACATCGCCGCTGAAGGCGAATTCACCTCCGACCTCGCAGTCGCGGCTGCCGAAGGGGCGCTTGCCCGCGCCAGGCGCACGGCCGCTGACATCGACCTGGTGATCCTTGCCACGTCGACGCCCGACAATACCTTCCCCGCCACCGCCACCACCGTCCAGGCGCGTCTGGGCATCGATCAGGGGGCGGCCTTTGATATCCATGCCGTATGCACCGGCTTTGTGTATGCCCTGAGCGTTGCCGACGCCATGATCCGCACCGGCGCCCATCGCCGGGCGCTCGTGATCGGCGCTGAAACCTATTCGCGTATCCTCGACTGGAACGATCGCGCCACCTGCGTGCTTTTTGGCGACGGGGCGGGGGCTGTCGTGCTCGAAGCGCGCGAGGAAGCAGCCGAGCTTGCCGGGCGCGGCATCCTTGCAACCAAGCTGCGCGCCGATGGCCGCCACAAATCCAAGCTCTATGTTGATGGCGGCCCGTCCACCACCCAGACGACCGGCCATCTGCGCATGGAAGGCAAGGAAGTCTTCAAGCTGGCAGTCGGCATGGTGCCCGGCATCGTCCACGACATTCTCGGCGAGGAAGGGCTGAAAGCAAGCGATATCGACTGGTTCGTGCCCCATCAGGCCAATGAGCGGATTATCCTTGCCACCGCCGACAAGCTCGGCATTCCGCGCGAGAAAGTCATCCTCACCGTTGCCGATCACGCCAACACGTCGTCCGCCTCGATTCCACTAGCCCTTGACCGGGCGGTTGCCGATGGGCGCATCAAGGAAGGCGACCTGCTGCTGCTGGAAGCGATGGGCGGCGGCTTCACCTGGGGTGCGGCGCTGGTGCGCTGGTAGGCGATCCCGCAAATCGCCGCTTGCGCAGCCGGGGTGCCATGATTATGGTCCGCGGCCTGTCGGAGTGTAGCGCAGCCTGGTTAGCGCACTAGTCTGGGGGACTAGGGGTCGTGGGTTCGAATCCCGCCACTCCGACCAGCCTTTGCTCTGCGAGCCTCGACTCGGCTGGCCGAAGGCAAGGCAAGCGAGCAGGCATGCGGAGGCTGTCACGCCGTAGCCAACTGGCGAAGGCAGGTTGTTCTTGCCGCCTGATCGCGCCATGATAATTTCTTACTGCGACCTGTCGATCAGGAATACGTAAGAAATGTCAAACACAGCAACCCTTTCCGCTAAATTCCAGATTTCTATTCCCAAGGAAGTCCGCACCGCGCAGCAATGGCAGGCGGGGCAGGAATTTGCCTTCATTCCTAAAGGGGCTGGCGTGTTAGTTGTTCCGGTGTCGGACGCAAAGCAACTGGCCGGCATCGCCAAGGGCGCCAACATATCCGCCTTTCGTGATCGCCAAGACCGCTTCTGATGCGACTTATTGATACGTCGGCATGGATCGAGTGGCTTGTTGCCTCTGAGACTGGCCAGCGTCTTGCCGACTGCATGCCGGAGCGCCGGGACTGGCTTGTTCCAACCATGGTTCAGCTCGAACTTGCAAAATGGCTTCGGCGCGAGGCCGGAGAAGACAAGGCAGATCAGGTGATCGCCTTCACGCAGCTTGGTGTTCTGGCCGCGCTCGATACGCCCATCGCACTTATCTGCTGCCGAGCTTTGTGCACGGCTCAAGCTCACGACCGCTGATGCCATCATCTATGCGACGGCTTTGGCCTACAGCGCTGAGCTCATTACCTGTGAAGCGCATTTCGAAGGGCTGCCGGGCGTGACCTATATCGTCAAATCAGCGAACTGACCGGCTGATACCCATTCACCCCTTCGCCACTTCCTCGAAATACATCTCCCGCAGCTTGGCGACCACCGGGCCGGGTTTTCCCCCGCCCACCGTCTTGCCGTCAATGGTGACGACAGGCATGGCAATGGTCGAGGCGGAGGTGAAGAAGATTTCCGCCGCATTCATCGCTTCATCCACCGTGAAGGCGCGCTCGACCACCTTCATCTGCAAATTCTCGGCAATCTTCATGAGTGTGCGCCGCGTCACCCCCGGCAGGATAGCGCTCGATAATTCGCGTGTGATGATCTCGCCGGCCCTGGTGACGATGAAGGCGGTCGATGAGGCTCCTTCGGTGACGTGCCCGTCCTCGACCATCCACGTTTCGGCAACGCCGGCAGCCTTTGCGGCCTGCTTGGCGAGCACCTGGGCGAGGAGGGCCGTTGATTTGATGTCACGCCGCTTCCAGCGCAGATCGGGCAGGGTGATGATGGCTGCCCCGGTTTTGGCTAAGGGATTGTCGCGGAAGGGCTTGGCTTGCGTGAACATCACGACCGTCGGCGTGATGTCGGGCGGGCAGGTGAAGTCGCGCTCATAAACGCCGCGCGTCACCTCGATATAGATCAACCCCTCCGCAAGTCCGTTGCGGGCGATCAGCTCGTCCTGGATCGCAATCCATTCATTGATGCTATGGGGGTTTTTGATGGCAATCTCGCCAAGCGAGCGGTCGAGCCGCTCCAGATGCGGCAGATTGTCAATCGTCCTGCCTTGAAGCACCGCCGAGACCTCGTAGATGCCATCCCCGAAGAGAAAGCCGCGATCCATCACCGGGATCTTCGCCTCCTCCAGCGGGAGATAGGTGCCGTTGACGTAAACGATGCGGGGAGAAGGGGTCATGGTCAGTTCCTGCCTTGCAATGAGGGCGATTAATGACTGAGAATTTTCGACAGAAAAAGCTGGGCGCGGTCCGAGCGCGGCTTGCCGAAAAACTCGTCTGTTGGACGATCCTCGATGATCTCGCCCTTGTCCATGAAGATGACGCGGTCAGCCACCTTGCGGGCAAACCCCATTTCATGGGTGACGACCATCATCGTCATGCCGTCATGCGCCAGCGCCACCATGACATCGAGCACTTCGGTGATCATTTCCGGGTCGAGCGCCGAGGTCGGCTCGTCAAACAGCATGGCGATAGGGTCCATCGCGAGCGCGCGTGCAATCGCCACGCGCTGCTGCTGCCCGCCGGACAATTGACCGGGGAATTTATCGGCGTGCTCCTCCAGACCCACGCGATGGAGGAGAGCGGTTGCCTTCGCCATGGCTTCAGCGCGGCTGCGCCCCAGCACCTTGGTCTGGCCAAGGCAGAGATTGTCGATGATTTTCAGATGAGGAAACAGCTCGAAATGCTGGAACACCATGCCGATACGGGCGCGCAGTTTCGGCAGATCGGTGCCCTTCGCCGCAACCTCGATACCATCAACGGTGATCGCGCCGGACTGGAAGGGCTCCAGCCCGTTCACGCATTTGATGAGCGTCGACTTGCCCGATCCCGACGGGCCGCACACCACCACCACCTCGCCCTTGTCGATCGCCGTCGTGCAGGATTTCAGCACCTGGAATGTCGGGGCGTACCATTTGCACACATCGCGCATCTCGATCATTGGCATCGGTTGTTGTCCTATCGCGGGATAGCGGTGCGCATCTGCAAGCTCTTGACGAGGCGCGAAGCGGAAAACGATATGGCGAAATAGACGAGAGCGGCGAACACATACATCTCGATAAGGCGCCCATCGCGTTGCGCCACATTGGAGGCCGCGCCAAGAAAATCGGTGATCGAAATAACGTAGACCAGCGAGGTGTCCTGAAACAGGATGATGGTCTGCGTCAGGATCACCGGCAGCATGTTGCGCACCGCCTGCGGCACGATGATGTAGCCCATCACCTGCCAATAGGTGAGGCCGATCGCATAGCCCGCCGCCAACTGGCCACGCGGGATCGACTGGATGCCGGCGCGCATGATCTCGGAAAAATAAGCAGCCTCGAACAGGGTGAAGGTGATGAGGGCGGAGGCAAAGGCGCCGACCTCGACCGGACGGTCAGCGCGCAGGATGACCTGGCCAACGAAAGGCACGAGAAAATAGAACCAGAAGATCACCAGCACCAGCGGCAGCGAGCGCATGAGATTGACATAGCCGGCGGCGAGCGGCGCCAGAACAGGCAAGGTGGACAGCCGCATCAGCGCCAGCAGCGTGCCGAGCACCAGCCCGCCCAGGGCGGCCAATGCCGTCAGCGTCAGCGTGAAGCTCATCCCCTGCTGGAAAAGATAGGGCAGGGAGCGCGCGATGACGTTGAAATCAATGTCGGGCAGCATGCTATGTCCCTGCCACGTAGCCGGGAATGGCGATGGCTTTTTCAAAGCGGCGCAGGACGACGGTGATGAACGCGTTGACCACCAGATAAATGACGGTTGCAGCCGTGAACGCCTCGAAGACCTGAAACGAATATTCCTGCATGGCGCGGGTACGCGCGGTGAGTTCCGCAAGGCCGATGGTGAGCGCCACCGAGGTGTTCTTCAGCGTGTTGAGGGTCTCCGAGGTGAGTGGCGGCAGGATGACACGCAGCGTCATCGGCAAGAGCACGTAAATATAGGTCTGCGCCGTCGTCAGGCCAAGCGCCGTAGCGGCCATAGATTGCCCTTGCGGCAGCGACTGGATACCGGCTTTCACCTGCTCGGCGATGCGCGCCGACATGAACAGCCCGACGCCCACAGCACCCGTCCAGAAGGAGGCGTTCGGCAGGGTCTTGAGCCAGTTGCCCAAGTCCTTGGGCAGCAATTCCGGCAGGACGAAATACCACAGGAACAATTGGACCAGCAGCGGAATGTTGCGGAAGAACTCGACATAGGCATCGCCCAGCCCAACGCCCAGGCGCGAGGGAAGGGTGCGCAGAACCCCAACCGCGCCGCCCAACGAGATGGCAATGATCCACGCCAGCACCGCCGTCACCAGCGTCCAGCGCAATCCCATCATCAGCATGTCGAAATAGGTGCCGATGCCTTCAGGCGAGGGTTCGAGAAAAATACCCCAGTTCCAGTGATAATTCATGATCAACCCCGACTGTGGCGCAGCACCCTGAGGTGCCACGCCGGTCGTTTCGTTGCCCCTCAGTAGGCCTTGGGATCGGGATTGTCGGTTGGTGCCGCGTAGGCTTTTTTGAGCTTCTCGCCAATGGGCACGTTGAGATTGAGCCCCTTGGGCGGGATGGCACTCGTAAACCATTTCGCATAGAGCCCCGCTCCTTCAGCACTCCTGAAAAGGGCAGAAGTCGCCTTGTCGGCAAGCGCCTTGAAAGGTGCATCATCCTTGCGCAGCATGATGGCGTAGGGCTCGGGGAGCGAGAAGGCATCATCGGATGTCTGATAGGCGCCAGGGTCTTTCGAACTGGCGATGAGGCTCGCCAGCAGAATGTCGTCCATGACGAAGGCGTCTGCTCGGTCAAGCTCAACCAGCAGGAAGGACGCCGCATGATCCTTGGCCGACATGACGTTGATGCCCAGATTGCGCGCGGCATTCGCCTCAACCAGCTGTTTCATATTCGTCGTTCCGGCGGTTGATACAACCGTCTTGCCTTTCAGATCGTCGATCTTTTTCAGATTCTTCACCTTCTTGGAGACGAAGGCCGAGGCGGTTAGAAAATGCGTATTGGTGTAGCCAACCTGCTTCTGGCGTTCCTCATTATTGGTCGTTGAGCCGCATTCAAGGTCAATCGTGCCGTTGGCGATCAGCGGGATGCGGGTCGATGAGGTAACGGGAACCAGGCGCACATCGAGCTTGTCGAGCTTGAGTTCGTTTTTGACCGCCTCCACGATCTTGGCGCAGATATCGAGGGAATAACCGATCACCTTGCCGTTATCATCGATGTAGGAAAAAGGGACCGAGCTGTCGCGGTGGCCAAGAGAAATCGAACCAGTTTCCTTGATTTTCTTCAGTGTTCCGCTCAATTCCTGCGCCGCCGCAAGTCCAGGCACCGCCAGAACTGCTGCGGCTGTCAACATCAATTTTCTCATAGGCACTACTCCCTGTTGGTGAACCTGATAACGTCGCAGGCGTTGCGGCCCTCGCGCCTTCCGCCCCTGATCGGCTACGCCCCCACGACGACGCCATGATGGATTTGATGGTAGCCGCAAGAAGCCGGCATCGGCCAATGCATTTTTGCATTATTTTTTCGGCAGCATCGCCAACGCACCGCGTTACAGTGGACGCGCCCGAAAGATCGTCCGCACCAAATAGCGCCGCTGGTTTGCAAAACGTGCATTGGCAAGCGTGGCGAAGTCGGGCGATGATGGCACAGGAACAACGAATGAGGTCGCCATGCACGTCAACCCTCCCTATCTGATGTTTCTCGGGGATGTCGCCGATCAACTGGCGGCGAAGACGGCGCATGGCATTGTCGACTGGCGCGGCGAGTGGTGTGTGGGGCAGTTGCGGCTCGATGGCTGCAAGGCTGATCTGGGCATTCCCGACATGACGATTGCCGAGGCGCTAGCGAAGGGTGTCAAAACTCTGATCATTGGTGTTGCCAATGCCGGAGGTGTGCTTCCCGATCATTGGTCGGTTAAAATTGTAGAGGCCATCGCGGCCGGGCTTGATGTGGCAAGTGGTCTCCACACCCGGTTGTCATCAAAGCCCGAGATCAGGGAGGCCGCCGCGCGCCATGGGCGCCAGCTTCTGGATGTCCGTCACTCCGATCAGCGCTTTGATACCGGCAAGGGAACGAAGCGGCCGGGACTGCGGCTGCTGACGGTTGGCACCGACTGTTCGGTTGGCAAGAAATACACCGCCCTTGCTCTGGAAAAAGCGATGCGCGAGCGCGGCTTCAGTGCTGATTTTCGGGCAACCGGTCAGACCGGGGTGTTCATCTCCGGGCGCGGTGTTGCCATTGATGCCGTGGTGGCTGATTTCATCTCGGGCGCCGTTGAATGGATTGCGCCCACCGCCGACCCTGATCACTGGGATCTGGTGGAAGGGCAGGGCTCGCTGTTCCACCCGTCTTTTGCCGGTGTCAGCCTTGGTCTCCTGCATGGGGCGCAGGCGGACGCCTTCGTTATCTGCCATGAGCCGACGCGCACCACCATGCGCGGCGTCAAACATCCATTGCCCTCCATTCAGGATGTGATTGATCTGACGATCCGCTGCGGCTCATTGACCAATCCGGCGATCCGGCCGGTCGGGATTGCCATCAATACCGAGGCTTTGTCTGACGAGGACGCGCGCGCCGTCATCGCCAGGGCTGGCGACGCTTACGATCTGCCGGCGACCGATCCGATCCGCTTCGGCGTCGATACAATCGTGGCGCGCATCGGGCGTGATTTTCCTCATTCCCTTCGGGCGTGCTGACATTGGTGATGCGAACTCTCGAAATTGCCATTGAGCGCTGGCCGATCGCCGGGACGTTCACCATTTCGCGCGGCAGCCGAACGGAAGCGGTCGTGGTTGTTGTACGCGTACGTGAAGGCGATCATGCAGGCGAGGGGGAATGCGTGCCCTATGCCCGCTACGGCGAGAGCATCGACAGCGTCGCGGCCCAGATCGAAGCCGTGGCGCCGCAGATAAGGGGAGGGCTGTCGCGGCACGAGCTGGTCTACGCACTGCCGGCAGGCGCGGCTCGCAACGCCATAGATTGTGCACTATGGGATCTTGAAGCAAATGCAACTGGCAAAGCGCTTTACCAGCTTGCCGGCGCGCCGGCGCCGACACGGCTTCTCACCGCCTATACGCTGAGCCTGGGTGATCCACAGACCATGTTTGAGGCCGCAGAGAAGGCTGCCGCGCGCCCGCTCCTCAAGATCAAGCTGGGTGGCAAAGGTGATCCCGAGCGCCTCTCTGCCATCCGTCGCGGCGCGCCGCACGCGCGCCTCATCGTTGATGCCAATGAGGCGTGGCGGCCCGAGACATTGGCGACCAATCTGGCGGCCTGCGAGGCGGTGGGTGTCGAACTTGTCGAACAACCGCTGCCGGCTGGCGAGGATGGTGCACTCGCGGGCGTCACCACGCAGATTGCCATCTGCGCCGATGAATCAATCCATGATCATGCGAGCCTTGCGCATCTTCCTCCATGGTACAGCGCCATCAACATCAAGCTCGACAAGGCGGGCGGCCTCACGGACGCGCTGCAACTGCTGAACGCAGCACGCGAGCGCGGGCTGAAGATCATGGTAGGCTGCATGCTCGGGACGTCGCTTGCCATGCGCCCGGCGCTGGCGCTGGCCGAAGGCGCCGAATTCGTCGATCTCGATGGTCCGCTTTTGCTGGCCCGGGATCGCGACAACGCCCTGCATTTTGATGGCAGCTACATCTTGCCGCCCAACTGACAGCGCCGTCCCCTTGCTTTTTTGGCGTCGGGCGATGGCTGGCCGGACGTTGGAAGGGCCAAACAGGGGGTGGATATGCGGCTGATTGCGGCGATGTCATTTGTTGTGCTGCTCGCCATCGCCAGCTCGGCACGAGCGCAAGGCGAGCGCATCAATGTACAGGGTTTCGAGCGGACATATCTGCTCTTGGGCCAGAAAAAACCGGGGCGCCTTCCGCTCATTCTGGCGCTCCATGGCAACAGGGGAAGCGGCGCGCAATTTGCCCGCTACGCGGGATGGGATGAACTGGTGCGCCAGGAGAACATCCTGGTCGCCCTGCCGGACGGGTTGAACCGCGCCTGGGCGGACGGCAGGCCGCAGGCGCAGTTTCGTGGGAAGTCGCCGCCGCCGGGAACTGACGATGTGGCTTTTCTCACCGCGCTTATCGCGCACCTTGTCGAGCAGGGCTACGCCGACCCGGCCCGCGTTTACATCACCGGCGTGTCAAATGGCGGCATCATGGCCTATCGCATGTTGTGCGAGCGCGCCGATCTGTTTGCCGGCGCAGCACCGATTATTGCTAATTTCCCTGACGCCATGGCGCGCGCATGCAGGCCATCGCGCATTGTGCCACTCCTTGTCATGAACGGGACGGCGGATCGTTTTGCTCCGTTCGCATCGCAACCCGGCGTCACGCTGGGGCATGAAGATGCGGTGGCTTTCTGGCGTGGCCGCAATGGTTGTGGCGAGATCGACGCGCGCCGCACCCTGCCCGATCGCGATCCGACCGATGGCAGCACGGTCGCCGTCACCTCCTATGCCTGTCCAGCCAATGCCAGGGTTCTGTCATACGTGATTGCGGGTGGCGGGCATCAGTTTCCCTCCATCGCCAAAGCGCCGGTTCTCGAAAACCTGCTGGGGCCGCGCAATCGCGACATTGAGGGCAGCCGGACGCTGTGGGATTTTTTTCGTCGCCCATAACATCCGACTCCGGCGATCGGGTGAGGGTGAGCGTTGTTAACGACGCCAGCCATGATGGATCATGACGATACCGTTATTCCCGGCCTACGGATTGTCCCAACGCCGTAACCAGATAGTCAATGGATACGCGTAATTTGCGCGCTATATAACGCCCCGGCGGATAGAGGATGTTGACCGGCAGAGCGACCGGCGCATAGTTGGCGAGAAGCGCAACGACGTCACCTTGCCTGATCGCGCCTTCCGCAACAAAACCCGGCACGCGCGCAATGCCAAAGCCCCGGCGTGCGGCTTCGACACAGGCCTCCGCCTGCGAGAAGCGCAGGCGCCCCGCGACCTCGACCGCAAAGACCTTGCCGTTCCCGGGATCACGGAACGACCAGTTGAGGGGGGTGCGAAAATTGCTGTCGATGATGCAGGGATGATGCACCAGATCACCTGGTCTGGCGATCGTTGCGGCTCTCGCGAGATAGGCGGGAGCGGCAACGACCGTGATCGTCATCTCCGCGAGCTTTCGTGCAATAAGCGACGTATCACCTGTGTCACCGATGCGGATCGCCGCATCAAAACCTTCCTCGACAAGATGGACGATGCGGTCGCTAAAGCTGATGTCGAGGGCAAGTCGCGGATAGGTTTGCGCCAATGCCAGAAGGACCGGCGTCAGACGCGTCGACCCGTAGGATAGCGGCGCAGTGATCCGCAGCCTGCCAGCCGGCTCGCTGGTTGCTTCGCGCATCGCCGTATCGAGCGCATCGAATTCGTCAAGCAGCCCCTTGATCCGGTCAAGATAGCCGCGCCCGGCATCGGTGAGCGACAGGCTGCGCGTCGTGCGGTCAAGGAGACGGGTGCCGAGATCGGCTTCCAGACGCGCCACCAGTTTTGACGCCTGTGCGGGGCTGGTCGCGAGCCTTGTCGCGGCGCCGGCAAAGCTGCCGGCTTCAGCAACGGCAACAAACATCCGGTCGCATGCAAGCCTGTCCATCCGCCCCTGTCCTTCCCTCAGCCGCGTCCGCGAAGCCTGTGAATTACCACCCGCCGCCATCGCTTCACAGACAAGAGAGCTGTTTGATCAGACAAAATCAGCTATCGACGTACAGGCGATCAGGTGGGAGGAGCAGATGAAGGGTATCGGATTGCGCGGTCTGCTCGCTTTGTGCACCATCTTGCCACTATCGGCATGGGCTCAGCCATCCTGCGGCGGTGCTGATCAACCCTGTATTGTCGCGCTGGGCACCTACCACGCAGCTCTCCCTGATACGCCTCCTCCTGATGGCGGTAAACGTCCGGCGGTCCTGTTTTTCCACGGCGCCGGCGGGATTGGCGCTGACGCCATCAGCAAGGCGCATTACCTTCGCCCCTTTGTTGACGCCGGCTATGTGATCATTTCGCCCAATGGGCTCGTGCGCACCACCGGCTTCCTCAGCACTGGCTGGTCGTTTCGCCCTGAAGGGCCACAGCAGCGCGATGAACTGGCCTTCGCCCGCGAAGTGATCGCTGACGCAGTCGGGCAATTCAGTATCGATCCTGATCGCCTGCTGATCACCGGCTTTTCCATTGGCGGTTCGCTCGTCTGGTATCTCGCTTGCAAGGAGCCACAGCTTGGCGCGGCCTATGCGCCACTTGCCGGCGGCTTCTGGCGTCCATTGCCGAAATCATGCGCCGGCCCCATCGATCTGCTGCAGACCCATGGCTGGCGCGATCAGACGGTGCCGCTGGAGGGTCGCCCGTTGCGCGGCGGGGAAATCTATCAGGGCGACATCTTCGAGGGCTTGCAGATCTGGCGGGCAATCGACGGTTGTCGCCGTCTGCGGGCGGATAATTTCGAGACCGGTGCTGTCTACTGGGTCCGCACATGGAGTGAGTGCGACAGCGGCCGCGAACTGGCGCTGGCGCTGCATCCCGGCGATCATGATACGATTCCCGAAGGCTGGGCTGAGCGGGCACGCGCCTGGTTTGAACGCCGGATCGCTGCCCAGCGCAAGCGCACCCACTCACAATAACTACACCTATCCCCGCCGGTATTGTTGCAGGCGCGAGACGATGGGCAATACCAGCCAATGCGGGGAGAGTGCCGAGCTCCACGCGGTCAACTTGGTAAAAATGCCGGGCAGGACAATTCGTTTACCTGCCAGAAACCCCTCCCACGCCGCCTTGACGACGTCGTCGGCATTGCTGCGTGGCAGAAGCTTGAACAAAAGCTCAGACTGGATGCCCGCCCGCTCGAAAAATTCGGTACGCACCGGACCCGGGCACAGGGTTGTTACCGTCACGCCCTTGCCCTTGTTTTCTTCATGAAGAGCCTCTCCAAAGGAGCGTACAAACGCCTTGCTGGCGTAGTAGCAGGTCATGTAGGGCCCGGGAAAATAGCTCGCAGTCGAGGCGACCAGCAAAACACCGCCGCGCCCGCGCTTTGCCATGCCCGGCAGAAAGGTGAGTGTCTGCTCGGCGAGTGCTCGGATGTTGAGATCAAGGAGCGCCATCTGAGCGGTCACGCCAATGTCGACCGCATCGCCAATTACCCCAAATCCGGCATTTGCAACCAGAACATCGCAATGAAGGTTTGCATCAGCAAGGAAGCGAACCAGCTTGCTCGTTGCCTCCGGCAGACCAAGATCAAGCGCCAGTATATGGGCATCGCAGCCGAGCGCTCGCGCTTCTGCGGCGGCGTCCTCAAGACCCTGCTGGCTGCGTGCGACAAGCACCATGGTGCGTTTTTCAGCAGCAATCCGCCGGACGAAATCACGACCAAGCCCAACCGACGCGCCGGTGATGATGACGCAAGGTTGCGTATTATCCACCATCAAGGTCTTCCGACATCCACGCCGATGCGCTGGGGCGCGGTTGCAGCAAAAGCCGCCGCGCCTCCATCAATTCCGACAATGCCGCGCGCAGCCTCCGCCGTCCCTCCTCGGAAATATGAGGTGACGGGGCCTCTGGCCGGTACGTGAAATCAGTGGCCGTCGCTATCGCGGCTGGTTTCACATCAGCGCTGTCGCGATTCATCGCGGGTATTTGGCTTTGTCCCGCGGCGATTTGCGGTTCCGTCGGCCCAGATTGAAGCGCTTCGTGATGGGCGTGATCGCTGCTTTCGCCAACCGATTTCAGGCTGGCTGGATTGCTTGCGACGTTCTGGACAAATTTGACGCCCTGCGATTTCAGGATGCGCTGGACGCCTTTGATCGTGTAGCCCTGACCGTACAGGAGATGCTTGATACCGCGCAGAAGATCAACGTCGTCCTTGCGATAATAGCGCCGCCCGCCACCGCGTTTCAGTGGTCTGATATGAGTAAACCGTGTTTCCCAGAAGCGCAGCACATGCTGGGGTAAATCGAGTTCGTCTGCCGCCTCGCTGATCGTCCGGAAGGCAGCTTGGGGTCTGTCGGCTTCCACCGTACGTCCTTCTGCCTCGGTCATGTCACGCATCCGCCTCGCCATTGACCCTCTGCCTGAGGATCGCCGATGCCTTGAAAACCATCACGCGGCGCGGCTCGATCGGTACTTCCTGGCCGGTCTTGGGATTGCGTCCCACCCGCTGACCTTTGGATCTGACAAGAAACGATCCAAACGAGGACAGCTTTACGTTTTCGCCACGTAGGATAGCTTCGGTGATCTCACCAAGCACCAGTTCGACGAGGTGCGCTGATTCCGTTCGTGACAAACCAACCTGCTGGTGAACGCTATCACTCAGATCGGCACGGGTAATCGTCTTTCCGCCCATTCTTGACCCCATATCGTTCCCACCGCGATGACGATAAGCGCGTTGACGGTGCACGGTCAATTGATGTCATGGCCGGCAACGATGATTTTGCGCGTGATTCCGTCTATTTGGTGCCGATGTGTCTATTTCACCCTTGCCATGACGGCACTCGTAGGTCGTTGCATGGCGCCGCGCAGCGCCCATATGGCGGCAACCAGCAGGAAATAATGACGCCAGTGATCGGTATGGATGATGAAGCTGACCATTGTAAGAGGTACAAAGCTCGCGACCAGAACGATCATATGGGACCGCAAGGGGTGAGCACGCCTTATTCCCGAGATCGCCAGCATCACCGTGGTGATGCATAAGGCCAGATAACTCAGACCGCCCGCCCAGCCATAGGACAGGAAGGTGTTGAGATAGGCGTTATGTGCGTCTTCGCCAAAACGCGCTGCGAATTCGAAGGGACCAAGGCCCCAGGGCGCACCGAGAAGGACATTGAGGGCGTTGAGGTAGTTGTCGAAGCGGCCTCCGGTCTTGAGATCATAGCTCTGTTGCAGGGACGCACGCTCGGCGAATACCTTGCCGACGCTGTCAAGCGACAGCAATATGGCAATCAGAGCTGCGAGAAGTACGACGCCGGCAAGACCGGTGATCAGAATGCGCGCGCGCAGGCGTGCCGAGCCCGTCGTCAAGACCGTCAGAACCGCGAGGAGCAGCAGCGACCCAACCAGATGTGCCCACGAGGCGCGGGAGAAACTGAGAAATTGCCCAACACATAAAAACAGAAATGAAGCGATACCTGGTACAAATTTACGCGCGCCCTGGATCAGGTCCTGGGCGATAAACAATGTGGGCGGAATGAGAAACGGCCCGAATACGTTGGGGTCGTTGAAGGTTGCTTTCGCCCTCGTTCCCTCATAGGCGGTGAATAGCGCGCTGGTGCCGGCAATGTTGAAATAGCCGGCAATTGCGGCAAGGCTCGCAAGCAGAGCAGCGATGATCCAGGCGCGGCGCAATAATACGAATCTCGCTGCGGTGTTCTCGCTGAGAAGCAGCCCGTAGAAGAATGTCGACACCGCGAGGAATACCGAGGTGATGGCAAAATTGGCAACGCGCGCGCGCTCCATGATCGGCACGGCGGCGATAATGCCTGATACGTTGAGAACAAGCAGAAGCCCCATCAGCGCCACCATGAAACGCGGCAGACGCAGAGTGCTCGCCAGAACGATGACCATGCCGCCGCTGACGATAAGCTCGTGCGGCGCCGGATCTTTCATGACAAAGAAGCTGACGAGAACGGCTACAAACAGCAGTCGATCGCGAAACCGAACACCGGCAAGCGCGCTTGCCGCGATGCTGTCGATCGCGGCTGGCGCGCTCAATAGGCCGCCTCGGATTTGCTGATGAGCGAGATCGGCGTCATCATCAGGATGTAAGCATCGAGCAGGATCGACCAGTTCTCGATGTAATGCAGGTCGCATTCGACGCGGCGCTGGATTTTTTCAGGCGTGTCGGTTTCTCCGCGCCAGCCATTGATTTGTGCCCAGCCGGTGATGCCCGGTTTCATCTTGTGGCGGGCGTAGTAACCATCGACAACGTCCTGGTAGAGCGCGTCCGCTGCCTTGGCGTGCACGGCATGCGGTCGTGGTCCGACCAATGACAGATTGCCTTTGAAGACCACGTTGAAGAGTTGCGGCAATTCATCGAGCGATGTTTTGCGGATGAAGCGGCCAAGCGGCGTCACCCGCGGATCGCCCCTGGTCACCAGCCGCGTTGCATTGGCATCGCTCTGCTCGCTGTACATGGAGCGGAATTTGTAGACTTCAATCAGTTCATTGTTAAAGCCATAGCGCTTCTGGCGAAAGAGAACCGACCCTGGTGACGTGACCTTCACCGCGAGCGCCACGGCGGCCATGACCGGTGACAGGGCGATCAGCGCGAGCACGCCGATGACGCGATCAAACACTGTCTTGGCGATCGCCCCGCTTGCTGACAGGGGCTTGTCGAAAATATCGAGGAACGGCACGTCACCGATATAGGAATAGGCGCGGGGACGGAAACGCAGGCGCGATGACAGCGCCGAGACGCGGATATCAACCGGCAGCACCCATAATTTTTTCAACAAATGCATCAGCCGCGCTTCTGCCGTCATCGGCAGGGCGATGATGAGAAGGTCGACGCGCGACGTGCGGGCAAAGGCTACAAGATCATCAAATGAACCAAGCGTTGGGTAATTGGCGACCGCGCTGCGGTCGTGGCCGCGATCATCAAACAATCCGACAATACGGATGCCCGCTGTCCTCGATGTCTCGAGGGCGCGAATGAGGCGTATGGCGCTGTCGCCGCCGCCCACAATGACGGCGTTGCGATCGAGCCTGCCGCTGTTGGCAAGTGCGGTGATCCGGGTGCGCCAGACGAGCCGTGAGGCGACCAGACCCGCGCTGCCTGACAGGAACCACAGGCCAAGCCACAGGCGCGAGAAATCGCTGCCGGCGCGGAGGAAAAAAGCGATCGTCAGCAAAACGAGAAGAGCGATGATCCAGGCCGCAAGCACCGATGGAATGCTGACCAGCAATGATTTGAGCGAAGCGCCGCGATAGGCGTGGAACAAGCCGGCCAGCCAGATCGTGAGCAGTGCGACCCCCGGGATCGCCAGCCAGTACTGGATGGCGATGTCCTGTTCACCGGTATCATAGAGCCTGCGTACGGCAAGGCCGAGCGTGATCAGAAACGCGCAGTCGACCGCACGCGCAATCAAGCTCACGGCGGACAAGGACACCGGCGCGGTTTGCCCGGTTGCAAGCCCCCGCTGTGACAAGGACCCTGACGGCCCGGCCAGCGGCGCTGATATCGATACATCACTCATGGGGAAATCGTTTCGTAAATGTCCGGCGGCGCGGGAGGCGAGTATGCGGGACCTGATCTCGCTCCCGGCCGCGGACGGCTTTGGGTATACGAGAAAAACATTGTGGAACGTTTAAGCGGCGCTGCATCGTTCTTGCGCCAATTTGGAGCAATAGAGTCCCTCTATGGCATCGACCATAGTGTGCACTGCAAAGCGATTGTTAATGTATGATGCAATCTCACTCATGGTCGCTGCCAGTGTCGCCGGATTGAGGAGCGCTGCCAGCATCGCTGCGCTCAACGCCTCGCTGTCCTCGGCTGGAACAAGTGCCTCGGTGTGCGGCGAGAATATTTCCGGCACGCCGCCGACAGCTGTTGCGATGACAGGTCTTCCCGCAGCGATGGCTTCAAGCAGAAGATAGGGTAGCGATTCAGCCCGCGAAGGCGCAACCACAACCCGGCCGAGCGCAAAGGCCGCGCGGGCGGCGCGCGGCGGCAGGAATTTCACCCGCTCATCGAGATGGCAGGCTTTCGCCATGGCCTGATAGCTGGAAAGTTGCGGTCCGGCTCCCACGAGTACAGCGCGAGTGGCGCCGGGCAGGCGCCGCATGGCGGACAGGAAAATATCCACGCCCTTGATATCCCGCATCTCGCCGATGAAGACAAAATCGGCCGCACCATCGGGCACGACAACGGGCATGAATTCGTGTCGGTGGAGGCCATTGGGGATCACCGGCCAATGCGGCGATGCCAGATGAAACCGTGAGGCAAACCCTTCACGCGCAAACGCGCTTTCAAAGATGATGGCCTCGCAATGGCGCGACAACCAGGCTTCTGCAGCGCGGTAGGCGCGCCCCTGCAGGGAGGTGGGAGAAAAATGCAGGGTGCCGCCATGCGGCGTGTAAAAGCGCGCTGGCGCAGCACCCTTGCGCGCGAGCGAGGCGGCAAACCGGGCAAGAGCGCCGCCTTTCGCCCCATGCCCGTGGACAATATCGATCTTCTGGCGGGCGATACGATGCATCACATGCGATACAGCCAGCAAATCTCTCGGCGAAGGCCCGCGCGCCATTGTTAATCGCGTAAGCCCCAGCACGGCCGACGTTTCCAGATGGTCGATCTTTCCTTGCCAGAACGGACCGGCGTCCCCGGCATCAATGACCAGACCCACACGGTGGCCGCGTTCGGCAAGCCCGTGCGACAGATCAACCACATGACGAAACAGGCCGCCGACGGGAGCGCGCAGAACCTGGAGAATGTTCAGCGGGCGCCGCGACATGATCAAAACCACCGCTCGAAAATCTGGATCGTGTCGCCTGGCCGCAGCGGATGGTGGATGGGCACTTCCGCGCGCACCAGCTCGCCATTGACGATACGCGTGATCTCGACGGTCGCCTGGCGGGCGCGCGGCGTGAAGCCGCGGGCGATCGCCACCGCTGTCTGCGCGGTCATGCCAAGAACGTAAGGGTACTGGCCGGGTTGCGTCACTTCGCCAAGGACGAAGAAAGGCCGGTAGGTTTCAACCTCAACCGTGACTTGCGGCGTTTTCAGAAAGCCGTTGCGCAGCGCCGAGGCGATCTGGTCTTCGGTTTCCTTGGTCGTCAGACCGCGAACAGCGACGTTGCCAATCAGTGGCACGGAGAGGCGGCCGGTTTGATCGACCGTGTAAAGATTGGAAAGCTCGGCCTGGCCGAAGACGATGATGCGCAGGCGGTCGCCGGTATCGAGCGTGTAGGGCTGGTCAAGCGCGTCAAAGACGGCTTGAGCGGCCGGGACTTTTACCGTGCGCACGCAGCCTGCCACCAGCACAGTTGCCATCAGCAGGACGGTCAGGACCTGAAAGCGATGTGACGAGCCGCGCATCATCCGTTTGGTACTTTATCCCATGGTCGACAGGCCTCAGTCGTAAGACAACATGGTTAACAAATTCCGACTCTCTTCCAGTGGTTTAACGCGGGGACAATTAACCAGGAAGTTACCTTAATCAGCGTTAATCAACTGGTGCCCGGAGGCAGTAATGGTTGATCACGCTTCGACAGATGTGAATGCAGGAAGTGTTGGGTCTAACGTGAAGGAGGCCGACCTCGATATGGTAGGCGCGATCATTGCGCTTAAACGGCACGCGCGCATGATTGCGAGCGCTGCTGGCCTTGGCGGATTGATCGCGCTTGGCATCGTCAACCTCGTCAGCCCGCGTTATGCGGCCGAAGTGCGCGTCGTCATCGAAAACCGCGAGACGGCGCTGACCCGTGCCGGTAAGGATCGCGCCGGCGCACAGGATGACGCGGTCAATCTTGATCCGGAAGCTATTTCCTCGCAGGTGCAGATTGCCTATTCGCGCGATCTGGCGCGTGCCGTCATACGCGATCTTGATCTCGCGAATGTCAGCGAATTCAATCCATTGGCGAGCCCCACCGGCTTGCTCTCGGGGGCCCTCGGATTCGTCGGGCTTGGCCGTGACATTGCCCGCCTCAGCCCGGAGGAGCGCGCATTGGACGCTTATTTCGAGCGCCTGACGGTTGCGCCTGTCGACAAGTCCCGGGTGATTGAAATTCGCTTCTGGTCAACGGATGCAGCGCTGGCCGCGCGCGTCGCCAACACGATCTCCGAGCGCTTTATAGATCTCCAGACCCGTGACAAGCTTGAGCGAGACCGCAAGGTGCGCCGCTATTTCGAGCACAAGATCGACGATCTGCGCACAACCGTCGCAGACGCTGAAGGGAAGGTGCAGCAATTCCGTGGCGAGGCCGATCTGCTGACCGGTGTTAACAATCTGACGCTCGCCTCCCAGAGCCTGACGGAATTGACAGCGCAACTGACCGCCGCACAAGGGCAGCAGGCCGAGGCCGAAGCGCGGGCGCGATCGATTCGCGACCTGCTGAAAAGCGGCAGGCCGATTGAGTCAGCCGAAGTTTTTGCCTCTCCGCTGATGCAGCGACTGACCGAGCGTGCGGCTGCTTTGCGTGCCGAACACGCGTTGCAGGTAACCGTTCTGCTTCCGGGCCATCCCCGCATGCGTGAACTGCAGGCCCAGCTGGCCGATAACCAGCAGCAGATCCGTGGTCAGGCCGAGCGCATCATTCGCGGGATCGAGAACGATGCGCGCTCGGCCGGTGATCGCATGCGTGCCATCCAGCAGGCGCTGGAAGAAAAGAAGCGCAGCACCAATTCAAATGGCGACAAGGAAATTGCATTGCGTGCGCTGGAGCGAGAAGCAAAAGCACAGCGCGATCTTCTCGAAGACTGGCTTGCGCTTTATCGCGATGCTGCCGCGCGCGATTCCCTTGAAGCGCGCGCTGCCAATGCCCGTGTCGTGTCACGTGCCGAACCGGAAAATATTCCTGTCTTTCCCAGGAAGTTGCCAATCGTCCTGATCACGATCCTGACCGTCGCGTCAATCGCTGTCGCCGCGGTCGTCGGCATGGCTCTGACAGCGGGCGCAGTCGAGGAAAACGCCCATGTGCAGCCGCTGGAGCGCCGCGAGCCGGAATTATCCTATCCGGTGTTCGGTGCGGCTGATCCGGAGCCTGCAGTTCCAACCGGTGAGCGGATGATGGAAGCTGAAGCAGCGATAGCTCTTCCCGCCGATCAGGAGGAGAGCGTTCGCGAGATTACCAGTCGTGACACGCCAGATGAAATAGCCGTGTGGCAGGAAGATCTCGAACGTGAGAAGGACGATCACCGCGAAGCGCCTTCTGCCGCAGCAGCAGCACCCGTCGGGCCTGATGAGCGCGAGCACAGAAATTTCGGCATGGCACGACTGGCTGCTAAGCTGGTCGTCGTGACCGGTGTCACCAACGCGCGCGGTGAAGCGTTTCTCACCCTTGAATTGGCTGCAGGGCTCGCCGCGCGCGGTCGGCGTGTCATCGTCCTTGATGCCCATCGCGGCGCTGAAACATTGGCGGGCGAACTGGGTATAACGCTCGCTCACTCCCTGTCAGATATTGCCGCAGGCCGCATCGGGCTCGCTGCAGCAATCCAGCCCATGCCGGGCATGGCTGCGCATCTGCTTGGCGACGGGGGCGCGGCTTCCGATGCGCTCGATTTTTCCGCCCCGCGCCTGTCGAAGGCGCTGGAGGCACTTGGTTTGAGCTATGACAGCGTACTGATCCGTGTTGCCTCGCTGGGGCAGGGCCGCGATCTCGTGCGCCACGCTGGCGGCGCCGCAACAATTGCCATCGAAGCGCCCGATGCAGACGATCCTCTGGCGAAGGCTGCCGAACGGTCGCTGTCACTTGCGGGCGTTGGCGACATCCTCATTCTGCCGCGACAGGAAAGAAACCGGACATCAGCGGCGCGCCGCGCCGCTTAACGCCAAGCTGTCAACCGCGATGTCGCGAAGGCCAGGCGGTGGGCAAGGCTTGTGAGCTGCGGTCGGGCTTTGATGAAGGCTTTCACGGTGTGAGCGGCGGCCAGCCCGGCGCCGGCAATCTGCCCGCTGAATGTCAGCGGGTGAATGACATCGCGCAGTTCGACGGGTGCGGGCAGCCAGCGGCGTTTGTATTCGGCATCACCAGTGCCAAAATCTACCGATGAGAAGCCAGCGGCGCAGAGGTCACGCATGATGAAGTCGACCAGGATATCGCCGGGAGAGTAGGCGGCAAATAAATCCTGTTCGCTTGAAATGATCATCATCGAAAAATGATGCGCGCGCTGGAACCCCGCGCTGACACCGATCACGTGATCGTCGACTTTGATGTACCAGAGGACGAAATGAGGATCGCTGGCCAATATGCGGTAAAAGCTGTCCACCGCAGCGTCACCGAATTCGTTGTTGATGCGTCGTTGCGCTGACCAACTGTCCTTGAGCGTGCGGTAGGCCGACAAGAGGTCCAATTTTTCGTCCCGATTGGCGGCGCGACCAATTTGCAGGTTACCCTGTGCCGCAAGTTTACGTCTCTTGCCGGCGATTTTACGGAGCGAGTCCTTGCTTCGCAGCGAGTGCAGCGTAGCGGATACGTCGGTGGAGAGCATAGCCTGACGCGCGAGGTTCACCGATACTCGGTCAGTCAAACCGCCTAGCGGATTGGCCCGTCCGCACCATGCTGCCGGCACGTGCGGCAGAATGGCCAGATCAGCTCCTGCTTTGAAAAGCCCGTCGTCAAGTGCCGCTGATATCTGCGCCGCGCCGAGGCTGGTGCATGCCTGAGCATCAAAGAGAGGCGCCATGAAATTGGCATGACTGCCGGCGATGGGCTGTGCGACCTGCCATATCCCCAGCTTGCGCAGGATGATCGGCAACAGCAATATGATGCGTCCCTGCACGTCGTGCACAGTAATCAGCCGGACCTTTTCGCGCGCGCGCGCGCTTTGCGATGACAGCCAGGGAAAAGCAAACGATGTCGTCTGATAGGGCGTGGCAACGAGGCGCTGCTCGCAATCTTGCCACATCGCCTTGCCGTGATCGTCAAACAGGCAGACAGCAGCGCGCAAGCCGGCTGCCGACGAGGCCGCCGCATGGATGATCTTTTGGTCTACAACGCCTGCCGTCACGAAAACCCTCACCGCAAATCGTGCTGGAATATAAATCCGTACTCGCTCAGGAAGTCCTAACAGCATGCCGGCTGCGTAAGAACCGGGCACGCATTCAGCAAGGTGTAATCAATTGCGCCTATTCTTCAGCTCTCTTCGTTGCGAAACTGGTTTCATTGATGCGAGTTGATTTGCGTACCAACGCCATCAGGGCCGGGCTGGAAGCACTTTATTTCAGTGGTGCCCATGCTGTGGCGCAGCATTTTTTTGGCGGCGTTGGCGCGATATTGACGATGCATCGTGTGCGCGAGCATCAGCGCGGCCAATTTCAGCCAAATGATTTGCTGGAAATAACGCCAGCCTTTCTCGAAGACATCGTGACCGGCTTCAAGCGTGCGGGGGTCGATATCATCGATCTCGATGAGGCGGTCGATCGCTTGCGCGATGGCAATCACGCCCGGCGCTTCGTTGTGTTGACCTTCGATGATGGGTATGTCGACAATCATGCGGTCGCCTGGCACGCGCTGCGCCGGATGAAAGTGCCGTTCACGATCTATGTTCCAACCGCTTTTCCTGAAGGCCATGGAAAATTGTGGTGGACGGCGCTTGAGCGCATCATCGCCGGCAGGGATATGATTGTTGTCGAGATCGAGGGGCAGCGCCGCCTTCTCGAAACGCGCCGGGCCGACGACAAATATCAGGCATATGCCGCGCTTCACCGCTGGTTGCGCACCCTCTCGCCGGTCGAGCAGGAAAAGGAAATTACCAGCTTGTGCGCCTTGTACGGCGTCGATCTTGATGCGCTGTGTCGCGAACTGATCATGAACTGGACGCAAATCCAGGAGCTTGCCGGCGATCCGCGAGTGACGATCGGCGCTCATTCCGTCAATCATTTCTCTCTCGCCGGTCTGAGCGAGCAGCAGGCGCGCTTTGAAATGCGCGAGAGCGCGAACGTCATTGAAACGACAACCGGCGTACGGCCGCGCCATTTTTCATTTCCCTATGGCTGGGTGGATGCCGCCGGGCCGCGCGAATTTCGTCTGGCGCGCGAGGAGGGCTATGCAACCGCAGTGACCACGCGTCCGGGCCTGCTGTTCAGCGATCATGCCCGCCATCTGACCGCGCTGCCGCGCGTGTCACTGAACGGGCGCTTTCAGAAAAAGCGCTATGTCGATGTCCTCATGTCGGGCTTGCCGACCTATGTCTACAACCGCTTCGAGCGCTGCAATGTGGCATGACGGGCTGTGACATCGATCACGGCCTGCTCATCCACCAGATGATAAGCATCGCGACCGGCAGCCATACAGCGCCGCCAGCCAGAAAGAACAGCACCGCAAAAACACTCGGAGTGTCCGGCAGGACCCTGACGGCGATTGCCATGATGACCAGCGCGTAGATGACCGTGTAAGGGACGAGCAGGAGCGTGCCGATGAGTTTCCGTAGACGGATCGGCAATTTTGTCCCTGCGGCCATATGGCCCTCCATTTTGCTTGAGGCGATGCGTCGGCACCGCTAAACCGGGCTTCTCGATAAACGAGCGGGCACCAGATGACCACAGCCACAACCACCATGGGCCGATCTGCCGCAATTGGCCTTGACGATCAGCTCCGCCGCTTTCTGCTCGGCATGGCGGCGCTGGTGGCGGTTGCCGTCATTGTCGGTGGTGGTACGCGTCTGACTGAATCAGGATTGTCGATCACCGAATGGAATGTGGTGAGTGGTATCCTGCCACCGCTCGACGTGACGGTATGGCTCGATGAATTTGAAAAATATCGCCGCACCGTCCAGTACCGCGATCTCAATCAGGGGATGACGCTTGATGATTTCAAGATCATCTATCTGTGGGAATGGTCGCATCGCTTGATCGGTCGGGTGATTGGCACGGTATATCTCGCCGGCTTTGTCTGGTTCTGGTGGTGCGGCGCTTATGATCGGCGCCAGCCCTTGTTTCGCCAGCTGTTGGGTGTTGGCCTGCTGATTGCCCTTCAGGGGGCTATCGGCTGGTGGATGGTGCATTCAGGCCTCTTTGACCGCGTGAATGTTGCGCCCTACCGGCTGGCGATCCACCTGACGCTTGCCTGTATTATCTTCGCTTGCCTGATCTGGTTGGCGCAATCACGGCGTGCGCCGGCACATCGCAGCCCACTCAGCGCGCGGCAGACGCTGGGACCGCTGCTGATCGTGGCCGTGATCTTCCTGCAGATTTTCCTTGGCGCGCTAGTCGCCGGCAACCGCGCCGGTTATGTGTTCCAGACCTGGCCGACGATGGACGGCGCGCTGATACCCGCGACCCTGTTCGAGATAGTGCCGTGGTGGCGCAATATCTTTGAAAATGCGGGGCTGGTGCAATTCCTGCACCGTCTGACCGCTTATGCCTTGCTGGCCCTCGCCCTCGCCAACGCCGCCATCTGGCAGCGCGGCAATTCAGGCGCGCCAGGCGGCGCCATCGTGGTGCTCATCCTTGTATGCGGCCAGGCGGGTCTGGGTATCGCGACGTTGCTCACCGGCATGAACCTGCTGGTGGCGCTTGGCCACCAGGCGGGGTTGCTGGTCGTCCTCATTGCCGCCTTGCGGCACGCCCATGATCGCTCACGGCCTCAGGCTTTTGCGGCGACCTCAAGCGCCTGAGCAAGATCGGCGATCAGGTCGTCGGCGTCTTCAATCCCAACCGACAGGCGGATGACTTCCGGCCCCGCACCTGCTGATTTCTTGGCTGCGTCGGAGAGCTGACGATGGGTGGTCGAGGCGGGATGAATGATGAGCGAGCGCGTATCGCCGATATTGGCCAGATGAGAGAACAGTTTGACATTCGAAACAACGGCTACGCCTGCTTCATAGCCGCCTTTGACGCCGAAGGTGAACACCGCACCCGCACCCTTCGGCAAATAGGTTTGCGCCAGCCCATGATGTCGGTCGCCCGGCAAGCCGGCGTAGTTCACCCACTCCACTTCCCCATGCTGTGACAGATAGTTGGCGACCTTGAGCGCATTGTCGCAATGGCGCTGCATGCGCAAGGGCAGCGTCTCGATGCCGGTCAGGATCTGGAAGGCGTTGAAAGGCGAGATGCAGGGTCCTAGATCGCGCAGGCCCAGAACCCGGCAGGCGATGGCAAAGGCAAAATTCCCGAACGTCTCATGCAGAACCATACCCGAATAATCAGGACGCGGCTCGCAGAGGGCGGGATAGCGCCCCTCGCGTGACCAGTCGAAATTGCCTGCGTCCACAATCGCGCCACCCAGCGAATTGCCATGGCCGCCCATGAATTTGGTAAGCGAGTGGACGACAATATTGGCGCCATGCTCAATGGGGCGGCATAGATAGGGGGTCGCCATCGTGTTATCGACAATGAGCGGCACGCCGGCGCGCTTGGCAACCGCCGCTATGGCGGCGATATCACTCACGCGTCCGCCGGGGTTTGCCAGGCTTTCAATGAAGATTGCCTTGGTACGCGGAGTGACGGCTTTCTCAAACGCGCTGATATCGTCCATGTCGACGAATTTTGCCGTCCAGCCGAATTTCTTGAAGGAATGGGTGAACTGATTGACCGAACCGCCGTAAAGCTGGCGGGCGGCGATAAATTCATCCCCTGGCTCCATCAGCGTGTGGAAGACGATGAGCTGCGCGGCGTGACCCGAGGCCACCGCCAGACAGGCCGTGCCGCCCTCTAACGCTGCCACGCGCTCTTCCAGAACCGCCTGCGTCGGATTGCCGATGCGCGTGTAGATATTGCCGAAGCTCTGCAAGCCAAAGAGTGCGGCGGCGTGATCGACATCATCAAAGACGAAGCCTGTGGATTGGTAGATCGGCGTGACACGCGCCCCGGTCGTCGGGTCAGGCTGGGCGCCGGCATGAATGGCAAGCGTGGAAAATCCGGGCTGATGATCACTCGTCACAATGCAACTCCCTGGTCGGTTGACGTCTTACTACAAGCGCAGCCTGGGTCAGCGGCAGCTATTGTTGCGGCGAATTTACGGCTTGTTGCGCTGGCTGGCGAGCCCCAATTGCTGGAAGCCTTTGCCGTGGAGCGTGGCGCGTTTTGACGATAGAACCCGCGAATTGACACCAACCCAGCCAATTTCGCCAGAAAGCCTGCCAAATTCGATCTTCGGGCAGCGATTCATGACGATTTTGATCCCATGTTCTTCTGCCAGCGCCGCCGCCTCATCGTGCCGCACGCCTAATTGCATCCAGATGGCTTTGGGCCGGGGCTGAAGTGCGAGCGCATCTTTCACCACCCCTAGAGCCGCCTCGGAATTACGGAAGATATCGACCATATCGATAGCAACCGGCACCGCACCAAGACTGGCATAGGTCATACACCCGGCGATGGGTTTGCCGGCGTGGCCGGGGTTGACGGGATACACATCGTACCCCTTCTGCGCGAGGTAGCGCACGACGAAGAAAGACGGGCGCGCCGCATTGGCGGATGCGCCAACCACCGCAATCGTCTTCACCTCATCAAGCAGATCGCGGATGTAGGTGTCTGCATAATGATCATGGTCCATACGTCAGTTGCCGCTCCACTCGGGTGCCCGTTTTGCGAGAAACGCGCCGATTCCTTCTTCCGCGTCGCGCGCCAGCATGTTGTCCGTCATCACCTGGCTTGCATAGGCATAGGCTTCTTCCAGCCCCATCTCGGTCTGGCGATAGAAGGCTTCCTTGCCGATCTTGATGGTAAGTGGTGAACGCCTGGCAATCGAGGCGGCCAGCTTTTCCGTCTCCATGTGCAAATCGCCCGCCGCAACGACGCGATTGATCAACCCCCAGCGGCACGCCTCCTCAGCCGAAACGAGATCGCCGGTCAGCAACATGTCCATCGCCTGCTTGCGGCTGAGATTGCGTGAGAGCGCCACCATGGGCGTCGAACAGAAAAGTCCGATGGAAACGCCCGGCGTGCAAAACCGTGCCCCCTCGGCCGCAATCGCCAGATCGCAACTCGCCACCAGCTGGCAACCCGCCGCCGTGGCAATGCTCGCCACCTCGGCAATCACCGGTTGTGGCAGCTTGACGATTGACATCATCAGCGCTGAGCAACGCTGCATCATTTCAGCGAAATAGGCGCGACCCCGGTCGCCATCCGCCCGGCGCGCCGACATTTCCTTCAGATCATGTCCTGCACAAAACGCCGGTCCATCACCGGCCAGAATGACAACGCGAACAGCCGGGTCACTGGCAATGGCATCCAGCGCGCCCTGAAGCGCGGTCAGCATGGCCTCGGACAAGGCATTGCGCCGCTCGGGATTGTTCATTGTCAGGCGGGCAATGCCGTCATGATCGCTGCGCAACAGCGGCGCCCTGCAGTCGTCATTCTTCGTCTTGCCGGCCGGGAGCGCTGACATGGGTCGATCCTGCGAAATTGCGACACCGCTTCTCTACCAGCATCGATGCCGGTCACCAACACAAGAGCTTGTCAGAGCGCATGCGGTTGCGCATTGCTAGCAATCAGCGGGCGAGGAGGGCAGGGTGACAGCGACCATCAAGATGACGGCAGACGATATAACCGCCTTCCTCACAAACGAGTTCCCGCAGATCAATATGGCTAGCGGCACCTATGTCGTCGATGAGGTGGCGCATCTCGCGGCGACCCTGCGGCTCAATGCCAATGAGCACCATCTTCGCCCTGGCGGCACCATTTCCGGCCCGGCCATGATGACACTCGCTGATCTTGCCATGTATGTGGCGCTATTGGGCGCCATCGGTCCCGTCGCTCTTGCCGTGACCACAAGCCTCAATATCAACTTCTTGAGAAAGCCCTCGCCGGGCGCACTTTTAGCCCATTGCCGTCTCATCAAGCTTGGCAAGCGCCTCGCCGTCGGCGACATCGCGCTGCGCTCTGAAGGAAGCGATGCGTTGGTTGCGCACGCCACCGCCACCTACGCCATTCCAACGGAAAATAATGTGGTATTATAATACCGAAAATGTAATGAATTGATTCTATTGAATTATTATACTGTCAATCGCATTGACAGTAAGTCATGACTTCCCTAGAACGGGCGCCTCTCGCGGTTGTTTCCGGCGGCGTCGCAACGCCTCGCTGGAACGAATGCCGCTTTTAGTCGGGTTCACATCATGAAAACCTATACGACCAAGACCGCCGAAATCGACAAGAAATGGGTGGTGATCGATGCCAAGGGGCTGGTGGTTGGACGCCTCGCTTCGGTGATCGCCGCGCGTCTGCGGGGTAAGCACAAGCCCTCCTTCACCCCGCATATGGATGATGGCGATTATGTCATCGTCGTCAACGCCAAGGAAGTGGTGTTCACCGGCCGCAAATGGCAGCAGCACACCTATTTCTGGCATACCGGCTATCCTGGTGGCATCAAGGAGCGGCGCGCCTTTGAAGTGCGCGACGGCCGCTTCCCGGACCGCATCATTCGCAAGGCTGTCGAGCGCATGCTGCCGGAAGGGCCGCTGGGCAAGAAGCAGTTGAGCAATCTGCGGGTCTATGCCGGCCCCGCCCATCCCCACGAGGCGCAGCAGCCGGTTGCCCTTGATGTTGCAATCATGAACCGCAAGAATGTGAGGGCGTGAAATGAACGCAGCCATCCAGTCTCTCGAAGCCCTCGGTAGCGCCATGGCCGGCCGGCCCGCTTCCTCCGACAACGCGCCGGCGCCCCAGCGGGTGCGCAAGGTCGATGCCCAGGGCCGCGCTTACGCAACAGGCAAGCGCAAGGATGCAGTCGCGCGCGTGTGGGTGAAGCCGGGTCCTGGCGTCATCACTGTCAACGGCAGGGATTTCAAGACCTATTTCGCCCGTCCCGTGCTGCAGATGCTGCTGCAGCAGCCACTGCTCGTCGTTAACCGGATGGGGCAGTACGACATTGTCTGCACGGTTGCCGGCGGTGGTCTCTCCGGTCAGGCGGGCGCGCTGCGCCACGGCCTGTCGAAGGCATTGACCTTGCAGGAGCCTGATCTGCGGGGCACGCTGAAGAAATTCGGCTTCCTCACCCGCGACAGCCGCGTGGTGGAACGCAAGAAGTACGGCAAGGCAAAGGCCCGCCGCTCCTTCCAGTTCTCGAAGCGCTGATCGTTCTGTTATCAGGTTTACGGAAAACGCGGCTTCGGCCGCGTTTTTTGTGGCAAGACGCGTGCAACCCGGTTGCCATTTTGCTAGGAAAGCCATGACAGCACGAGGGTAGGTGCGGACATGGGAACGGGCTCGGACGACAAGGGTGATGCGGCGTTTCGCGCCACGACGCTGAACAGCACCTGGCATGAGCCGGCCTATGCAGGCGCCCTTTCATTCTTGCGCCGGCGCTATGCGGCAAGCAGCGAGGGCGCCGATGTGGCGATCATGGGCATCCCGCTCGATGTCGCCACCTCCTATCGCCCCGGTGCCCGCTTTGGCCCGCAGGCGATCCGCCGCATCTCGGCGCTTTATCCACCAACCGATCCCGCCTGGCCGCAGGGCATTAATCCCTTGACCGAACTCGCCATCGTCGATGTTGGCGACGCGGTGTGGGATTATGCTGATCCAGCCGTGATCCCGGCGCAGATCGAGCGCCAGGCGGCGGCCCATATCGCCAGCGGCGCCACGCTCATCTCCCTTGGCGGTGATCATTTCATTACCTATCCACTGCTCAAAGCCCACGCCGCCCGCCACGGCCCGCTGGCGCTTATCCAGTTTGATGCCCATCAGGATACGTGGGGTGAGGCGAAGGGCGGCATCGACCATGGCAATTTTGTCCTGCGAGCGGCCGCCGAAGGGTTGATCGTCCCTGAGCATTCCGTGCAGATCGGTATCCGCACGATTGCGCCGACGAATGCGGGTGTTCTTGTCCTCGATGCCGAAGCGGTCGCAAACGAGGGCATCGCCGCCACCATCCTTGCCATCCGCAAGCGGGTGGGCGCAGCAAAAGCCTATCTAACCTTCGATATCGACTGCCTTGATCCGGCCTTCGCGCCTGGCACCGGCACGCCGGTCCCCGGCGGCCTTATGACTCGCGAAGCGCTTGCCATCCTGCGCGGTATCGCCGATCTTGATGTCGTCGGTTTTGACCTCGTCGAGGTCGCGCCGGCCTATGACCATGCGGACATGACGGCTAACGCCGCGGTTGCCATCATCCAGCATTTTTTGTGTGCGATTGCGATGCGCTCTACCAGCAGCGCCGATTGACAGCTCTCTCCAAAACCATCATAGGAACGCCATGATGACGATCTGCGCTATCCGCCGAGACACATGCCGACGCCTGCGAGGCGCGCGCTGAGCTGTTCGTTGTCTGACACCGGACCTGCCATGCCGCGCACAGTTTGCGCGGTTTTTTTTGTCGCACTTCATAAGTTTGCCGTCTCGCCGAGGTCATTCCATGAGCCAGCCAGCCCTGAAAACTGAAGCCGCAAAGCCTGCCATCTTCATTGATGGCGAAGCAGGAACGACAGGTCTTGGTATCCGCGAGCGCCTGGCAGAGATGCATGATGTCGAGGTGAAAAGCATCGACCCGGTGCTGCGCAAGGACCCCAAGGCGCGGCAGGCGATGATGGAGGCGGTCGATCTCGTCGTGCTGTGTCTGCCTGATGAGGCGTCACGCGAGACGGTTGCGCTGGCAGATGAGCTTGGAAACCGGGCGCCGCGCATCATCGACGCCAGCACCGCTTATCGGGTTGCACCTGGCTGGGTCTATGGCTTTCCAGAACTGACAGCGGATCAGTCATCCAAGATCGCCAATGCCGAGCGCGTCGCCAATCCCGGTTGTTACCCGACGGGGGCTCTGGCGCTGCTGCGTCCGCTGGTCGATGCGGGTGTGATGAGTGCCGATTATCCCGTCACCATCAACGCTATCTCCGGCTTCAGCGGAGGCGGCAAGTCGATGATCGAGGCCTGGGAAAGCGGCAAGAGTCCGCAGTTCGAACTTTATGGCCTTGGGCTTCAGCATAAGCACGTTCCCGAAACGCAGATGCATTCCGGCCTGACGCGGCGCCCAATCTTTGTGCCCTCGGTTGGCCATTTCAAGCAGGGCATGCTGGTCAGCGTTCCGCTGCATCTGGCTATGTTGAAGGGCGCGTCATCGTCAAATGACCTGCGCAAGCTGCTGGCCGATCGTTACGCCGGCTCGCGTTTTGTAATGGTCGCGAGCGAGGAGGAAACCGCAGCTCTCGGCAACAAGCTTGAGCCGCAAGCGCTCAACGGCAGCAACCGGCTTGAACTCTTCGTCTTCGGCAATGAAGCCCATGGCCATGCGATTCTGGTCGCTCGCCTCGACAATCTCGGCAAGGGTGCTGCAGGCGCCGCCGTTCAGAACCTGCGGCTGATGCTCGGTTTGGGCGAACATATTGTGTAAGAAAAGTGATACAATTCAGCAGTTTGCGAGCATTAGCGGATTCGTTTTCTAAAGTGATTTCAGAACACTTCGGTTACCCGATTTTAAGGGCGAACGGCGCCATGGCCGCGCGCTGGCTGTCGTCCCATGGTTTGGGGCGGCGGCTGGTGCTATCGAGTTGAACGATGATCGCTTCGCCAGCCGCTGCACATCCGGCCGGGCCAAACACCGCCTGTGCCAAAGTCATGGAGGTGCGGCCCATTTTCTGCACCGCTGTTGCAACCGTCACTTCGCCCGGCCAGCGCAACTCGCTCAGATAATCGATGACGAGGCGCACCATCACCGGCTCACTGCCCTGAATGAGCAATGGCGGCTTGAGGTCGAAGAACAGCTGCGTGCGCCCGAACTCAAACAACGTCGCATAAACCGCGTTATTGATATGTCCCTGACGATCCGTATCGCCATAACGCAATTGATGCGTGAGTGCATGCGGATAGGCAGCAAGCGGCGGATGCGCCATGCGTCACCTCGCTTTAATCGCGCACTTTGACGTAGGAGCCCGGCGCATCCTCGATTGCTTTCAGTTTTCCTTTGCCGGGAATGCGCGCCTTGACGAGGTCCGGCGTCTTTTCAGAGATCCAGGACTTCCAGTGCGGCCACCATGAACCGGCGTGCTCATTTGCTGTCTTCAACCAGTCATCCAGCTGGCCGGTGGCCGGCCCGCCCGTCCAGAACTGGTATTTGTTGCGATCGGGAGGATTGACGACGCCGGCGATGTGGCCCGATCCGGCAAGAATGAAATCAACCGGCCCGCCAAATGTCGATGATCCGAGGAAGACCGAGCGCGGCGGCGCGATATGATCCTCGCGCGTCGCCAGATTGTAGATCGGCGTCATGACCTTCTTCAGATCGAGCATTTTCCCGCCGATCATCATCTGGCCGCGGCTGAGGCGGTTCTCAAGATAACAATTGCGCATATAGAATGCGTGATTGACCGCCGGCATGCGGGTCGAATCTGCGTTCCAGTGCAGCAGGTCGAAGGGAAGCGGAGCTTTGCCCTTGAGATAGTTATTGACGATATAAGGCCAGATGAGGTCGTTGGCGCGCAGCATGTTGAATGCGTTCGCCATGCGTCGTCCTTCGAGATAGCCGCGCCGGCTCATCGATTCCTCAAGCGCCTGCAATTGTTCTTCATCAACAAACACTTTGAGATCACCAGCATGGGTGAAATCAACCTGTGTCGTCAGCAGGGCGGCGGACGCGAAGCGGTCATCCTGCATGGCTGCGGCGTAGCCAAGCGCCACCGACAGCAGCGTCCCGCCCACGCAATAGCCCATGGCATGAACGCGTGGCTCGCCGGTGGCCAGTTCGATCGCCTGACAGGCGGCAAAAATGCCCTCGCGCATGTAATCCTCGAAGGATTTCTGCGCCAGTCGCTCGTCCGGATTGGCCCAAGAAATACAAAACACCGTGAGCCCCTGGTCAACCATCCAGCGGATGAAGGATTTCTCGGGGTTGAGGTCGAGGACGTAGAATTTGTTGATCCATGGCGGCACGATCAGCACCGGCGTGCGCAAGGCTTGCGGGGTTGTCGGGCTGTACTGCAGGAGCTGCATCAAAGCGTCCTGGAAAATGACTTTTCCAGGCGTAAGCGCCAAATTCTTGCCAACTTCGAAGGTGTTCGGGTCCGATTGCCGGATGCGCAGATCGCCGTGCCCGGCTTTCATGTCCTCTGCCAGCATGCGCATGCCGCGCACCAGGTTTTCGCCGTTCGACGCCAGCGTCTCTTTCATCACTTCGGGATTGGTCATCAGATAGTTGGACGGCGACATGGCTGCGCCGATCTGGCGGATGTAGAACTCCGCCTTGTGGCGCGTATGCGCATCGAGCCCATCGGCATCCTTGACCAGATGCTCCGCCCAGCGCGTGGTCAACAGATAAAGCTGCTTGGTGAAGTCGAAATAGACATTGTTCGTCCAGTCGGGGTCCTTGAAGCGCTTGTCGTCAGGAGAAGGCTGCGCCACCACCTCCGCCGGCTGACCGATCATGCGGTTGGTTGAGGCAGCCCACAGCGCGATCACCCCTTGCCACAGCTCGCTTTGCGCCTGGACGGCCCGTTGCGGGTCAGAGAGCCAGCTTTCCGCCACTTTTCCCAGAGTTTTTACAATTTCAGTGCTTTCGTCAGGCATGCTGAGTGGTGCTTTTCCCTCCTCACGCGGTGCCAGGAAGGCAGACATGGCCTTGCCGTATTCTTCATACATTAAAGCGAAATTGCGCGCCATCGTCTCTGGATCAGGCAGAACAACAGTGGTTTCCGCGCCATTGGCTGGAATTTTATCTTTATCGGCCATATGAGCACTCGATGAAAAAGTCTTGTTTCGACCTTGGTCGTTTCCTGGCCACATCATAAACACCTTCAAGATAAAAAAAACGGGAATAATGCGCGTCATTCGCCCCCTTGTCCCACTTCCCATCAATCATTGTGGCAATGTCATTCATATGACCAAGAGATCAGCTGTGCGAATTCATTTCAAAATCGTGGCTCTCATCCTTGCGCTGACCAGCGCCGGTGGCTGCTCGTCGCCCGGACTTACAGGACGGGCCATCGTTGATAGCGGCATCACGCCAACGTCCGATATCCGCAGCGCCGAGACCCTGCGCCCCGGCGGATTTATCCCCGTTGGTGTGACGCCGCCATTGCCCGTACCCGATCTGTCAGTCGCCGAACGCCAGATCATCGAGCAGGAATTGCTGGCGGCCCGCGCGCGCGTCAAAACGCTGGCAGCCTCGCCGGTTGACAAGCCCCTTCCTCTCCCTCCGCCACCACAGCCGGCAACGGCGGTGACGAAAAATCCAAGCCTGCCGGCAGATTTTCTAAATCAGGTTTATTGACAAAATTCCCTTGGCAGGGGGTCTGCGCAGGGGGTAAGCCTTCGAATGCAGGGAGGAATCGGCGAGTTTCGCTGATGTTCCCGTCACGAACAGATCGGTTAAGCAGGATGAGCGAATTTCATCGCATCAGGCGCCTTCCGCCCTATGTTTTCGAACAGGTCAACAAGCTGAAGAAGCATGCCCGCGACCGCGGCGCTGACATCATCGACCTTGGCATGGGCAATCCTGACCTCGCCACGCCTGCCCATATCGTCCAGAAATTGGTGCAGAGCGTCGAGGATCCGCGCACGCATCGCTATTCAATGTCGAAAGGCATTCCAGGTTTGCGCAAGGCGCAGGCCGCCTATTACGACCGTCGTTTCGGTGTCCGTCTCAATCCCGAGACCGAGATCGTTGCAACCCTCGGCTCCAAGGAAGGCTTTGCCAACCTCGCCCAGGCGATCACCTCGCCCGGCGACGTCGTACTGTGCCCCAATCCCACCTATCCCATCCATGCTTTCGGCTTCATCATGTCAGGTGGCGTCATCCGCTCGCTGCCAGCCGAGCCGGGCGATGAATTGCTGCGCGCCATGGACCGGGCTGTCCGCCATTCGATTCCCAAGCCGATTGCCGTCATTCTGTGTTATCCCGCCAATCCGACGGCAGCGGTCGCTGATCTTGATTTTTACCGCGAAGTCGTCGCCTTTGCCAAAAAGCACGATATCTTTGTCCTGTCGGATCTGGCTTACGCCGAAATCTACTTCGAGGGCGCGCCACCGCCTTCCGTCCTCCAGGTGCCGGGTGCGATGGATGTGGCGGTTGAATTCACTTCGCTGTCGAAGACGTTTTCCATGCCGGGTTGGCGTATGGGATTTGCGGTTGGCAATGAACGGCTGATCGGCGCACTTGCGCGCGTCAAATCCTATCTCGATTATGGCGCCTTCGCGCCGATCCAGATTGCGGCAGCTGCCGCGCTCAACGGTGGCGAGGAGTGCATTGACGAGATGCGCGGCGTCTACCATCGCCGCCGTGACGTTCTGGTTGAGAGTTTCGGGCGCGCCGGCTGGGCGGTTCCCCCGCCCGCCGCCTCGATGTTCGCCTGGGTTCCCATTCCGCCGGCCTTTCGTGAAATAGGCAGTCTCGAATTCTCCAAGCTGCTGGTCGAGAAGGCGGATGTCGCGGTTGCTCCTGGCGTCGGGTTCGGCGAGCATGGCGATGAGCATGTGCGCATCGCTTTGGTTGAAAACGAGCAGCGCATCCGTCAGGCGGCCCGCAGCATCAAGCGTTTCCTCGCCGGCGCCGACAAGACGTTGCACAACGTCGTTTCGCTCGCCGCCCACCGCTGAAGGGCAACTCCATGGCGCGCAAGGAAATCGGCATCGGCATCGCCGGTATCGGCACAGTAGGTGCCGCAGTTGCGCGTCTTCTCATGAGCAATCGTGAACGCCTGGCCGAAAGCGCTGGTGCCTCGCTCGCGGTGCGTGCGGTCAGTGGCCGCGATCAGTCGCTTCCGCGCAGTTTCGATACTTCGCTCGTGCGCTGGTTCAATGATCCTGTGGCACTTGCCAACGCCCCCGGCGTCGACATGGTCGTTGAGCTGATCGGCGGGGCGGAAGGCGTGGCCCACGACACGGTTCGCGCCGCGCTCAACGCAAAAAAGCCGGTTGTTACCGCCAATAAAGCGCTCATTGCCGCTCATGGTCTCGAGCTGGCAGCGCTTGCGGAACAATCAAATGTCTCGCTTGCGTTTGAGGCTGCCGTTGCCGGCGGCGTGCCGATTATCAAGACTTTGCGCGAAGGGCTCGTTGGCAACCACCCGCGCCGCGTTGTCGGCATTCTGAACGGCACGTGCAATTACATCCTGACACGGATGGAGAGCGACGGGTTAAGCTTTGGCGAATGTCTCGCCGCCGCCCAGGCTCTGGGCTATGCGGAAGCTGATCCGAGCTTCGATATCGATGGCCATGACAGCGCCCACAAGCTGGCAATCCTTGCCAGCCTTGCCTTCGGTACGCGGATCGCGCCTGAAGCGGTTTACGTCGAAGGCATCCGCTCGATCACCAGTGCTGACATCAAGGCGGCCGCTGATCTCGGCTACCGCATCAAGCTGTTGGGTGTGGCGCGGCGCACCGATAGCGGCATCGAACAGCGCGTGCATCCAACCATGGTGCCGGCCAAGGCGGCGATCGCCCAGGTGGACGGCGTTCTCAACGCGGTCTCCATCGATGGCGATCTTGTCCGTACCCTGTTGCTGGTGGGGCCTGGCGCTGGCGGAGAAGCAACCGCATCCGCTGTTCTGGCCGATATTGTCGATGTAGCGCGCGGGATCATCACGCCGCCCTTCGGGCGCCCTGCAAAACTCATGCGCCCCTACGAGCAGGCGGAAATGCGGGCTCATGAAGGCGGCTACTACGTGCGCCTGGCGGTAAACGATCGCCCCGGTGCTTTCGCGGCCATCGCCACCCGCATGGCCGAAGCGCGCATTTCACTTGAATCAATCGTCCAGCGTGGACGGGCAGGACGCGAAGGTGCGCCCGTTCACGAGCCACAGCCTGTCATATTGATCACTTACGAAACGACCGAGGCAGCCATCCGCCAGGCGCTGGAAGCCATTGAACGTGACGGCCATATCGTTGGTCCGCCGCAAATGATCCGTATCGAAAAACTGTAATGCCTGTGCGCATTGGGGAGTTGTGCCATGTTGCCGTCAGATAATCGTCCGCTTGCCGTCCTCGACCGGGCGCTGTCGATGGAACTGGTGCGGGTCACCGAGCGCGCGGCCGTCTCGTCAGCGCGCCTACGCGGTCGCGGCATTGAAAAGGACGCCGATCAGGCAGCTGTTGTGGCGATGCGCCGCGAGCTCAACCGTCTGCCGATTTCAGGTACCGTCGTCATCGGCGAGGGAGAGCGCGATGAAGCGCCGATGCTCTATATCGGCGAAAAGGTCGGGACCGGCGAGGGACCCAAGGTGGATATCGCCCTTGATCCGTTGGAGGGGACGACGATCTGCGCCAAGAATTTGCCGAATGCGCTGTGCGTGATCGCACTGACGGAAGAAGGCGGCCTTCTCAACGCTCCTGACGTCTATATGGACAAGATCGCGATTGGTCCGGGGTATCCCGAAGGGACGATCGACCTTGATCGCTCGCCCATCGACAACATTATAGCGCTCGCCAAGGCCAAGGGAGTGGCGCCAAGCGATATTTCGGCCTGCATCATGGACCGGCCACGCCACGCGAAGTTGATTGCCGAGGTGCGCTCGACTGGAGCAGCGATCCGCCTCATCGGCGATGGCGATGTCGCCGGCGTCATCCACACGACCGATCCGCGCACCACCGGAATTGATATCTATATCGGTATCGGCGGCGCGCCTGAGGGGGTTCTGGCAGCCGCAGCCCTGCGTTGCATCGGCGGCCAGATGCAGGGCCGGCTGATCCTTGACAGCGAGGAAAAACGCGCCCGCGCCCGCAAGATGGGGATAGAGGACCCGCAGCGTAAATACGCCATGGGCGACATGGCGCGCGGCGATGTCGTGTTCGCGGCAACCGGCGTCACTGACGGCAATTTCCTTCGCGGTGTTCATTTCGGTCATGATCTGATCACCACCCACTCCGTGGTGATGCGCGCTGCCACCCGCACCATCCGCTACGTCGAAGGGCAGCATCGCCTGTTCGATAAATTCGACGATGCGTGATCATCGCCTGCAAGTGTGGCGGCGATGGCGGAGCTAGACACCGATTTCCTTGGTGTCGCTGTCTCGGCAACCGGGCATGCTTGGCGCGACCGCCTGAACGCGCGTGAGCGCCTGATCGCCGCGACGATCGCACAACGATACGATCTGTCGGATATCCTCGCTCGCGTTCTTGCCGGTCGTGGCACGGGTATTGATGATGTCGAGGATGCCTTGGAGCCAACGCTGCGGCGGCTGATGCCCGACCCCTCGACGCTGACCGATATGGATAAGGCAGCCGACCGGCTTGCTCAGGCGATCATGGCACGCGAGCCGGTCGCGCTGTTTGGTGATTATGATGTCGACGGCGCCTCATCTTGCGCAGTCCTTGGCCGCCTTCTTGCTGCCTATGACGTGCCCCATCACATTCATATCCCCGACCGCATCACCGAGGGCTATGGCCCGACGGATGCCATCATGAACCACTTCGTCAGCGATGGCTTTCGCCTGATCGTTCTGCTCGATTGCGGCACGATGAGCCATCAGGCGATTTCCCGCGCCAACGCGCTTGGCGCCGAGACGATTGTGCTCGATCATCATCAAAGCGACGCCGCGTTGCCGCCTGCCTTCGCGCTGGTCAATCCCAATCGCCAGGATGATCTCTCAGGTCTCGGGCATCTATGCGCTGCCGGCGTCACTTTTATCGCCGCTGTTGCCATTAATCGTTGCCTGCGCCAACGCGGATTTTTCACTGAGAACAAAACCGAGTTCGATCTGTTACGGCTGCTCGATATCGTTGCGCTGGCGACCATCGCTGATGTCGTGCCGTTGCTCGGTCTTAACCGCGCTCTTGTCGTCCGTGGTCTTGAAATCTTGAACCGTCAGCCCCAGCCGGGCCTGCGCGCCTTGATTGGCGCTGGTCATATCGACGGTCCGGTTGAAAGTTTCCATCTCGGCTTTGTTCTGGGACCAAGGATCAACGCCGGCGGGCGTATCGGCGAGGCGGGCCTCGGTTGCAGACTGTTGATGAGCAACGAAGAAGAAGAGTGCGCGCGGATTGCGGGTGAACTTGACCGGCTTAATCGCGAGCGCCAGCTCATCGAGCAGCAGGCGGTGGCCGAAGCCGTCGACGAGACGAGTGCGGCGATCGGCATGGGCGAGGGGCCGCCGGTCGTGGTCGCGAGTGCTCCTGATTGGCATCCGGGCGTGCTTGGCCTGATCGCCGCCCGCCTCAAGGAAAAATTCGAACGTCCAGCCTTTGCGCTTGCGGTTCGTCAGGGCGTTGCCACCGGCTCCGGTCGCTCGATTGCAGGCGTCGATCTTGGTCAGGTAGTCCGCCATGCGGTGAGCGATGGTATCCTCTTGAAGGGCGGCGGACACGCCATGGCCGCCGGCGTGACGCTCGACGCTTCACGGCTTGCCGATTTCCGTGGCTTCCTCGTGGGAGTATTGCGATCCGCTGTCGAACAGGCACGCGGCACGCGCGAACGACATTTTGACGCGGCGATGTCGGCTGCGAGCGCCACCGTCCCCTTTGTACATGAGCTGGCGCGGGCCGGACCTTTTGGCACAGGCCGCTCTGAGCCTTTGCTGGCCTTTCCTGCCCATCGCCTGCGCTACGCTGATATCGCCGGCACCCAGCATATCCGCGCCACATTGGCCACCGGCGATGGGAGCGAGATTTCGGCGATCGCCTTCCGTGCCGTCGGTACGCCGCTGGGCGATTTTCTGCTTGCCTCACGCGGCAAGACGATCCATGCCGCAGGCCATTTGTCGCTCAATCGCTGGCAGGGGCGCGAGCGCGTGCAGCTGCGACTTGTCGATGCAGCGCGCGCCCATATCTAATTGCTGTTTATCTTCCATTTTCAGGATCAGATTAGGAGAATTTTGCTGAATAAACGATAATAATTGAGCGAATCATATGGGAGAACCGCGTGGCTGAAATTTCCACAGCCCAGATCGCCGCCCAACAATCAGCGCTTGGATCGCTGGTGAGCGGATCGCTTCCGCTGACCCTGGTAGACGGTCGCACGCTTGATGCGCGCGTTCAGCAGATCATCGGCGATGGGGTGCTGCGGGTGTTAACCGCGCAGGGCGCACTCGACATTGCAACTAAAGTCGATGTCGCGATTGGCTCGAGAGTGCGCCTGCTGATCCTGGGCACGACAGGCCAGATTTCGCTGAGCCTGGTTGCAGGCGAGAACGCTCCCCCGCGACTGGTCGACCCGGCGGCGCGCATCGTCACCGGCGCCAATTCGCCAGCGACCCTGGTCGTGCCGCGTGCGGGCGATGGCAGTGCCGCGAACCTGCGCGCCGGGCTTGCTTCGCAACCGGGCGGGGCACTTCAGAGCGTGTCAAACACCGTTACCCAAAATGACGGCGTCGTCGTCGATGTGCGCGCGCGACAGCCGGTCACCGCCCCCCCGGCAACAACCAGCCAAACCGGCGAGGTCGTCGCCGCCCTCAACGCCGCGCTGTCTTCGGCAATTTCAAGCAGCGTTGCAAAACAGGGTCCTTTAGCCCCGGTTTTTGCTAATCTCGCGGCCTTGCAACAACGCCCGCGCGACCTGCCCGCGCCCTTGCGTGATGCGGTGAACAAGGCGGCTGCGGCGAATATCAGCCTGGATGAGGGCATCACCACCAACGGCCTGATCGACGCGATCGCCAATTCAGGCGTCTTCCTTGAAAACGCCCTGGCAGGCGGCAATAACAAAACTGTTCTCAGCGCTGATTTGAAAGCCGTGCTGCTCGGGCTGCGTGACCAGTTGACAAAACTCGTGCCGCAAGCGGGTGCGGCTTCGGTTCAAACGGCAGCGGAGCTGGGCGCCTCGCCTGAAGCATCACAGGCAGCTTCTCCTGAAGGCGCTGCCCGCACGACCGGCGCTCGCGACCAGAGTGAGCGCCTCGCGCCTCCGCATCGTGGTGAAATCCCGGAAGCACAGCGCCCGGCAAGCGGCGACATTCCAGCCAACGCCAAGGTCGACGAGATTGCGAGCCATCTGCTCGACCAGACGGAAGCAGCCCTCTCGCGTATTCGTCTGTCGCAACTCGTCAGCCGCCATGGTGACCAGGTCGTGCCAAGCGATCAGAAATCGCAACCGACCTTGCAGACGTCTTATTACGTGGAGATACCTGTCCAGATCAGGCAGCAGACGACCACGTTGCAAGTGGCAGTTGAGCGCGAGGCGCAGCCGGCGGGCGTTGGTGGCGCGTTTCCCACCTATCGTCTGTGGTTTGCGCTTGACAGTGAGCCGGCGGGTCCGGTCAGCGCGGTCATTGTCTGGCAACCGGGCAATGCGAGCAGTGGCGTCAGCGCCACGCTGTGGGCGGAGCGCGAAACCACGGGGAGGGCGCTGCGCGACGGGCTGTCGGATTTGCGGCGCGATCTGCGCAAGGCTGATCTGCCGATTGGCGAGGTCGCAGCCCGCCTTGGCAAACCGCAACGCCCCAACCAGGGCGGCGGTCATTATGTGGATCGTCAGACATGAGTGAATCGCCAGCCCGCAAGATTGCCGTTGCGCTTGCCTACGCCCGAAACAAAGGCAAGGCACCCACCGTCATTGCCAAGGGCGAAGGTCATGTGGCTGACCGCATTGTCGAGGCGGCGAAAGCGAACAATATATCCATCGACCAGAATCCGGTGCTGGCCGCAGCGCTGTCGCAGGTCGAGCTTGATCAGCAGATACCGGTTGAACTCTACAAGGCCGTCGCCATTGTACTCAACTCGGTCTTGCGTGCCGCCGGCAGGATACCTGCCGCCGCACCACAAGCTCAACAAAAGCCAAGCGGACTGCCAGTATCTTAGGCAATTCGGTGCTTGCTCCCGGCGCCAACTCCCTTAATCTAAACTTGAAAAATGGGTAAGGAGCGGTTTTGGGCGTCGTCGAGCGGCAAGTTGCAGAACGTCGCGGCGTGTCCGCGACCGTGCCGGTACTCGATGTGAGTGATCTGGCGATACGGTTTGCTGCCCACCCGCCCGGCATCCATGTCGCCGATGGCGTGTCGCTGTCCGTCGGCCCTGGCAAGACTTTGTGCGTGGTGGGTGAATCAGGCTGCGGCAAGAGCATTGTCTCTCTGGCGGTCATGGGGCTGTTGCCAAAGCCAGCAGCGACGGTAACCGCCGGTGCGGTCCGCTTCGAGGGGCGGGACCTGCTCGCGCTGAGCGAACATGCTCTGGCTGATTTGCGCGGCGACCGTATGGCCATGATCTTCCAGGAGCCGATGACGGCGCTCAACCCGGCCTTCACCATCGGCGATCAGATTGCTGAAAGCGTCGTGCGCCATCGCGATTGCAGCCAGGCCCAGGGCAGGGCGCGCGCCCGTGACATGCTGGAGCGCGTGCGCATTCCCGCAGCCGCAACACGCCTTGATGCCTATCCTCACGAAATGTCGGGCGGTATGCGCCAGCGCGCGATGATCGCCATGGCGCTTGCCAATGACCCGACGCTCCTCATCGCCGATGAGCCGACGACCGCGCTCGATGTCACTATTCAGGCGCAGATCCTTGCCCTCATTCGACAATTGCAGACCGAAAGCGGCACAGCCGTCGTTCTGGTGACCCATGATCTGGGCGTTGTCGCGGAAGTGGCAGACGAGGTGGCAGTCATGTATGCGGGGCGCGTGGTTGAACGTGGCCCGGTTGCGGATATTTTTGATGATCCGCAGCACCCCTATACCATCGGCTTGCTGGGCTCGATGCCAGGACTTGGCAAACGCGTGGGGCGGCTCGCCGCCATTCCCGGCAGCGTGCCGCCGCCGGAAGCTTTTTCATCCGCCTGCCGCTTTGCCAGCCGCTGTCCGTTTGTCACCGCCAGATGTACATCTGAACGCCCGCCATTGCGCGCACTCGGTATTGGCAGCCACCGTGTCGCCTGCTTCGAAGCGCCGATTGAAACCATAAGCGGGCGGGTTCGATGACCAAAGCAGATACCGCACCCGAACAATCCCCCCTGCTGCGCCCAAACATTCTGGAGGCAGAAGGTATCGTCAAGCAGTTCGGCTCATCCCGCCTGTTTGGCCGCAGTGATCCGGTGCGTGCGGTTGACGGTGTCTCATTGCAGGTCCGCAAGGGCGAACGTCTGGCGATCGTCGGTGAATCGGGGTGTGGAAAGTCAACCCTCGGCCGCTGCCTCCTGCGGCTGATTGAGGCTGATGCCGGCTCCGTTCGTTTTGAGGGCGTCGATCTGATGAGCCTTGATGACAAGGCGATGAGGCAGACGAGAAAGGCGCTGCAAATCGTCTTTCAGGACCCTTATGCCTCGCTCAACCCGCGCCACACGGTGGCGACGCTGATTGGCGAGCCGATCCGCTTCCATGGGCTCGCGAAGGGCCGGGATGTTGCTGACCATGTGGCGCGCATGTTGGGGCTGGTTGGTCTGCCCGAAGCCTATGCATCCCGCTATCCGCACGAATTTTCCGGCGGTCAGCGCCAGCGTATTGCGATTGCCCGGGCGCTCGCCAGCGGGCCGCGCCTCCTGGTGGGCGATGAGCCGGTATCAGCGCTCGATGTCTCGATCCAGGCCCAGATCATCAACCTGCTGGAGGACCTTGGCAGCGAGCTTGGGTTTACCCTTGTGCTGATTGCTCATAACCTTGCCGTCATTCGCCATGTCAGCGAGCGGGTGGCGGTAATGTATCTGGGCGAGATTGTCGAATTTGCACCCGCAGATGCGCTGTTCGAGACGCCGCTTCACCCCTATACCCAGGCGCTGATCGCGTCCGCCCCCATTGCTGATCCCGCAGCGCGGCGCCAGCATGCGCTGCTTGACGGCGATCCGCCGAGCCCAAGTCGTCCTCCGTCGGGATGCCGTTTCCACACGCGCTGCGCCCATGCCCGGGCGCGCTGCTCAAGTGAGCGGCCCGTGAGCGAAACGGTTGAGGGCGGTCGCTCCGTTTCCTGCCATTTCTGGCGCGAGATTGCCGCCGCCGGCGCGAGCGCCCCTCTTGCCTTCACACCCTCAATCCAACGCCAGCAGCGCATCGCTGTCTTCGCCGACGCTTTGCGTCAACCGTCATCTCAGGGAGGTTCCATCACACCATGACCCGTCATCCGTTCCTGGCCACCGGCCTTGCCGCTTTGCTGGCATGCGCTGCTGCAACGCCCGCCTCGGCGCAATCCACCTTCCGTATCGGCTTGCAGGAAGATCCTGATGCGCTCGATCCGCACAAGGGCAACACCTATGTCGGACGCGTGGTTTTTGCCGCGCTCTGTGACAAGCTGATCGATATCTCGCCCAAACTCGAACTGGTGCCGCAGCTTGCTTCCTCGTGGACGATCGCTCCCGATGGTCTTTCAATCACCATCAAGCTGCGCGCCGGCGTCAAATTCCACGATGGTGAGGCGATGGACGGCGAGGCGGTGAAAGCCAATCTCGACCGCGCCCGGACGCTGGCCGATTCGCGGCGTAAATCCGAGCTGGCGTCGATCGTGTCTGTTGATGTGGTCGATGCTTCGACCATCCTCCTCAAACTGTCGAAACCCGATGCCACGATCCTTTACGCGTTGTCTGATCGCGCTGGCATGATGCTGGCGCCAAAATCACTCGCCAGTGATGTCGCGGCAAAGCCGGTCTGTTCGGGTCCCTACAAATTCGTCGAACGCGTCCAGAATGATCGCATCGTGCTGGAGCGCTTTGCCGACCATTGGCGCAAGCAGGACTATGCGTTTGATCGCGTCATCTATCGCGCCATTCCCGATACGACCGTGCGTCTGGCCAATCTGCGCTCGGGCGATCTTGACATGCTGGAGCGCCTGGCGCCAACCGATACGAAGAGCGTCAAGAGCGATGCATCGCTCAAATATGTCGAGATCACCGGGCTTGGTTATCAGGGCCTGACCGTCAATGTCGGCAATGGCCCGGCAGCCGACAACCCGCTGGGGCGCGACAAGCGCGTGCGTCAGGCTTTCAGCCTCTCGCTTGATCGTCAGGCGCTGAGCGATGTCGTCTTTGAGGGCACCTATCCGCCCGCCATTCAGGCTTTCCCGCCATCAAGTTTCGCCCATAACCCCGATATCAAGTTACCCGCCCGCGATGTCGCCAAGGCGAGGCAACTCCTGAAAGAAGCGGGGCTGGACAAGGCGCCCATCGACGTTGAGATCCAGGCTGCCAACAACCCCGTCTTCCTGCGCCTCGTCGAGGTCGTGCAGGCGATGGCCGGCGAAGCCGGCTTCAACGTCAAGATACGTTCGACAGAATTTGCCACGCTCCTGCGCGAGCAGGTTGCCGGCCGTTTTCAGATGAGTTCGGTCGGCTGGTCGGGGCGTGCTGATCCTGATGGCAATACCCATGTCTTCTGGACGACCGGCGGTGGCCAGAATGACGGCAAATATTCGAACGCCGAGGTCGACCGCCTGATGAATGAGGCGCGGACCAAATATGAGCCGGCGGAGCGCCGCAAACTTTACGACGCCGTGCAGAAGATTGTGCAGGAGGACCTTCCAATCATCTATTTGCTCTACTGGAACTGGCCCTATGTCGTGTCAGCGAAAGTGGATGGTTTCGTGCCTTATCCTGACGGCATCATCCGGTTGAATGGCATGAAAATCACCAGATGAGCACAAGGCACCGGTCTCTTTTTACAGAGCTTGCCGGTGTGCCTTGGCGCTCGCTGGCGCCAGGGCCTATTCCGGCTCGGGCGCTTGCGGCCGTTGCAAGGCCGGGTGATCGCGAAGGCGCCAACGCCTTTGGGATCTGGAGGCACTCGCCGTGCTGGAGATGATCGCCCGACGCCTGCTGGTCGCCCTGCCGACGCTCATACTCGTATCGATTTTCGTTTTTGGCCTGCAGAAATTGCTGCCAGGGGACCCCGTTCTGGTCATTGCCGGCGAGGAGCGTGACCCGCAGGTGCTGGCCTATCTGCGCGAGCTCTATCGCTTCGACGACCCCATTCCGTTGCAGTACTGGGCGTGGATCAAACAAGTGGTGCAGGGAAATTTCGGCGCTTCATTGCGCACCGGCGCCTCGGTATCTGCTCTCATCGTGCAGAAATTGCCGGTTACCCTGCAGTTGGCGGCTTTTGCCATGATCTTTGCGTTAGGAATCGGTATTCCCCTGGGTGTCTTTGCCGCCACCCGCAAAGGGACCTGGGTCGACAGCGCGGTGTCGACGCTGGCTCTGTCGGGTCTGTCGATCCCCAATTTCTGGCTGGGCATCATTCTTATTCTCATCGTGTCGGTGAATTTCCGCCTGCTGCCGGCGTCAGGCTTCGTGTCTCTCTGGGAAGATCCGTGGCGCGCTCTGCAAACGATGATCATGCCAGCCTTTGTTCTGGGTAACGCACTTGCCGCCACCATCATGCGCCATACCCGATCATCGATGTTGGAGGTATTGAGCCAGGATTATGTGCGCACCGCCCGCGCCAAGGGCCTGTTAGAACCAGCAGTTGTGTGGAAACACGCGTTCCGCAACGCCCTCATTCCGGTCGTGTCGATCGCAACCCTGCTGTTTGGCGAATTGATGGCGGGTGCTGTTCTGACCGAGCAGATTTTCTCCATTCCCGGCTTTGGCAAACTCATCGTCGATGGCGTCTTCAACCGCGATTATTCTGTCGTCCAGGGCGTGGTGCTGTGCGTGGCGGTCGGCTTCATCGCCATGAATCTCCTGGCCGATATCCTCTATGTGATCGTCAATCCTCGTCTGAGGGGCACGCGATGACACTCCTTGCCACCAATGCACAAATCTCTGCCCCAAGGAGGGCGCGCTCCAGAGCGCTCACCCGCTTTTTGTCCAATCGTGGCGCGGTAGCCGGCGCCTGTGTCATCGCGCTGATCCTGACGATGGCGATCCTGGCCCCCCTGATCACGCGCTACGATCCAAACACCACCAATTTCCTGGCCATTCGCAAGCCACCAAGCCTCGCCTACTGGCTGGGGACAGACGAACTCGGGCGCGACCTGTTCGCGCGCATGCTTTATGGTGCCCGCGCCTCGTTGATGGCAGGCGTCATATCGGTCTCCATTGCCATTGCCATCGGCCTGCCGATTGGTCTAGTCGCGGGCTATTACGGCGGCCTTGTTGACATGGTCATCTCGCGATGCACCGAGGCATTGCTGGCCTGCCCGTTCCTTATTCTGGCGATTGCCCTGGCAGCGTTTCTCGGACCCTCGCTCGCCAACGCCATGGTCGCCATTGGCCTTGCCGCGATGCCGATCTTCGTGCGTCTGACACGCGGACAGGTGATTTCGGTCAAGGCCGAGGACTATGTCGAGGGTGCGCGCGCCATCGGCCTGCCCCATCATGTTATTTTAATCCGTCATGTCCTGCCCAACGTTATCGCGCCTGTCATCGTGCAGGCAACGCTTGCCACCGCCTCAGCCATCATTGCGGAAGCGAGCCTCAGCTTCCTCGGACTTGGCCAGCAACCGCCATCCCCCTCCTGGGGCTCCATGCTGAACACCGCCAAGAACTTTATCGAGCAGGCGCCGTGGATGTCGTTATGGCCGGGCCTTGCCATTTTCCTGGTCGTTCTGGCGTTCAATCTGATGGGTGACGGGCTGCGCGATGCGCTCGACCCGCGCCGTTCTTGAACAAGTGCAAAAGGGATCAGCCATGTTCACAACCCGCCCTGAAATCCTCGCGACGTTTGGCGTCGTCACGTCCACCCACTGGCTTGCCTCGCAGACCGGTATGTCGATGCTGGAAAGGAACGGTACGGCTTTCGATGCGTGCGCGGCCGCTGCCTTTGTCCTGCAGATCGTTGAACCGCATCTGTGCGGGCCAGGCGGTGAGGTGCCGGCGATTTTCTATTCGGCGAAGAATGACAAGGTTGAGGTCTTGTGTGGACAGGGCAGCGCGCCGGCGGGCGCCACCATTCAGGCTTTCAAGGGGCTGGGCCTTGATCTCATTCCAGGCTCTGGCCTGCTGGCAACGGTCGTTCCCGGCGCCTTTGACGCATGGATGCAGCTGGTGCGCGATCACGGCAGCTTGCGGCTGCGCGATATTCTGGAGCCGGCCATCGGCTACGCCGGCAGGGGCCATCCGATGCTACCGCGCGTTGCCGATACGATTGCCGGACTGCGTGAGCTGTTCACGAGCGAATGGCCGACATCGGGCAATGTCTGGCTGCCGCGCGGGGGAGTGCCAAAAGCCCGCGAGCTTTTCACCAATCCGGCGCTCGCTGCCTGCTGGACGCGTTTGCTCGGCGAAGCCGAAGCCCGCACGCCTGACCGCGACGGCCAGTTCGAGGCCGCACGCGACATCTATTATCGCGGCTTCATTGCCGAGGCGATGGACCGCTTCTGCCGCACGCAAGAGGTGCTCGATGCTTCCGGCCGGCGCCATAAGGGCTTGCTTACCGGCGATGATCTGGGCAGTTGGAAAGCCACCTATGAAGCGCCGCTGACCCGCGATTATCACGGCTGGACGCTCCATAAAACGGGGCCGTGGGGGCAGGGACCTGTCTTCCTGCAGACACTGGCATTGCTGGAAGGCATCGACATCGCCGCGCTCGATCCGGCAGGCGAAGCCTTCGTCCACACCGTTGCAGAGGCGATGAAGCTCGCCTTTGCCGACCGCGAGGCCTATTACGGCGATCCGGCCTTCGTGAAGGTGCCAATCGAGCAGCTTCTGTCTGCTGCCTATGCTGATGAGCGGCGCAAGTTGATGGGTCCGCGCGCCTCGCACGAGCTGCGCCCGGGCACCGTACCAGGCTATGAATTGCAGGTGGCGCGCATGCTGAAAGGCGTGCGCAAATTGGGAACGGTACAGCAGACGGCTGGCACGTTTGGTGAACCGACAATGCAGAGCATGCAGGCGGCCGGCACCGCGCGCCGTGGAGATACCGTCCACATCGACGCCATCGACCAATGGGGCAATATGATCGCGGCAACCCCCTCGGGCGGGTGGCTGCAATCCTCGCCCGTCATCCCTGAGCTGGGCTTTGCGCTCAATACGCGCGCACAGATGTTCTGGCTGGAGGAAGGTCTGCCGGCATCTCTCGCGCCCGGCAAGCGGCCACGCACGACGCTCACCCCGACGCTTGCTTCGAAAGATGGGAAGCCGCGTCTGGTCTTCGGCACGCCGGGAGGCGACCAGCAGGAACAATGGCAGCTCTCGCTTTTCCTCCGCCATGTTCATCATGGGCTGAACCTGCAGGAATCAATCGATCTGCCGCTCTTCCACACCCAGCATTTTCCCTCCTCCTTCTATCCGCGCGAGGCCAATCCCGGCCAGTTGACGGTCGAGGCATCGATTGGAGATGGCGCCCTGAAAGCGCTCGAAGCGCGCGGCCACCGCGTCGAGGTGGCACCGGAATGGTCGGTAGGGCGGCTCACCGCGGCCGGCATCCGCCCGGATGGCGTGCTGCATGCTGCCGCGACACCGCGCCTCATGCAGGCATATGCGGTCGGGCGCTGAGACATGACGTGGTCGATTGTCGCCAAAGACGACAGAAGCGGCGCCTATGCGGTCGCCGTCACCACGTGTGCCTTTGCGGTTGGCGCCCGTGTGCCGGCGGGTGGCGGGCTGATTGGTGCGCTCGCCTCTCAGGCCTTCACCAATCCGCTTTACATGGTCGATGGTCACCGCCTGCTTCAAGAGGGGCGCAGCGCCAGCGACGTCATCGCCATTCTGACGGCTGCCGATAGCGGGCGCGAGCATCGCCAGCTCCACGTCATCGACCGGGACGGCCAGACGGCCCGCTTCACGGGCAGCGAATGCATCGACTGGTGCGGATCGGTGTCAGCGCCCTTCGTGTCAGTTGCCGGCAACATGCTGGCCGGCCCGCAAGTGGTGGACGAAACATTGAAAGCCTATGTCGCCGGTGCGGATCTTGAATTTGATGAGCGTCTGCTGCGGGCGCTTGAGGCCGGCCAGAGAGCCGGCGGCGACAAGCGGGGCAAGCAATCGGCTGCCCTCAAAATATGGACCAGCGAGGCCTTTCCCGATCTCGACCTGCGCGTTGATGATCATGGGGAGCCGCTGGTCGAGTTGCGCCGCCTGCTTGACGTCGCCCATGAGCGCTTTGTGCCCTTCCAGCGGGCATGCGCGACCCGGTTGAAACCGGCTGGCATGACTGACCGGGCGGAGCTTGAAATTCATATTGATGCCTATCGCGCACGGCGTGCCGCCGCGAAGGTGGATGGCTGATCAGCGCGTTTGGTGCTTGAGGAAAGCGAAAAACCGTATAAAAGCCTGTGCAGCGCACATGCGAGGACAAGCAGGTCCGCAATATTTTGAATAGCTGATGGAGCAATCGACCTAGATGGCGAAAGAAGAAGCACTGGAATTTGAAGGCACGGTTCTTGAAGTCCTGCCCGATGCCAAATTCCGGGTGAAGCTGGAAAACGACCATGTGGTGGTCGCCTATACCGCCGGCAAGATGAAGAAAAACCGCATCAAGACGCTAGCGGGTGATCGCGTCACGGTTGAAATGACACCTTACGATCTTGATCGCGGGCGCCTGACCTTCCGCCATAAGGGCGAAGGTGGGCCCCCTCCCGGCGGTGGTGCTTTTCGCGGCGCCCCCCGTCGCCGCTAAGCCTAGGGGGTCGCTGGCCGGCGGCGCCCTTATTCCTGGCACTGCAGGCAGATGAGCCTGCGCGCTCAGCCTTGCTCCTTGAAGCCATATTCAGGAACGCCCTGCTCATTGCCGTAATATTTGTAGGGCAGGAACTTGCCGGTGAGATTGATCTTGACCCGGTCACCCTTGGGATTTGGCTGGCGCTCGATATGACAGTCAAAATCGATGGCTGACATGATGCCGTCCCCGAACTCCTCCTCGATCAGCGCCTTCCACGCCGGGCCGTTGATCATCACCATTTCATAGAAGCGATAAATCAGCGGGTCGGTTGGCGGCATCGGCGTGCCTCGATTGGGCACCTCGTTCAGCATCGCCTCTTCTTCCGCCGACAGGCCGAAAAGTTCGGCAGCGCGCCTGGCAAGAGGCTTGACGAGCTTCATCTGGCCAAGCAGCGCCCCCACGACGAGGGTAGGAGCCATGCCATTGATATGGTCGACGATATACTTCCACGTCCAGCCATTCCGGCGCTTGATATCGAGGATCTTTTCGGTCAGTTGGGCGCGGATCATGAGATGCTCCTTGGGTGGCTATGTGTGAACAAAGCTAGCTTGCGGCACGCGTCGCGCCGGGCATGATGGTGTCGGCAAGCGGCCGAACCACCGGCGGGTGCCGATTATTGCGCTGTACGCCGCGCGCAAGGCGCGCCGCTTCTTCTTCAGCAAAATTCCTGGAGCGCGATACAAGGAAATCGACGATATGATTGCGCACCGCGTAATAGTCGGGGTGCTTGTGCACTTCCGCGCGCGCGCGCTCGATCGGCAGCGGGTTGTCGACGATTTCGGCGATTTGAGCGCCGGGACCATTGGTCATCAGAACGATCTTGTCAGCAAGATAAATCGCTTCGTCAACGTCATGGGTGATCATGAAGACCGTCTGGCTGGTATCGCGACAGATACGTCGGACCTCATCTTGCAGTGTGCCGCGCGTCAGCGCATCGAGTGCTGAGAAGGGTTCATCCATCAGCAGGATTTTCGGTTCAATCGCCAGCGCGCGCGCAATGCCGACACGTTGTTTCATGCCGCCTGAGAGCTCGGCAGGCTTCTTGAATTCAGCGCCCGAAAGGCCAACCACTCCCAGTGCCTTTTCCGCATGTGCCTTGATCTTGTCGGCTGACCAATTGGGCCAGCGCGATTTCACCGCGTAAGCGACATTGCCCAGCACCGTTTTCCACGGCAGCAGGGCGTGCGACTGGAAGATGACCGCGCGGTCGAGGCTTGGGCCTTCTATACCCTTGCCATCGACCACCACGACACCGGTGGACGGTTCATCAAGACCTGCAAGGATGTTCAATACCGTCGTCTTGCCGCAGCCTGAATGGCCGATGGCGCAGACGAATTCGCCGCGACCTATCGAAAACCATAGGTCCTCAAACACCGCGACCGGCACCCCGCTAGCCGAAGGGTAGGCGCGGGCGATGCCCTCAATCGAGATGAAGCGCTCTGACATCTCAGCTATTCCGGATAGCTGACAAGGCGCGTCAGCCGCGACAGCACCAGGTCAAGTGCCATGCCGACGACGCCGATTGCTAAAATCGCAATGATGACGTTGGTGATCGACAGGTTGTTCCACTCATTCCACACGAAATAGCCAATGCCTGTGCCGCCGACCAGCATCTCAGCGGCGACGATCACCAGCCAGGCAATGCCAATCGAAATACGCATGCCGGTCAGGATGGTCGGCGCTGCGGCGGGCAGAATGACGGTGAAGGCCTTGCGCAGCGGTCCCACCTCAAGGGTGCGCGCGACGTTGAGCCATTCGCGCCGGACACTGGCAACGCCGAAGGCCGTATTGATCAGCATCGGCCACAATGAACAGATGAAGATAACGAAGATGGCCGACAGCCCTGAATCCTTGATGGTGTAGAGCGCGAGCGGCATCCAGGCGAGGGGTGAAATGGGTTTCATGATCTGGATGAACGGATCAAGCGCCCGGCTGATCAACGCCGACATGCCGATGACGAACCCCAGCGGCAGCGCCACCAGGATCGCAAGCCCGTATCCGGCCGCTACGCGCGCAACCGACCAGGCGATCTGGATGCCGATCCCCTTGTCATTGGTGCCGCGATCATAGAAAGGATCGCGCAGATGCGTCCACAAAGCCCGCCCGACATCGAGTGGGCCGGGCATCGCCGATTTTCCCTGCGTCGCTGTCTGCCCGAGCAATTTGGCATATTCCGGGTCGATATTGGCAACCGGTCCCGATCCCGCAGTGGCAATGTGCCAGGCACCAAGGAAAATCCCCAGGATCACCATCGACAACAGGCCGGCACGAAAGGGCAGTGTCTTTGTCATTCCCTCAGCCGCGCCTGATGGCAAAGGAAGCCACATAATCCGCCGGCTTCGATGGGTCGAACGCTTTGCCCATCACCGAAAACCCCTTCGTCGAGGTGGCGGGAGGAGTAAGCCCCGCCTCCTTCATCACGGCGCTCGTTTCGGTCGCGAGGAATACCTGGCGGGCGATCGACGCATAATCGACATCGCCCTTGATCTGCCCCCAGCGCTTCATCTGCGTCAGAATCCACACCGCAAAGCTTTCCCAGGGGAAGGGATCGAAGGCGATGCGGTCCGGGTCCTTGCGGATGGCGCCGAGACCGTCGGCGAAGGTGCCAGTCAGTACCTGCTCGACCACCGTCACCGGCTGGTTGAGGTAATTGGCCGGGGCAATCGCTTCGGCGATTTGCTTGCGGTTCTCATGCTTCTGGGCGAAGGCCGTTGCCTCTATGATCGACTTCAGCAGGGCCTTGTAGGTATTGGGCATCGTCGTCACGAATTCCCGCGAGGCGGCGAAGGCACAGCACGGGTGGCCGTCCCAGATTTCTTTCGACAGGATGTGAATGAAGCCGACACCGTCATAGACGGCGCGCTGGTTGACGGGGTCAGGCGCCAGGAAGCCGTCGATATTGTCGGCCCGCAGATTGGCGACCATTTCCGGCGGCGGGACCGAGCGGATCTGCACATCCGCATCAGGGTCGATGCCATGTTCTGCGAGATAGTAGCGCAACAGGTAATTGTGCATCGAATAGTCAAACGGAACGGCGAACTTGAAGCCTTTCCATGATTTCGGGTCGCGCTTGTCCTTGTGCTTCACGGCAAGCGTGATCGCCTGACCATTGATGTTCTCCACCGCCGGCATCGTATAGGGGATGGGGTTCGAGCCAGCGCCGACCGTCAGCGCGATTGGCATCGGCGACAGCATGTGCGCGGCGTCATATTCCTTGTTGATTGTCTTGTCGCGGATGACGGCCCAACCCGCCGTCTTGACGACTTCGACATTCAGACCCTGCTTTTCGTAAAAACCCATGGGATGAGCCATGATGATGGGAGTCGCGCAGGTGATCGGGATAAAGCCAACCTTGAGGTCTTTTTTCTCGAGCGGCCCGCCCTGGGCAAAAACATCGCTCGCCGTTGCCAGCGGAAAGAACTGCGAGATGGCGGCGAGCGCCGTTGAGGCGCCGACCGTCTTGAGGAACAGGCGGCGGCTCTCGTCATGGGGAAACAGCGCCCGCATCACGGCTGACTGAACGATCTGGCTGATCTGATCATCACTGGAAGCCGCCGGCGTTTCGACCACCTCGGCAGCAAAGCGATTATGCTCCTCAAGGCTTGCATGCCGCCCGCAGGCACATCCGGTTCGGTTGAGACGTGAAGGTGAAAACGGATTTTGAAACATCGACATGAAGCACCCTGGCCCTTGGTTGAATCCAGCCAATGTCTGGAGGAGACAGCAATCCGCGTGCCATGTGACGACGATCGATAAATATTTGAAATAAATAATAAAAGAACAGATCAGGTAATCGGAGCTATGCGTCAATGATTAGATAATATGCAAAGCCGAGGTCATGGGCCGGATGTGCCCGCAAAATAAGCAATCTTGCGACCGTTGACGGGCCACCTTGCGCCGGTGCCATGCCGGGAGCCCATCTTCGGTTTAACGGCCATTTGAGAATTCGGCTTCGTTGACGTTTTGCTTATGGCATAGTGCGCCAACCAGGTGTGAATCGCTCGACCAGGCTGACACCGACTGACGTCAAGAGGGCATGATGCGTATTTTGATTTTGGGTGCCGGCGGGATCGGCGG
>FSSH01000584.1_pt1 | contig 73932 bp, 73 predicted proteins | sample 1166101 | NCBI WGS metagenome assembly FSSH01 (sample SAMEA32972668, study PRJEB13176) | freshwater metagenome | biome: Drinking water system; feature: Biomass in drinking water that filtered by 0.45 um membrane; material: drinking water | place: USA | collected 2012-12-20 | depth 0 m | reverse complement strand
GAAGAAGTCGTGGCCGGGGACGCGCGGGCGTGAAATTATGGCAATTGCTGGCGATTGCGGGCGCGCTGATCGCTGGCGCCGGCGTCGCCCAGTCCGCGCGCTATGCACCCGAACCGGTCGATACGATTACGCTGCAGGTAAACGTCACGGGCGTGCGCAATGCCAAGGGCGTGATGCATGTCGATATCTGCCGCCAGGCCGAATTTTTAAAGTCTTGCCCGATCAAAGCCGAGGTGCCGACGGTCGCGGGCACCACGATCGTGCGGTTTCCCAATCTTGCGCCCGGCGTTTACGCAGCGCAGGTTTCGCATGACGAAAACAGCAACGGCAAGGTTGATCGCGCGCTGTTTGGCATCCCCAAGGAAGGGGTGGGCTTTTCTAACGATGCGCCGATCCGGTTCGGACCGCCAAAATGGGCAGCGGCGATGTTCCCCTTGAACGAAGACAGGACGATCACGCTGAAACTGCGCTATTTCATCGGTGGCGGGGCGCGAAACTGAGCGGCATGGCCACGTCACCTATCTTTCGCGCGGTGGCGTTCAGCGCCCGCCGACCCTGGCTGTTGCTGGTGCTTTGTGCGGCGCTGACGATCTTCGCGCTTGGCTTTGCCGCGACGCAGTTTGCCCTGACGACCAACACCAGCGCGCTGATATCAGCCAAGGTCGATTGGCGGCGGAATGAGGCGGCAGTGAATACCGCGTTTCCGCAATTGACTGATACCACGCTGGCGATTGTCGATGGCCGCACGCCGGAATTGGCAGAAGCCGGTGCTGCCGCGCTGGCGGTACGGCTCGCGGCGGATACCACCCACTTCAAGACCGTTCGTCGCCCCGATGGCGGCGATTATCTGGCGCGGCAAGGGGTGATGTTCGGATCGGTGGAGGAGGTGCGCGGCACCACCAAGTCGCTGATCGCTGCACAGCCGTTGCTAGGGCCGCTTGCCGCCGACCCGTCATTGCGCGGCATCATGGGCGCGCTGGGCACGATCCTGACCGGGGTTGAGCGCGGATCAGCCACGCTGGATGATATCAACCGGCCCGTCCGCGCGCTTGATGATGCGCTGGGCAATGTCGCGCAGGGGCGGCCGGCGTTTTTTTCATGGCAATTGCTGTTTGCCGATGGCGGGGGCCAGCAACCACCGCTGCGCCGACTGGTGCTGGCTCAGCCAAAGCTTGATTTCGGCGCGCTGAAGCCAGGCGAAAAGGCCGTCAACGCGATCAAGGCCGCTGCGGCTGACCTGAAGTTGGATGCCGCCCATGGCGTATCGGTACAGGTAACCGGTGAAGTCCCGCTGGCCGATGAGGAATTTTCGACGCTGGAGGAGAATATCGGCTTTGTCGGGCTGGTAATGGCGCTGGCGATGCTGGTGACGTTGTGGTTCGCGACACGCTCTGCCAAGATCGTTGCCGCCATTGTGATCACCATCGTCGCCGGGCTGGTGATGACCACGGCGATCGGGCTGGCAGCGGTGGGCACGCTGAACCTGATTTCGGTGGCGTTCATTCCGCTGTTTGTCGGGCTCGGCGTCGATTTCGGGATTCAGATCAGCGTCCGCTTCAACGCCGAACGGCTGGAGGGGGCGGCGATTCCTGCCGCGCTGGAGCGGGCTGCCGTTGCGCTGGGCGCGCCGCTGGCATTGGCGGCGGGCGCTATCTTTCTGGGGTTCGGCGCGTTTTTGCCGACGGATTATATCGGCATTTCTGAACTCGGGATCATCGCCGGGCTGGGGATGGTGATCGCGCTACTGCTGTCGATTACCCTGCTGCCTGCGCTGCTGGTGCTGTTCAAGCCCGGCAAGCCAGTGGCCGAAGTGGGGTTTGCAGGCGCAGCGCCGGTTGATCGCTGGCTGCATGCGCACCGGCGCAGCGTGCTGTGGGCGTTTGGTTTGTCGATGCTGGGCAGTATCGCGCTGCTGCCGTTCGTGCAGTTTGATTTCAACCCGCTGCATTTGCGGGACCCCAATGGCCCCGCCTACCGATCGCTGACTGATTTGATGCGTGATCCGTTGCGCACGCCGAACACCATTTATGTGCTGGCGGACAATCCCGATGCCGCGCGCATCATCGCTGATCGTACAGCGGCACTGCCCGAAGTGGCGCAGGCGATATCGATTGATAGTTTTATCCCCGCCGATCAGCCCGAAAAGGTCGCGTTGCTGCAGGATGCATCGTTGCTGCTCGATCTGACGCTGAACCCGTTCGAAACCGCCCCCGCGCCGAGTGATGCGGAAAACATCGCCGCAATGCGGGCAACCGCCGCGCAGCTTGATCGCGTTGCCGCTGGCCAATCGGGCGAGGGCGCGGATCATGCCCGTGCGCTTGCCACCACGCTGACAGCGATTGCGGCGGCTGACCCGGCGGTGCGCGCGGCGGCGACCGATGTGCTCGTGCCGCCGCTTGGCGTGATGCTCAACCAAGCCCGCGCCGTGCTGCAAGCGGAAGAAGTGACGCGCGACACGCTGCCGCCGGAAATTGCCGCTGATTGGCTCGCCAGCGATGGTCGCGCGCGGGTGCAGATTTTCCCCACGGGCGACAGCAATGATAACCGCGTGCTGGCACGTTTTACAGCAGCAGTGCGCGCCGTTGCCCCCAACGCGACCGGGCTGCCAGTATCCACGCAGGAAGCCGCCAAAACGGTCGCCTGGGCGTTTGTGCAGGCCGGGTTGCTGGCGCTGATCCTTGTCAGCCTGTTGCTGTTCGCGGTGCTGCGCCACGCGCGCGAAGTCGCCTTCACGCTCGCGCCGGTGGTCCTGTCGGGTTTTCTGACGCTCGGTAGCTGCGTCATCATCGGCCAGCCGATCAATTTTGCGAATATCATTGCCTTCCCGCTGCTGTTCGGCGTCGGCGTGGCGTTTCACATCTATTTCGTGATGGCGTGGCGGGCAGGGGCTGCTGACCTGCTGCAATCCAGTCTGGCGCGCGCGGTGCTGTTCAGCGCGCTGGCGACGGGCAGCGCCTTTGGCGCGTTATGGCTGTCGGCGCATCCCGGCACGGCCAGCATGGGCAAGATATTGATCATCTCGCTGGCGTGGACGTTGATTTGCGCGCTGATATTTGAACCGGCACTGCTGGGCCCGCCGCTGCCGTCAGCAGGCGAGCCAGCGGCTAAACGAAAGTCGTAACCACAAGTTCGTCCGTAACCGCGCCGTTCGAACTGTCGCTAAGCGGTGTGGTCGGGGCGGGGGTTTTATCTGGAGCCGGATCAGGTGCGGGGGCCAGATTGCTATCGGTTGCTTCTGGCGGCTGCTGGGATTGGCTGTTAGCCGGATCGGCTTCGGGATCGACCAGTGGATCATCCAGCCCGCCGGGCGCGATTGGCGTGCCGTTCATTTCGGCAATCTCCGCTGCGCGGTCCTGCTGATAGACCGAGCGCAGCGTGGCATATGGATCGGCTGCACCGTCGAGCAGCGCCTTGAACCCGGCATCTGATTCAGCGCGCAGATCCAGCCCGCCGATCGCGGCGGTCGAAACCTGGTAATCGGTGCGGTTAAACAGCCTGCCAATGGCGACGGGATAAATCAGCCCGTCAACACCGCCGCCAAACAAATCGCGCAACTGCGTGGGGCCAATCAACGGGATGAACAGGTAAGGCCCCGCCTCAACGCCGTACCGTGCCAGCGTATTGCCAAGCCCGTTGTGGTGATAGGGCAGCTTGGCAGTCTTGGCGACGTCGAGCAGGCCCCCGATCCCGGCGGTGCTGTTAATCGCAAAACGCGCCAGCGTGCGCGCCGCGCGCTTGGGTTTCAGCTGCAGCACATCGTTTAAAAACACGATCGGCTCGCGGATATGGCGCAGCAGATGGCGCAGTCCGGTCCGGATGAACTTCGGGATGATCGTTGCATAGCCGCGCGCCACCGGGCGAAAGATTGCGCGATCAAATTTCTGCTGCACATCAAAAAGCGGCCGGTTTAACCCCTCATAGGGATCACCCGCCGTCTTGCGTGCGGGTGTGGAAGCGATCGTCCGCTCGCCCAGGCCCTGTTCTGCCGGCGGCTGTTCTGCCGGGTCCCGTGCATGCAATGATGGGGCTACCGGCGCTGCTTCGGCAGGCGCGATGACCGCCTGATCGATCAGCGTCGGCCGGGCCTGCGCCGCCGTTGATGCCAGCAATGCCGCTAAAATCAGCGCGCGCGGCAAGGTGCGCTGCACGTCGCCTGGTACGTTGCGTGCAACGGCGCATGACAGGGTGCGCGGCAAGACCGGGGGGTGGCTCAGCGGCTAACCTTGTCGGCCAGCGCGTTAACATGGCCTATCAGCGCCTTGGTCCCGCCCTTGCGAACAATCGCGTCGAAATCGGCGCGCCGCGTTGTCAGCTGGCTGATCGAATTCTGGTAGAACACGTCGATGATCCGCCAGTCGCCGCCGCTTTGGCGCAGGCGGTATGCGATGCTCACCGTGTCGCCCTTTGGCTGGGTCAGCTTGGTTTTCACCACCCGGTCGGTGCCGCGTGTGTCCACCTGCGGGTCAATAACAAAGGCCTGGCCCGACCAGCTGTCAAAATTGGCGGCATATTGGTTCGCGGTCAGCTTGCGCATCGCCGCGATCAACGCCGTGCGATCCGCCGGTGCCGCCTTGGTCCATTCCGGGCCAACGGCAAGTCGGGTGAGCAGCGGCAGATCAAAGCTTTTGTCCACCACGGGCGCAATCTGCGCAGCGCGGCCCGAAAAGCCGGCCTTTTTGCCTGCCTTCATGATCGCGATCAGGCCATCGCTGAGCGATTGCACGGGCACACGCGCGGGATCCGGCGCTTGCGCAGCGGCTGGCATGGCCAGCGCCGCGATGGCGAGGAGGGGGACGACAGCAAAGGGACGACTGAAGGATACAAACATTCCGTGATACTCCCAGCGGATTGTGTCGCTCGGATAAAGCGGCATTGGGTGCCCGTCCACCCCCAAGGCGTGCCCTATTGCGCGGAATGGCGCGTGGTGCGCTTGCGCTGGGCGTGGCGGCTGCGCCACATCGGGACGGAAATCGCGCTGCATCGCAGCACAAAAGGCTGTTATGCTGGTTTTGAAGCTTTTCTTATCGGAATGCTGGATTTAGATGGGTGGTGGTATTCCGGGGGCACTGGGGACGGAATGTCAAGGAAGGTCACAGACGCCACTGCCGGCCATGGCATTGGGTGAGCGTTTGTTTCTGATGGCTTTTGGGGGACGGAAAGGACTATTCCTTGCAGGTAATTTTGGCCAAGCCGCGCGGCTTTTGTGCCGGCGTCGTGCGCGCGATCGAGATCGTGGAACGCGCGATCGACCTTTATGGTGCCCCCGTTTATGTCCGACATGAGATCGTTCATAACCGCCACGTCGTGAACAAACTGCGCCAGAAGGGCGCTGTTTTTGTGGAAGAACTGTCCGAAGTGCCGGACGGCGCGCACACGGTTTTCAGCGCTCACGGCGTGTCGCGCGATATTGAAAATGAAGCGGCGGCCCGCGGGCTTCCCGTGCTTGATGCGACCTGCCCGCTGGTCACCAAGGTTCATATCCAGGGCCGGCGCTACGCCACGCAGGGCCGCACGATCGTGCTGATCGGGCACGAAGGCCATGCTGAGGTTGAAGGAACGATTGGCCAGGTCGACGCCCCCGTCCATCTGGTTTCGTCTGAAGCCGATGTTGCAGCACTTGATCTGCCGCTGGATGCGCGGCTGGCCTATATCACGCAAACCACGCTTAGCGTTGATGATACGCGCGGCATCATCGCCGCGCTGGGCGAACGCTTTACCGACATTATTGGCCCCGATGTGTCTGACATTTGCTACGCCACGCAGAACCGCCAAACGGCGGTGCGCGATCTGTGCCGGGTGGTTGATATGCTGTTGGTGGTCGGCGCTGAATATAGCTCCAACTCCAGCCGCCTGCGCGAAATTGGCGTCGACGCGGGCTTGCCAAGCTATTTGGTGGCAGATGGCGATGCGGTTGATCCGGCTTGGCTGGTCGGTATCGAAACAATCGGGCTGACGGCGGGGGCCTCTGCCCCTGACGAACTCGTCGACAGTGTCATCGCGGCGCTGGGCAAAATAGGCACCGTTACGGTCTCGCAGTTGGACGGGATTGAGGAAACGCTGGAATTTAGCCTGCCATCCGAGTTAAGGAACGTTATCCCGTCGGCTGCACGATCATCGGTGCAGGTTGCGGCAGAATAGGACCGAACTGCATGACCCTTCCGATCAACCTGTTGGCGCGCATTGGTGGCTACACCGTCAAGAAGCATCTCAGCGGCAAAAAATACCCGCTGGTGCTGATGCTTGAGCCGCTGCTGCGCTGCAATCTGGCCTGCCCCGGCTGCGGGAAGATCGATTATCCCGATGCGATTTTGAACCAGCGGCTCAGCTATGATCAGTGCATGGACGCGATTGACGAATGCGGCGCGCCCGCCGTCTCGATCGCTGGTGGCGAGCCATTGCTCCACCGTGACATGCCTAAGATCGTCGAAGGGTATATCGCGAAGAAAAAATTCGTGATCCTGTGTACCAACGCGTTGCTGCTGAAAAAGAAGATCGACGATTATAAGCCGTCGACCTTCTTCACCTGGTCAATCCATCTGGACGGTGACAAGGGCATGCACGACCATGCTGTTGATCAGGACGGCACTTATGAAGTCGCGATTGAGGCGATTGAACTGGCCAAGGCCAAGGGTTTCCGCGTTCAAGTGAATTGCACCGTGTTCGACGGTGCTGACCCCGAACGCCTCGCCAGCTTTTTTGACGAAATGGAAAAGCGCAACGTCGAGATCACGATTTCGCCCGGCTATTCCTATGAGCGCGCCGCTGATCAGGAACATTTCCTGACGCGTGAACGCACCAAGAATTTCTTCCGCGACGTGTTCCGCCGCGGCGATGGCGGCCGCAAGTGGAAGTTCACCAACTCGCCGCTGTTCCTTGATTTCCTGGCCGGCAACCAAACCTATGAATGCACGCCCTGGTCAATGCCGCTGCGCACCGTATTCGGCTGGCAAAAGCCCTGCTATCTGGTCGGCGAAGGCTATGTCGACACATTTGCTGAGCTGATGGAAGGCACCGACTGGGATCAGTACGGCGTCGGCAAATACGAAAAATGCTCGAACTGCATGGTCCATTGCGGCTTCGAAGGCACGGCGGCGACGGATGCAATCCGCAACCCGCTCAAGATGTTCACGGTGGGGCGCAAGGGCATCCGCACCGAGGGCCCGATGGCCCCCGATATCGACATCAGCAACGCCCGCAAATCCGAAGACGTGCACTCCACGCACGTCGAGCGCGAGCTGGAGCGGATCAAGACGGCCGACCCGGACGGTTTCAAGCGGGTGCAACGCGCGGCGTAAGGCGATGCGACGTTTGCGTGTCGCGTTCTTGGCTTTGACGATGGCGGCTGCGAGCACCGCCGCCACGGGAGGGCAAATGACCGAGCGTGTCGCAAAGGGCAATTTCGAAGTAAAGCTGACTCCGACCAGCGCGCCCGATGCGGCGGTTGGTGCGATGTCGATCGCCAAGACCTTTCACGGCGATCTTGATGGCACCAGCGTTGGCGCGATGCTGGCGGTGCGTACGCCGGTGGAGGGATCGGCGGGCTATGTCGCGATGGAGCGGGTGACAGGCACGCTGGCGGGCCACAAGGGCAGCTTTGCGCTCCAGCACAGCGGCACGCTGACGCAGGGCGCGCCGACCTTGTCGGTCTCGGTCGTCCCCGATTCGGGCACCGATCAACTCGCCGGGCTGAAGGGCACGATGGATATCATCATCTCGCCTGGCCGCCACGATTACGTGTTTCGCTACACGCTGCCCTGATCGCGTAACGTCGCCCAGACCGGGCCCAGCGTCGCATGGACCCGCGCCAGCGATTTGAACGCCCGCTCTGCGCTTTGCCCGGTGCGGATCAGCGCGGGGAGCTGACTGGGATTGCGCGCCAGCGACGCCAGCACGTTGCCGAGCGCCATCGACCCATCCGGGTTCATCCCCACCAGCGCGGCTGGCGGCAGCGTTTCGTGTGCAGTGTCGGAGATGGTGCGGATCGCCATGAAGGGCAGGCCGTGCCGCGCGGCCACCCGTGCGGCGATATGCGATTCCATATCGACCGCCAGCGCGCCCGTGGCCGCGAGCGCGGCCTTGTCCGCGGTGGTGACGGCAATGTGATCCTGGCCGATGATAAGGCCATGGTAGGCGTGGGGCAGGGCGGCTTTTAGTCGATCCTCCAACGATCCGTTCGTCCCGAGCGAAGTCGAGGGACGTGCCACAAATGCCGCGCCCGAAACACGCCCCTCGACTTCGCTCGGGATGATCGGGGGAGGGAGGTGGACGACAACATCACCCGCCACCAGCGCGGGATCGAGCGCGCCTGCGATCCCGCACGAGAGCAGAAGGCGCACGTCCGGGAATAACGCAAGATGGGTCTCAAGCGCCGCCTCAAGCCGCACCGCATTGCCCCCGCCGGGGATGGCGATCACGCCCGGCCCGGTCAGAATCTTTGACTCGCGTTGCAGGCCGCAGGCGATGAGGATCACGACTTTCCCCCAACCCTATCCGTCATGCTGAACGCGTTTCAACATCCACTGCGCCGCAATGGATGAACGAGATAGGGCACGGTGTACCCTGAAACGCGTTCAGGGTGGCAGGCCGGGTTGGCAAGGGAAGCGCAGAAACGCGCTCGCTCACATCCCAAACGCCACGGTCTTGTCATTCGACCGCTTCAAATTCCGGTACCGCGCCACCGCCCAAAGCGGGAAATATTTCGGATAGCCGTGATAGCGCAGGTAAAACACGCGCGGGAATCCGCCGCCGGTGTACATTTCCTGTCCCCACAGCCCATCCGCGTCCTGATGCGCGACCAGCCATTCCACGCCGCGCGCAACCGCTGGATGCTCCACGGCGCCCGCCGCCATCAGCGCGAGCAAGGCCCAGGCCGTCTGCGATGCGGTGGAGGGGGCAGCGGTGTAGCCGGCGTAATCCAGGGCATAGCTATCGCAATCCTCACCCCAGCCGCCATCGGCATTCTGGATCGACACAAGCCAGTCGACCGCGCGTTCCATTGTCGGCGCCTGGGGCGATACCCCCGCCGCGTTCAGCGCGCACATTACTGACCAGGTGCCATAGATATAGTTCACACCCCAGCGCCCGAACCATGATCCGTCGGGCATCTGCTCATCGGCCAGATAGGCAAGCGCGGCCCTCATCCGGGCGCTGTCGGTCTCGCCCAGTTGCGCCATCATCGACACGCAGCGCGCGGTAACATCGCTGGTCGGCGGGTCGAGCAACGCGCCGTGATCGGCAAAGGGGATGTTGTTCAGGTAATGATGCGTGTTGTCCGCATCAAACGCGCCGAAGCCGCCATTTTTCGATTGCAGCCCCACGGTCCATTCATTGCCGCGCGCAATCGCTTCGTCATAGCCGCCAGCAAGCGCGAGCCGGTCCTTCGCCCGGTCCATCGCCATTACGACAACGGCGGTATCGTCGAGATCGGGGTAATGCGCGTTGTTATACTGGAACGCCCAGCCACCGGGGCGGACATCGGGCTTCACCTCGGCCCAATCGCCCTTCACGTCGAGCACCTGCAATGGCTTGAGCCACTCAAGCGCCGCCTTGGCGCGCGCCTCATTGTCCTCGCCGCCCGCCTCCAGCATCGCATGCGCGGCGAGCGCGGTATCCCACACCGGCGAGACGCAGGGCTGGCAATAGGCTTCGTCATCCTTGATCACGAGCAGGTTTTCGACCGATTTGCGCGCAATCGCCCGGTGCGGGTGATCCTCCGGGTAGCCGAGGCAATCGAACATCATCACGCTGTTCGCCATCGCCGGATAAATCGCGCCCAGCCCATCCTCACCATTTAGCCGTTCGGTGACGAAATCGACACAGGCTTGCACTGCTTTGGCACGCAACCCCTTGGGCCATAGCGGCTCGACCCGTTTCAGCACCACATCCAGCCCGGCAAAGAAGAGCTGCCAGGATCGTTTCGCCCCCTCGGCCTGGCTTTTCAGCGGGGCGGCTTTCAGCGTGTAGAGTTCATCCACCTTCACGCCCGACAGGTTCTTCGCCACCGGCTGCTTGGCCGCCAGCACCAGCAGCGGCACAATCACCGTGCGCGCCCAATAGGACATTTTCGACAGATGCACGGGGAACCAGCGCGGCAGCAGGATCAGCTCAACCGGCATGGTTGGCACCACGCTCCATGATCCCGCCCCGAACAGCGCCAGCTGGATACGGGTGAACACATTCACCGCCGCAGCACCGCCCGCTTTGTGGATCGCATTGCGGGCGCGGGTCATGTGCGGCGCGTCCACATCATCGCCGATCATTTTCAGCGCATAATAGGCCTTCACGCTCGCGCTGGTGTCAAAAGCACCGCCGTGGAAGAGCGGCCAGCCGTGATGCTCGGTGGATTGGATGCGGCGCAGATAAACGCCAATCTTGGCCTCAAGCGCTGCATCGCGCGGCTCGCCCAGATAATGTTTCAGCAGCACGAATTCAGCCGGAATGGTGGCGTCGGCTTCCAGTTCGAACACCCAGTGGCCGTCGTCCTTCTGCGCGCGCGAGAGCGCATCGGCGGCGCGCGTCGCGCAGGCGTCGATCGCGGCAAGCGGGTCGATCAGGGCTTCAGCAACACTGGCCATGCGTCATCAATTCCTATTCAATTCCACATCATCGCCCGAAACGACGGCACACTTACTTACATTGATGTTAGCTGATCGCCAAGTGGGCGGCGTTTGCCCCTGATCTGATCGCCCCCTCAATCGTCGCGGGCAGCCCGGTTTGCGTCCAATCGCCCGCCAGAAACAGGTTGCGCCAGCGGGTTTTGGTGCCCGGCCGCAACGCATCCTGTGCAGGGGTCGCAGCAAAAGTGGCGCGCTTTTCTTTCACAACCTGCCAGGCGGGCATCGGCGCGGTGAAGCCGTGGACCGCGCAAATCTCGCCCCAGAACAGCGCCGCCAGTTCGGCCCGGTCGGTATCGACCAGCCGGTCTGCCCCGCTGACCGTGATTGACAGCCGATCCTCAAACGCAAAAATCCACTCGGTCGTCCCGCCGATCACGCCGATCATGGCTGGCGTGCCTGGTGGCGGCGCAAATGCGAAATGGGCGTTGACGATGGCCCGAAATTCCGTGGGCACGACCAGATCGGGCACCAGTGCTGCCGCCACCCAGGGTGGCACCGCCAGCACCACCGGGCCTGCCACGGCTTCAGGACCGTCACCGTAATCGAGCGCCACCACCCGATCGCCCTGAAACACCAGCGCGCGGAGCCTTTTGCCGGTCGTCACTGCACTGCCATGCGCGCGGAGCCAATTAATCGCCGGATCAACAAAGGCTGCCGCCAGCGTTGGCTCGGCAATGCGCGGGCGGGTGGCCAGCCCCCCGCGCGCCAGCGACCCGCGCACCACCGCGGCTGCCAGCGTTGCCGATCCTTCGCGCGGATCGGTGTTCAGTGCCGACAACAGCACCGGTTCAAGCAGCCGATCCCACAGCTCGCCGTTGGTTTCGATCCGGTCGGCGACCGTGTCGGCCTTGCCCCCCACCAGCAGCCGCCCAAGGGCCAGATGCGCGCCTACGCCCACGCCCGGCACGCGGCGGTTTTTGTCGAACAACCACCACGGCACCGCGCCGTCATTGGGGCGAAAGGTCCAGCGATCGCCGCTCGCCAGATCGGCAAAATCGAAATCGGCATGGTCCGGCCCGCTCAGCCGGTCGCGCGCGCCGATGGTGGTCAGATACGCCATCACTGCGTCATTGCCCGCCAGCACCAGATGATTGCCGTTATCGATCACGCGGGCAAGCTGCGGATCGTGGTAGCTGCGGCAACGCCCGCCCGCCTGTGCGGCACCGTCTGCCAGGTCGACGATGGCCCCGGCGCGCGCCAGTTCAACGGCGGCAGACAGCCCGGCCATCCCCGCGCCAATGACATGGGCCTTCAAAACGCTGCCGCCCTGAATGCACCACCGTTTCGCTTCCCCGGCGCAGGCCGGGGTCCAGTCGAGACGCCCGATAGAGCAGTGCGCAACGCAAAATGCTGACGTCCTCGCAACTGGGCCCCGGCCTTCGCCGGGCAAGCAAGGAGGGTGCAGGACAGCAGGTCACCAAAGCATCCGACCAAGCCCTTCACCGGAACAGCCACAATTTCCCAACCGTGAAGATCAGCGCGGCCTTGTTCACCTTGATGCGCTCGCGTGGCGGTGCCCAGCCCACGGCTTCCATCCGGCCCAAAATCTTGTGATACACCGCCGCCATCAGCCGGGGCGCGATCAGATGCCCCTTGGGCTTGCGCTTCAGGATTGCCTCGGCGGCGAGATAATGTTGCTCGGCCAGCTTGGCGAGATCGCGGCATGCCGCGTCGATATGGGGGGAGCGTGCCACGCTTTCCGGGCTGCTCATGTCGACACCCGCCGCCGCCAGATGCTCGCGCGCCAGATACACCCGGCCAATCGCTGCATCCTCATCGATATCACGCAGGATGTTGGTGAATTGCAGCGCGCGGCCAAGGTGATGGGCCAGCGCAATCCCTTCGGCATCATCCATGCCGAAAATCTTTACCGATAACCGCCCAACGGCAGACGCCACCCGGTCACAATATAGATCAAGCTCTTCAAAACTGGGATAGCGCACAAAATCAGCGATATCGGTCGCCATCCCGTCAATCACCGCCAGAAAATCGGCCTTGTCGAGGCCGAATCGGCGCACCGCCTCTGCCACCAAAGCCGCGCGGCCCGGTTCGCCGCCGGCATAAAGCGATTCGATATCGCCGCGCCACAGGTCGAGTGCGGCGGCGCGGTCTGCGCGGGCGCCGTCCTCGTCATCGGCGATGTCGTCGACGATCCGGCAGAATCCGTACACGGCGTACATCGCCTCGCGCTCTGCCTTGGGCAGCACGCGCATGCCGGCATAAAAGCTGCTGCCGGATACTTGCGCTTGCAGCGCGGCGGGGGTGTTGTCGGGGTTCATGCCGCCAGCCTTTTTCCAAGCTCTTTAAGCGCGGCCCAGGCCGCCAGCCCGGCCATTTCCGCCTTTTGGTGGTGAACCCGCTCGCTCAGCGGATCATGCGTGATCAGTCGCCGGGTCAGGCTTTCGGCAAGCCGCTGGATGATCGCGACCTCCACCGCCAGGCGTTTGTCGCGAATCTGGGCGGAGAAGACGGACGCTTGCGCCAGCAGGTCCAGCGTCCGTTCGGCCATCGCCACGATCACAGATCGCAGCGCCGGGGAGGATTGTGCCGCGCCCAGTTCGGTCACATCGGCGCCCGCTGCGGCCAGCATATCCATCGGCACATAGACCCGGTCGATCGCCCGGTAATCCTTCCCGCAATCCTGCAGATGGTTGATCACCTGCAACGCCGCGCACAGCGCATCGGATGCCGCCCAGGTGCTGCGATCTTCGTGATGCACGTCCAGCACATAACGCCCCACCGGCATCGCCGATACGCGGCAATAATCGATCAGCGCATCCCAGGTGGCGCAGCGGTTGACGGTGCAATCCTGCTCAAACGCGGTCAGCAAGTCCAACCCGTGCTGGGGTGACAGCTTGTAATCGGCCAGCACCCCGCGCAGCGCCAGCGCCTCTGCATTGGTGTCGCTGGTGCCCGCCAGCGTTGATCGCATTGCGCCCAGCAGCGCCAGCCGTTCAGCGGCAGGGGCCTGTTCATTGTCCGCAACATCATCGGCCGCACGCGCGAAATGGTAAAACGCCATCACCGGGGCGCGGTGTTCGCGCTTCAGCATGAAGCTGGCGACGGGAAAATTCTCGTCCTTATGCCCCTTGCCAGAGGCGAGCGTGGCAGCAGATGCCGTCATGCGCCTATCGCCGCTTGCGCGCGGCCCTTCCACATGCCGCCGCGCCCGCGCCAATGCGCCCAGGCCGACGCAAAGGTGCAGCCGGCGTAAAACAGCGCGATGCCGGGCAGCGCGATCCCCCATAAGGGCGACCGACCGTAGAAGCGCAGCATCGGTTGGAACGCGATTGCCATCAATGCCCAAGCCCCTAATCCAAGCATCTGCGCATAGCCTTGCCCGGCCAGTGTCAGCAAGACCGGGCCAAGGTAAATCAGCGCGAGGCCAAACAGCGTGCCGACCAGCAAGAACGGCGAATAGCCAAGCTGGGCATAGGCGGACCGCGATATCATCGCGGCAACCGATGCATAGGTGTCGTAAATCCGGATGCTCACCGATCGGTCGGTCAGCCCCAGCCATACTGGCCCCTGCTGCTTCATCAGCGCGCCAAATGCGCAATCATCGATCAGCGCGCCGCGGACTGCAGCGATGCCGCCTGCGCGTTCCAGCGCGATCCGGTTGGCGAGCATGCACCCGCCCGCCGCCGCGCCAACGCCGGTTGGCCGGTTGACCGCGCCAAACGGGTACAACATCTGAAAAAACCAGACAAAAGCGGGAATTAACGCGCGTTCCGCGACACTTTTGCAGCGCAATCGCGCCATTAACGACACAAGCACGCGCTTTTCGCCCACGGCGCGGGTGACAAGGGTGCGTAACGTATCGGGCGCATGCGCGATATCGGCATCGGTGAGCCACAGATAGTCGGGCGTCTCGCCAGCGGCGGCGATCCCCTGGCTGACCGCCCATAATTTGCCGGTCCAGCCAGGGGCGAGGGGTTGGCCGGAGAGGACAGTGAGTCGGTTTGACGGTTCAAGCCCCCGCGCAATCTCTGCGGTGCCATCGCTCGAATTGTCATCCACCAATATCACCCGGAAATCCCCTGGATAATCCTGCGTCAGCAAACTGCCGATGGATGTGGCGATCACATCCGCCTCGTCGCGGGCGGGCACGACGGCGGTAACGGCGGGCCAATGCGCGGGCTCGGCGGGCAAGCCGCGCGTATCCCGCTCCGCCGTCAGCCAAAATCCCTGGCGCGCGAATACCAGCACCAGCCATATCGTCAGCGCGACGCCGCCTGCGACAAGACCAATCACGTAATCTTCCCCGCCGCGCGAAACCACGCAATCGCATCCACCAGCGCCTCAGGGTATGGGCGCGCGTGGTAGCCAAGCTCGATTTCGGCCTTGGTCGATGCATAATACATGTTGTGCGCCGCCATTTTCAGCGAATCGACCGTCAGGAACGGGTCACCCCCTGTCAGCCGGGCCAGCGCTTCATTGGCATAGGCCATCGGGAATAACAGGCTGCGCGGGATGCTGATCGTCGGCGGCTTTCGGCCCATGATGCGCGCAATCTCGGCCAGCATCGCGCGCAACGTCACGTCCTGCCCGCCCAGCACATAACGCTCGCCAATCCGCCCCATCTCCATCGCGCGCAGATGCCCATCGGCAACATCATCGACATGGACCAGGTTCAGCCCGCTTTCGACAAAGGCGGGCATCTTGCCATTGGCGGCCTCCACCACGATTCGCCCGGTGGGGGTGGGCTTCACATCGCGCGGGCCGATGGGGGTCGACGGATTAACGATCACGGCGGGCAGCCCTTCAGCCACCATCGCCTCAACGAGCCGTTCGGCGACCACCTTGCTGCGCTTATACGCGCCAACCGCCTGTTCGGGGGTGGCGGGGCGGGTTTCGTCCGCCGCGCCGTGATCATCGGGCAGCAGCGTGGCAACACTGGAGGTATAGACGATCCGGTCCACCCCAGCCGCGCGCGCGGCATTCATCACCGCCAGCGTACCCGCGCGGTTGTTGCGCACAATGTCTTCTGGGTCGGGCGCCCATAACCGGTAATCGGCAGCGACATGGAACAGATAGCGGGCACCGCTGGCGGCGCTCAGCACCGATTCCTCGTCGCGGATATCGCCCTCAATCAATCTGGCGTTCAGCGCGGACAGGTTGGTGCGGTCACTGTCGCGCCGCACCAGCAGCCGCAAATCAGCCCCACGCGCCGCCAAAGCCCGCGCGACCGCAGACCCGACAAAACCGCTCGCGCCCGTAACCAGCACTGGAACGCCCGTGAAATCCATTAACACCCGCTTAGATCGTCGACTGAATGCCTCATTTTGCTCCCATAAACCGTTTGTCCTCAGCTTGTCGAAGGGCTGTCCTTCTTTTCAACGGCAGAAAAGAAAGGCAGGGCTTTGAGAGGCTCAGCCCAAACGGATTGGGTTACGAGGGCATAAGCGGAGCAGATCGACTCAAATGGTGCTGACGATCATCTGGGTCATGGTGATGGCCGTCGCCATTATCGGTGTGCTGTTCAATGTCGCCAGCGCGCTTGCCATCCGCGCGCCTGATCGCGCCCCTGATCTGGTCGATTGGCCCGCGATCACCGTTTTGAAGCCGGTTCACGGCACCGAACCCGCGCTCGCCGGCAATCTGGCGGCGTTGTTCGCGCAGGATTATCCGGGCGCGGTGCAGATCATCTTTGGTACGCGCAACGCCGATGATCCCGCGCTGGCAGTGATTGCTGCGGCGCGTAAAGCCTATCCAGCCGCCGATATCGACATCGTCGTCAGCGACCGGCGCTGGGGCGCGAACAACAAGCTCTCGAACCTCGCCAATATGGACGAAGCGGGGCGGCACCCGTTGGTCGTGATCGCCGACAGCGATGTCGACTGGGCACCCGATAGCTTGCGACGGCTGGCAGGCGCGCTTGCTGATCCGGCGATTGGGCTGGCGAGTTGCCTGCATGTCGGGCGCGGCGATGCCGGTTTCTGGTCGCGCATGGCGGCAATGGATTTGTCATACCGCTTCATGCCCAATGTGCTGATGGGGGTCGCGCTTGGCATGGCCAAGCCGACTTTGGGGCCGACAATGGCGTTTACGCGTGAAACGCTGGCCCGGATCGGCGGATTCGCGGCGTTTGCGGACGTGCTGGCCGATGATTATGAAATGGGCGCGGCGGTGCGTGCCCTCGGGCTGCGCACGGTGCTGCCCCGTTTTTACATCACGCATGGCTGTTCCGAATCGAGCCTAAGCGCGCTGGTGCGGCATGAAATGCGCTGGACGGTGACGATTTTCCGAATCGATCCGGCGGGATTTGCGGGCAGTATCGTGGTGCATACATTGGCGATTGCGCTGATGGGTGCGACGATAAGCGGCTTTTCGGTTGCGGGACTGGCGGTGCTTGGCGCGGCATTTTCGTCGCGCGTATTCGTCAAATGGCGAATGGACCGGGCGTCGGGCACTGTCTCTGGCCCGCTTTGGCTGGTGCCATTTCGAGACCTGCTGTCTTTCGCCTTGTTTTGTGCCACATTCTTCGTTCACAAAGTCGATTGGCGGGGCTCGCAATTCCGGGTAACGCGCGACGGAAGATTACAATCGTGATAAAGGTTCCACGGCTATGATGCGCACGCTTTTCCTTCAGGCGCCTTCGTTCGACGGCTATGACGGCGGTGCCGGATCGCGTTATCAGGCCAAGCGTGAGATCAAATCATTCTGGTATCCCACCTGGCTGGCGCAGCCCGCCGCACTGGTACCCGGATCCAAACTGATCGATGCACCCGCACACGACCTGAGCTTTGACGACATCAAGCATGAGGCGCTGGAGCGCGATCTGCTGATCATCCACACCTCCACGCCGGGCTTCAAGCAGGACGTGAAGGTCGCCGGGATGATGAAGGAATTGAATCCGAAGCTGAAAGTAGGCTTTATTGGTGCAACCGTCGCGGTCGACGCTGCCTGGGCGATGGAACATGCCCCGACCGTCGATTTTGTCGCGCGCAACGAATTTGATTTCACGATTCTGGATGTGGCGAAGGGGATTCCTTTCGCTGACATCCAGGGCATCAGTTATCGCAATGATGACGGCGTGGTCGTCCATAATGTGGACCGAGAGGTTCTGATGGACATGGATTCGCTGCCGTTCGTCTCACCGATCTATAAGCGCGATCTGGTGATGGAAAACTACTTCATCGGCTATCTGAAGCACCCCTATGTCAGCTTTTACACCGGGCGCGGGTGCAAGAGCCGTTGCACTTTCTGCCTGTGGCCGCAGACGGTGGGCGGACATAACTATCGCGTCCGCTCGATCGCGCATGTGATTGAAGAAGTGAAATATGTGCTGAAGGAATTCCCGCAGATGCAGGAATTGTTCTTCGATGATGATACGCTGACGGATAATCTGCCCCGCGTGCAGGAGCTGGCCGTGGAGCTCGGCAAGCTGGGCGTCACCTGGTCGTGCAATGCCAAGGCCAATGTGCCTTTTGAAACGCTGAAGATCATGCGTGACAATGGCCTGCGCCTGCTGCTCGTCGGCTATGAAAGCGGTAATCAGAAGATCCTGCACAACATCAAAAAGGGCCTTTTGATCGAAACCGCCAAGCAGTTCGCCAAGGATTGCCGCAAGCTGGGGATCAAAATCCATGGCACCTTCATCATGGGCCTGCCGGGTGAGACCAAGGAAACGATCCAGGAAACAATTGCTTACGCTAAGGAAGTGAACCCGCACACCATTCAAGTGTCGCTGGCAGCGCCTTATCCGGGGACTTTCCTGTACAAGCAGGCGATTGAGAATGATTGGTTCGACGGCACCGATCATCTGGTGGCAGACGGCGGCGGGCAGATCGCGCAGCTGACCTATCCGCATCTCGCCAGCGACGAAATTTTCGACGCGGTGGCCGAGTTTTACAAGAAATTCTACTTCCGCCCGTCAAAGGTTGGTTCGATCGTCGCCGAAATGGCGACCAGCCCGACGATGCTGAAGCGCCGCTTGCGCGAGGGTGTGGAGTTTTTCGACTTCCTGAAAAATCGCAATACCGAAGCGGCGTAGGTCTGACGGCCAACCTGCTTAAAGCATCTGTCATTGCGAGTGCAGTGAAGCAATCCAGCCTATCCGCGCGGGGCGGCCTTGGAATCTTTGCTGCGCTCGCAATGGCGGCAGGTGGCGCCATGGGTGATCTGGTGTATGCGATTGCCCCACTCGCCGGTCCGGTTCGGTGCGACCCATGCTGAAATATCTCGCGCTGATCCTGACGGTGATCGGGCTAGTCGCCGCAGTCTGGTTGATCGGTGCGACCGGTTGGCAACAAGTGATTGCTGGCGTTTCCAGCATCGGCCTGATCGGTTTTCTGGCGCTGATGGGCTGGACGGGCGTCAACCTGACGATTTTGGGGGCGTCGTGGCTGGCGGTGGCCCCCGGCATTGCCCGGAGTCAGCTCGGTACCTTTGCCTGGGCGCGCACGACGCGCGAAGCCGCCACCGATATCCTGCCCTTTTCGCAATTTGGCGGGCTGGTGGTGGGCGCGCGCACAGCGATTGCCGGGGGCATTCGCGATTCGCTGGTCTATGCATCGCTGATCGCCGATCAGACGACGGAACTCGCCGCGCAATTGATGTTCACGATGTTTGGCGTGGTGATGCTCGCGCTGGTGCTGATGAACCAGCCGGTTGCGACAGGCGTGCTGCCGCTCGTGCTCGGCGGGCTGGCACTGATGGCTGGCATCATGGCGCTGTTCGCCTTTGGTCAGCGCCCGGTGCTGAAAATGGCGCAGGGGCTCGCCGGGCGGCTGTTGCCGCAATCGGTGGCGACGATGAGCGCGCTGACGACTGAGCTCGACGCGATCTATGCCCAGCGCACGCGCGTGATAGCAGCTTTTTTGCTCCATCTGCTCGCCTGGGTGTTCAGCGCTGCGGGAGCGTGGATGGCGCTGCGCTTCATGGGCACCGATCTGCCGCTTAGCTCGGTACTGACGATTGAGGCGCTGATCTTCACGCTGCGCACCGTGGCGTTCGCGATTCCGGGCGGGGTGGGCGTGCAAGAGGCGGCATATCTGCTGATCGGCCCGCTATTCGGCCTGCCGCCCAGCGCGGCGCTCGCGCTCTCGCTGGTGAAGCGCGCGCGCGATATCGCAGTGGGCGTGCCGGGGATTTTGCTGTGGCAGTTTCAGGAAGTCCGCGCGCTTCGCCGCACCGCGCCCATTGTGAGCAAAGCTTGATCCGTCATTGCTGCCGCTGCGGCACCCCGTCGGCGATATCGTAATAATCGCCCTTGTCGGCAACGAAGATATGCGTGCCGAGCATGGTGTTGGTCGGCCCGTCGAATGCTCCCATGGCAATCGCGATCTTGTCGCGCCCCAGCGGTGCCCAGAACAGGAAACTGCCGCAGGTTGAACAAAAGCCACGCCCGACCTTGGGCGATGACTGATACCAGGTCAGCCGGTCTTCCCCCGAAATCACCACCACGCTGCGCGGCACATCGATCGAGGCCCAGTAATGCCCGGATTGCTTGCGGCATTGGGTGCAGTGGCAGGCATCGGGGTGCGACAGCTGCGCATCGACAGTAAAGTGCACCGCGCCACACAGGCACGACCCGCTATGCATCGCGCAGCCTTTCATGATGGCGGATCACTTCATCGATAATGAAGCGCAGGAATTTTTCCGAAAATTCCGGGTCCAGATGCGCATCATTCGCCAGCGCGCGCAGCCGGGCGATCTGCGCGGTTTCGCGACCCGGATCAGCAGGCGGCAGGCCGTGCGCTGCCTTGTGGCGGCCCACCGCCTGCGTCACCTTGAACCGCTCGGCGAGCAGAAACACCAAAGCGGCGTCGATATTGTCGATGCTCTGGCGATAGCTGCTGAGCGTTTCATCCGGCACGGCGGTGTCCTTTTTGCGATTTCCTGCTCTTTTTGGGCGGGCGGGAGAGGGTACGCAAGCGGCATTCCCTTGCCTTTATCTCCCTTAGTCGCCACATCGGCGAAACGATGACAGCGACCATCCACCGCATCGATCCACGGTCGGGCCCGTCCCTTGATCCCATGGTCGCGCTTGTCGCGATGGACATGAATCTGGTCAACGCGGTCATCCTTGATCGCATGCAATCGCAGATCCCCCTGATTCCAGAACTTGCCGGCCATTTGATCGCGAGCGGCGGCAAACGGATGCGCCCGATGTTGACGCTGGCGAGCGCGGCGTTGCTTGGCTATACGGGCACCCGCCACCACCGGCTCGCCGCCGCGGTGGAGTTCATCCACACCGCCACGCTTCTCCACGACGATGTGGTTGACGGCAGCGATTTGCGGCGCGGGCGGCGCACCGCCAACAACATCTGGGGAAACCCCGCCACCGTTCTGGTCGGCGATTTCCTGTTCAGCCGCGCGTTTGAGCTGATGGTTGATGACGGCAGCCACAAAGTGCTGAAAATTCTGAGCCATGCCAGCGCGGTGATCGCCGAGGGCGAAGTGAACCAGTTGACGGCAACTCGCCGGATCGATCTGGGTGAGGAACGCTATCTCGACATTATCGGCGCGAAAACAGCGGCGCTGTTTGCCGCCGCCTGCCGGGTGTCCGCCGTGGTCGCTGAACGCCCCGATTCGGAAGAGGCGGCGCTGGATGCCTATGGCCGCAATCTGGGCATCGCTTTTCAGTTGGTCGACGATGCGATTGATTATGTGTCTGATGCAGGCACGATGGGTAAGGATGCGGGGGATGATTTCCGCGAGGGCAAGGTAACCCTGCCCGTAATTCTCGCCTATGCACGCGGCACGCCTGAAGAACGCGCATTCTGGAAGGACGCGATTGAGGGGCGGCGCACGACGGATGCTGATTTGGCGCATGCCGTCGCGCTGATCCAGTCGTCACGCGGGGTGGACGACACGCTGGCCCGCGCCCGCCATTACGGCCAGCGTGCCATCGATTCGCTGGGCTGTTTCAGCAACAGCAAGGCCAAGGCCGCGATGGTCGAAGCGGTCGAGTTCGCGGTGGCCCGCGCCTATTGAGGCTGATCGCGACATGACCCGCGTTTTTCAATGACGCCGATTGATATTGCCATCGCCGGATGCGGCCCCTGCGGCCTTGCAACTGCCCTTCAACTGGCGCGTGATGGTCACCGCATTACGATTTTTGAACGCTTCGAATCACCGCAGCCGATCGGATCGGGGCTTATGCTGCAGCCAACGGGGTTGGCCGTTCTCGACCGACTGGGGCTTGGGGCAGCGGCTCGCGCACGCGGCGCTGCGATTCAGCGTTTATCGGGCCGGGCTGGGGCCAATGGGCCGCTGGTGCTGGATGTGCGCTATGCGGCTATGCGGGGTGACTTCACGGGCGTTGGAATTCACCGCGCGGCCCTGTTCGCGCTGCTGCATGACGCGGTGGTCGCGCAAGGGATTACGGTCGAAACCGGACGATCCGTTGTCGCGACTGATCCAATGGCGGGCGGGCGGCGGCGGCTGGTGTTTGCGGACGGCGGCAGCGCTGGCCCGTTCGATCTGATCGTCGACACGCTTGGCGCGCGCACGCCGTTGGCCGATGTTGCGGGACGCAGCCTGGCTTATGGCGCACTTTGGGCCAGCCTTGATTGGCCCGAGGGTGCGGGTTTTGATGCGGCGGCGTTGGAGCAGCGTTACCGCGCCGCCCGTCAGATGGTGGGGGTGATGCCAATCGGTATGGCCCCCGGCCATACTGTGCGACAGGCTGCATTTTTCTGGTCGCTACGTTCCGATCAGCTTGATGCGTGGCGGCAGCGCGGCCTGGCGGCCTGGGGTGATGAGGTTACGGCACTGTGGCCCGCTACAGTGGCGCTGGTTGCGCAAATCGCCACGGCTGCGCAGCTGACCTTTGCCCATTATGTTCACCGCACGTTGCCCAGGCCGACCGAATCCGGGCTGATCCACATTGGCGATGCATGGCATTCCACCAGCCCACAGCTCGGCCAGGGCGCCAATATGGCACTCCTCGATTCGTTTGCGCTGGCTCAGGCGTTGCGCAGCTGCGGATCGGTGGCGGATGCGCTGGCGTGGACGGTGCATCTTCGCCGCAGCCACATCCATCTCTATCAGCAGCTCAGCTATTGGCTGACCCCCTTCTACCAATCCGATGGCGCGCTGGTGCCATTCGCGCGTGACACGCTGGTGGCGACGCTGGCCAGCGTGCCGCCCATGCCGCGATTGCTGGCCAATCTGGTTGCGGGGCTGGTGGGGGCGCCGCTGGGGCGGCTCGGGCTGACGTGATGCTCCCCATCAACGCCGTCCTGCCCGATCTGCTCGCGGCGTTGCGCGCCGGGCCGAATGCGGTGCTGGTCGCCCCACCGGGCGCGGGCAAGACAACTGCCGTAGCCCCGGCGCTGCTTACCGAAAGCTGGTGCGACGGGGAAATCCTGTTGCTTTCCCCACGCCGCCTTGCCGCGCGCGCTGCCGCTGAACGCATGGCGGGGCAGGCGGGCGAGGGGGTGGGCAAAACCTATGGGTACGCCACCCGTATGGACACTAAGCGCACGGCGGCGACGCGGGTGACCGTGATGACGGAGGGGATTTTCGTCAATCGCATCCAGGCTGATCCTGAATTGCGCGGCGTATCGGCGGTGTTGTTTGATGAGGTGCACGAACGCAGCCTCGATAGTGATTTCGGACTGGCGCTGGCGATTGATGCGCAAGGGGGATTTCGGCCCGACCTGCGGCTGGTCGCAATGTCTGCCACGCTGGACGGTGCACGCTTTGCCAGCCTGATGGGCAACGCCCCCGTCATCGAAAGCGAAGGCCGCAGCTACCCGCTGAGGCTGAACCATATCGGTCGCGCGGCAGAGGCACGGATAGAGGACAGCATGGCCGCGGCGATCCGCCAGGCGTTGCGCGACGGGGAAGGGGGCGTGCTCGCCTTTCTGCCCGGCGTTGCAGAAATTGAACGGGTGGCGGAACGGCTGGGTGATCTGCCGCCCAGCGTCATCCTCCACCGCCTGCACGGCAGCCTTGACCCCGCCGCGCAACGCGCCGCGATTGCGCCCGATCAAACCGGCGCGCGCAAGCTGGTGCTCGCCACCTCGATTGCGGAGACGAGCCTGACGCTCGACGGCATCCGCATCGTCGTCGATTCAGGGCTGGCGCGCCGCCCGCGTTATGACCGTGCGGCGGGGATGACCCGGCTGGTGACTGAACGTGCCAGCCAGGCGTCTGTAACCCAGCGCGCGGGTCGCGCCGCCCGCCAAGGGCCCGGCACCACCTATCGCCTGTGGGAGGAAGCCGCGACCGTTGGCCTGCCCCGCTTCGATCCGCCAGAGATATTGGAGGCTGATTTGTCGGCGCTGACGCTGGATTGCGCGCGCTGGGGCATCACCGATCCGCGCAGCCTTGCCTGGATTGATCCACCGCCCGATGCCGCCGTGGCAGAGGCGCGGGCGCGGCTCAGTACGCTGGGCGCAATCGATGCAGATGGCCGCCCGACGCCGCATGGCGAGGCAATTGCCCGCCTGCCCTTGCCACCCCGGCTGGGCCATATGCTGATCGAGGCCGGGAAAATGGGCCTGGGCCCCATAGCAACACAAATCGCGGTGCTGCTGGGGGAGCGGGGGCTGGGTGGCCCCGACGCCGATATGGAGAGCCGCTTGCGCCGCTGGCGGGGCGATCGGGGCATGCGCGCCGACAACGCCCGGCGGCTGGCCACGCGCTGGGAGGCAATGGTGGGGGCGGCAATGGTGGAGGCGTCAATGGTGGAGGGGCAGGCGGCGTCAGCCGGCACGGATGGCGTCGCCACCTGCATTGCCCTCGCCTTTCCTGATCGCATCGCGCGGCGGCGGGATTCCTCGGGCGAAAACTGGGCGTCGGTGGGCGGGCGCGGGTTTCGGCTTGATCCGGCGAGCGCGCTCGCCCGCAATGAATGGCTGGCGGTCGCGGAAACGCAAGGGATGGCGGCGGGCGCGCGCATCCTGTCCGCCGCCGCCATTGATGTTGCCGATGTGGAGGCGCTGTTCGGCGACCGGATCGCCGCGCAGCGCACCGTGGCTTTCGATCCCGCAACCGGCGGGGTGCAGGCAATGCACGAACGGCGGCTGGGCGCGATACGCCTGAGCGGTGGCCCTGATTCGAACGCCGATCCACGCGCGATCAGCGCGGCATTGCTGGCGGGGTTGTGCGATCATGGGTTGGCATTGCTGCCCTGGCCCGATACAGCCACCGCCCTGCGACAGCGCGCCGCCTTTGTCGCTACGCACGGCGCGCCAGAGGTGGTGCTGGACGATGCGGCGTTGCTTGCACGGGCAGAGGAGTGGCTGGTGCCCTTGCTCGACGGCAAGCGGCGGCTGGCGCAGATTGACCCCGCCGCGCTCACTGCCGCCCTGCAAGGGTTGATCGGGTGGGATGCGATGCGCGCGATTGACACGCTGGCCCCGCCACGCTTCGAATCACCGGCGGGCAGCAGCCATGCGATTGATTACACCGCCGAGGCCGGGCCAACGGTAGAGCTTCGCCCGCAGGCGTTGTTCGGGCAGGCAGCGCACCCAATGATCGCGGGTGGCCGCGTGCCGCTCGTGCTCAGCCTGACGTCGCCTGCTGGTCGCCCCATTCAAACCACGCGCGATCTGCCGGGCTTCTGGGCGGGCAGCTGGGCCGATGTCGCGCGTGAGATGCGCGGCCGCTATCCTCGCCACCCCTGGCCCGATGATCCCGCAAGTGCCTCTGCCACGCTGCGCACCAAAAATGCTGATGCACGAATGCGCCAAGCATCGTAAGGAAGCATCATGACGATCGCCCGCATCTATCAACGCCCCAAAAACGCCATGCAATCGGGCCGTGCCCGCACCGATTTATGGGTGCTGGAATATGAACCCGCAGAGGCGAAACAGCCCGATCCGCTCACCGGCTGGGCAGGGTCCGGCGATGTGCGCGATCAGTTGCGCCTCACCTTCCCGACGCTGGAGGCAGCGCAAGGCTATGCGACGCGCGAGGGGATCGACTATCACGTCGTGCCCGCCCCCACGCGCACGCTGAAGCTGCAGGCTTATGCGGATAACTTCCGGTGAGTCCCCGCTTGGTCGTGAAGGCATGGGTCGCCGCGTTTAATGCAGCTGACGTCGACGCGCTGATGGCGCTGTATCATGAGGAAGCGATCAACCATCAGGTGATCTGGGACCCGCTGATCGGACGCGACGCCATCCGCGCGATGTTCACCCGCGAATTCGCCACAGCGACGATGCACTGCATCCCGGAAAATCTGTTCGAAGATGGCGAATGGGCGATCCTCGAATGGCATGATCCCAACGGGCTGCGCGGCTGCGGCTTTTTTCATGTCATCGACGGGGTGATCGAGTTTCAGCGCGGCTATTGGGACCGGCAGAGTTTTGAAGCAGGCCAGTCTCAGGTTAAGGCTCAGCCGAGCAACGACTGACCGAGCAGCAGCAACAGCTTCACGTCCATCGCCACGCCCTCTGCCCGTTTCGTCGCGACGAAATCGGGTAAGGCGGAAAGGGCAACCCGGTGCACGGTGATATCCTCCCCCGCGTCGCCGCCGCCTGGGCCAATTTTGGTCAACCCGTGCGCGCGGACCAGGGTGAAGCCTTCGGAGACCATGCCGGGCGAAGAATGAAAAAACCCGATTGGCTCAATCCGGTCGGCGCGGTACCCGGTTTCTTCTTCCAGCTCGCGCGCGGCGGCAATTTCCACAGGCTCGCCGCTGGTTTCGTCCCCGACCAGCCCGGCGGGGAGTTCAAGGCAGCGCTTGCCCAGCGGCAGTCGGTATTGCTCGACCAGGATGACATGGCCGTCGTCAATCGCCACGATCACCGCTGCCTGAATGCCGCGCGCGCGCGACACATATTCCCATGTCCCGTCCCGCTTTACGGACAGGAAACGACCTTCCCAAACCGTCTCGACGCTCAAAGCTCGATCAGCCGATCGGGCAGTTCGTTCGAATCGTCATCCGCGCGGGGCAAATGCTGCGACAGGATGTGGCCCACATGGCCGACCGCCGCGATCATCCCGGCGGCGATTTTCCCCTGCCGAACCTCTTTGATAAGCGCTGCCATTGCGTCGCCCCATTCGGCATCGGGCACGCGGGTGTGGATCGCCTCATCAGCGATGATCTCTGCCATATGCTCGCCAAGCGACAGATAGATGAGGATACCGGTGCGCCCGGCGGTACGCGCTTCGGTGCCGACCTTGAACAGCTCGATCGCGCGGCGGCGCACCCGCCTGCGCCGCGTCGCCTTGGGGGTCAGGCGCAGCCGGAGCGGCATATAGGCAAGACCGTAGCGCACGATCAGGAACAGCGCAGTCATCGCGGCGAAGGTGATCAGCATCAGCTCGCGCATCTCGAAACTGCCCCAGCCGCCCGATAGGCGCTCGACGATGGCGAGCGGAAAGTCGGGCAGGGCGGCGAATATCAGCGGCACGAGCAACGCGACCAGCACCGCATATTGCAACCCCACATCGTGGTAATTGTCGGAATGATCGGCAACGATGGTCACGATTTCGCCCGATGTGCCGGTTTCGGCGGCATGGACGGCCGCTGCAATCGCGGTGCGTTCTTCAATTGTGGGTTTGCGCATCACCAGCTCCCCGACGATCCGCCGCCGCCAAATGATCCGCCGCCGCCGCCACCCCAGCCGCCACCGCCGCCGCCCCAATCGGAACCGCCGCCGCCCCAGCCAGAGGAGCGCCCGCCGCCGTTCGACAGGCTGTTGAGCGCAGACCACAAGATCACCTCACCCACCGCGCCCGCGACATTATTGCTGCGATAGCGCCGCCCGCGTGACGCGCCGAATATGATGGGCAGCACCACGGCGAAGATAATGATCATGATGATGATCGCGACCACCCAGTCGCCCGAAGACCCCTTGGATCGTGGCCTTTTCTTCACCAGCGCTGCCGCGCGCGCCTCACCGGCTTCCAGCGGCAGCTTCATCTGTTCGGCAATTTCGCCTGCACCCGCGATGATGCCGCCGGGCAAGTCGCCTGCCTTGAATTTGGGCAGGATCGTGTTGCGAATGATCTGGCTCGACAACGCGTCGGTCATGATCGGTTCGAGCCCGTAGCCCACTTCGATGCGCACCTTGCGATCATTGGGCGCGATGATCAGCAGGATGCCGTTATTCGCATCTTTTTGCCCGATTTTCCATTCGCGGCCCAGCCGATAGCCGTAATCCTCAATCGGGTAGCCTTCCAGATCGGGGATCGTCGCGACGATAAGCTGGCGGGTGGACGCCGCCTCAATCTCCGCCGATTGCGCGGTGAGCGCGGCAATCTGCGCCGGGTTCAGCACATGCGCAGCATCCACCACCTGCCCGGTCAGCTTGGGGAAGGTTTGGGCCTGTGCGGACAGCGATGCTGCCGTCAGCAGTACCAATGCGATCAACCAACGAAACATGGTCACGCTGCCTTTTCCAATCCGGGTGACAGTTCGCGCACGATGCTGGTTACGCCCCGCTGGATACCCGCCGGCAAGCGATTGTCGCGGAACGCGGGCAGCATATCGTGCTGGATGATTGCCCCAGCCTCCCCGTTTGTCAGCACCGTTTCCAATCCCTTGCCCACCGATATCCGCACCTTGCGCTCATCCGGCGCGAGGACCACCAGCACGCCATCGTTGATGTTCTTGCGCCCGATGCCCCAATAATTGCCAAGCTTCGTGCCGTACTCATCAATGTTGTGCCCACCCAGATGCCTGATCGTCACGACCACCAGCTGGTGGCCGGTCGCATCTTCCAGCTGTTCGCTTTGGGCGCTGAGTTTTGCTTCGTCATCGGCAGCAAGAATATTGGCATCATCAACAACCCGCCCGGTCAGTACCGGAAAATCATAGCCTTCAGGCGGCGCAGCGCGCGTTGGTGCCGCGCCGCCACAGGCGGTAAGGAGCAGGGGCAGGACCAGCCAGCGGATCAGTTGAAGTTGACCTTTGGTGCGGTGTCAGCACCCGGTGTGGTCGCGGCAAAGGGAACCATGGGCTTTGCGCCATAGATCAGCGATGCGCCAATCGCGTCGGGGAAGGTGCGGATGCGGGTGTTATAGGCCTGCACCGCGCCATTATAATCACGCCGGGCGATGGTGATGCGGTTTTCGGTGCCCTCCAGCTGCGATTGCAGTGTCTTATACCCTTCCTGCGATTGCAGTTCGGGATAGGCCTCCTGCAGGCGCTGGAGCGACAGGCCCAGCGCACCCTGGGTGCGATCAAATTGTTGCAGCTTGGCCGGATCGGTCAGGTCGCTGGCGGAAACGCGGATCGTGTTGGCCGCGGCGCGCGCTTGCGTCACTTCTACCAGAATGCTCTTTTCCTGCGCGCCAGCGGCCTTCACCGTCGACACCAGATTGGGCACCAGATCGGCGCGACGCTGATATTCATTCTGCACATCGGCCCAGCGCGCCTTGGCGGCTTCTTCGGCCGTTGGGATGCTGTTGAGTCCGCAGGCAGAGAGCAGCGCGGCTGCAGCCAGCGCCATTACGGTACGAAGCTTCATGTCGGTCGTCCCTCTTCGTCAAAACCGGTTTTTGCAGATCAAACTCTTGACCCGCTTACCCCAGGCGTATCCAGTTGCCCAACGCAATTCGACCAGAATTGGTCGCAGAGTGCTAGGCGTATAACACACATTGGAAGGGAGACGGCAATGTTCAAGGAGTTTCGAGATTTCATTGCACGCGGTAACGTGCTGGATCTTGCCGTCGGCGTCATCATCGGCGCGGCATTTGGCACGATCACCAAGTCGCTGACGGATGATATCATCCTGCCGGTCGTCAGCGCGATTTTTGGCGGCTTTGATTTCTCCCGCTATTTCATTCAGCTGGGGCCGCTGCCAGCGGGCTATACCGGATCGGTAACCGATTATGCCGCGTTGAAGGCCGCGGGCGTACCGCTGCTGGGCTATGGCGCGTTTGTAACGGTGGCGATCAATTTCCTGATCCTGGCGTTCATCATTTTCCAGATCGTGCGCGCTGCCAATCGGGTTGTGCCCAAGCCCGTTGAGGCACCGGCGGCCGAACCGGCGGATATCACGCTGCTGCGCGAGATAAGGGATGCGGTGCAAAAGGGCGGGGCGGCTTAGGCTTCCCCTTTCTTCAACCCCTCTCCATCAGGGGAGGGGGCTTTGAACAGGCGGGCAGGTTACCGCTGGCTCAGGCCGCTTCCAAATCCCGCGCATGGGCATCCGCCAGGCTGGTGCCATCCAGGATGCGCGCCGTTTCATCGCGCACCCGCATCATGGCGTGGCGGATGGCGCAATCGGCTTCGTCCTTGCAATCGGCGCAGGCGCGGTAGGCGGTGCGGCTGACACAGGGGACGAGCGCGAGCGGCCCTTCAATCACGCGGATGATTTCGCCCAGCGATATCAGGTGGGTGGCGCGTGACAGGCAATATCCGCCCATTTTGCCCCGGTGGCTGTGCAGCAAGCCTGCCTCGCGCAGGTCCGCCAATATCAGTTCCAGGAATTTGCGCGGCACATTGGCCTCTGCCGCAATCCGGTTCATCGGAATTGGCGGAGAGCCCTTGGTGGCCTCAGCCAGGAAAAGCATCGCGCGAAGCGCGTAGCGGGAACGCTGCGTCAACATGGTTGGACACTTATGGACGGGATTTGTGGCAAGTGAAAGGCGGACCTTTTCATTTTCAGCCACATCGCCTATATCAGCGGTGCCGGGTTCGCCCGGCTATGGCGATAAATTGCCGCGTAAAATAGACGCAGCGGACCCGGGGGCAGTACCCGGCGGCTCCACCAAAAGCCCCGTGAAAGCGGGGCCTCTGACGGGGCCGAACTAGGATCGACGTGTGTTGAAAGGCGCTGTTTTTGCCCGGGCTGAGTAACCTGTAAAAGGCTCAAAACCACAAGTGCTAACGATAACGAAGCACTCGCAATTGCGGCCTAACCCAAGACTTAACGGTCTAGGTTAGTACGACGAAAGCGCGGTTCGGGCCGAACCGGGCAACAGAATCGGATACCAGCGGCCCGGGGGGGCCGGGCAACAGAACCCCCCACCTTTCCCCCGACGGCACGATTCCATTACTTGGCGGGAAAGCCATATTCCCAGCCCCATGGCATGCCCGTATCACCCAGTGCTGCACGGACGAGTGTGGGGAATTCGCGTTCGGCGCGGACATCATTTGACAGGATGATAACGCAGCGTCCGCTGCGTTTCAGGCACACCCACATGTTCGCGGTGGAATCATTATGCCCGCCCTTGAAGAATCCCGGCCCCTGCGGACCGTTGAAGCTGATCACGCCCAGCCCGGCCGCTAACCCCGCCGTTCGCTCGGACACTGCCGCTTCGGGCTGGAGCGAGGGGAATTGTGATCGGGTCGTAATCGGCAGGTTGGGGCGGATCATTTCCGCCCGGCCAGCCTTGCTAACCCCTTCGCCGCGCATGAAGCCCGCCACGAACTTCGCGATATCGGCAATCGTCGTGTCCATCGATCCGGCGGCGCGCACACGGCTGCGCTCGTCATGCGGCTCTACGCTGCCATCGTCCTTCCAGCCATCGGCCAGGTTGCGCGCGAAATCGGGGCGCCAGATCAGGCTGGTATTGGCCATGCCGAACCGGTCGAACACGCGGCGCTGCATTTCTGCGCCGAGATCAAACCCCAGCCCCTGTTCGATGACGAACTGGAGCAGCATCATGCCTTCCCCCGAATAGCCATAGCGCGTGCCGGGATCGAAATGGAATTTCAGCTTGCGATCCGGCTCCAGGAACGAAAAATTGGCAAAGCCCGTGCTGTGGGTCAGCACCATCCGCGCGGTAATCCGCCGCCAGCGATCATCCCCGGCCAGATCGCCCCAATTGCCGTAAGCATCCAGATTGCCATAATCGGGCAAGGGGTTTGCCAGATATGACGCTAGCGGGCGATCAAGGTCGATCTTCCCCTCATCCACCAATTGCATCACGGTATAGGCGAACACCGCCTTGGTAATCGATGCGCCGTACATGATTGTATCGACGTCCAGCGGCGCATTGGCGGCATTGCGCGCGCCATAGCTGCGTAGAAATGCCGGCTTGCCGCGCTCAATAACGGCGATCGCCAGTCCGCGCGCGCCCGATTTCTTCATGGCCGCGCGTACGGCGGCATCAAGCGGCGCGAATTGCCGCGCCGGCGCGGCGCTGGCGGTAAGGGTCAGCATCGCGATTGCGCCCAGAACATGCCGTCGCCGCATCGATTGTCTCCCCAAGCCCGCCTGTCACCGTCCAGCCTGTTCCGTGCAGGAACGGTCGTGCGCGTTATGAACAATAGCCTGTTATCATTAGCAGCAAAGGGTTTGCTCATGTAGCCCCGTTTAGGTCGGTGAAGGCGGTGCCACAAAGGTGCTGCGGTCGATAGCTGGGGGTGCCATGACCGAAACGGTGCAAACCATTGATCAGGAAGCGCTTGCGCCCGACGGCGCGGCTGTTTCCTCCCCGCCCGAATCGGTGATCCCTGCGAAGGGCGCGGTGTTGGTGCCGGCGATGGCATCTTCCCTTGCGCTGGCGGCTTGCAGCGGCGGTGGCGGCAGTACCAGCCCGCCCCCCATCGCAATTGCGACCCCCACGCCACCGCCGACAGCGGCGGCGATTACCGGGGTTCAGGCCAGCCGCTTTCTGGCGCAAGCAACCATGGGCGCAACCAAGGCAGATATCGCGCTGGTCCAGTCGATGGGGTTCTCGGGCTGGATCACCGAACAGATCAGCCGACCGCGCACCCAGCATTGGGACTGGCTGGTCACCAACGGGTATAGCGCGCCAAACTTTATCAATAACCAGCAGGGTTTCGACAACACGGTCTGGCGTCAGATTATCAGCGAACCCGGCCAGTTGCGCCAGCGCGTTGGCATGGCGCTCGCCGAAATCCTGGTTGTCGGCATTGACGGGGTGAACCAGCAATGGCGGCAGTTCTCGGTTGCTGCCTATCTAGACGTGCTGCTGGACAATGCATTTGGCAATTATCGCACGCTGCTGGAAGGCATCACCACCAACGCTGCAATGGGTGCCTACCTCACCTTCATCAACAATCGCCGCGCCAACCCCACCACCGGGGCAATGCCCGACGAAAATTACGCGCGTGAACTGATGCAGTTGTTCACGCTGGGCCTCAACCGGCTCAACATGGATGGCACCCTGCAAATGGCGAACGGCGCCCCGGTTGATACCTATACGCAAGACGATGTGACGCAGTTGGCGCGGGTGTTCACGGGGTTGGTGCTCGATTCCGCCGATTCAACCACGCCAAACCGGCTGCGACGCCCGCTGGTGATCAACACTGCGCTGCATGAAAGTGGCGCGTCGAGCTTTCTGGGCACCACAATCCCCGCCGGAACGGAAGGGTTGGCGGCGGTGCGCCTGGCGCTTGATGCGATTTTTGCGCATCCCAATGTGCCGCCCTTTGTGTCCAAACAGCTGATCCAGCGGCTGGTGACCAGCAATCCTTCGGCAGCCTATGTTGGCCGGGTGGCGGCGGTGTTTGCCAATAACGGATCAGGCGTGCGGGGTGATCTGACCGCCGTCATCCGCGCGATCCTGCTCGATAGCGAAGCGCGCAGCGATGCGGTGCTGACGGCGGCTAGCACGGGCAAATTGCGCGAACCGGTTATCCGTTTCACCAATTGGGCGCGGGCCTATGGTGCCACCTCCACCGGTGGCCTATGGCCCATCGGCAATACCAGCAGTTCGAGCACACAGCTTGCGCAATCCTTTGGGCGCAGCGCATCGGTGTTCAACTTCTTCCGCCCCGGCTACACGCCGCCCAATACCCCCATCGCGACCGCAGGGCTGCTCGCGCCTGAATTCCAGATCACCAATGAACTGAGCGTGATCGCCTTCATCAATTTCATGCAGCCGATTATCCAGAACGGCATTGGCGATGTGCGCGCAAACTATGCCGAAATCAGCGCGCTGGCGAATGACAGTGCAGCGCTGGTTGATGAGGTGAATCTGGTGCTCGCCGCCGGGCAATTGAGCGCCACCACCGTGGCGGCAATCCGTGCGGCGGTGGATAGCATTGCGATGACAGCGACCAATGCGACGCTGAACCGCGTTTATACCGCGATTCTGCTGACGCTGGCATCGCCTGACTATATCACGCTGAAATAGGGGCAGGGCCATGACCAACGATCAATCACGCCGCGCCTTTTTGAAACGCACCGCCGCGCTTGGCGCAGCCGGGGCTGCAGCACCCTTTGTTACCAGCCTTGCCGCCATTGGCGAGGCAGCCGCCGCTACCGCATCCGATTACAAGGCGCTGGTGTGCGTGTTCATGTTTGGGGGTAATGATTACGCGAACACGCTGACGCCCTATGATCAGGCGAGTTACAATCTGTATCAGGCGGCCCGGCAGAATCTGGCCCATGCGCGCACGGCGCTCGCGCCCACCTTGCTTGTCCCGTCCACCGCGCTGGCAGGCGGGCGGCAATATGCGCTGGCGCCGACAATGGCCCCCTTGCTGCCGATTTTTGATGCCGGGCGTATGGCCGCCGTGCTGAACGTCGGCACGCTGGTTCAACCCACCACCAAGGCGCAATACACCGCCAATTCGGTGCGGTTGCCGCCCAAATTGTTCAGCCATAATGATCAGCAAAGCTATTGGCAGGCGAGCAGCCCCGAAGGCGCGATTTCGGGCTGGGGCGGGCGGATTGGCGATTTGCTGCAAAGCGGCAACGGCACATCGACGCTGACCTGCATCAACGCATCGGGCAATGCGGTTTTTCTTACCGGCCGCACCGCCATCCAATATTCGGTCAGCACCAATGGGCCCATTGCGCTGCTGAATAATGGATCGACCGTTTATGGATCGAGCACGGCAGCCAGCACGCTGCGCAGCCTGATGACCGGCAATAACGCCAACCTGATGGCCAATGAACATGCCCGGATCAGCAAGCGCGCGTTGGACACTTTTGCGCAGGTGAATACCGCGCTGGGCGGGGCACCGGTGGGCAATTTTCCGCTGTTCCCCACCGGCAACAGCCTGGCCGATCAGTTGCGGATCGTGGCGCGGCTCATCTCCGTTTCGCAGGAACTCGGCGCGAAGCGGCAGGTGTTTTTCGTGTCGCTTGGCGGGTTTGACATGCATGATTCGCTGGCGACGCAGCATCCCACCCAAATCGGCCTGGTCGCCAGCGCGATCCGCGCCTTTTACGATACCACCGTGGCGCTTGGCGTGGCGGACCGGGTAACGACCTTCACCGCTTCTGATTTCGGGCGGACGTTGCAATCGAATGATGATGGTTCGGATCACGGCTGGGGCAGCATGCATTTCGTCACCGGCGGCGCAGTGAATGGGCGGCGATTCTATGGCACCCCGCCCGCCATCGGCAACAATACGCCGGATGATGTGGGGCAGGGCCGCCTGCTGCCCACGATTGCGGTTGATCAATATGCGTCAACGCTTGCCAACTGGTTTGGCGTCAGCGCCACCGATATGCCGACAGTGCTGCCCAATATCGGCAATTATAACCCGTCGACCTGGAACCAGGGCTTCGTTTGATCGCCTGCGGGCCATGCTGCCATGTCAAGATCGGCTTTCGCCCGATTGCGGTTGATCGGCGTGCTCCCTAGCTAAGGGATGGAATGCACGCCTGTCGGCATGGCGCGTCATGGCCGAAAGGAATGCGCGTGAGCGACGAGCACAATAATGATCGCAGCCGGGGCATCCCCAGCGGGCGGCTGTCGCGGCTCGGCGTGTTCGGCAAGATTGCCGGCGGGGTCGCGGGCGGCGTTGTCGCTGAAGGGGCACGGCGGCTGGCCAATGGCGAGCGCCCGCAGATGAGCGATCTGCTGCTCACCCCCGGCAACATCACCCGCGTGACCGAGCAATTGTCGCACCTGCGCGGCGCGGCGATGAAGCTGGGCCAGATGATTTCGATGGATGCGGGCGACATGCTGCCTGCCGAACTCAGCGCGATTCTGGGCCGGTTGCGCGACCGGGCCCACCATATGCCGCCCCAGCAATTGCAACAGGTGCTCATTAGGCATTGGGGCAAGGACTGGCGTCGCCGCTTTGCCCGCTTTGGGGCGACCCCCATCGCCGCTGCCTCCATCGGCCAGGTTCATAAGGCGGAAACGCATGACGGGCGCACGCTGGCGATCAAGGTGCAATATCCCGGCGTGCGCGCCAGCATCGATTCCGATGTCGATAACGTGGCCACCCTGCTGCGGATGACCGGGATGATGCCCAAGGAAATCGACATCGCGCCGCTGTTGGCAGAGGCAAAGCGGCAACTGCATGAAGAGGCTGATTACACCCGAGAGGGGCAGCAGATGCAGCGGTTCGCCGCCTTGCTGGCTGATGACGCCGATTTTGTCGTGCCGCTGCTTGATACAGAATTCACCAGTGGCGAAGTGCTGGCGATGAGCTTTGTCGCGGGCACAGCGATCGAAAATCTGGTGGAATCACCGCAGGAAGAGCGCAACCGGGTCATCGCTGCGCTGATCAGGCTGGTGTTGCGCGAGCTGTTCGATTTTGGCCTGATGCAGACCGATCCGAACTTCGCCAATTTCCGCTACCAGCGCGACACCGGCAAATTGGTGCTGCTCGATTTCGGCGCGACCCGCGATGTTACCCCGGCCGTCGCGGCGGGCTATCGCGGCCTGCTGACCGCCGGGCTGAACGGTGACCGGGATGCGGTGCGCAAGGCGGCAGTGGCGGCGGGCTTTTTGGGTGATCAGACGGTCGCACGCCATCCGGCATTGATCGATCAGATGATCGACGTGATTATCGGCGAGATGAACCGCCCCGGCGCGTTTGACTTTGGCGACCGCGCTTTTGTGGGCGTGCTGCGCGATCAGGGCATTGAGATTGGGCAAGACCGTGCCGCGTGGCACATGCCCCCCATCGACATGCTGTTCGCCCAGCGCAAAATCAGCGGCACCGCGCTGCTCGCGGCGCGGCTAAAGGCGCAAGTCGATGTGCGCGGCATGATTGAGCCATATCGGGAGTAGGCCTGTCAGAAACCCGAGAGCTTTTGCAGATTTCCTGCCGCCGCCATCGCATTGCCCCGAAGACGCGACAGGACAGCCATCTTCTCGGCATCGTTCTTGTCGATCGCTGCGATGACTTTGCCAAAGCCGTCAAGTCGACTGCGAAGGAGCCATTTGCTCAAAAGCGGGTCTTGTGACCATGCCATCTGGTTCATCATATTGACCAGGTTGCAGGCGGGGTATTGATCCATCGTGTGCGGGAACGGCACTGTGCGGCAAAGATTGTTCTTCGTATCGTCATCCGGATAATGGGCCTCGACAAAGGCGACAAGCGCCGCGCTGAAGGCGGGTTGCGGCGCTCGGACGAGCTGTGGGGTAATCAGCGATCCATTGAAGATGGGCATTGCCGGCCGCGGTTCGACAGCCGAGGCGGTACAATCAATGTAAAGCGTGCCCTCGCCCATCGGTACATGACCATCATCAAGGGTAAGGCCGGTCGCATCGATCGACTGCACGCGCCCCAAACGGATGACGTTGGTAATGCGCTGCAATGTGGCGACTTCCCCTTTTGACATGGTTGCATAATGGAACATCCCAGGTTTCACCTTGGGGTCGATGCGCAGCATGATGTCGGCTGCTTCCAGCTTCAGGAACAGTTCGTCGACCGATTGGGCGTTCGCAAAAGCCTCCATCAGATCGGCTTGACCGCCAATCGTCTCGTGGAAAAACTCAAGCCCCGGTTGCGTTCGCAGTCGGTTGAGTAGCCATGAATCGCGCGGCACCACCCAGGTGATGGATTGCGGCGGCGCGCCCGAGGAAAGCAGCCAAACAGCCGTATCCATCGCTGTTTTTCCGGCACCGACAATAACATAATGATGTGGCCGGGCGTCGATGCCTTTGTCCGATTGCCGGATTGTCTGGTCGATCCACAGTTGCGGTAAAGCATTTGGGGTGATCAGGCGCACATCGTCCGCTACCGCGTATCGAGGACGGTGGGTGGCGGGCACGCTTGTGCCATAATAGGTGGCGTCGACCGTTTTGCGGCGGACGCTGACGGTCGTTTCCTCGCCCGAAAGGAGCGACCTGAAACGACCGGACCCGGTATAATCAGCCATTGGAAAATAGCGAACACGCCCACTCGGCAACAGCTTTTGCCGCATCACATTATCGAAATATCCGCTGACTTCCGGGCCGGATGCAAGCTCAAAAAGCCCTTGGTTAGCGCCGATGCTATCCTTGCGATTATTGCCCAGCGGCATCGAGTTGACACCATAGAAGGCCGATGGTTGATGAAGCGCGACAAATGAATAGGCATCGTTCCAATGGCCACCCGGCTTGCCATGGCGATCCACAATCACAACATCTGCATCGCATTCGTCGATCAATGTGTCGGCAAAGGCCAGGCCGACGGCACCGCTGCCGATGATCAGATAATCGGTTTCAATCGCTGCCATGGCCATGTCCTATCGAACCGCGCCAGGTGAATGTCTAACGCGGCCGTGCGGTCGACGGCATCGTCAGCGATCGAGCATCGTCGGCCCCATCGCCGATCACCATCATTGGCGAACTCCCAAGGCGCAAGAGTCGATTTTATCGACACCAAAAAATAAAGTCAGACGATAACGGTCGATCAAACGAAGAAGCGCGGGCCCGCGCCGCGTGGCACATGCCGCCAATCGACATGCTGTTTGCGCGGCGCAGGATCAGCAGCACTGCTGAGGGCGCAGGTCGATGTGCGCGGCAAGATTGAGCCGTATCGGGGGCGACGGCCCTTGGCGAAAGCCGGAGTTTCGGCGCGCTAGTTGCGCGTTTCTGAACAAGCTAATCTTGGGTTTCCAACTCGGAGTCCCTGGTGGGCCGTGAAAATCTTCCATTGACTGACTATGTTTTTGCATCTACAAAAACATCAGTGGATATCGAGTTTGATCCAGCCAAAGACGAACTGAACATCGCCAAACACGGCGTTTCCCTCGGCTTTGGCGCAGTGGTCTTTCTTGATGATACCCATTTGCTGCTTGCGTCGTCTCGCCCGATCGATGGTGAAGATCGATTCAAGTTGATCGGCATGGTTGACGGCAAACTCTATACCGTCGTCCATGTCTATCGCGGCAATGTGGTCCGGTTTGTTTCTGTCAGGAGGAGCAACGATGGCGAAGAACGGCTCTATCATCGCCCTTGAGGCGGACCCCAACGATCCCGAGGATTTCGAGGTTTCGGTTGATGGCGTTGCGCGGGCGCTCGCCGAGCGTCGTCGCAGATTGGGCGGGCGACCAGCCGGGTCCAACAAGGAACAGGTGTCGCTGCGGGTCGACAAGGATGTGCTTGCGCGCTTTCGTGAAGGCGGCCCCGGCTGGCAGACGCGTATCAATGAGGCGCTGAGGCGCTCACTGTAGCGTTCGCCCTTAATCCGCCAGCAACGCGTCCTCCACTGGCGTCAGGCGTGGTGTAAGCAGGTGGATGATGCTCAGTGCGATCAGATAAGTGCATCCCGCCACCGCGAAGATCGGCGTGTACGATCCGACGCCTTCCAGCATCGCCCCGGCGAATTGGGACATCGCCATCCCGCCAATCGCTCCCATCGCCCCGCCCATGCCGATCACCCGGCCCATCGCCCGTTTCGGGAACAGATCCGACGGCAGCGTGAACAGGTTGACCGAGAACCCCTGATGCGCCGCGCCAGCCAGCCCGATAATCGCGACCGCAAGCCACAAATTCGAGACATTTACGGCAAAAATGATCGGCAATGCGAGCAAAGCGCAGACAAGCATCGTCCTTTTGCGTGCAAAATTGACCGATTTGCCCCGTTTTATCTGCACAGAAGACGCATATCCGCCCAAAATGCTGCCCGCATCGGACATGATGTAAATGATCGCCAGCGGAATGCCGAAGGTCTTCAACTCCAGCCCGTGGCGCTTGTGCAGGAAATCGGGCAGCCAGAACAGGAACATCCAGAACACCGGATCGATCATCAGCTTGCCGACCGCAAAGGCCCATGCCTCGCGCGTGCGCAGTATTTTGCCCCACGCCACGGCAACCGCCGGCTCTTCATCATCGTCAGCCACTTGCGCGGCTGATGCCGCTAAAGTCTTGGGACGTCGGTAAAAAATCAGCCATACCGCGAGCCACACCATGCTCGCCATGCCCGTGGTGATAAAGGCACCGCGCCAGCCATAGGCCTCTACAATGATCGGGACGATCAACGGCGTGATGATCGCCCCCACATTGACGCCAGCGTTGAACAGCCCGATCGCAAAGGCCCGTTCCTGCCGATCAAACCATTCGGTCACCGTGGCAAGACCCGATGGATATCCGCCGCCTTCGCCCAGGCCCAGAAGCGCGCGCGCCATCATAAATTCACCAGCTGTTCGCGCCACGCCGTGCGCCATCTGCGCCACCGACCAGATCAGGAATGCCACCGCCAGGCCAATTCGCCCGCCAACCCGATCAACAATTGCGCCGAACATCAGATAGCTGGTGGCGTAAGCAGCCTGAAACCAGAACACCATGTTGGCATAGTCCATCTCCCCCCAATGGAGTTCGGCGGATAGGCTGGGTTTGAGTACCGCCAGCATCTGGCGATCAAAATAGTTGAACACCATCGCACTGAACAGCAGCGCGGCAACCCACCAGCGCCCCCGCCGTCGCAGTGAATGATCAGTCGGAGTATTGGCAATCTGCGCCGCCGCTGCTGGATAAATCATGCCGGATCGACGGCCGGATCAACGTAACTGAACTGAATACGCGTCACCAAATCGCCAAAGGTGGACAAGGGTTGACCATAGATTTCAACCAGATGGGCACGCAAACTTGCCGTGTCATACACGTCAGGCGACGAGCCGGCAAAATCATCTGTAGTCAGAGCATCAGGTGCCAGCACCGTGATTCCGACAATCTCAATGGGAATGCGCGCCGCCGTGAATTTGGGTGCGATGCCCAGCGCATCCGACCCCGGTTCAGTGATTACCCGTCCCGTTACAATCTCACCCAGCCGATAACCACGCCAATTCGGCCATCGCCGATCGCCGGGGCGGAACACCGTCGTCAACGTTTGCGCGACCAACATGGCCTCATATTGACGGCGAAACGCCATCTCATCCCGGGGCATTTCCAGCGGCGGCATCATGTGCGTTTCTGTTGGGCCAGCGCTGGTAGCTCGGCTCATCCCACCGCCTTGCGCATGATATCCAGCAGCACCTTATCGGGCTTTTCCAGCCCCGTCAGAATGTTAAACGCGGGCGCTGCCTGAAACAGATTCATATGCTGGCCCGAATGGGTGCGGTTGCCCGCCTCGCGCGCCAGTTTCAGCGTCAGCGGCAGGTCTTCGAGCAGAATGTCAGCAACGATTGCGTCCTTGGGCAGGCGGGCCAGATTAGCCATCGACTGCGCCAGATCGGCATCGACATCGCCGGTCATTGCCGCAAAGGCGCTGAATTTTTCGTTCGGCTGCGCGCCCTTGTTGGAGGTGTTGACGACCAGCCCGGCGCTTGCCAGCTCGTCGCCCAACACGTCTTCACCCACTGCGCGGGCGGTGGTGAACGGCGCAATCAGATCAGCAATCACCTGGCCCTTGGCGACGGTGCGGTTGACGATCACGACTTCGCTTGGCCGTTCCTTGGCAAGCTCATAAGAAATTGGCAGCGCGGTGCCGCCTGCGCCGAGAATGACGACCTTTTTGCCAGCGACGCAATTCGGATATTCGTTCAGCAAGCCGGCGACAAAGCCAATGCCATCGGTGTTGTGACCAACGAACTTGCCGTCTTCACGCGCGACCACATTAACGCTGCCGATCACTTTCGCCGACGGCGCCAGGCTGTCGAGTGACGGGGCAATCTTGTCCTTAAATCCCGATCCAGCACCGCCGCCGGCATACACAGCGCAGCCGCGAAGCCCCGTGACGATTTCGGCAACGCGCTTCGGGTCGCCGATCATGAAGCAGCTGCGAAAGGGCAGCCCGTAATACTCAAATACGGCATTGTGCATTGCCGCTGATCCGCCGGGATAATCATGATCGATCAAAAAGGCATAGAGCCGTTCGATCGTGCGATCTTCCAAGTCTAGCGCGTTGTTACGCGGCTGTGCAGCGATGCTGATCAAGCCAGAATCAACCATGGCTTTGATCGCGCCGAGCGGCTTGGCCTTTTTACCGCCGCCAAAAAGTGAACTGAAAATACCCATGATGCTGACTCTTCCCCCCGAGAGATCGGTAGCGCGTGATCTATCTGTTGGCAGCCCATCACGCAAGCGCACCGACGCGTTTGATGGGCACGCCGGTGGACATTATCGAGCCGCGCGTGTCCGTTTGCGATGCAGAACCACGCACTGTGGTTAGCTTGCGCAAAAGCGCTGCGGCACGGACGGCGGCAAAACAAAAAAGGGCCTGGTTGCCCAGGCCCTTTTTCTTGATCGAATGCATAAGCTTTAGTCGCGGTCGCCCGTCAGAAAGGCTGGAGCGAATTCCGGCGCCGGGCCGTCATCGCCGCCACCCGAACGCTCAGGACGTGGGCCGCGACCTTCGCCGCGTGGTCCACGGTCACCACCGCCGTCACGGCGCGGGCCGCGGTCACCGCCGCCGCCACCACCGTCACGACGCGGGCCACGACCGCCATCGCCATCACGACGCGGACCGCGATCACCGCGCGGACGATCGCCACCTTCACGCGGTTCACGCGGTGGGCGGGTATCTTCCAGTTCGGCACCGGTTTCCTGATCGACGACGCGCATCGACAGGCGCACCTTACCGCGCGGATCAATCTCAAGCACCTTGACCTTGACGAGCTGACCTTCGCTCAGCACGTCGGCGACCTTTTCGGTCCGCTCGTTGCGGATTTCGCTGACGTGAACCAGGCCGTCCTTGCCGCCCATGAAGTTCACGAACGCACCAAAATCAACCAGGTTGACGACCTTGCCGTCATAAACCTTGCCGACTTCGGCTTCCTCAACGATGCCACGGATCCAGGCGATTGCCGCTGTGATCTGCGCCGGATCGGACGACGACACCTTGATGTTGCCCTCGTCATCGATATCGACCTTGGCGCCGGTGGTGGCAACGATCTCGCGGATCACCTTGCCGCCGGTACCGATCACGTCACGGATCTTGGTCTTGTCGATCGAGATTGTTTCGATGCGCGGTGCATGGGCCGAGAGTTCCTCGCGGGTATGATCAAGCGCCTTGGCCATTTCGCCCAGAATATGCGCACGACCTTCCTTTGCCTGATGCAGCGCGACGCGCATGATTTCTTCGGTGATGCCCGCGATCTTGATGTCCATCTGCATCGTGGTGATGCCTTCGGACGTGCCAGCAACCTTGAAGTCCATGTCGCCCAGATGATCTTCGTCACCCAGAATGTCGGAAAGAACGGCAAAGTCCTTGCCTTCAAGGATCAGGCCCATTGCGATGCCGGAAACCGGGCGCTTCAACGGCACGCCTGCGTCCATCATCGACAGCGAACCGCCGCACACCGTGGCCATCGACGACGAGCCGTTTGACTCGGTGATGTCTGAAAGCACGCGGATCGTGTACGGAAACTCCTCCATCGTCGGCAGGATCGGATGCAGCGCGCGCCAGGCGAGCTTACCGTGTCCAACTTCGCGACGACCCGGCGCACCGAAGCGGCCAACTTCACCCACCGAATAGGGCGGGAAGTTATAGTGCAGCAGGAAGCGCTCATACGACAGGCCGGTCAGCCCGTCGATCATCTGCTCAGCTTCCTTGGTGCCCAAGGTGGTCGTGCAGATCGACTGTGTTTCGCCACGCGTGAACAGGGCTGAGCCATGCGCGCGGGGCAGGAAGTGCACCATCGCCTCAATCGGGCGGATTTGGGTGGTGGTGCGACCGTCGATGCGCTGGCCGTCCTTCAGGATAGCGCCACGGACGATTTCTGCCTCAAGCTTCTTCATCAGCTTGTTGGCCGCCATCTGGTCCTGCGGGCTGGCATCGGCAAACGCTGCCTTCGCCTTGGCGCGGGCTTCGTTCAGCATATTCGAGCGCGCCGACTTGTCGGTCACCTTGTACGCAGCGGCAATATCCTTGCCGATCAGCTTCTTCAGCTTGTCCTTGGCGACCGACAGGTCAGCCTGTTCGGCCATTTCCCACGGATCCTTGGCAGCTTGCTCGGCCAGATCGATGATCGCGTTGGCGGCTTCGCGGCACGCGGCGTGTGCGAACTGCACCGCGCCAAGCATCACGTCTTCCGACAATTCCTTGGCTTCGGATTCGACCATCATCACAGCCGCACCGGTCGCCGCGACGACGAGATCGAGATCACCGTTCTTCACCTGATCAAGCGTCGGGTTCAGGATGTATTCGCCATCGACATAGCCGACGCGTGCAGCACCGATGGGACCCATGAACGGCACGCCCGAAATGGTGAGCGCAGCAGAGGCTGCGACCATGGCGAGAATATCCGGCTCATTTTCGCCATCATAGCTGAGCACCTGACAGATCACGTTGATTTCGTTGTAGAAACCTTCGGGGAACAAGGGGCGGATTGGGCGATCGATCAGGCGGCTGGTCAATGTTTCCTTTTCGGTCGCGCCGCGCTCCCGCTTGAAAAAGCCACCGGGAATGCGACCGGCTGCTGAATATTTTTCCTGATAGTGAACGGTGAGCGGGAAGAAATCCTGGCCCTCCTTCACTGATTTGGCGGCGGTTACCGCGCAAAGAACAACGGTTTCGCCAAGCGTCGCCATCACGGCGCCGTCGGCCTGGCGGGCAACACGGCCCGTTTCCAGCGTGAGGGTCTTGCCGCCCCACTGGATGCTTGCAGTTTTGGTATCGAACATGTGGTTTTCCTTCAACGCCAACCGCCAGATGCGATTGGGGCCTATGTGCGGACTAAGCCGGTCCGCGCGGTTTGAGACCCTTTTTGGTCTCTTCGAGGAACCGGCCGAATTGCCTGTCCCTGTGCGTCCCCGCGAAGGCGGGGACCCAGACTGGGCTCCCGCCTTCGCGGGAGCACAATGGTAGATGAAGAAACGGCGCCACAAGGGCGCCGTTTCAAATTATTTGCGAAGACCAAGCTTCGCGATCAGATCCGTATAACGTCCGCCGTCGGTGGTGCGGAGATAATCCAGCAGCGAGCGGCGCTTGTTGACCATCATCAGCAGCCCACGGCGCGAATGATTGTCTTTCTTGTGATCCTTGAAATGTTCGGTCAGGTTGCGGATACGCTCGGTAAGGATCGCGACCTGGACTTCGGTGGAACCGGTATCGCCTTCGGCGCGGCCATGTTCCTTGACGAGCGCGTCCTTGCGCTCTGCAGTGATCGTCATGCTTGTTCCTTCGACATCATCATTACAGGTTAAAACCGCGCACGACCCGGATTTCCCCGGTTTCAGCCTCTACCAGCGCGACCGGAATATCCTCCAGCATCGCAAAATAAGGGCCATCGTTCACGGCAATCCCGATCAACACCCGCCCCTGTCGGAGCAGCCCTGCCTGATCGGGGGAGAGGGATAGAGCCGGGATGTCGTCCAGCCCCGCCCTCAATGGCAGGAGTTTGTCTTCAAGAGCGCGCGCATGGCCGAGTTCGGACAATTTGTCCAGCGATATCGCGTTGGCGAGCGTGAATGGCCCGGCCTTGGTGCGCCTGAGCATCGTGACATGCCCGACAGTGCCGAGCGCCAGCGCGATATCGCGGGCGAGCGAGCGGATATAAGTGCCCTTGGAGACATGGGCGGTGAGGGTGATGCTATCCAAATCCTCCCCGGAACGGGGAGGGGGACCGTCGGCGAAGCCGATGGTGGAGGGGGCGGGCCCCAAGCGCAGCGTTTTTGGAGGCCCCCCTCCACCATTCGCTGAAGAAGCGAATGGTCCCCCTCCCCGTGCCGGGGAGGATTTTAGCGAATGAATCGTCACCGCCCGGCTCGCCAGCACCACCTCTGCCCCGGCGCGCGCCAGATCATAGGCCCGCTCGCCATCTACCTTCAGCGCGGAATAAGCAGGCGGCACCTGCTCGATCGGCCCGGTGAATTGAGCCAACACCGCCTCTACCGCCGCCAGGGTTGGCCGCACACCGCTTGTCGCGACTACCTTGCCTTCAAGATCAAGCGTATCGGTTTGCGTTCCAAAGGCTATCGTGAACTCGTAAACCTTGTCGCTATCGAGCATCCGCCCGGCGAGCTTGGTCGCCTCGCCAATCGCGATGGGCAGCACGCCCGTGGCCAGCGGATCAAGCGTGCCGCCATGCCCGACCTTGAATTTGCCATAGCCGCCGTCGCGTAAAGCGCGCTTCACCGCCGATACGCCCTGCGTCGAACCAAGCCCCAGGGGCTTGTCGAGGATGATCCAGCCATGCACCGCGCGTCAGACAGCAGCGGCGCTTAGCCGCTCCATAAAATGCTTCCGGCACAGCGCAACATAGCGGTCCTCGCCGCCAATCTCCGTCTGAGCGCCTTCGGCAACGGCATCTCCATTCGCGTCCACCCGCAAGTTCATCGTCGCCTTGCGCCCGCATTCGCATACTGATTTCAGCTCCACCAGACTGTCAGCAATCGCCAGCAAGCGCGCCGATCCGGGGAACAGATCACCGCGAAAATCGGTGCGCAGGCCATAGGCCAGCACCGGGATACGTTGCTTGTCGGCCAGCATCGCCAGTTGATCGACCTGTTCCGCCGACAGGAATTGCGCTTCATCGACCAGCACACAGGCGATCGGTCCATCCGTCGCCATCACAATCGCGGCCAGATCGCTGTCAGCGTCAAAAGCGATAGCGGGCCGATCAAGTCCGATCCGCGACCCGATTCGCCCTGCGCCCGACCGCGTGTCGATGCCAGCGGTGAACAGCACGGTGTTCATCCCCCGCTCGCGATAATTGAAATCGGCTTGAAGCAGATTGGTCGATTTGCCCGCGTTCATGCTGGCATAGTAGAAATAGAGCTTGGCCATTTCAGTCGGCGGGATCGGGCTCGTCGTCCGACGCCAAATCGCGCGCTACTTTGGGGTCGCGCAGCAGCTTGTCGATGTGACTGCCCTCGTCAAAGCTTTCATCGGCAATGAATTTCAGCTTGGCGGCATATTTGGTGTTCACCCGCTGCGCGACTTCGTTCTGCAGATAGGCGGTGTTGGTGCGCAGCGCCTTCAGCACCACGGCTTCGTTCTTGCCGAGCAATGGTTTCACAAACGCCGTGGCGTGGCGCAGATCGGGCGACATGCGCACTTCAGTGACCGTCACCAGATGCTTGGCGAGCGTTTCGTCATGCACGTCCCCGCGCGCGAGGATATCACTCAGCGCATGGCGCACCTGTTCGCCCACGCGCAGCAGGCGGACGGAACGGGTTTCGGCGGTGTCGGCGGGTTTCATTAAGCGAACGGCACCAGATCATCGAGATCGACAGCCAACACCTCAGCTAATCGCCGCCAGTTGCGTGAGCTTGTGTCGCGCTTTCCGGTTTCCAGGCCCGAGATCGTCATTTTCGACAAGCCAAGCCGTGCCGCCAACTCCTGTTGTGTCAGCCCGCGATGTTCGCGCCATACCTTGAGCGGCGTTTCGCCGTTCACGAGGCGTTCGACCAAGGCAGCTGGAACATATTCTTCACCCGCCAAATGCCGCTGTTCAGCGCGAATGGCAGCCGCGATGTCCGCGGACTCCTCTGCCATATTGGCCAAATGCCGGTATTCAGTTTCGGGCAGGATCGCCATTTTCTGCCCGGCAATATTGACAATCTGCACAGTCATGATCAATCCTCGTAAATCGATGCGCGCGGAGCGATATCACGGATCAAGAGGCTATCACCCTGACGAAGAAAGATCACCCGCCAATCCTGAACACGCAGCCGCCACTCCTCGCGACCTTGCAATTGCGTGATATTGTTTGCCAAGGATTCCGGCTGATTTGCCAGTTGCTCGATTTTTTCCAGCAGAAGCTTGCGCTTGTTGGAACGGAGCAACGCCTGCCGAGCTGCCTTTGAATAAACAATCTCCACGCTCGCTTGATACCTTGCTTACCGAATGCAGACAAGGTTGTAAGCAAATTGCTTACCAATCAAGCAATAGATCAGTCCGTTAGAGCGTCCGCTCGCGCAGTTCGACTTCATAGGTTTCCAGGAAGTCGCCCGGCTTGATGTCGGTATGGCTGGCAAACGTAACGCCGCATTCCAGGCCGGCGCGCACTTCGGCCACGTCGTCCTTGAAGCGCCGCAGCGACGCGATTTCACCGTTATAGATGATCACGTCGTTGCGGGTGATGCGTGCCTTCAACGCCTTGCGGATATAGCCATCGACCACGAGCAATCCGGCCGCGCGGCCATGCTTGCCGGCCGGGAACACCTCGCGGATTTCGGCACGGCCGACGACCGTTTCGAATGCTTCCGGCCCAAGCTCGCCCGCCATGCCCAGGCGGATTTCGTCGATCAGGTCATAGATGATGTCGTAATATTTCAACGCCACCTTCTGCCGTTCGGCGATTTCGCGCGCTTTGGCATTGGCGCGCACGTTGAAGCCGATGATTGGCGCGCCCGATGCGCCCGCCAGCGTCACATCGCTTTCGGTGATACCGCCGACGCCCGAATGGAGCACGCGCGCGCGGATGTCTGCTGTGCTGATCTTGTTAATGGAGGAAACGATGGCTTCGACGGACCCTTGCGTATCGGCCTTCACCACCAGCGGATATTCGATCGCCTGCTTTTCCTTGAGCGCGGAGAACATCATCTCCAGGCTGGCAGGGGCCGAGGTGGTGCGCTTGCTGGTGAGCACGCCCTGGCGATATTCCGCCACTTCGCGCGCCCGCGCCTCGTTCTCCACGACCTGCAGCGGATCGCCCGCCATCGGCACGCCGGATAGCCCCAGCACCTCGACCGGCATCGATGGGCCTGCTTCCTTGATCTGGCGACCCTTGTCGTCAATCAGCGCGCGGACCTTGCCGCTTTCGGCACCGACCACGAACACATCGCCAACCTTCAGCGTGCCCCGGCTGATGAGGATTGTGGCGACAGGGCCACGACCCTTGTCGAGCTTGGCCTCGATCACATTGCCCTCAGCCATCCGGTCAGGATTGGCCTTGAGCTCCATCAATTCGGCCTGGATCTGAATCTTCTCGATCAGCTCGTCCAGCCCGGTTTTCTTCAGCGCGGATACTTCAACATCCTGCACGTCGCCCGACATTTCCTCGACGATCACTTCATACTGAAGCAATGCCTCACGCACCTTTTTGGCGTTGGCCTCGGGCTTGTCGATCTTGTTGATCGCCACGATCATCGGCACGCCAGCCGCCTTGGTGTGGCTGATCGCCTCAATCGTCTGCGGCTTCAACCCGTCGTCCGCTGCCACCACCAGGATGACGATATCGGTGACGTTCGCACCGCGTGCGCGCATTTCCGTGAATGCTTCGTGGCCGGGCGTGTCGAGAAAGGTGATCTTCGACTTGTCCTTCATCGTCACCTGATACGCGCCGATATGCTGGGTGATGCCGCCGGCCTCGCCGCGCACCACGTCAGTGCCGCGCAGGGCATCGAGCAGGCTCGTCTTGCCGTGATCGACATGGCCCATGATCGTCACGACGGGCGGACGCGGCAACAAATGATCGTCGATCTCGACTTCGGTATCGATCGCGATATCAATATCGCTGTCGGACACGCGCTGAATGTTGTGGCCAAATTCGGTCACCAGCAGTTCGGCGGTATCCTGGTCGATGGTCTCGGTAATCGTAACGGGCATGCCCATTTTGAACAGCGTCTTGACCAGGTCCGATCCCTTTTCGGCCATGCGGTTGGCGAGTTCCTGAACGGTAATCGCCTCTGGCACCACCACGTCGCGGACCTGCTTTGCCTGTACCTCGCGCGGGCCACCAAAGTGGCGCTTTTCCTTTTCGCGGGCACGCTTCAGCGCGGCGAGCGAGCGAGCGCGGGCGCCGTCATTATCGTTCAGCGCACGGTTGACGGTCAGCTTGCCGGACTGGCGGCGATCATCAACGCCCTTGCGATCCCGCGCAGGGCGGGCAGGCGGCTCTGCTGGACGCTTTGAGCCGGGAGCAGAAGCGGGACCAGCATTGCCGGTATTCGCCGTGGGAGCAGATGCCGTTGTGCGATCGGGTTCAGCGGCCACCGGCTCGGGCTTGCGCACGGGTTGGGGGCGCTCGGGCCGGGGCACTGGCGTGAACATGCGCGGTGCAGGCATGCTCCCGTCAAGTGTCAGCTCCAACGGGGCGGCAACCGGCGCAGCCGGTGCTGGCGGTGCCACTGGCGGTGCGGGCGTGGCAACCGGCTCTGCAGCGACAGGTGCTGGTGCATCGACCACCGGCTCAATCACCGGGGGTGCCTTGCGTGCTTCTTCGGCACGGCGACGCTCTTCTTCAGCGGCTTCCTGGCGTTCGCGATCCTCGCGGTGGCGCGCCTCTTCCAGCGCATTCATCCGCGATTCTTCTGCTTCGCGCAGCAGCTTGGCTTGAAGCTCTTGGCGCGAAAGCAGGCTGTCGCCAGCCTTGCGGGCCGGGCTTTGCGATGGCGCTGCGGGTGCCGCTTGCGGCGCTGAAACGACGGGCGCTTCGACGATGGCGGGTTCATCAACGACCACGGGCTCGGCTTCGCCGGGGCGACGCAGCACACGACGCGACTTCACTTCGACGACCACGGTGTTCGAACGGCCATGGCTGAAGCTTTGCTTCACCTTGCCCGTTTCGACCGTGCGCTTGAGACCCAGGGGGGCGCGCATGCCCAGTTTCGGTTTTTCGTTGTCGGTATCGCTCATCAGGTCGCTCAAAGTCCTCAGATAGTCGTGTCGGCTATTGCCGTGTCGTCAATGATGGGGCCAGGTTTGGCCCCAGATATTCCGTCGGCAATCTGGCCGATTTCTTCGTCAGTCGTCGCGTCGCTAGTCTCGGCGCGATTGTCATCCCCGTCGGCCAAGGCCGATGCGCCCTGCGACGCCGTTTCGCAAGGCGCAGACTCCGATTGGGGTCCGATAAAATGCTGCCAGCGATCAAGCGCTTCGCCCAGTCGCCGGGCAGCGCCGGGGTCGGTAAGGCCAATATGTACCACGTTTTCGCGGCCCAGCGCCACGGACAATATAGCGCGTGCCAGCGGGATTACCAATCCGCGCGCACCGCCGCCCTCTTCATCACGGCCAACGCGCCATGCCTGATCGAGTTTGCGGGTGCCATCGGCCCCTGCGTCGCTGGCGTGCAGCAACAGGTGCAGCTTGCCGCCGCGTGCTGCCTTTTCGATGCGCTCACCGCCCACGACGATGGTCCCTGCACGCGATTCGAGGCCTAGCCGGTCGAGCACCACCTTTTCCAGCGCGTCGGCGATGCTGGCGGGCAAATCGGCGGGCACGGCAAAGTCGCCGGTCTTGAAGGCACGTGCGAGCGCGCCTTTCAGCTTGCCCTTTGCCATCGCGGTTTCCATTTCCCCGCGCGTCACGCCAACCCATGCGCCACGCCCCGGTGCCTTGGCGCGCACATCGGCATGCACGCGCCCATCGGGGCCGAGCACCAAGCGGATCAGGTTCGCCCGCGCCGCGCGATCACCGGACAGGCTACAGCGGCGAATGGGATCGGCGGCCGTCATGCGGCTGCCCCCCGCCCGAAACGGCCGTCATGCTGTAATGGTGTCAGCATCCACCGCGCCACAAGCCCCGTCGGGACTCGTGGAAAGATGGACCCTGAAACAAGTACAGGGTGACGGTGATAGTGGTGAAGCCTTAGCGCGTCATCGGGGGGGAACCGCATCTGCGACCTCCCGGGGTTGGATAGCGGGTGCATTGCGGTCCGCGATCAGGATGCCGCCCGCGCCGTAATTGGCGGTCGACACTTCCTCGATCACGATCTGCACCGCATTCGGGTTTTTGCCCAGCCGATCGACCAGCGATCGCGTCACGTCGGCGACGATCCCTGCTTTCTGATCATGCGTGGCGGTGCCCGAAATGCGGATGCTGACAAAAGGCATCAGGCGTCTTCGCCCTCTGCTGCGGGTGCTGCTTCCTCGTCCTCAAACCAGTGCGCGCGCGCGGCCATGATGATTTCATTACCCTGATCTTCGCTCAGCCCATATTCGGCCAGCACGCCGCCCTTGTCCTCGGTGCGGCCTTCACCGCGGCTGTCGGGACGCTTGTTTTCTGCATCGGCGCGGCGGCGCGGTTCCTGGCGCTTTTTCTGCACCAATTCATCCGTCGCCAGATCGGCGAGATCGTCCAGCGTCTTGATGCCCGCCTTGCCCAGCGTCACCAGCATCGCCTCCGTCAAATGCGGCATCGCCGCCAGCGCATCCTCGACGCCCAATTCGCGGCGCAGCGTGCGGTTGGCTTCCTCGCGACGATCAAGCGCTTCTGTCGCACGGTTCTGTAGTTCGGCGGCCAAATCGTCATCAAAGCCTTCGATTGAGGCGATTTCGTCAACCTCGACATAGGCGACTTCTTCCAGCGCGCCAAAACCTTCAGCGACCAGCAACTGCGCCAGCGTTTCGTCAACATCCAGCTCGTTCTGGAACATTTCAGACCGCTCAACGAATTCCTTCTGGCGCTTTTCGCTCGCATCAGCCTCGGTCAGGATATCAATCGCCTTGCCCGTCAACTGGCTCGCAAGGCGCACATTCTGGCCGCGACGACCGATCGCCAGCGACAGCTGATCGTCGGGCACCACCACCTCGATCCGGTCCTCCTCCTCGTCAATCACCACGCGGCTGACGCTGGCGGGCTGAAGCGCGTTGACGACAAAGGTCGCGGTGTCGGGCGACCACGGAATGATGTCGATCTTCTCGCCCTGCATTTCCTGCACGACGGCCTGCACGCGGCTGCCCTTCATGCCGACGCACGCGCCGACGGGGTCGATGCTGCTGTCATGCGAAATCACACCAATCTTGGCGCGCGAACCCGGATCCCGAGCTGCGGCCTTGATCTCGATGATGCCGTCGTAAATCTCGGGCACTTCCTGCGCGAACAGCTTTTTCATGAAATCAGGATGCGCGCGGCTGAGGAAAATCTGCGGGCCCCGGTTTTCGCGGCGCACGTTCAGGATCAGCGAGCGGATACGATCATTCACGCGAACCACTTCGCGCGGAATTTGCGCGTCACGGCGGATAACGCCTTCGGCACGGCCCAGATCAACCACGACATGGCCAAATTCAACGCGTTTGACGACGCCGGTAATGATTTCGCCCACCCGGTCCTTAAACTCTTCGAACTGGCGCTCGCGCTCGGCATCGCGCACCTTTTGAAAGATCACCTGCTTGGCAGCTTGTGCCGCGATGTGGCCGAATTCGATCGGGGGCAGCGGATCGACGATGTAATCGCCGACGACCGCACCGGCCTGAAGCTTTTGCGCTTCCTTCAGATTCACCTGCTTGAAATAGTCATCGACCGCCTCAACCACTTCGACGACACGCCAAAGGCGAAGATCGCCGGACTGCGGGTCCAGCTTGGCGCGAATGTCATTCTCCGCACCATAACGTGCACGCGCCGCGCGCTGGATCGCGTCCTCCATCGCCTCGATCACGATGGCGCGATCGATCAGCTTTTCCTTGGCGACCGCATCGGCAATCGCGATCAGTTCAGCTTTATTGGCGGAAACGGCAGAGCCGCCTGGGGCAGTGGCCATGGGTATCAGTCCTGTTCTTGCGGGTCAGTGTCGGCCACCAGGGCCTCGGGTTCAAATTCATCCGCGCCCTCGGTGGAAAGCGGCGCAGTGGCTGCCAGCAGCCGGTCGGTAAACAGTAATTTGGCATCGGCGACCTGATCGAAACCGATCGTCATCGCCTTGTGCTTTTTCACGTCGATTGTGATCTGGTCGCCGTCGACGCCCACCAGATCACCGGTCAATTGCTTGCGGCCATCGATCGGCGCAGTCAGGTGGATGCGCGCTTCATGGCCCTTCCACACATCAAAATCCGCCAGCCGGGTCAGCGGGCGATCAATGCCCGGCGAGCTTACTTCGAGCCGATACGCTTCCTTGATCGGATCGCGGCCTGCCTCTTCCAGCGCATCGAGCACATCGGAAATTCGGCGCGATAGTGCGGCGCAATCATCGATGTTGAGCTGCCGGGTATCGGGCCGTTCCGCCATCACCTGCAACGTCAGATCACCCGCCCCGCCGAACATTTTCACGCGCACCAGATCAAAACCCAGCGCACGCGCCTCTGGCTCGATCAGTTCCGACAATATTTGGGCAACGTCAGCCAAACAGGCTCTCCACATAAGCGACCGCGCCGCCGGCCCCGATTGGGTCCAGCCTCTTCAGCGTTACCGATGTAGAGAAAGCGCATGGGCGATATAGGCTGAACGCGTTATGCTGGCAAGCATTCAGGCGTATGGTTCGTGCGTTTGCCGTTTTGGTTTGGTTTTGGAGACTGTGATGCGCGTCATTCTTGCTTTTCCCATGCTGCTGATCGCCTGCGCCGGGAACGCCCAGCGCAACAGCCCGTCAACATCGATCGATAAGCCGTTTACCGAAACCGTGATTGCCGATTTCGATGCGCCCTGGGCGATGACGTTCCTGCCGGATGGCCAGATGCTGGTCACCGAAAAGGACGGCCGGTTGCTGCTGGTGTCGGCGGACCGTAGCGCGCGTTCGGTGGTTAGCGGCACCTTGCCGGTCGACAGCGCGGGGCAGGGCGGGTTGATGGATGTCGTCCTCGCGCCCGGATATGCGAAGAACCACCAGGTGTATTTCAGCTTCTCTGAAGCTGGGGCCAGCGGTAAGGGCGTCGTGCTTGCGCGGGGGGTGCTGGAAGTTGCGCAAGTGAAGTGCGTTCGCGCGCCGTGCCCGCCGATCGCCCGGCTGAACCAGGTGGAGGTGCTCCACCGCGCCCATCCTTACGTGACGGGCAACGGCCATTATTCGGGCCGGATCGCGTTTTCGCCGGACGGGCAGTTTTTGTTTTATGCGAATGGCGAGCGCCAGAAATTCGATCCCGCGCAAGACCCCAAAATGTCGCTTGGTAAGGTGCTGCGGTTGACGCTTGATGGCAAAGCGGCGCCCGGCAACCCGCTCGCCGCGCAGGGATTCGATCCGGCGGTGTGGAGCTATGGGCACCGCAACATCCTGGGCCTCGCCTTTGATGCGCAGGGGCGGTTGTGGGAACAGGAAATGGGGCCAAAGGGCGGTGACGAGTTGAACCTGATCGAGCCCGCCAAGAATTACGGCTACCCCAAGGTATCGAATGGCAGCCATTATGACGGCCGCGACATTCCCGATCATGCCCCCGGCGACGGGTTTGAAGCGCCCAAGGTGTTCTGGACCCCCGTGATCTCACCGGGTGGGTTAATCATCTATTCGGGCAAATTGTTTCCTGCGTGGAAGGGGGACGCGTTTATCGGTGGGCTGTCGAGCCAGGCACTGGTCCGGGTCGATCTGAACGGCACCGACGCGAAAAAGGGCGACCAGTTCGATATGGGCGCACGGATTCGCGAAGTGGAACAAGGCCCCGAAGGTGCTATTTATGTGTTGGAGGATGGCGATGATGGTTCGCAAGGTCGCCTGATCAAGCTGACGCCGAAGGGATGATGACATGAAACGCGCGCTACCTTTCCTGCTTTACGTCAGCCTCGCCGCATGCAGCGGCTCAAGTGGCACCGACAACTCAGGCGGGACGGGCAGCGTGCCGATCGTTACACCGGGCCCCGCGCCGTCGCCGACCCCGACACCCACACCGACCCCAACCGCCACACCCACGCCCACATCGGCCGTGCAATCGCAATCAATCGCGACTTTTACGTCGCCTTGGGCGATGACGTTCCTGCCCGATGGCCGGATGTTGGTCACTGAAACTGGCGGTGTGCTGCGGCTCGTTACTCAGGCGGGCGTGCGGACAACCGTTACCGGTGTGCCGACCGTTGCCACGGGGGGGCAGGGTGGCCTGCTTGATGTGGCACTCGATCCGGCATTTTCCTCTAACCGCCGCGTGTACCTCAGCTATTCTGAAGCCGGCACGGGCGGCGCCGGGTTGGCGGTCGCACGCGGCACGCTGGCGGCGGGCGACGCATCGCTCGAAAATGTGACCGTCATCTGGCGGCAGGCGCCCAAGGTTGCCATCGACACCCGCCATTTCGGCGGGCGCATGGCCTTTTCGCCCGATGGCTTCTTGTTCATTACGGCCGGTGAGCGGCATCAGGGCGCACCCGCGCAGGATCTCGCTGGCACACTCGGCAAAACCATCCGCCTCAATCCCGATGGCTCGATCCCGGCGAGCAATCCTTTCGTCGGCACCAATGGCGCCCGAACGGAGATCTGGGCATTGGGTCAGCGCAACCAATATGGCCTTGTGTTCGCGCAGGACGGGCGGTTGTTCGAAAGCGAGATGGGGCCGGCGGGTGGCGACGAATTCAACCTGATTACCCGCGGCGCCAATTATGGCTGGCGGATCGTTTCCGAAGGCGATGACGGCGAAGTGCTGCCGCGCCATTCAACTCGCCCGGAATTCGCCGCACCCTTGTTCAGTTGGACTCCGGTCATCGCGCCGAGCGGGATGATTCAGTATACGGGCAGCTTGTTCATTGGCTGGTCGGGCGATTTCGTGCTGGGCGGGTTAGTCTCGCAAGGACTGGTGCGCGTGCGTGTCACCGGATCGACGGCGACTGAAATCGCCCGCATCCCGCTCGGCGCGCGCATCCGCGAGGTTGAGCAGGCACCGGACGGGTCGATCTATGTTTTGGAAGACGGCGCTACGGCAAAATTGCTTCGGCTGACGCCGGCGTAAGAGATGAATCCGGAAACAAGGTCAGGATGAAGGCTGCAGGATGCGTCCCACAAACTTCCCCCTCGTCCGGCTCGTCAAGTGGAACCGCCCGCAGCGATCGCAGCGATAGGGGCGCAGGGGCACGCTCGCCCGGCGCGCGACGGCGAGCGCGTCGGCTTCGGACGCGAAGCGCGCTTTTCGCGCGCAGACGCTCAGCTTGGTGCGCATGGCGTGGCGTCAGGCCCCGCCTAGCGCTTCGATCCGCATCGTGGCTTCGGCAACGCCGGGGTTGGCGGGGCTGCCGGTCATTTGTTCAAACAGGTCAGAAAGCTTGGCGTAGCGGGTTCGCGCGTCGTGCCACAGCGCCAGCGCGCCTAGCACATCACCTACCGCCTCGGCCTGGCACGCGGCGCAGCGCACGGCGTTGGCGATGTCGAGCGGCGGGGCATCGGGCACTTGCGCGTAAAACCACAGCGCCTGTGCGCAATCGGCCTCCGCTTCTTCTGCGCGGCTGGCACCGATCAGCATGTCGGCGCGGTGGCGCAGCGCATGGGCGAGCGCGAGTGGATTGGTGCCCTGCCGCAGCATCTCGATTGCAACGCTTTGATGGTCGATGGCCGCGGCCAAATCCCCCGCCGTCCGCGCCGCTTGTGCCGTTTGGAGAAGTGCTGCGATTTCCTTCACCCGCGCACAATCAGATAGTTCATCCGCGCCGACGCAATCGGGCGATCGCGATCATCCTGCCAGGCATGCGCCTCTACATTGGCGACGCGGGTGCCCAGCCGGGTGACGATGCCCAGTGCGCGCGTTTCCTTGTCGCGCCCGCCGCGCATAAAATCGACCGTGACGTTGATCGGCTTGATCTTGGCCCCCGCCTGCAAGGCACCGTCTGCCTCCAGCGCATGCTGGAGCGAGGCAATCGCCGCCATTTCCAGCAGCCCGCCAATCGCTCCGCCGTGCAGGAAACCGGGGCGACCGGTGACCTGGCCGGCGAACGGCATCATCAGCACCGGCGGGCCAGCATCGCCGGGCTCGACAATCAGCCCCAGAAGTTCAGCATAAGGCGGCAGCTTCACGCCTTCCACTCCATGAACATGAAGGTGCCGGCGACATGCGCAAGCGGATCGGCCGGGTCGCCGTCATGGGCGGTGCCGCGAATGAACGAAATTGTGCGCGTAATGCGATAGCATTCGCCACGACCATAAACGGTTTTATGGGGCGTTGCGGGGCGCAGATAATCGATCCGCAGATCAAGCGTTGCATGAGGGCGAAACCGGCCAAGCTTTATCCAAATCGCCAGGCTGGTCGCCATATCCATCATTGTCAGAATGGGGCCAGATGCGAGCACGCCGCTTTCCGGATCGCCGATCAGCCGGGGATCATAGGGGAGTTTCAGTTCCGACCAGTCAGCCTCGTGATCATGATATTCAATGCCCAGCAGCCCGGCATGGCCAAAGGTGCTGGCACCCACGAACAAGCGTGGGTCAAAGTTGAGAGGGGGCGTGTCGGTCATCGGATCGGCGGTCTACACCGCTGCGCGCGCGGTGCAAGCCAGGCGCGGTTTTGCAGAACCAGTCGGGAGGATCAGCTGAACCCAGGACAAACCTTTCAGCGATTTAATTAAGCAGCGCAGACCACGCGGTTTAGCCTTTTGCCTGCCCGAATCATGGGCGTTTGACACTATCAGGAGGGCATGGTGCTGGGGCTGGATATTGCGCAAATCGTCGATCTGGGAACGCAGGTGGCAACCGCCGGCGCGATCCGCGCGGCCGAAATGACGGCAGACGAAGTGTTCGAATATATCATCGGCATGGCGATCGTCGTTTATGAGATTGACCCCGGATAACCGCGCATGTTGGTTCCCATTACCGATGCCGCAACGTTGCGGGCGGCGCATGTACGGTCACGCGTGGTGGCAGCGGATTGGCGCGAAGGTGCGGGTTATCGCCAGGCACAGGCAGCGTTTGCAGGCGCGGGCTTAACCGCCCGGCAACTGGCCCGCCGGGCCGCCAAACTGCTGCGCGATGATCAATGGATCGGCGTACTTATCGAACCCTTGCTTGCCGCGCTTGGGGAGGATGACTGGTTTCAGCCGCCGCTCCGCGTCAGTCGGGATCCGTTGCGGATTGGTGCAGTGCTGTTCGATGATCCGCAGGTGACGATTTCTGCGACGGTGCTGTCGGCAGATGTGCTCGCCAGCCTGCCGCCTGCCGAGTCGGTGGTGGTGCCGGGCAGGCTGGCGGTGGTGCGCTATTGCCGTGGCGGCGGGGCTAGGCTGCGTCGGTGGCAGGCTGAGGCGATTACTGGGGCGTTTTCGGCAGAAAATGCCGCCCCGTGCCGGCCGATCAAGCCGTTATTCCTCCGCGACGGCGATGTGCTGTTGGTCGACGGACGGCGCCAAGCGAGCGTTATTGAGGGCGCAATTGCCGATATTGTGACCATAACGGCAACGATTCGGATCGATTCGGCCCCGTTTATGCGCGAATATGCCGTTTCTGACGGGAATTTGCGCTGTATTGCCGCACTTGATGGCCAGGCGTCGCGCGCGCAGATGTTGCTTGCGTTTCTGCGCCACCATGGGCGCGGCGATGCCGGGCCAAGCCTGGATGCAGCGTCGCGCGACCCGGCTTATTTCCTGCGCTGGTCGGCAATGCGCGAATGGCTTTCGAGCGATGTCGCAGGGGCGCTGCCCCGGCTGCGCGAGATGGTGGATGATCCCAACGAACAGGTGCGTCGGGCCGCCCTGCAGATGCTGCCCCTTGCGGAAAGCTGGTCGCCATGCCCCGTGTGATCGATCCCGGTAAAGGCAGCGCGATTGGCCTGGACGATCTGGTCGATGCGCTGGACGCGCATGATTTCGATGTGCGGTGCGAGGACTCCTTTGCCAGCGTGGGGCCGTTGCTCGCGCGGTTGGGCCGGAACCGTGATTTCCTGGCCGACCTTGCCATTGAATCGCTGAAGGGGCGGTGCGCCGATCAGGCTTTGGGCAATGCCTATACCGCGCAGGTATTTCTGCTGCGGCCCGGCAATGGTCGCTATCTGCTGCGCGCCAATTTCTGGCCGGCGGCGGGTGATGCCGTTGTCAGGGCAAGCGGCACCGCGCCCTTTTTCTATGAAATGGCGCATGACCATAATTTCTCGTTCCTGACCGTCGGCTATCTCGGCCCGGGTTATTGGAGCGATTATTACGAATATGACGTGGCGCGTGTGACGGGCGCGGTGGGGGATCACGCCGGGCTGCATTTCGTTGAGCGTTCGCGGCTGGAGCCGGACAAGCTGATGCTGTACCGCGCGCGGCGCGATATCCATGCGCAATTTCCCCCCGATGCCTTTTCGGTCTCGCTCAACATTCTGGGCTATGATCGCGCGCAACCCTGGTGGGATCAGTACCGGTTTGATCTGGCGGCGGGCACGATTTCCGGGGCGCTGACGACCGCGCCTTCTGAGGCGTTGGTCGCGCTGGCGGCGCAATTTGGGGGCGGTAACGGCGCTGATCTGGTGCACGATTTTGCCCAGCGCCATCCCAGCCCCCGAATGCGGTTCACCGCCATCACGGCATTGGCGGCAACCACGGACGATGCAGCGGCACGCCACGCAATCTTTGCCAGGGCGACTGGTGACACTGACACTTATGTCGCCGCGCAGGCGCGCGCGCGAATCCGGATGATGGAGGGCCGCTGACGGGAGGGTGCTCGCGCCCTGAACGTTAGCCATCGGCAAAGCCCTTACCGGCGGCAACAGGCGCTATCGCAGTTCGCGGCGGATCATCAGCTTCAGGCCTGACCAGGTTGCGTCGACTGCGCAGACCTTCACATCGACCAGCCCGGTGGGCAACACCACCGCGCGAATCACGTCTTCGGTAATGTCGGTCGGCATTTTTGATGCCTTTTTGGGCCATGATACCCAGATGAAACCCGCTGGCTGTAATGCCGTGCGCAGGATGGCGATATGGCGTTCCAGTGCCACGCGATCGGTGACGAAAATATGCGCGACATCCAGCCCGGTTTCACAACCCGCCAGTTCGATCACGCCAATCGCTTCGGGTGCAATCTGTTCCCTGACGCTGTCGGGCATGGCGTGAAACCATGCGCGCATCCCCGGCTTCAGCCCAAGCTTGCGCGGCAGCGGCGTGCCCGAATACCCCGAAGGCGCGGCCGTCAAAGCCAGCTCGTAATCTGGCCGAGCGGTTTTTTGCGCAGCGCGTGGAGCGGAACGGTGGCATCGGCGGCGGCATGGCCGGCAACCACGATCATCACCGGTTTTTCCGATGCGGGTCGCCGGCAAACGCGGTTCAGGAATCGCATCGGGTTGGGTGTGTGGGTAAGGGTCGCGATATTCGCTGAATGGAGTGCTGCGAGCAGAAAACCCGTGGCGATCCCCACGCTTTCGTTGACGTAATAATTCTGCACGTCATCGCCGGGTTCAATGCCGCCGCGACGTTGGCCGAAGATCACGATCAGCCAGGGGGCCACCTCCAGATAGGATTTGTCGGCATCGGTGCCCAATGGCGCGAGCGCAGTCAGCCATTCATCGCCTGCCTTGCCTTCATAAAAGGCCTTTTCCTCCTGTTCGGCGGCGGCGCGAATTTCGGCCTTCAGCGCGGCCGACCCGACGACCACGAAATGCCACGGCTGGTGATTGGCACCGGAAGGTGCAGTGCCAGCAGCCTCTATCGCTGCTTCGATGATGGCACGCGGGACTGGCGCGTCGCTGAAGCTGCGGCACGTGCGCCGGGTGCGTAGGGAGTCGCGCAACGCCGCGGCGCTGGCAATGCGGGCGTCGTCAGCAACTGGGGGCAGGCCGGGCCACGGCATGGCGGGGTGATCAATCATGATCATGACCTACTACACATGCCCTTGCATCGGCCAGTCGCCTTGGTGCGGTGTCGTCGCCAATGCTGGCGACGGTCAATCCCGCTGCGCCGCCCGTTTTGCGACCATCGCAATCGGTGCTGCCACCATACAGATGTGGCGCAGCAAGGGGCCGATAATGTCGACCGGCAACGTGCCCGGCACACGATCAGGAAAGCGCAGCGGCAGCACAACCCAGATCATGATGAAGCCAAGGAGTAATCCATAGCCGAAAATGCTGATTTCCGGCATGCTGTTGACCAGCGGAATGCGCGCGGCAGCGATAAGATACACCAGCATCATCACCGCGATGATGCCGAAATGAACGCCGCCGCCGATGATGAGTAGCTGTTTGTCATCCGCAATTGTTGCCGGGTTAATGACGGCGCTGGCGATGGTGCGCAGGACGCTTTCCGGGGGCGCGCCAGCCAGATGCGCCAGGGCAATCTGGCAACCCAGATCAGCTATGCCTGCAAACAACGTTCCAAAAATCAACGCGCCGATAAAACCCAGAGCGCTGTAAGACGTTGGTTTTGCCGGTATATACCACGATCCATTATATGCCGTTGTCACCGTCAGCTCCCCCGAATCTGACGTTAACCATATCAGCGATGTCGTTTCGGGTCCAGCGAGTGACGGGCGCAGGCGCCCGCCGCGGCGTGCCCGATCAACACGGCTTGGGTCGTGTGCGGTCAGGGTGCAGGCGTGCCCATCAGCGCCGGGAAGAAGCCTTGATGCGCGGTGCGAAGATCGGCCAAGCTGACGACGTGATCCTTTGCCGGGCATTCGATGATCAGCCGATTGGTGATCGTCCGCCCGATCCGCTCCACCGTTACGCCCGCATCGATTGAGGCGTGGAGGAAATCGTTGAGAAGTTCATCGCGGATAGTGGCCACATATAGCCCTTGATCCTCGGCAAAATAGCTGGGCGCCAGCCCGTAAGGCAGCGGCGCGCTGATTATCGCGCCCACATTGCCGGCCAGCGCCATTTCGGCGATGGTGACAATCAGCCCGCCGTCGGACACGTCATGCACGGCGCTGAGCGCGCCCTTTTCAATCCAGCCACGCACAAATTCGCCGTTGCGGCGTTCTGCCACCAGATCGACGCGGGGCGGGGGGCCTTCTTCGCGGCCATGGATTTCGCGCAGCCACAGCGATTGGCCCAGATCATAGCAAGGCTCGCCAATCAGGACGATGATGTCGCCGGTGCCCTTGAAGGCAATCGTTGCAGATTTGGTCCAGTCGCGCAGCAACCCCACCCCGCCAATCGCCGGGGTGGGCAGAATGGCTGATCCGCTGCCGTCGTCATTCTTGGTTTCGTTATACAGGCTGACATTGCCCGACACGATCGGGAAGTCGAGCGCAGTGCACGCCGCCGCCATCCCCTCAATACAGCCGACAAATTGCCCCATGATTTCGGGGCGCTGCGGGTTGCCGAAATTCATGCAATCGGTGGTGGCGAGCGGGGTGGCGCCGACCGCACACAAATTGCGATAAGCCTCTGCAATGGCCTGTTTGCCGCCTTCGACCGGATCGGCATAACAATAGCGTGGGGTGCAATCCGTGGTGATGGCCAGCGCCTTGTTGGTGCCGTGAACGCGCACCACGGCGGCGTCGCCGCCGGGGGGCTGGACGGTGTCGCCGCCAACCTTTTGATCATATTGCTCCCAGATCCAGCGGCGGCTGGCGATGTCGGGGGAGGCCATCAGCTTCAGCAGATCGGCCGCAACATCCTTGGTTTCCGGAATATTGACCAGCGCCTTGGCGGGCGGGGTGGGCACCCAGGGGCGATCATAAGCGGGCGCATCATCGGCGAGCGGCCCCAGCGGAATATCGGCGACGGTTTCGCCGTGGTGGACCAGCACCATGCGACCCGTGTCAGTCACTTCGCCGATCACCGCGAAATCCAGTTCCCATTTGCGGAAAATCGCCTCGGCGAAATCCTCGCGGCCCGGCTTCAGCACCATCAGCATGCGTTCCTGCGATTCGCTGAGCATCATTTCATAGGCGGTCATGCCCGTTTCGCGCTGCGGCACCTTGTCCATATCCAGCCGGATGCCAACGCCGCCCTTTGACGCCATCTCAACGCTGGACGAGGTCAGGCCCGCCGCGCCCATATCCTGAATGGCGACGATGGCGTCGCTGGCCATCAGTTCCAGGCACGCCTCAATCAGCAATTTTTCGGTGAAGGGGTCGCCGACCTGCACGGTGGGGCGTTTTTCTTCCGAATCCTCGCTGAAATCAGCCGAGGCCATCGTTGCGCCGTGAATGCCATCGCGCCCGGTTTTGGAACCGACATAGACGATCGAATTGCCGATGCCCGATGCCGCAGAATAGAAAATCTTGTCGACGTCCGCCACGCCCACCGTCATCGCGTTGACCAGGATGTTGCCGTCATACGCGCGGTGAAAATTCACCTCTCCCCCCACCGTCGGCACACCCACGCAATTGCCGTATCCGCCAATGCCGTGGACGACGCCGGCGATCAGGTGGCGCATTTTGGGGTGATCAGGCCGCCCGAACCGCAGCGCATTCATGTTGGCAACGGGCCGCGCGCCCATCGTAAACACGTCGCGCAAGATGCCGCCAACGCCGGTCGCTGCACCCTGATAGGGTTCGATATAGCTCGGGTGGTTGTGGCTCTCCATCTTGAAGATCGCCGCCTGCCTTTTACCATCGGGGCCCTCGCCAATGTCGATCACGCCGGCATTTTCGCCGGGACCGCAGATGACTTGCGGGCCGGTGGTCGGCAGCTTTTTCAGATGGATACGGCTGGATTTATAGCTGCAATGTTCCGACCACATCACCGAAAAGATACCAAGTTCGGTAAGATTGGGTTCGCGCCCCATCGCGGCGAGCACCCGGTCATATTCTTCTGTGGAGAACCCATGCTGGGCGACGATTTTGGGCGTGATCTGGCTCATCCCGCTGGCTTTAGCGAGCGGCGGGGGGCGGTGCCAGCCAATTTGAAACACGTACCCCCGCCCAGGCGCCGGTAAATTGCGCAAGGATGAAGCCGGGGGCGTCACCGGGGCGAATTCCAGCGAAACTATCGGTCAGCGCGCGGGCGATGGTGATCGCCGGGTTGGCAAAGCTGGTGGAGGAGGTGAACCAATATCCCGCGACGATCCACAAAGCGACCAGCGCGGGCACCGCCTCGGGCCGTTGGCGGCTGCCGACCATAATCGTGAACAAAAGGCCGAAGGTGGCGACAAATTCGCCAATCCACTGGCCGGTGCCGGTCCGCAGCTTTGTGCCCAACTCGATCAGCGGCATGTCAAACATGGCATGGACGATCAGCACGCCCAAAACCCCGCCCAGCAGCTGCGCGGCCAGATAAGGCAGCCAATCGCGCCGTGCGCCCAGCATCACCGTCACCGCCGGGTTGAAATGCGCGCCGGAAATCGGCCCCAGCAGGGTGATCAGCACGAACAGCACGGCACCGGTTGCCCCGGTATTGCCGATCAGCGCGACGGCGACGTTGCCGCCCGCCAGTCGCTCAGCCATCACGCCCGAACCCACAACGGTAGCGAACAGGATCAGCGAGCCGACAAACTCGGCAGCCAGCGCGCGGCGGGTGTCCATAATCACAGGATTTCGCGCACCACATCTTGCGGGCGGCACAGGCGAACGCCCTTGTCGGTTTCCACCAATGGCCGGTTGATCAGCACCGGGTGCGCCATCATCGCATCAAGGATGGTGGTGTCATCGGCGTCCAACAGGTGCAGTTCCGCGCATAATTCCGCGGCGGGGCTGTTGTGCGTGCGCAGTCCTTCCCGCGCAGTGATCCCGGCTTTGGCATAGAGCGCGACCAGCTGTTCGCGGCTCGGCGGCGTCTTCAAATACTCGATCACGGTCAGCGCGATCCCCGGCGTTTCCTGAAGTATCTCCAGCGTCTTGCGCGATGTGCCGCACGCAGGGTTATGCCAGATCGTCGCCTGCATCACGCGCACCCACAGGCGGATTTGGCGGTCAGCGCGTCAATCGTGGCGGACGTGCCATAGCTGGTCGATTCGCCCTCAGTCAGGAAGGTTTCCCACACCACGCCCTGCGGATCGGTGATCCAGCTTTTTTCGGATTTGGCATAGCAGCAGGTCGTCTTGCCCTCCTCAACCACCGGCGCATCAGCGTTGGCGAGGCGGCCGTAAACTTCGGCCAGTTCGCCTGCGTCCTCCACCTGAATGCCGAGATGTTCGACCCCGGCGGCGGTGCCGCGCATCGAGATGGCGAAGTTTACGCGCGGATCATCAAGCATCCACTTGGCGTAATCGGGCTTGGTCACGGTTGGTTCGGCGGCGAACAGGGTTGAATAAAAACCGATCGAGCGATCAAGATCGTCGACCGCGACATGGACGTGCAGGCGCTTCATGCGGCGTTCCTTTCGGGGTTAGGCGAGGTGGCGGGGGCGTCAGCAGGGGCGGGGGCAGGGGCGCAGGCAGCACCACCGCAGCAATTGTCGGTCAGATAGCCAACCAGCGCGTTCATCGCGTCAAAATGAGCGGAATAGATGAGCGAGCGCCCCGCCCGGCGACGCACCACCAGGTTTGAGCGCTCAAGCTGGCTCAGGTGAAACGACAGCGATGACGCCGCAATGTCGAGCTGATCCGCAATCTGGCCCGCTGGCATGCCGTCAGGCCCAGCCTCAACCAGCAACCGAAAAGCTGCAAGCCGGTGCTCCTGCGCCAGGGCGGCAAGGGCGGCGATGACTGAACCCGAATCGATCATGACGCCCAACTAGATCATTTCGATGTTATTGGAAATATCGAAATGATCTGCGCGACGGGTTATTGGCCCCGCTTCGTGCGCGTTTCCACAAAGCGGTACACATCGGCGGCGCTTTGATCGGCGCGTTCTTCCATCGGGATATGGCCGGTTTTGGTGTAGACGATCAGCTCTGCCCCCGGAATGCGCTTGGCCAGCCAGCGGCCCGACGATGCCGGGATCAGATGATCCTCATCTCCCCACAGGATCAGCGTCGGCGTGGTGACGCGTGCCAGCTTCGCATCGGTGGCATAATCGGGTGCGGTCGCAAACCGGTCGATCGTCGCCTCGCGGTTGCCGGGATAGCGGAGTAATTCCCAATACAGGTCGATTGCCTTGTCGGTGGCGAGCTTGGGATCGCTATAGGCGGCGGGCAGGCTGTCAGCGATCAGCGATCGCGGCGTGATCATTGTCGCCAGATTGCGGATTACCGGCATCCGCGCGACGCGGAACGCCAGCGGGGGCGATGAATTGCCCGGTTCCGGCTGGCCCGATGCGTCAACCAGGATCAGCCCATCCAGATGTTCGGGATAGGCCAACGCGTAATGCCACGCGACCCCGCCGCCCATTGAATTGCCCGCCAGCACCATATGCTCGATGCCCAGCTTGGCGCGCACCTTTTCAACCACATCAACAAACGCGACGGCCCCGTAAAGCTTGGCGGGGCTTGGCCCGGTCAGGCCGTGGCCGGGCAGGTCGAAACGGACGATCCTGTAACGTTGGCCAAGCCGCTTGGCCCAGGGTTCCCACGTATGCAGCGATGCATTGGAGCCGTGGATCAGCATCAGTACCGGGGCGCCGCGCGGGCCAGTGTCGCGCAGATGCACCGTCAACCCACCGCCCAGCGCGACGAATTGCGACGGCGGCCCGCCATATTTGGCGCGCATTGCAGCAGGATCGGTATCAGGCGTGCGAAAATAGATGAAAGCCGCGCTGGCGATGATCGCGAGCACCAGCAGCAGCCAGCCGAAAAACTTACGCATCGTGACGATCCCCTTTTGCGGTGATCCTGCGGGACGGGAGGGGCGGTGGCAAGTGGGGGCACACATGATTGCTGCCTGACCGGGGGTCGTGGGCTCATGAGAAGCGGCCGGTCGGCAAGCGCCCTGTCCCGCACCCGGCCTCGGAAGCAACCGATGCCCAAAAGGCACAACCGGCTACCACTTTGAATCGACGCGCAACTGTCGTTGAATTGTCTCCATATCGCAGTGCAGCATACACAAGCATCCCCCACAGGCACCGCTTCACCAAGGGGGTTTATCATGACTCGTTATCGTTCGCTTTCTGTCGCCCTGCTGCTGTCGGGCTCATTTACTGCCAGCGCTGCCCATGCCCAGTCGGCCGAGCCTCAGGCGCTCGCCCAGACCGATGATCAGGCGAGCGGCCAGATCAACGACACAGACATTCTCGTCACCGCGCAGAAGATCGAGCAGCGCAATGTCGACGTGCCGATCACGATTTCGGTCAACACGGGCGCGCGGCTCCGCGAACTGGGCGTTTCCGATCTTGACGAGCTGTCAAACTTTGTCCCCGGCCTGAACATCCAGGAACAGAGCGCCAACAACCCCGGCATCGTTATTCGCGGCATCACGTCAGACAGTGGTTCGGCGCAGCAGGGGCCGCGCGTTACGCTGTATTACAATGGCGTCGATATCTCGCGCTCACGCGGATCGTATCAGGCGATCTATGACGTTGACCGGATCGAAGTTATCAAGGGCCCACAGGCAACGCTGTTTGGTACAGCATCGGCAGTTGGCGCCATCAGCATCGTTTCGGCGCGGCCACAGCCAGGCTTTTCGGGCCGGTTCACTGGCGGTTACGGCAATTTCGATGCGTATCTCGCCTCTGGCTTCGTCAATGCGGGCAATGACACGGTCGCTGTTCGGCTGGCTGGCGAATATAAGAACCGTGACGGCTACATCACCAACCTCGCGACCAGCCAGACGCGCGACCTTTATTCGCAGGACCAGCTCGGCCTGCGCGCATCACTCCGCTACACCCCGGTCGATGCGCTGACGGTCGATGTGATCGCGACCTATGATCGCCAACGCAATGGCGGCACGCCGTTCATTTCGGGCACCTTCCCGACCGAAGCTGGCCCTGCCAACCGGTTCGGCCCTGCCAATCTGTCGGGCTCGCCGGTCTCGGCCGCCGTGCTCGGCGACGCCCAACTCGGGCTGAACCGCGATGTGTGGGACGCGAACATCACCCTGTCCTATGATTTCGCCCCCGGCTGGAACTTCACCACGGTGAACGGTTTCCGCCAGTTCAACAGCCTCGAAATCTTCGACGCCGACGGCTCGCGCGCCTTCTTCCTCGAATTTGCCGAGAATGCGTTTGGCTATCAGGTCAACCACGAAGGGCGGTTTGCGTATAAGGACGATAACTTCCGCGCATCATTCGGCTGGAATTTCTTCCAGGAAGACAGCCAGCAGATCGTGCCCTTCTCGTCGAACGAAGCGACCTATTTCACCTGCGCGGTCGCCGCGACCCGCGCTGGTTGCGTGCTCCCCAACGGCACCGTGCCAACCGCCGCTGGCCCGCAGACGCTCTACCAGTCTGTGTTCGGCAATATCGGCAAGAACGACACCTATTCGGTGTTCGGTGACGTGACCTGGCTGGTATCGCCCCAGTTCGAGCTGACCGTTGGCGTGCGCGGGCTGATCGAGCAGCGTGAATCGGGTTTCTTCGCGGTCGTGCCGCGTTCGCGCCTCAACCCGCTCGCGGCATCGCTGATCCCGGGGCAAGTCGACACCGCCGGCCAGACGTTTCTGGTGCAGGACAGCTTCTCCGCCGTGCTGCCGCGCTTCAATGCGCTGTACCGCGTGACGGACGACATCAACGTCTTTGCGACGATCTCCAAGGGCCGCCGCTCGCCGGTCGTCCAGCTGGGGGCACGGGCCACGCCAACCGGCCCGGTCGCCAATTTCACGCCCGTCGCCGAAGAAGTCGTCTGGAACTATGAAGCAGGTGTGAAGGGCAAGATCGGCCCGGTTTCCGGTTCGATCGGCGTCTATTACCAGAATTATAGCGACTTCCAGGTCAGCGTGATCCAGCCCAATGGCACCAGTTTGACGCAGAGTGCCGGTAACGCCAACAATGTCGGCGTCGAAGCCGAAGCCAATTGGCGTGCGGCACGCTGGCTGAACATCTTCGGCAATATCGGTTATATCAATGGCGGCATCAGCCGGGACAGCGCCTTCTCGCCTGCCTTTGCCGGTGCGCGTTTCCGCCTGCAGCCTGAAGTCCAGGCATCGGCGGGGTTCACGATCGATACGCCGATCAGCGACGGCATTCGCCTGTTCGCTACCCCGACGATGACCTATCGCAGCCAGATCTTCTTCGAACTGCCCAACAACCCGTTGATCTCGCAGCCCGGCGTCACCTTGTACAATGCCCGCGCCGGATTGAGCTTCAACGAGCGGTTCGAAATCGCTGGCTTCGTCCGTAACGCCAGCAACGAGCGCTATCTGCTCGACGCCGGCAACACCGGTGGTGCATTCGGCATCCCCACCTTCATCCCGGCCGAGCCACGTTTCTATGGCTTCCAGGTATCGGCGAAGTTCTGATCTGCCAGGCAGCGGGTGGGGCCAATGCCCCGCCCGCTCGCCAACCGCTTCGCCGGCCCGACCCGGGCCCGATCTCAAAGCCCGGCCTTGATCAATCCTCTTGCTTTGCCAGCCACTCTTCCAGCCATTTGATCGTATACTCGCCCTTTTGAAAATCGGGCTCGTCGAGCAATGCCTGATGCAGCGGAATCGTGGTTTTCATGCCGTCGATCACGAATTCGTTCAGCGCGCGGCGCAGGCGGCGCAGCGCGCCGTTGCGGGTGGTGCCGTACACGATCAGCTTGGCGATCATGCTGTCGTAATAAGGCGGCACGCGGTAGCCCGCATACAACCCGCTATCGACGCGCACGTTCATGCCGCCGGGCGCGTGGAATTGCTTCACCAGGCCGGGTGAGGGGGCAAAGGTGCGCGGATCTTCGGCGTTGATGCGGCATTCGATCGCATGGCCGCGGAACACCACATCTTCCTGACGCAACGTCAGCGGATGCCCCTCTGCAATGCGAATCTGTTCGCGGACCAGATCAAGCCCGGTAATTGCCTCTGTCACCGGATGTTCCACCTGCAACCGGGTGTTCATTTCGATGAAGTAAAACTCGCCGTCTTCCCACAGAAACTCGATCGTTCCGGCACCACGATAGCCCATATCGGCCATCGCCTTGGACACGATGCCGCCCATCCGCTCGCGGTCTTCATGCCCAAGCACGGGCGAGGGCGCTTCTTCCAGCACTTTTTGGTGGCGGCGTTGCAGCGAACAATCGCGCTCCCCCAGATGGATCGCGTTGCCACTGCCGTCGCCAAACACCTGAAATTCGATGTGGCGCGGATTGCCCAGATATTTTTCCAGATACACGGTCGCGTCGCCAAACGCGGCCTTTGCCTCGGTACCTGCCTGCTGCATTTGCGTTTCGAGATCGGCGGTGTTGGTAACCACCTTCATCCCGCGCCCGCCGCCGCCCGATGCTGCCTTGATGATGACGGGATAGCCGACGCGCTCTGCAATCGCCTTGGCCTCGCCAATATCGCTGATCGCGCCATCAGAGCCGGGGACGAGCGGCAGGCCCAGCGCGCCTGCGGTGCGCTTTGCCTCCACCTTGTCGCCCATCGTGCGGATATGTTCGGGCTTGGGGCCGACAAAGATGATGTCGTGCGCTTCAACGATTTCGGCGAATTTGGCGTTTTCGCTCAGGAAACCATAGCCGGGGTGAATCGCATCCGCGCCCGAAATTTCGGCGGCAGAAATGATGTTGGGGATGTTGAGATAGCTTGCAGCGGCCGATGGCGGGCCAATGCAGATCGCCTGATCCGCTAGCCGCACATGCATCGCATCAGCATCGGCGGTTGAATGCACCGCAACGGTTTCAATTCCCATTTCGTGGCAGGCACGGTGGATGCGCAGAGCAATTTCGCCGCGATTGGCGATCAGCAACTTCTTGATCTTGGCCAAGGCGATTACTCGACGATGACGAGCGGTTGGTCGAATTCGACCGGCTGGCCATTTTCGACCAGCATCGCCTTCACCGTGCCGCCCGATGGGGCGAGGATGGGGTTCATGACCTTCATCGCCTCAATAATCACCAGCGTGTCACCGGCAGCCACCTTGTCGCCCACCGATGCAAACGGCTTCGCGCCGGGCTCAGCCGACAGATAAACGGTGCCGACCATCGGCGATTTCACCGCATTGGCCAAATTGGGCGCAGCAGGCTCTGCGGGGGCTGCAGCAACGGGCGCTGCGGGCGCGGCAGGTGCAGCGGGGGCATAAACCGGCATTTGCGGCGCGGCGCTCATCGTGACGGTGCGCGCAACGCGCACCCGGCGCGCGCCATCTTCAACCTCAATCTCGGTCAGATGCGTTTCGTCAAGCAGCTTCGCCAATTGGCGCACCAACCCAACATCAATCCGCATCGGTCCTTCGCTTGCCCCCGTCTCGTCCGCCATGCTTGTCCCTTTTTTCCCTGTTTGGCCCAGTGTCCTGTCAGAACCGCGCCGCTGCTTCAAGCGCCAGCAGATATGAGGTTGCGCCAAATCCGGCAATTGTGCCGCGCGCGGCCATGCCGACATAGCTGTGGTGGCGGTAAGCCTCTCGCGCTGCCGGGTTGGAGATATGCACCTCGATCACCGGCGTGGTGATGGATCGGATTGCATCATATAGCGCCAGCGAGGTATGCGTTAGCGCGCCCGAATTGAGCAGCACTGCCTTTGCGCCGGTGGCCTGCGCCTCGTGCAGCCAGTCGATCAGATGGCCTTCATGGTTTGACTGGCGCACATCGACCACCAGATCGAGCGCGCGGGCGCGATCCTCCAGCATCCCGGCGATATCGTCCAGCGTGTCATGGCCATAGATTTCCGGCTCGCGCATGCCGAGCAGATTGAGGTTCGGGCCGTTCAGGACAAAAATGGTGTCGGTCACGCTATGACTTTCGATTGCGCGTTGGCGATTGCGCGCTGGCAATTGCGCGCTGGCGGTTGCGAGTTTGCTGCTTACCCCATATCTGCGCCCCATGCACAACGACAACATGGTTTTGGTTCACATCAATGGCGTGCCGCGCCGCGTTGCCGCGGGGCTTAGCCTGGCGGCGCTTGCCGAACAGCTTGGGCTGGTGCCTGAAAAAGTGGCGGTGGAACGCAATTTGGCGATCGTGCCCCGCTCGACGCTGGCCCAGGTGTTTGTAGAGGATGGCGACGCGCTGGAGATCGTTCATTTTGTCGGTGGGGGGGATCAGGCCCCAACACCCGATCAGGATAGCTGGACGGTCGCTGGACGGACATTTCGGTCGCGGCTGATTGTCGGCACTGGCAAATACCGGGATTTCGCCCAGAATGCGGCGGCACTGGAAGCGTCAGGCGCAGAGATCGTCACGGTCGCGGTGCGGCGGGTGAATGTGTCTGATCCAAAATCGCCGATGCTGACCGATTTTATCGATCCGAAGAAATTCACTTATCTGCCCAACACCGCCGGGTGCTTTACCGGCGATGATGCCGTGCGCACGCTACGGCTGGCGCGTGAGGCAGGCGGGTGGGATCTGGTGAAGCTGGAAGTGCTCGGCGAGGCAAAGACGCTGTATCCCGATATGGTCGAAACACTGCGCGCGACCGAGATTTTGGCCAAGGAGGGTTTCCTGCCGATGGTCTATTGCGTCGATGACCCGATTGCCGCGAAACGGCTGGAAAATGCAGGCGCGGTGGCCATCATGCCGCTCGGCGCGCCAATTGGCTCGGGGCTGGGCATTCAGAACCGGGTGACGATCAGGCTGATTGTCGAAGGTGCTGGCGTGCCGGTGCTGGTTGATGCGGGGGTGGGCACCGCTTCGGATGCGGCCGTTGCGATGGAACTGGGCTGCGACGGCGTGCTGATGAACACCGCGATTGCCGAGGCGAAGAACCCGATCATGATGGCGGCCGCGATGAAGCACGCGGTGGAAGCCGGGCGACTGGCCTATCTTGCCGGGCGCATGGGGCAACGCCGCTATGCCGATCCGTCGAGTCCGCTTGCCGGGCTGATCTGAGTTTTGTAACCTTTTTCGCGAAGGAAACGAATTTCCAGCATGAACTGGCTTGGCGCCGCCGCGCGCCTGAACGCGAACATTTGACGATCGTTATTTTCGACGCGGCGTTTGGCCCCGTCAGCATTTATTGGAGAACACCCATGTTTCGTTTCATCAAAGTCGCCGTTCTTGGTCTCGCCGTTACCGGCACTGCTGCTTATGCCGCTGCACCGGCTGCGTTTGCGGCTGCATGCATGACGGCATGTGCCGTGCTTGGCACCGATTGCGGCATGTCAAATTGCTGAACTGACATGATCGGGTGATCTGCCCGGTTATAGGACTGATGAAGTGCCGGGGTGGAAATGCTCCGGCATTTTTCTTTGGGAGCGGCGCGATGCGGATGATGGTGGCGATTTTGGCGGCAGCGGGGCTTGCCGGTTGCAATGCTCCTGAGCGCGCAAGCAGCGCGCAATCATCCGACGCTGCCAAAGCGATGGTGGTGGGCCATCAGACGCTGAAATCAGCAATTGGTGCGCCTATTACGCTGAAGGCAGCTGACGGCGTGACCGTTTATGCAACGCTCTATGCGGCACCGCAGCCAAAGGCCGTCATTCTGCTTTTCCATCAGGCCGGGTCGGGCAAGGGCGAATATGCCACGATTGCGCCGCGACTGGTGAAGCTTGGCTATACCGCGCTGGCGATTGACCAGCGATCGGGTGGCGATTTGTTCGGCCCCAATCAAACAGCGCGCGGGGTATCTGGCCAACCAACCTATCTTGACGCCAAGGCCGATCTTCAGGCCGCGCTCGATTGGGCAAAGCCGCAAGGCAAGCCGATATTATTGTGGGGCAGCAGCTATTCTTCAGCGTTGGTGTTTCTGGTCGCGGCGGAAAATCCCGGTGCGGTGGCTGGTCTGTTGTCGTTTTCGCCTGGCGAATATCTGGGGCAAGCCGATCTGGTCAGGCGCAATGCCGCAACGCTGGCGATCCCGGTGTTCGTTACCTCGGCCAAGGATGCCGATGAGATTGCTGCAGCCAAGGCGATTGTTGATGCGGTGCCGGGCACCGGCAATGTCGATGCCGTGCCAGCGATTGCGGGCGTCCACGGATCATCCACGCTGATCGCGGCGCGCAACGCCGCCGGCGCAGAGGACAATTGGCGCGCGGTTGAGGCATTTTTGGGCCGTGTCGCGCCCTGATCAGTCCGGGATTTGCTCCGGAACTGGCGGGCTAGGTCGTCGCGCGCTAATTCTGCATCACTTCCGTCA
>FSSH01000254.1_pt3 | contig 73991 bp, 76 predicted proteins | sample 1166101 | NCBI WGS metagenome assembly FSSH01 (sample SAMEA32972668, study PRJEB13176) | freshwater metagenome | biome: Drinking water system; feature: Biomass in drinking water that filtered by 0.45 um membrane; material: drinking water | place: USA | collected 2012-12-20 | depth 0 m | reverse complement strand
CCCTTCTGCATAGGTCGTCCACGCCGTCGACACGCGCGGGGGGACGACCGTGGCATGATCGGGACCTGTGACGCCGGGAAAACGATGGAAGGCCTGATCGGGAAGGTCGATGTGCTGAATAGATCGCGGACCGAACAAGACCCACGACCCGATGACGATCGACAGAAAAAGGGTTGCGACTCCAGTCAGACGGATGAGGGTTGATCGTTCCATACCCTACCAGTGATAGATCAGACTCAGGTTGCCGCCCCGTCTGACATAGAGAAATCCGCGGTCTTCGTAATAGCCCGACGCCTCAACCGAAAATCGATCATTCACGGGGACCGTCACTCCCCCTTGGAGCGTCCGGCTCTGCACCCGGGTAAAATCTTGCGTGGCCACGATCCGTTCGCCCGACGTTCCGAACGACCCCGACGCGAAGACCTGCACCCGCTCCGTCGGCCGCCAGGTTAATTGCGAGGACAATGTGAAGGCCCCGGTATTGGGGATCAGATACACCTTCTCGGTCAGCCAGAGATTGAACGGCAGGAAGATGGTCAATCCAGGCATGAGGAGATCGATGTCGTCTTTCTTGTAATTCAAACGGCGATAGCCAAATGACACTTCGAACGGAGCCAGCGCGGCATGGACGCCGCCCAACCCCTGTGCCATCTCGCCGACGAACGAATAGTTTGGGGCGAAATGGGGCTTGATAGTCCCTTGGGCCGCAACGTAGCCCCAGGCCCGCTTCCAGAGCGGACTGTACAATTCGGCCGACAGCGGCGTGTCGTGCGAGCCAAAGCGATTGATCGGCTCGGCCCGAACCACCAGCGTCTGATCGCCGATCGGCTTGGCCACCTCAAAGAGGAGATCCCGCTCATCCGGCTGGTTTCGCGTATAAGAATAGTGGCCGTAGCCAATCTTGGCGTAGTCGCGATAGGGCAGTCGGAGCCCGGTTAACCCTTGCCCCACGGCCGCCCGCGGCGAGACCAGCAGTTCGGATCGTACGTTGCGCAGCTGCTGTTCGATGTCCGGATCGTGCGTCTCGGCCACCAGCGCCTCATAACGCGCCAAGGCCTCTGTCCGGTTCCCCTGCCAGTGTGCCAGCTCCGCAAGCCCGCGACGCGCCTCTAGATGGCGCGGCTCTTCCCGAACCACCTGTTCATACAAGGCCTGCGCTTCGGGGAATTGTTTCTGCCACGAAAGCACCTGCGCCAGCGCCACACGAATATCCAGATCCTTGGGATGGCGCGCTAACACCTCACGATATAACGAGGCCGCCTCGGAGTGCGCTCCCTGCCACGACAGGACGCGCGCCAATGCGCTCCGCACCTCATCGTTTCCAGGAGACCGGCGCAGTCCTTCACGGTAGAGAGCGACCGCCTCGCCGTACTGCCGCGCCGCCTCGAACTGGCGCCCGCGCTCCACTCTCTGCCTTGCATCGGCAGAGACAGACTCGGCCTCCCGGGCGGGGGCTGGCACGGGTGTCGGGCCTTGAACCGGCGGGGCGATTGTTTGAGAGGACTCGGCCTTCAGCGAATGAAGACGTGCCGCGAGTGCCGGATCGCCCGTAGTCTCCACCACACGTTGATAATACGGAATCGCCTGGTCCGGATGACCGCTCCACACCAGCACATCGGCAAGCCCGGTCAGCGCATCAGGATGTTGCGGATGATCGCGGAGGACCCGCTCATACTCCTGCTTGGCCTCGTCGTAGCGCTGTTGCCACGACAACACCCGCGCAAGAGCCACGCGGCTTTCGTCATCAAGAGGATGGCGGGACAAGACGTCCCGATATACGGCGCTCGCTTCGTCCCATTGCTCTTGCCAGGAGAGCAGCTTCGCTAATGCGGCACGGACTTCGTCATTCTCCGGGCGGGCCGCCAAATATCGGCGATAGACCGCGATGGCCTTCGGGAACTGTTTCTGTTGCTCCAGCGCCTTCCCCTGCTCCAGAAGCCGGCGTGGCGAGGGCTCGGCGCTGTTCGCCTGCGCCAGACCAACGTCCACGCCCGCCCACCCCACGGCCAATAGCGTCGCGAGCACCACCCCGGCAACAGCTCTGCACGGACATCTCCACCCCATGGAATCGCTCATCCTTGGCAGCCCAACCTCTCGCCATACAGCCTTAGTCCGGCAGCGCTCGAAACCCATCCACGTCGTGAATGATCACGCCCGAAAAACTGGAATGTGAGGTCATCTCCACAATCCGCTTCACCGAGGCGGACACCTCCGCGCGTGAACGGCCGGCAAAGGTCAGCCGCTCGGGCCTTACGGTGAACCGGTGATGAATGCGGAACCACTCCCGACGGGTCGAGCCATTCGATCCCCCTGCTTGCGGCATCCACTGCAGTAAGCGCCGATCATAGTCCAGCACCGCATCAGCCCGGTCAGGGTCCATCTCACGGCGCAGCACCACATGCTGCTCAACCGGGAGTGGAGTCGTCTCCACAGCCAGCCACACCCGTGTCTCGACAAGATCGCCATAGCGCAGGATGTCTTCGGCGATCTCCTTCACCTCGTCCAGATCAGTGCGATAGCTCATCACCGCGACTTCGTCGACCCGATCCATCACGGCATAGGCCAATGGACGACCGGCCAGGGTGGGCGCCGCCAGCCAAAATGGAATCACCATCGAGAGGCGAACACGCCCACCGATGACGTCCTTCAGCGTATCAATCGTCTCGACATAGCGACGGAGTTGGGCCTCATCCTTCAGAAAATTCGGGAGGAGATACGGCTCAATATCAAGCTGAATCCCGGATATCCCGCCAGGTTTCACCAGGGCCAGGAGCCTCTGTATCTTATCGGCGAGTTTATGGGGTTCCTGAATCGCTTCGGGATATCCGTCCAGCGCAAATGCCGCAACCCCAGCCTCCTGCATCGTCATCAATAGCCTGGCATAGTGACGCCAGAGCGCGTCGTCGTCCGTCTGGGACGGCATTTGAATGAGCACTCTGGAGCAGCTCTGGACCCGACAGGTCGCCAGCAGGGCATTCGGGTCACGGATCGCCTCACGATACGTCCACACCCAGAATCCGATCCCAACAGGCCCTCGGGGCGCGACTGACGGCTGCGCGGCTTCAATCTGTTCAAACAGAATGTGCGCGCCGGCCGTCTCCGTTGATACCACCAACGCCGTCAGTGAACGGAGATCCAGCTTCTGACCGATCCCCTTGAGCGGAAGCGTGAGATCGAACGGACCCATCACCGTGGCAAGCGGGAGATTGTCTTCTCGTTGCGCTGCAGCCCGATCCTCCAATGCCACAACGACTCGGCCCGTCGCATGGCCACGAATCCGCAGGGTCTCGTAAGACAAGAGATCCACGGCAATTTCTGCCTGGTGCAGAGGGATGCGCTGACCGCACCGCAGGCCCTTTCCGGGAGCCCGCTGCAGATCGATCCCCTCCTTCGACAAAGTCTGCGGTCCTTGGCAGGAGCCGAACAGGCGGGCTTCGCCGAACAGGCCGCGAAGATCAAGAGTAGGCACAAACGGTCGATAAGGAAGAGAGGGCACGGCAGCAGACGGACCACTGAGCGTCACGGCGGGAGTGGTGCGTTCACCGACATACGACAACTCGATCTCAGAAACAGCGGGCGGGATGGGAATGGAGAGCGGTACCGAAATGTCCTCTGCGTATCCGACTACCGGCAGGACCACAACCGACGCGACCGCGAGGGTCCAGTTCCACCACACGGGAGAGAAGCCGCTCCATCGACAAACTCGACGGCGGATGGAACGACACTGACCGATGTGGATAGACACGCTCATATCGATTTCCGAATGGCTGTTCTTGCTCTACCTTCTCGGCCTGACCGCAGGATACTTGATGTTGGATGTGGTCGCCGCAATCCATCTACGGCGCTACATGGAAGAGCGCTCGCTCAACAGTCTCCCGCACGGCTACACCGGCTTCGAACCGCAAATCACGCTGCTCGTGCCTGCCTTCAATGAGGAAGCGACCATCGCGACTACGGTCAAATCCCTCCTCCAACTGAGCTACTCTGAGTTTGAAATCGTGGTCATCAACGATGGGTCGAAGGACAACACGCTGGACGTCCTGATCAAGGAATTCGGCCTGATTCCCTTTCCAGAAGCCTATGACGCGCGGCTGGCTACGAAGCCGATCCGAACGGTCTACCACGCCCCGGCACAGCCCAATCTGCGGGTCGTCGATAAAGACAACGGCGGCAAAGCGGACTCGCTCAACGCCGGAATCAATATTTCACTGTACCCGTTATTTTGCTGTATCGATGCCGATTCCATCCTCCAACGTGACAGCCTTCGGCTGGCCGCGCAGCCCTTTCTGGACGACCCCCACACCATCGCCTGCGGCGGCACCGTCCGCGTCGCCAACGGCTGCGAAGTGAAGAACGGATTTCTCACGAAGGTGGGACTCCCGACCAATATCCTCGCGCTGTTTCAAATCGTCGAATACCTGCGCGCCTTCCTATTCGGCCGGCTCGGCTGGTCTCCGATCAATGCAATGCTCATCATTTCCGGCGCCTTCGGGCTGTTCCATAAAGACACCGTGATCGGAGTCGGCGGCTACCGCCACGATACGATCGGCGAGGATATGGAGCTCGTCGTGCGGCTCCATCGACACATGCGACTAGCCGGGAAGCCCTATCGCATCACCTTCGCTCCCGACCCGATTTGCTGGACCGAGGCCCCGGAAGACCTGACGACACTCAAGAATCAGCGCATCCGGTGGCAGCGTGGCCTGTGTGAGAGCTTGACGAACAATCTCGATCTCTTATTTCATCCCAAGGGTGGAGCCGTCGGCTGGCTGGCATTTCCTTTTATGGCCTTGTTTGAGTGGCTGGGCCCGGCCATCGAAGTCTTCGGCTACGTAATCGTCACCATCGGATTCATTCTGGGCTTCGTCTCTTTTAAAGTCTGGCTTGTGTTGCTCGTGGCCGCCATCAGTCTCGGCATCCTGCTCTCGGTCAGTGCATTTTTCCTCGAAGAGATGTCCTTCCACGTCTATCCGAAACCTCAACACGTCCTCCTGCTCCTCCTAGGAGCGATTTTGGAGAACTTCGGCTATCGACAATTGAATTCCCTCTGGAAATTGATCGGGTTGTATCGTTGGATGATCGGCAAGAAAGCGACGTGGGGAGCCATGACGAGAACCGCATCCTGGCACAGTAAGTAGCCTCGAAGGGAAAACCAACCGGCCTGGAGATCGTGGCTTGTGCAGGAGACGAGACTTCGGCTATACTGCGCGATTGCGCCTCACTGTCGAGGCGCCTTTTTTTGACCGCGAGACCACAACACCATGACACAGCTACGCGCCCCTCACGACCGTCGTACCGACATTCGAAACATCGCCATCATCGCACACGTCGACCACGGCAAAACCACCCTGGTCGATGCGGTGCTGCGACAGACCCACGTCCATCGCAAGATCGACGACATGGGCGAGCGCATCATGGACTCGATGGATCAGGAACGTGAGCGCGGCATTACGATCCGAGCGAAAAACGCCAGCGTCGTCTATAAGGGCGTCAAAATCAATATCGTCGATACGCCGGGACATGCCGATTTCGGCGGCGAGGTCGAGCGTACACTCCGGATGGTCGACGGCGTGCTCATCCTCATCGACGCCAAAGAAGGGCCCATGCCGCAGACGACGTTCGTGCTGCGCAAGGCACTCGCGCTCGGGCATAAGGCTATCGTCGTGATCAATAAGATCGATCGCCCCGATGCCGTCATCGACGACGTCGTGAACCGCACGTTCGATCTGTTCGTCCACCTGGGCGCCACCGACGAACAACTCGACTTCCCGATCGTCTATGCCGCCGCCATCAAGGGCCAGGCGACGCTGGATGTGAATAAACCCGGGACAGACATTACGCCGTTGTTGGACACGGTTCTGGAAAAAATTCCCGCACCGGCCATCAATGCCGAAGCCCCGCTCCAAATTCTGGTCCTGGCCCTCGTTCAGGATCCCTACAAAGGCAAGATGGGCATCGGAAAAATTCAATCCGGCTCCATCGCCCGCCGGCAGCCGGTCATGCTGCTCGGGAAAGACGGCGCCCAAACCCTCGGCAAGGTATCCGACCTGGCAGTGTATTCCGGCCTTGAGCGAGTCGATGCCGATCAGGCCGCCGCCGGAGAGATCGTGGCCGTCGCAGGCCTCGATGAGGTGAGCATCGGCGATACGATCGCCGATGCGGAAAATCCGATTGCCTTGCCCCGCGTGACGATCGATGAACCGACCGTCCAAATGAGCTTCTCCGTCAACAACAGCCCCTTTGCCGGACGCGAAGGAAAGTATTTGACGTCTCGCCACTTGCGGGATCGGCTCTTCAAAGAACTCGAAACGAACGTGTCCTTGCGCGTGCATGAAACCGACAGCGCCGACCGGTTCCTCGTCGCCGGCCGCGGAGAACTTCACCTCGGCGTCTTGATCGAACAGATGCGGCGCGAAGGCTACGAACTCCAAGTCTCACAACCGGAAGTCATCATCCACCGCGACGACAACGGGAAAGCCACCGAGCCCTACGAAGAACTCACCATTCAAGTACCAGAAACCTACCAGGGGACCGTCATCGAAGAGATGGGGAAGCGCCGCGGCGAACTCCGCCATATGCGACTGATCCATTCCGACGTCGGCACCAGCGAAATGCATCTCGAGTATCACATTCCGACGCGCGGTATCATGGGCCTCAAGAACCTCCTGTTAGCCAAAACACGCGGCACGATCATCATGCACCACGTGTTTGCGGCTTATGAGCCGGCGGAAGAGCGCGATTTGATGGTCGCGCCCCATGGCTCCCTCGTCGCACACGAAGACGGCACCAGCACCGGCTACGCCATCTTCATGACGCAGGAACGAGGCACTATGTTCATCGGCCCAGGCGTCGAGGTCTATCGCGGCATGGTGATCGGCGAAAACAGCCGGGACGAAGATCTGGACGTGAACGTCTGCAAGGAAAAGCATCTCTCCAACATGCGGGCATCAGGAACCGATGAAGCGTTGGTGCTTACCCCGCCACGGGAGATGAGCCTGGAATTCGCCTTGGAATATATCGGACCGGATGAATTGGTGGAAATTACTCCGCTCAACCTCCGCCTGCGCAAACGGTTGCTCAATGCGGATGAACGCCGCCGAGCCAAGAAATCCGGTAAATAGCGAGCCGTTGACGATGCGTATCAAGAAAAAAATCCCCAAGCCGTCAGCCAAACGCCCGCCGCTCTATTTCATCGGCTATCGCGGCACCGCGCCAGGACTCGATGAAATCGCGATCTGGTACGATCGCGAATACGGCGGTCCGCTTGCGATTCAACCGGAGGCTGGAGCGCCAGAGTCCTGGCAGGCCACCCACGGCCCCTGGTCCGCTCACGTCGTGATGCCCCTGCCGGCCACTCACACCGGCGATATCATGAAGAACCTGGCCTGGGAACACGACCAGATGGGAGCCGTCGCGCCCACACTCATGCCCAATCGGGATATGCCTGACCTGGTCTTGTTCGCGGCCCGCCTCGCGCGCGGCCTCACGCTGCTGACACAGGGCACGGCCTATGATGTCACCACGCAAGCGTACCTGAATCCCTCGGACTGGCAGAATCGAGCGATGACCAGCTTTCTGGCCGACGACCATGTCGCCATCGTGCACGACGACCAGGCCAAACCGGACCAGGTCTGGTGTCACACGATGGGACTGACCAAATTCGGCCTGGACGAGATCGAAACGTTCTATGGCAAAGGGATCCCCGAAAGCGCTGCGAAAGACTTGCTGACCGAGTCCGCCACGGAGCTGCTCCGCATCGGACAATCCCCCAAAGTCGGCACGGCCTTTCGTCTCCCGTTACTGGGCCGGACGATCCGGATCGTCAATTACCGCACCGCATCCCCTGCTGGCCGAATGATCGGGTTTCGTGAGCTCCAGGGATAGGCAAACCCTTTAAGTTCAGCCTGTTACAGCTCATAGGCCTATCGCTGTAGGCCTTCAGGCCCGTTGACAATCTTTCAAACCACAAGGTACAAAGTTCAAGGTTTCCACAGGGGGTTCTCTCAGTCTGAGACCTCAAATACGCCCACAGATAGCGATATTCTCATAAGGAGGCATAGCAATGAGTTAAGTTCAGCCTGTTACAGCTCATAGGCCTATCGCTGTAGGCCTTCAGGCCCGTTGACAATCTTTCAAACCACAAGGTACAAAGTTCAAGGTTTCCACAGGGGGTTCTCTCAGTCTGAGACCTCAAATACGCCCACAGATAGCGATATTCTCATAAGGAGGCATAGCAATGAGTGATGTAGCCGCAGAAATTAAGGTCGGCGATACCGCCCCGGATTTTAACCTGAAGGACCAGGATCAGAAGGACGTGAAGCTGAGCGACTACCGCGGCAAGAAAAACGTCGTGCTGGCCTTCTACGCGCTGGACTGGAGCCCGGTGTGCCAGGGGGAGAACAAGTGCTTGACCGATGACTTCCCCAAGTTCCAGAACGCGAACGCCGAACTCTTCGGCATCAGCTGCGACAGCTTCTTCTCGCACAAGGCCTGGGCGGATTCCATGGACCTCAAGCACCGCTTGCTGTCCGATGTCCACCGGACTACGTGCAAAGCCTACGGCCTCTATTTCGAGCCGTTGAATTGCTCCAAGCGCGCCACCGTCATTGTCGACAAGAACGGCAAGGTGGCCTACGCAAAAGTGCAGGAAATTAAGGTTGCCCGCGAGGACAAGGATATCCTCGAAGCACTGGCGAAGCTCAGCTAGTCTGTGAAACCGGAGGGGGAGGCGTTCGAGAGAGCCCTCCCCTTTCATTTTGGGAGGCAGGATCATGGCAGGAACCGTCGAAGACGTCCGAGATGAGAACTACAAAGAGTTCACCGACAGTCCCGGTGCCGTCGTCGCCTATGGACTCGCCACCTGCGAACCCTGCAAGACCTATGACCCCATTCTCGAAGAAACCGCGGCAAAGTTTCCGGGCATCAAAGTCGGCAAGGCCAAGATGCATGTCCCTGGCCGCTGCCGGGAGATTAAAAAGACCCACACGTTTGAAACGTACCCCACGACGCACTTCTTCGCGAACGGCAAGCTCCTCCTCACCCGCGAAGGCGTGGTAGAGCCGGCTGAACTCGCGGCGCTGATTTCAGACCACCTTACAAAGTAGCTCCCACAGCCTGCCTCGTTCTCCTTAGGAACAGACCGGAACCGACGAACTTCTTGACTCGTCCGGAGTCTGGTGTACTGTCGAGTCAGTCACGGGGCATGCACCGCCAGCGGCCTCGGCCCCTGTCATTGGAACGAACCGATGGCCTCTCCCTCTCACGCCTCCGGATTTCCGCAGTATGATGCGCAGGTCCTGCTCAATTCGCAGCCCGCCATCGTGACGGTCATCGACCCGTCGACACATCAGATCCAGTTCCAGAACCAGGCCGGGCTCAAGAAATTCGGCGATGTTGCGGGGAACGCCTGCTACGACACAATCGCCGGGTGCCTGACCCCCTGCGTTTTTTGCCGGATGCCGGAAGCGCTGACGAGCGATACCGTCGTCTCCAATGAAGTCCCCCTGCCTGGAAACCAATTTCTCCTCGTACACTGGGCCAAGGCTCCAACCGTCGATGGCCGGACCCACATCATCGAAACCATCACGGATATTACCGAGTCCAAACGCACGGCACAGGCGCTCCAGCAGTCACAAAAGATGGAAGCGATCGGTCGGCTCGCCGGCGGGATCGCCCATGACTTCAATAACCTCATGATGGTAGTCATCGGCCATGCACACCGGCTGCTGCAGCAATTGGCCACGCATCCAGCGAAACGAGAGATCGAGTTGATTAGCCACGCCGGCCTGCGCGCCGCCGCCCTCACCAAGAAGCTCTTGACCTTCAGCCGGCGCCAGGTGTTCGACCCCAAAGAATTGGACATCAATGCCGCCGTCCGTGACATGGAAGACCTGCTACAGCGGATGATCGGCGAACATGTCCAGATGGTGGTGGTACTTCATCCGGAGGCGGGACACGCGATGATGGATCCGGTCCAGCTTGAACAGATCCTCATGAACCTAGCGGTGAATGCGCGCGATGCCATGCCGGACGGGGGGTTACTAAATATCGAAACCGATCGCGTGGAGATCGACGAGGCGTTTGTCCGCCTTCACCCCGGTGCCAGAACGGGCTCCTTCGTCAAGATCATGGTGCAGGACGCCGGATACGGAATGGACCAGGAGACGCTGTCCCATATTTTCGAACCCTTCTTCACGACCAAAGGACCGGATAAAGGGACAGGCCTCGGATTAGCGACGGTCTACGGGATCCTCAAGCAGAGCCAGGGGTACATCGACGTCATCAGCCAGCCAGGGCAAGGCACTCGATTCACCGTCTACCTCCCTCGCATCGGACAACCGGGAGTTGCGTTACCTGTAGTCCAAATGGCCATGGCACCAGTGGCGGCACGAGAAACCATTCTCCTTGTCGAAGACGATGACAGCATTCGCACACTGATGGCCACGGTTCTCCAAGACCAGGGCTATCAGGTGCTCGTCGCCGGCGACGGCATTCAAGCCCTGCAGCAACTCCAACTCCACAAGGGGCTCTGCCATCTTCTGGTAACGGATGTGATCATGCCCCGCATGAAGAGTACGGTGCTGGTCGAAGGCGTGAAGGCGATGCAACCGGAGGCACGAATCCTCTATATGTCAGGCTACGCGGGAGAGACGCTGGAGGCCAGCGGGATTCATGGGGATACGCCATTCCTCCAGAAACCATTTCTGCCGAGCACGCTGATCGAGAAGGTACAGGAGCTTTTACAGAACACTCCCCAGAGATGAGCAAGACGATTACATCAACAGCTCCAGGCCTTCTCGTCTTGCCTGCTGAGGAAATGAAATCGAGGTGCGCGCCATGATCAATGCGTTTGACCAGTCAATTACTCTGTTTTTCAACCAGTATGTCGGACGCTCGTGGCTGCTCGATTCCCTCGTCGTCTTCCTGTCCGACCAAGACTTCCTGAAGGGAGGGGTCGCACTGGCACTATTTTGGCTTGCTTGGTTCCAAACCGGCGGGGATGCGACCGTAAACAGACGACGCCTCCTCGCCATGCTGGTAGCGTGCACCGTGGCCCTCACCCTCGGCCAAGTCCTCCAGGTGGGATTGCCGTTCCGCCTTCGTCCACTTCACACCCCTGAGCTGGCGCTGACGTTACCCGCTACACTGCATCCCAAAAGCCTGGATGGCTGGAGCTCGCTCCCCAGCGATCATGCCACCCTCTTTTTCGCGATCTCCACGGGACTCATGTATGTCTCGCGTTCTCTTGGCCTGTGGTCTCTGGCTCACACTATTGTAATCGTATGCCTGCCACGCCTCTATCTTGGGATACACTTCGCGAGTGACCTGATTGCCGGAGCTCTCATTGGAATGGCAGCAAGCTACTTGCTCTGCTACCGGGAATATGGCGCCCATGTCGTTGGGTATATGCTCAACTGGGGAAAACGGTTTCCCGCCGCTCTGCATGCCGGACTGTTTCTTACAACGTTGCAGTTCGCCACGTTATTCAATGATATTCGCGCCATAGGGGGCTTCGTCCTCACAACAGCACGAACCGTCTTAGGCCGGTGACCAATCCCCCTGACCGCTACCCCTTAGTACCTCGGCGACAAGACCGCACCGCGATTTTCCCACATACGCGGCTACTCCCATCTCTATCCGGTGCGACCTGACTCGTTGTCCCTGGAAAGAGCTATGTTGCAGGCTTCGACTTCGAGCAATGATCATGGAAAATACGCCAGACTGATTGCTCCTTTCGCAGGAGACTGGTGCAGGTGCCGGAATCTTGCCCCTCGATCTCGCCATCTCTGATGGCTTGGAAGACATAGTCGTAGATCGCCCAGGCTGTCGCTCCCTCGAGGCCGGTCCTGAGATTCGACACCGCCCCGATAAACCGTAACCGATTCCCCTGCTTCAGTTCAGACTCGTAGTCGCTCAACCAGTGATCGATCGCGGCTTTGGTTTCCGGCTGACCATCCTGGATCCCTGCATAATCGTCCGCATACAGCATCAGAATCACCTGCTTATCGCGTGACTCTGAAAAGGTCGCAGTCCCGGCGACCGCTTGCATGATCGTGCGATGAACCGCCTCTTCATCCTGCCCGGCCCATGTGGACACACTCCATCCGAACGCCCCGGCAAGCAGGACAATCCACAACAACAGCCATCTCATATGCATCTACCCGTGATAATCAAAAGAGTGATCGCGCGATTGCACGACATGAATATTCTGCAAGGTGCCGGACGAGAGACGGGAGACCAGACTATTCCAGATAAACTCGGCCAGATGCGCCCCGGTGATCGATGGCGCATTCAGGACATTCCGGAGATCCTGGCGATCGAGCGTCCGCACGACCCGTTCGTGAACCAGACGATCCAATGCTCCGATATCCGTGACCATGCCGGTGACCGCATCGATGAGCCCGTGCACCGACACGAAACAGTCCCACGTATGACCCTGACGACCGTCAAGCAACGCCGTGAAGGAGTAGCGCCGGGTGACACTCGCCACATCGAGCCCGCCGGCCGCCGTGATTTCCGCATAAAGATCTTCGTCTTCGTAGAGGCGAATAGTATCCAACGTGCCGATATCCGATTGCGCGGCCAGTTTGGTCCAGAGGACGCGTGCGATGTTCTCCGACGTCGGAATTCGGTCGCGAAAATAGGGCAGGTCGAGGTTGAAGTTCATATGATCGAATTCTTCGATCACCGCGAGCAGCACCTGCTTCAGGTCGAACAAGTTGATGACCATGCCGGTCTTGGGATCCACCTCGCCGGAGACAGTGACTTCCAGCATGTAATTGTGTCCATGCGCAGGCGCGTTATAGCAGGGGCCGAAGACGGCGCGATTCTTCGCCTCATCCCACTCGGGCTTGATATAGCGGTGAGCGGCGGCGAATTCGATTCGTTTGGTTAATAAGACAGACGGCATTACCCCTCCAGATCCCTGAGCCATTCTTCACGCATGCTGCCGGGAACCGGCGCGTCCGCCTGATACCGGCCGTGGTGCACAGAGAGCGTCACCGGCACACGCAAATCCGCCAGTAAGTCCTTGACCGAGGGCGGCACCAGGAAGCGCACGAAATGCACGGCGCTGATTTTCGTCTCGTGGCTATGGCCGCCTTCGAACTCGGCGTAGAGACGCTCGCTCCCGACAGTGATGGCCACCTTCTGTCCATGGTCCAGCCCCATGAAGGCATCGAGCCATTCTTTCATTCTGGCGTCGTCGGTGATTTCGATCAACAGTGTCGCGCTCAACTCGCCCGTTCCCGGAAGCAAGGCATTGTACACATCGAGCTCTTCCTGAACCTTGGCCGGGTCAAAGATCTGCTCGACACGGACCATCTCCTGGATCTGAAACAGAAGCGTCTCCCGATTTTCAAACACCAGCGTGATCAGGGGCCCGACCGAGATCCGCCGCCGTTGCTTCAACTCAATAATACGGGCACGAAACCCTTCGCGTTGCCGCTCGTAGTCGGCATACGGAATAATATCGCTGGAGATCAACGCATTCATGACGGCAGCCCGTAGGCATCGCGAACGATCTGTATCGGGTGCTTGGTCGCTCTCCCGCCCACATGCCCCGTCGCTCCGGCTTGATCCAATTGCAGCCCGGCTAACGGACAGTCCGACGCCACAAGGTCGGCCGGAGCCTGCTCGATTGCGCGCACCGCCTTCTTGGCAATAGTCATTGAAAGCGGGAAGAATTCCGTTTTCGCCGACCAGGATCCGTCGTGGCCGGAGCATTTCTCAATCACCTCAACCTGCGCGCCAGCACATTCCATCAGCTCTTTTGATTTGAACCCGATATTCTGATCGCGGAGATGGCAAGGAATCTGATAGGCCACCCGGCCCGGGTTGCTGACGAAATCCATGGCAAGCGCGCCTTCCCGCTTGAGTTTCATGAGGTACTCGCAGACATCGAACGTCCGCGCACTAACCTTCTTCGGCTCTTCACCGCCAAGCAACTCTGGATACTCGCGTTTCAACATCAAGCTGCAACTCGGTACCGGCACCACGACATCGTACCCCTGTTCGACCCAGGGTAGCAGCGACCGGAGATTCGCCTGAGCCGCTTTCTGCATCGCGGCGGTGTCCCCGACATCGAACGAGGGCATCCCGCAACATTGCTGCTCCGGCACCACCACCTGAACGCCGTTCTTTTCCAAGACCTGCACCGTCGCCTTCCCGACATCGGACGCTTGATAGTTCACCAAACAGCTGGCAAACAGCGCCACTTTCTTCTGCGGCGTCTTCGACGGCGCCGGTATCGGACGGCGCTGAAACCATCGGGAGAACGTCTCCGTGGAGAAATGCATGATCTTTCGGTCACGATGAACTCCTACCGTCATTTCCATCAGCCGGCGCACGACCCCAAGGCTCAATGCCCAATTGGAGAACCGGGCTGAAATCGTCGAGAGCCGTCCGATGAGATCAGTCTGGATCAGCAGCCAATCCCGCCAGCGCACGCCCCGTTCGGCGGCATACCGCTGCTTCCACAGCACCATGAGCTTCGGGAAATCCAACGCGTACTGATGCGGCGGCGTGTAGGGACAGTGGTTATAACAAAGCTTGCAGTAGTAACACTCATCCACCACCCGCTGATGCTCGGCCGACATCACCTTCTCAACATGGCCGTCATGCCGGTCAATCCCGTCGAGGAGCGTGTTAAAGGACGGGCACAAGTTGAAGCAGCGGCGGCAGCCGTCGCAAATCTCATAGATGCGCAACGTATCTTTCGCAAGCTGAGCGGGATCGACCGGCTGAATCAGACTTAAGCCTTTCACGGCTGGTATTGTCTCCTGTTGATCGGATGGAAGACAAGGCAGAAAAGACGAAGGGTGGATCGGACCTCAGCCCGACCCACCCTTCCTCAGAATGCCTGTGCCCGATTAGCCTTGCTTCAAGCTATCGAGACCCTTCTGGAACCGGTTGGCATGCGAGCGCTCAGCTTTGGCCAGCGTCTCGAACCATTCGGCCAGTTCGGCGAATCCTTCATCCCGCGCAGTCTTGGCCATGCCGGGATACATCTGGGTATATTCGTAGGTTTCCCCTTCGATCGCCGACTTGAGGTTGGCTTCGGTATTGCCGATCGGCACTCCGGTGGCCGGATCGCCGACTTCCTTCAAGAAATCGAGATGGCCGAAGGCATGGCCGGTCTCGGCCTCTGACGTATCGCGGAACAAGCCACCCACATCCGGATAGCCTTCGATATCGGCGCGGCGCGCAAAATAGAGATAACGCCGATTGGCCTGCGATTCGCCGGCAAATGCGCCCTTCAAATTATCGTGGCTCTTGGTCCCCTTCAAACTTTTCCCCATTGAGTCCTCCTTCTATGACGACAAATTACGATGGTTCGTGGTGATCACCCTCTACATTGACGGTACGGCGTATAACATAGCTCCCGCATGGGGTTCAACGGTTGATCTGGCTTATCGCGCGGCGGTCCACGGCGGAAGCTCGGCCTGCATCTCAGCCAGCGTCTTATAGGCTTGATCTTTCTGGGATACCAGAGGATCCACGGCCGGCCAGTCGATGGCCAGCTGCGGATCATTCCATCGGATACCCCGTTCATCCGATGGATGATAGTAGTCCGTGCACCGATACATGAACCCGGCCCGCTCACTCAACACACAAAACCCATGCGCATAGCCTGAAGGAATATAGAGCTGCCGACCGTTTTCAGCCGACAGTTCGACGCCATGCCATTGTCCAAACGTCGGCGATCCTTTCCGAATGTCGACCGCCACGTCGAACACCCGCCCCTCCACGACCATCACCAGTTTCCCTTGAGGGCGGCTGAGCTGGTAGTGCAAACCCCGCAGCACATTCGCCTGCGACCAGGAAAAATTGTCTTGGACGAACGTCGCGCCGATGCCGGCCTCACGATAGCGCGCCTGATGATAAGTCTCCACGAATGCCCCGCGCGCATCGCGCCAGAGCTTCGTCTCGATTACCAGAAGGCCTTCCAGGGGCGCCGCGCTAACCTGCATGCCCGCCATCCGGATCGACAATGTCAGGCGCGTCAGGGTACAGTTGCTGAAGGCGATCGATCAACGGCTGGGCCTCGGGCGTACTGGACCTCGAAGGAGGACTCGGCGGATGATCCCAGGTAATCGTCGTAATCCCGGCATCGCCCAGGATCGATTGGATCGCTTCCAGGCAGGCATCCAGCGTGAGATCGTTCCCATGGCGAAGGTCCAACACGCGCTCGCGTTTCGAAACCGGTGGCGGCCCTGTATGAACCAGCGCCCAACAGCGCTCAAAGAGCTCGTCTCTCAGAGGCTGGGGGATGTTTAACGTCGGAAGGTCGGACGTGCAGAGCGCCGAGACGAACAACACAAACTGCAGGTCCGGCATACCGGGATTATAGATATCCAACGATTGCATGATGGCGCTATTATCGGGATGCGGCGCGACTGAGTCAACGCCTACCCGTTACGGGAAAAATCCGATCTGAACACCAGCGAACGTAAGGAGCGGCACCGATGGTCACCATTACCCTGACCGGGCAACTACAAACAGCCGACGGCGAGCGAGACATGGCCTGCGAGATTCCCACCTCGCTCACTGTTCGACAGGTCATTCAGCGCCAAGGCTTTCAACTCCGCCATTTATTACAGTTGCTGCGGGAAAAGAAAGTGCTGGTCACAATCAATAAGCGCATCGCGAGCGAAGACTCTCTCGTGCAAGATGGCGACGCGATCAGGCTGGTCGGCCATGACGGGATGGGCGGAAGCGGTCTGGCGCCCTCGCATTCCTGAAAAAGAACTCAGGACGGCACAAATACAAAGGGCTGGTTCTCCAGACGGGGAACCAGCCCTTTGTCATGTCGTCGCCTGCAGCGGATGAAGCCCCAGAGAACTCATGGCGCTGCACCGATGCCGGACGGAAAGCCCTCGATTACTTCTTTCCGAGGATTGCGTCCTTAGCCACCTTCGCAACGCGGAACTTCACCACCCGCTTGGCCGGGATCTTGATCGGCTCACCGGTCTGTGGGTTCCGGCCCATCCGGGCTTTGCGATTCGCCAACACCAACTTGCCGATGCCGGGCACCGTGAAGACGTTCTTTGCTTCACGATAGGCCAAGGCGGCAAAATCGTCCATCATCTGGACAGCGGCCTTTTTGGTCATACCGGCTTTTTGGGCCATGTAGTCAGCGATCTGCGACTTCGTCATTGATTTTGCCATTCGGGAACCTCCTTAGAAAGTGAGAAGAAGAAAACCACAAATCGAATGTTGACTCGCCTCTCTTGAAACACGCTGAATTGAGAATCGTTTGGCGAAAGGCCCTTCAACAACACTCCCACCATGAAAACCCGCGAGAGTGTAGCCAAGAGTCCCCAGGCTGTCAACGAGAAAAACACAGGCCAGGCGTGGGGAAATGCCTACAGTGCCCTCTTGCAGTTGCCTGAGACCCCGGCGTAAAGTAGCGAAACGTCTCAGGCCGGAGGTGCCGGACACCTCAAGAACACGGGCTCCAGTGAAAGGATCATCATGGGCAGGGAACTTCCAATTCTTCCGGCATCTGCGCAAGCGGACTCGTCGGAACAGGCTGAAAACTATGTATATTCTCGCGTATTCTGCCAGAAAGAGAATTCGCCGCCGCTCCGGCTCTTGATCGATTTCTTGAAAGCCCGCGGGCAGACGCCCATCGTCCCGACCAACATTGATGACGCGGCTCTCGATGAGTGGGCCTGGGTGCAAATTTCCCTGGGCTATCACCGCGACCGGAAGCCGATTCAATTATTTTGCGTACGTGATCGCGGCACCTATCAAGACGTCTTCGGCCAGGAACAGACACAATACCGCGATCTGCTGACGGCCTACGAAGACATTGAAGCCCAGCTCGCGCTTGAATTCGTCAATCGCGCACAGTTCATTCTCACCACCCGTTTTTCAAAAGATGACATGACCGACGAGGGCTACGATTTCAACGGCTGGATTCTGGAGTTCTACCAGGAACAGTGCAACGGGATCGTCCAGATCGACGACCAGGGCTTTTACTCGCCCAAGGGCGACCTCATTGTGGACATGGCTCCGCAGGAAGAATGACAGCTTGTGTCGAACCAACCGACACCGACAACCAGTCTCTCCTCACTTTCTGAGAAAACCTCCCGATGGTTCGAACGGGCCGCGGCAGCCCTTTTAGAGCAGCTGCCCTGCCGTCAAGGCTGCTGCCATTGCTGCATCGGCACGTTTCCCGTCACGATTCTGGATCAGCACCAGCTTCAAGAAGGACTTACCCGGCTTCCGAACGCACAACGCCAGTCCATCCAACAGAAGGCTCAGGCTCAGGTGACGGCAATCGAAGCGCGTTTTCCCCGCCTCTCTTCGTCATCGATGCTGGACAACTGGCCCGACCGTCTCACCGAGCAACTGGCGGAAGAGTTCCAGGACTTGCCCTGCCCCGCGCTCACCTCCGAGGGGGATTGCGCAGTCTATGCCTTTCGGCCGCTCACCTGTCGCTCCATGGGCATCCCCCCGGACCATGATGGATGCGTCGAAGGCGCCTGCGACATCCAAACCGCTATCCCGATCATTCGCCTTTCTTCTCCATTTCGAGAAGAAGAAGACCGGCTGGCCGGAGAAGAGTCTCAACAACTGACCGCGCTGCACCGAATGCAGCAATGCCAGGGAGAAGAGCTCCTGCTCCCCTATGCCTTCCTCCCCAAAAAACACCCTCTCGCCCATCTTCACACCGCCTAGACAGAGACTTTCACGCTATGGTAAGGTGCCAGTCCTTGCTTACGGGAGCGCCTGTAGCTCAGCTGGATAGAGCATCAGCCTCCGGAGCTGAGGGCCACAGGTTCAAATCCTGTCAGGCGCACCATCAGCAAGTACAGACAAGGATCACGACTGCACAAAGACCTCCGCATCGCACATACCTAGGTGGGCCGTTAGCTCAGTTGGTAGAGCAGCTGACTCTTAATCAGCGGGCCGTAGGTTCGACCCCTACACGGCCCACCAAAATCAAACACTTACAACCTGCATCTTTCAAGTCAGTCAACGGTGTAGACGCCGCGTAGACGAATCACAGAAAAAATTTTCTGTTCCCGTGCAATTTCTCCTGCTTGCGCACTTCTTAATTTTTAAAAGGAGAATTTTGAAAGCCCAGCTTGCGTTGAAAGTTCTTGTCCTGTTTCTTTCAAAGCAAAGCCGGTTAGCAACGAGCGGAACGGATCGGGCGCTTTCCTTCAGTGATCTGAATTCGACAGGTTATCCGGAGACTTTTTCCAACTTTTTAGCAACCTTGGCCCGTACCGTTCCACGCCGTCTTCCACGAGGGGCGTTACGAACCGTTACCTCCACATCCTGGCCGAGCAGCGAGAGAAAATGAACCAAGCGCTCGATAGAAAACCCGGACATCTGGCCAGCCAGAAGCTTCGAGACTTTGGCTTGATCGATCCCCAGCTGAGCGGCGGCTTCAACCTGCTTCCATTCACGTCTTTTAATCGTCCCTTGCAACGCTTGAAGCAAACTGCTTTTCAGAATCAGCTCGGCGGACTTTGCTTCGGAAAACCCTAAATCTCGAAATACGTTTCCACTGCCTTTGGTAACAGTTGTGCGTGTCATAATTATTGCTCCTTCCTCCACTTCAACAAGTCGGCATATCGGCCTCTGGCTAGGTGGATGTCGCCTTTCGGAGTCTTCTGAGATCGTTTTTCGAAGACATGCAACACATAGACGGCCTCTACAAATTTCGCTACGTAGATGACCCGATAGGTCCCACTGTTTTCCCACACCCTGATTTCGTTGACCCCTGGCCCGACTGTGGGTATCGGCTTCCAATCATCCGGTTCTTTTCCCTGTTGCACTCTTGAAGAGTTGATGCCCCACAGTCTCCCGCGCGTCTTCGGGAAACTCCCGCAAATCCTCCTTAGAAGATCCGACAAAATGAACCGATTTCATTAATCCCGACCAATCCTTGAACGCATACCGTCACAACTCCGGTACCATACTAGTGCTGTACCGGCAGTATACTATGCCATAATTGGCATATCCGCAAGAGGCCCGCCGATACCGCCCTGCCTCTTAGAACCGGTACTGCAACCCGAATGACGTATTGGTATTGAAAAATTCCCGGGAGGTCACGTTCGACAAGCGCTGCGATCGCTGCACGCCCAGTGTCATGACGGCAGCAGGTGTGAGGCGGTACTGAAATTCGGCGGATCCTTGGTGAGTCGTGTCCACGACGCCTCGATTCGAATCGCCGACGATCTCACTCGTAAATTCTTTGCGCCGGTAGGCATACCCAACTACCAAAGAGAGTGACTCGGAGATCTGTACCGTAGCGCCAATCGACGTAAAGTGCTGGCGATACGAGACGTCGTCTCTAAATTGGGGCTGCTCGCGCCCATCGGCCAGGCCCTGCTCGAACAAATAGGCCAGGCTGAGCGTGAGCCGCGACATCACCAACCACTCCACCTGCGGCCCCGCGCTCCAGAAGGCGGTATCGCGCTCGGCGAACACGTCGTTAAATTGCCGGAGGCCGTACCGGCCGACGAGCGTGCCGATCAACGAATCCGACAGCCGCCGTTCAAGCTGCACTCGCCAAATATGTGACGTCACCCGCTCTTCTTCTGGAAGGCGGAGACCGGTCCGGCGCTCCGTATTGGGACCGAGAAAAAGATTCGGGACAAACCGGTACCGGATCAGGATGGACGTATCGGCATCCAGTGCCTGCTTCACCTGAATGCGGTAATTCCCGTGATTGAAAATCGGATTGTCTGTGAACAGGAAACCCGCTGCTTTTACTGACACTTCAGTATCGCCAAGATTCGTCGGGCGCGAGCGGTGGCGAACATCGATCGACGGTTCCCACACCACGTCGCTGGCTTTGTTGACGGGCACGACCGCCGGCTGACTGGGATCTTCAGCCAGCGCCAGACGCCGCGAGGAAGAGAGTTCGAACACGTTGTCGGTGTAGAGCACTTTGGTCTCAGCGGTGGCAGTCCATTCCGCCATGGCGCGACCGGGAGGACTGATCAGAGCGAGAAGAATAACCGCGAAGAAAAATGAGCGGCGCAAAAGAGGCCGGGCCATGCCGATCAGATTATGGCTGCCCGAATGATCGCACATAGAGCAGGACATGCCAGGCTTCTTCTTCGGTGAGAACCAGCGGGACAAATGAGGCCATATCGGTACCTGGGCTTCCATTCTTGAGAATCCAGATGAGTTCACCGTCCGTACGAGCGGCCTGCCAGATCTTGTCGGTGAAATTACGCGGGAGCTTGCCGACGAGGCCTGGGATATCTCCCAACCCCTTCCCCTCTTTCCCGTGACAGGTTACGCAAAATGCCTTGCCATGAAACAGCGCCCGCCCCTTGTCGATATTCTCAGGCGTCGCCTCAAATGGGTTGGTCCACGTTTTGGCCTCATCAATCTTATCGGCCGGCACGCGAGGCTTGAGCACAGCCGCCTCAGTCGCTGACGCCACGGTTGGTCCCGGCCCGACCATGCCCATGATGAACAAACCCAGCAACACCCAATGTCGACAACCCTGCGCCATCATGGCACCCCCTCAGCGATGGAATCCGGCCTATGCAGTGAAAAAGCGTGAGGGGGCCAGCCCACATCAACAAAGACGGGGCTGGCCCGATCAACGATCGTCTACTTGTCTGAATGGCCGGGGAACTTGTGCCCGAGTGACTGCGGGAAGCTCACCGTGCCGTCCGGGAATTCCTGCCCATGCTGCCACAAGTGATAGATCACACCGTCAGTCCCGGCGGCCACTTCGGCCACCTTCGCGGCTTGATCGGCCGGCATGTCGAGAATCTGCACGCGGCCCGTGGCAATCTCGACCTTGTGATCGTGGAAATGACGGTGCCACTGAATGGCAGGCAACTTCCTGGTCAGGTCTTTTGACACGAAATACTCAATCGCGACGAGCTTAGCTTTGGGATCGGTAGAGTCGAACAGAAGACATTGAAGAATCTTGTCCGAGATGCCTTTGCAATAGTGATGGAACGGTCCTCCAGGCTCCCCGTTCGGCATTAAATGAGGCGCCTGTACGTGGATATCAAATCCTTCGACCGGCGACTTCGGCTCTCCGCTCATCGCATTCTGCGGCGCCACTCCGGCACAGCCGATGGCTGTCACCGCAATCATGACTAACAGTCCTTTTTTCATCACTTGCGACCTCCTGATTTGGGGTTGGAATAGAACACGACACGGACACGACCTGCTGATCCTCCTTGAGCGTTCACCCTCTTGAGAGCGGAGTGGACAGAAAAAGATTCAGAAAACTTTCGCCTGGTATTGCAAGCTGTTCGGCATTGATCACAGCCGAGAATGTGTTGTTTTTCGACTGAGCCCCGATCCTGAGGGACTTGTGACTTAGCACACCTGGCCCATCTCGGGTAGAGCACATGGGCGGATGGAGCTGCCGATGTAATGGAACAAGACGTGCTGGGACTGCGCGAGGAACTCGCTGCTAGGAAGATCGGGCCGGTGGGGTCGGTCGTGAGGGCGTAATAAGCTTCTGGGCCTGCTGAGGGAGCGCGCCTTGCGCGTCCATCATCTCGAACATGAGGCAACATTTCAATCGTCCGCAGACGCCGAGCAGCCGGGGATCTTCGACCTGCAACCCCATGGTTCTCGCCTGCTTCACGGTCACCGGCTTGACCTCCGTCAAAAAGCTGGTGCAACAGAGTACCAGTCCGCAGGTATCGAGTCCGCCGAGTCGCCGGGCTTCCTCCCGGACACCTACCTGGCGCATTTCGATCCGGCCGCCAAAACGCCTGGCCAGGTCACGTACAAGTTCACGGAAATCGATGCGATCATCAGCCGTATACACAAACGTGAGTTGCCGGCGCTGAAGTGCGCCATAGACCTCGACCAGCTTCAGCCGGAGCTTCATCTCACCGGCCTTTGCCCGGCAGTAGGCCATGGCCTCCTGAGAGAGGCGCTCAAGCCGCGACACCAACGCAGCATCCTCTCCGTTGGCCTTGCGGAGAATCGGCTTCAGCACACGCATGGGTGGAATAAACGGCGTCTCGTAGGGCGCCGTATAGACCACCCCGTAGGTCACTTCGCCATCGACTTCAAGCAACACCCGATCACCGGTCCGCAGAAGTAATTCTCCGGCATCCAGCTTCTTGACCTCCCCACGATCCCGGATCTTCACTTCAGTCAGCCGGACCGACTGGGGAAAGGCCTTTACCATCTCGTCGATTGTTACCTGATTCATAGCCGGCATGATACACGAGTTCATCCTGAAGCGAAACCGGCTATGAGCCTATCTCCCTGCCCTGCCACCACGTCGTCCAGAACGGCTAGTCACTCATAAAGCATTGATATAACTAACCTGTTATGCCATCGACGTATCTGCACTTTGTGGTAATGTACTCGTGTCTGGAAAGTCCGAATGCCCGAGAGAACAATTACCGCCTCTCCGGATGTGTGGTCTAATAAAGGAGCCGTTCTCGTATGATCCGAATCCCGACGAGAGTCGTCCTCCCCTTCGGCTATCAGATTTCGATCCGCCAACTGACGGACACTGAAATGGATAAGCGCGATGCCAATGCCGATGGCATCTGGGACGACGACAATAGGACAATCTATATCCGGAAGCGCCTCCCGATGACCAGGCGCCGCTATATCCTCGCGCACGAACTCGGACATGCCTGGCTGGACTGGCAACATCGACATCTCGACGAAGGAAAGGCGAGCACCTGAGGCCAGGCAGAATCACCCGTTGGCCAGTTTCAGGATGTATTCCCACTCCCCTTTCGTAACCGGCTGAACCGACAATCGAGAACCTTTCTGCAAGAGCGCCATCCCCGCGAGCGCCTTCTCCATCCGCAAAGAGTCTAGCGAAATGGGCGCATCGAAGGTCCGGACATGGCGGATATCGACCATGTCCCACCGGGGTGCCTTGGGATCGCTGGCAGGATCGAAATGCTTGTGGCGCCGTTCGAACTGGGTCGGGTCGGGATATGCCGTAGCCGTGACCTCCGCGATTCCTACGATAGCCGGAGGATTCGCGTTGCTGTGATAGAACAATACCTGATCGCCCGGCTGCATCGCCCGCATAAAATTTCTGGCTTGGTAGTTCCGTACCCCATCCCACGAGGTCGTGCGCTTCGGTGCCCGCACTAGGTCCTCGATCGAAAACACCAACGGTTCGGATTTCATCAGCCAATATTGTCTTGCGTTCAACATCCCTGACATCCTCTCTTGGTCAAATCTCCCACGACTGCTATGCTGCGCGTCCTAGCAACCCCCATCATCCCTAAGGAACGTCGATGGAACTGACCCCATTTTTCTTCGGCCTCTATAAGCTCGTCAAGTACGGCGTGTACCCTCTGACCTGGATAGTCGGTCTCTCAGGCCTTGTCCTGCTCTTCGCCTGGCTGCCCGTCTCCCCCGCACGACAGCGCCGGCTCCGCATAACCGCCGCCACCCTCGTCAGTCTGCTCTTCGTGCTGACTTCTCCCCTGGTCGCGCACGTACTCGTGGCCGCACTGGAAGGAGAACACCGTCCGTCAGGTCTTCCAGCACCAATCGCGAACGGCACCATCGTGGTGTTGGGTGGCGGGCTGCGCGACGCCGGCTCGCTACGCCCCAGGATCGAGCTGACGGAAGAATCCATGCGGCAAACGGTCTGCGGCGCCGATCTGTACCATCACGGCATCGCCCCGTCGCTGATTGTAACCGGCGGAGACGCCCGCGTCTTTGGATCAGGACCGGCTGAGGCGACCGTCATGAAAGAATTTGCCGGCCGCCTCGGAGTCCCCGCAGCATCCGTCATCACCGAAGTCCAAGCCCGGACGACCTACGAGAATGCCGTGAGAACCAAACATCTGCTCGGTGACCGCGCATCAATTTTCCTGGTCACCTCCGCGACTCACATGCCAAGAGCGGCGGCATTATTCCGCACCCAAGGATTCGACGTCATCCCCTACCCCTGCGGATTTCATGAGAGAAACCGGGCCACGGAAGGCTGGGAGACCACCTCAATCTTCGATGTGCTGCCCGCCACATGGGCCTTTCGAGAAATATCGGAAGCGATCGAAGAACTCGCCGGCATCGCCGTTTATAGGCTCGCGGGAAAGCTATGAACGCGGCGGTCTCCGATTGGACACACCAATATCCAGGCATCTCCGGCTCCGCCTCAAGGATCGACTCATGACTCCATCTCGCCCTGCCCACCCTGAGACAAAGCCCGCCCCCGAGCCTCGATAAACGCCACCAACGCCCGATACGTCAGTTCTCTGGTTCTCGCTTTACTCCCTGCTTCAGGTCCCACATTGGTCTCGACGTAGACGCGATCGGTCACTTGCACGCTCGCGTCATTGCAGAGGCTCCACATGTCGTGGAGAAAGCCTTCAGGCAACCCGACCTGCATGCCTTCAGACTCGATGCGGTCATCGAGAAGAGCCAATAGATCCGAGATGGCATGATCAGGCCGATAGGCCGCGGCGGAAAAGCCAAACCGCTCCTGTGCCGAGGTCTCCTGCCGGGCCTGCTCCACCAGATCCTGCATATACTCTTTCAACAAACCGATCACATGACCAGAAAGCATAATCGCCATTATCGGCATTCCGTGGAGAGGGAGCAAGGACGCGTTCCGGTTGACCCTGCGCCAAATGCTTCTCTATGATGCGAAACACTTGATAACGTTGAGATCCGATGACCGAACGATACGACATCTCTCTGAACACCCCCGCAGGGCAACTCACCAGTGCGGTAGAAGTGCCCACGGGCTTCGTGCCGGTCTCGGCGATTGTGCCGATGATGCGGAGACTGGGAGAAGAAGCCCAGGCCCTGGAAGAACGCCGAAGCATTGAGGCAGGGCAGGCCATCTCATGCCACAAAGGTTGCGCCGCCTGTTGCCGCATGCTCGTCCCGGTCTCAGCCCCCGAGGCGTTTGCGTTGCGCGACTACGTGCAGACCTTGCCGGAAGCAGAGCAAACCCGTCTGGCCCAACGGTTCGCCGTCACGCGGACGGCTCTGCTGGCCCGCGGACTCTGGAATAACTTAATCGAGATGGGTGAATCGACCAACCCGCCGGATGACGCCGCGCTAGAGCCGATCAATCGCGCCTATTTTGCGCTTCGCCTCCCTTGCGCCTTTCTGGATCAGGAGGTCTGCACGATCTACGAGCAGCGGCCGGCAGCCTGTCGCGAATTGCTGGTGACCTCGCCGGCCGAATGGTGCCAGAACCCCGTGGAACATCCCGTTGCCGCATTGCCGGTTCCGGTGCGGATCGGGCCGGCCTTGAGTCTCTTGTGGGGCGAACTGACCGAGCAGCCACCGAAGCTGATTCCCCTGGCGACCGCGCTGGATTGGGCCGCCCGCCACGAGCGGGAGAATCAGCCGCGTTGGCAGGGAACCCGCATCCTCGATCGCGCGCTCGATAAAGTCTGGCGGTTCCTGAGCCAGGCATTTGAACAGAAGTAATGACATGACACTAACGGTAAAGGAGAATCTCGAATGCAGAAGCCTGTGATAGCCTGCCTGGATTTGGAAGGCGTACTCGTGCCGGAAATTTGGATCAATGTTGCGATCAAGACCGGAATCGAAGAACTCAAGATCACAACGCGGGAAATGCCGGACTACGACAAGCTGATGAAACGCCGGCTCGCCATCCTCGACGAGCACAAACTGACCATTGCCGATATCCAGAGCGTGATCGATAAGATGGGCCCGCTGGAAGGCGCGCCCGCATTCGTGACCTGGTTACGCGAGCGCTGCCAGGTGATTATTCTCTCAGACACGTTCTATCAATTCGCACTGCCGCTCATGCGCCAATTGGGCTATCCCACGCTGTTCTGCAACCAGCTTGAAATCGATGGCGGCGGCCGCATCGCGGCGCACCACATGCGGATGCCGAATCAGAAGAAATATTCCGTCGCAGCCTTCAAGTCGTTGAACTTCTACACCATGGCCGCCGGTGACGCCTACAACGACACGGCGATGCTCGGCGAAGCTGATGCCGGATTCTTTTTCCGGCCGCCCGATCATCTGCCTAAAGAGTTTCCGAACTTTCCGGTGACCCAGACCTATCAGGAATTGCAGGAGCGTTTCGCGAAGGCGGGAAATTTGAAGTAACGTTCGTGCCATCAGCAATCAGCCCCTAATTATTCCTCCCCTTTGTAAGGGGAGGCGAGGAGGGGTAGAGACCGCCGAGATGGTTGTAATTGATGACTAGAGCCAAACAAGGACAACCAGGATTTCTGAGTCTGAAGCGTCGGCTTCGCTCCGATATGACCGGACCTGAGAAGCAGTTGTGGCTAAAGTTGCGAGCACGCCAATTTCAAGGCCTTAAGTTCCGTCGGCAGCATGGCATCGGGCCATACATAGTGGACTTCTATTGTCCAGAACGATTGCTTGTCCTTGAAATTGACGGAGATAGTCATGCTGACGCTGAACACATTCTGAAAGATCAGGAACGCGATCACTATCTTCACTCTCTCGGCTTACACGTCGTTCGATATCAGAATCATGATGTAATGCAGAATCTTGACGGGGTGCTTGAGGATTTGCTCAATCACATAGCGGCAGGCTCGCCTTCTAACCGCACGCAAGAAGATTCGACCTCCCCTAGCCCCTCCTTACGAAGGAGGGGGAAAGAAAGCTGACAGCTTTCTTACTCCCCGTTCACAATCTCCAACACACGGCGGCCGTAGCGCTCGACTTTCGCGTCGCCGATGCCGGGAATTTCCAGCAAAGCTGCCTGAGTTACGGGCTTGTGGCTGGCAATCGTGCGCAAGGTTTTGTCATGAAAGATGACGAACGGCGCCACGCCCTCCTCTTCCGCCAATGCCGTTCTGAGCCGGCGGAGCCGCTCATAGAGCTGCGGATCACCCGGGGCGGCGAGTTCAATCGCGCGCGACGGTCGCCGTTCAGCCACCGCCTTTGTCGATCGTGCACCGATCGCGCCCCCGGCCGCCTGCCGTGCGTCGAGGGCACGGGTCCCGTTCAGCACCTCACGGCCCAGGCGCGTCAGGTCAAGCAAGGGATACTCCTGCCCGATGACTGCGAGGTGGCCTGAATCAATCAGATCTTTCACCGCATGCGTCACAGTCGTCTTTGAAGAGTCTCGACATAAGCCATAACTCTCACAGCGCTCGGCTCCTTGCGACAGGATCGCCTTCGATTGGCTGCCGCGAAGAATCTCCACAACACGAGTCACACCGAATCGCCCGTCACACCAGGCCACCGTCTGCAGCACGGCCTTCGCGCAGGCAGCCTCATCCTGAAGGGATGCGGGCGTCTCATGAACCTCGGTCACGCAACGGTCACAGAGGCCACAAGGCCCCATGGCCCGCTCCTCAGCATCGCTGAAGTAATCCAGTATCGCCAACTGGCGGCAGGTGCGGACCGACACATAGGCCAGCATCTCGCGAAGCAACGTCCGCATACGAGCCGCACGCTCTCCGCTCGCCGGATCTTTCGCCGCCTGCTGGATAAAATATTCCTGCGTGCCGAGATCGCGCTCGTGAAACAACAACACGCAAGCAGCCGGCAACCCGTCACGCCCGGCGCGGCCCGCCTCCTGGTAGTACGCTTCGATGCTCCCCGGAATATCGATATGAACGACCAAGCGCACATCCGCCTTATCGATGCCCATGCCGAAGGCGTTGGTCGCGACGAGAATGCGGAGCTGCCCCTGGCGAAACTCTTCGTGCACGAGTCGCCGTTCCTCATCGGAGAGGCCGGCATGGTAATAGCCGACCGATGGATAGGTTTGACCCAGGTAGCTCGCGACTTCCTCGACCGTCCGACGGGTGGCACCATAAATCACAATGGTGCCCGTTTCGCATTTCCGAACCAGTCGATCCAACTCCGTCAGCTTCTCCCCAAGAGACGAACAGAGTCGGACGGACAAGGCCAGATTTTCCCGACGGAATCCCGTCACCATCGACAGCGGATCACGCAGGGTCAACCGTTCACAGATGTCGGCCTGCACCCGCGTCGTGGCCGTCGCCGTCAACGCCAGACAGGGCGGATTGTTGAGCTCCTGGCGCAGGCGCCCGAGCTTCATATAGTCGGGTCTGAAATCATGCCCCCACTGCGAGATGCAATGTGCTTCATCGACGACCAGGAGCGAGACGAGACATTTCCTCACCAGGCGCAGAAACCCTTCGTGTTGAATCCGCTCCGGCGCCACATAGAGAAGCTTAAGACTTTGAAGATGAAGGCCCTGAATAACTTTGTCTCGTTGTTGCTCGGTCAGACCTGAGTGAAATGCGGCGGCGGATATCTTGTGCTGTTTCAGACTCTCGACTTGATCCTGCATCAAGGCGATGAGCGGAGACACCACGAGGGTCAACCCGGGCAAGAACGTCGCAGGGAGTTGATAGCAGAGCGATTTTCCCTGGCCGGTCGGCATGACTACCATCGCATCGCGACGAGCCAGGACGGCCCGCATGACGTCTTCTTGACCGGGCCGGAACTGGGCGAGACCGAACTGCTGGCGAAGCTGCTTCAGTAAATCGTACAAAGTGTGCGTAAAAACTAATGAACGAGTTGGATGTTGCTACGGGCGAAGTATAGACGAGCGGTCAGACTTGAACAAGCGCGGTCGAGTCGAGCTTTGAAGACCGAACACAGCTGCTGGAAGTCTCGACCGCCGCTCGCCCCTAACGAAGGCGAGTGGCAATAAGAGATGAGAACCGACTGGCTGCCTAGACGATTGTTCTTCCCCTCCGTATGGGAAAGGAGGGAATGGTAGAAACTCAGGAGAGATGTCAGAGATCGTTAAACTGATCTACAGAGAGCCCAGCCTGGCGAATGAGTTTTCTGAGCAGCCCAGGGCCGAGTTCGTCATGTTGTGGAATGGACAGGGTGTATTCATAGCCGGGCTTGACCATCATCACATGGGAACCGCGCTGTCGTGAGACGATCCAGCCGGCACGTCCAAATTTCTGAACCGCCTCGGCCCCTGAACAGAGCCGGAGAGATCCACCCATCAGACCATGACCTCGATGCTTTGATTCAAGTCGAGTTCAGTCTTGGCTTCCATCGTTTCAAGCCAGCCAGCGACGGCCTCTTTCACATTGGCGAGGGCTTCTGCATGCGTTTTGCCCTGCGAAAGACAACCTGGCAAAGCTGGAACCTCCGCGACATAGTATCCGGCTTCATCCTGTTCGATCACCACATGGAGCTTCATGTTCATTCCTCCCGCTTCGCGAAGACCACAGGGTCTCTCTTGTAGAGGCAAGTGTACTGTACCCATTGATCCCTGACAAGCGACTCGACCGCAAAGGGAACCAGTGTCCATACGTAGTCAGGGTGGGAAGGAAGATCCGTACAAGAAAGCCGTTTCCCTCAGGCTGATCGCTGACGGCTGAGAGCTTGGGCAAGGACGGGGGACAGGCACTACGATGCGTGGTGCCAGTCCCCGGAAAGCAGAAGCCCCGCGGGGGATCTCCCCGCGGGGCTTCTTGGATCGGCTACGTGGCGCGGATCAGCGCGTCACGAGCAAATGTTCGACAACTTCTCTTAGAAGTTCATCCAGAGTTGGACATAGCCCCACTGTTGATTGGTGCTGGTGCCCAGGTTCTGCTCGATGTACGAACCGGCAAACATGTACCCATAGGTGGCTTGGAAGGCCAACTTGCCGTCCATCATCATGTGGGTCCAGGAGAAGTCGATTTCGTCTCCGATATGCTTCTTGGTATTGCCTGTCCGAGAAAACACATAGGCGCCCTGCGCCCCGCGATACCAGTTGTCCTGGGCACTCGCGAGGTTCAGGTTCGTGTACCACAACTCAATGTGGTCATCCTTGCTCGGCCGAGCTTGGAAGTTCACCGAGGGACTCATCATGTTCTTCCAGGCTTGCACGTCCATGTAACCCATGTGGATGTGGTTGGTCGGGAAGAAGTTTTCAAAGGTGTTGGCCGTCTTACAGGCTCCCACACCACCGGCGACACCGCTGCTGGCGCAATTGTTCCGGCCATCGCCTGAGGCATAGTCAAAGTTGAAAGCCAAGCGCGGCTTCCAGGCAGCCTCATACATGGTGTAGCCAATCCAGTTTCTGGTCGCCCAGGCATTGATGCTCAAGCACCGTCCGCTGCCGACGCAGCCGCCGGGAGATGTACCGGCTGCACCAGCGCCTATGCCATCACCCTGCGAACCGCCTTGATAAACGATTTCATTGATCGCATCGAAATTGCCCTTGCGCATTTCGATCCGGTTACCCACCGTATGGCGGACCTGGTTTGCATGCTTCGGCGCCCCATTTCCAAAAGCATTGGTACCTTGGGTGCCTGTTCCCAATCCATTCCGATAGAAAATGTAATAGGGTTCGATCAAAAATCCTGGGATCGACTTGATCTGGTTGTAGAAAATGACCATGTCGCCATCGGCGCTGGCACTATTATTTGTGCCTGCAACGTTATTCCCCAAGCTACCAACGGCTGAGGCTTGACCTAGATCAGACTCTGCCGTCTTGAACCAGCCTAAGTAGGTATCGACAGACTTGGTGCTGTATTGCAGCATCACACCGTCATGGGAGAAACCGGTGTTGGCCCAATCGAAGTGGCCGAACAATGAATGGTTTCCGAAGATCACATATTGCCGACCGGCCTTCAAGCTGAGGCCTTGGACGCCGGCAAAGTTCCGCACCAACATGTAGGCAGCGCGTACACCCAAGCGGCCACCGTTTCCGGCTCCACCCGATGCCGCACCGTTATGATTTAGCGCATCAACGCCAGCAGCTCCGTTCAGACCACCGGCAGTACCGTTGGCTCCCCATACCGCTGAATCAATCAATTCCATATAGAAGTTCACGTCCGGCGAGAGGTCGTAGCCGAGACCCAACCGCACCCATTGTTGGACGAAGGAATCGTTCGCACGCCCTTTTGTGCCGGTGGTGTTTGGGCCGTTATTACAAGCACCAGCCACGGAGCCAAATGTGCTACCGAAGCAGGAGGCATTTCGCATTTCCGGCCGCACGCGGACATCCGCACGCATCCAGAAATTCTTGAGATCGAAGTTCTTCCCGATCTTCGGGTCGTAGAGTTCGTACGCTTCCTTCTGCGGAATCGCACGGGGAATGGCGGGAAGATTCGTGATCTTCTCGCCTTCCGGCAGCTCAAATGCCGCTTGGGCCGGGGCTGCCGTGAACGACATACCCGCTGCCATTACGGCCGCGCTGAAGAAGGTGGCCATACCGGCCAACCTTGTCCGTCCTTGGATGCTTCTCATAGCGTTCCTCCTGTGAATTGGATAACAGCCCCTGTTGGCTCCACTCCCACAGACAGGCTGCCGACTTGAGATCCAACTACTTCCACTACGACTACTTCCTTGTACCGACTCCTCCGGATCGCGAAGACGAAACCCGATTCGCTTCCGTCCTTGCCCTACGTATGTAGTTACCACAGTGTCAGAATTTCGCCTTGCGATTTCTCACTTTCAGTCCGGCGCCGCCCCTCTCGCCTTTCACGCGAATCGCGCCCGTCACGTCGTTCTACGCCTGCCCGGACTGGCTGATGGACTTGGTCCCGTCCTCCGCCTGTTTGCCGGCCGCGTTGATTTCCTCTTCCGCTTCTTTCATCGAGGCCTGGAAATCCTGCTCGACCATCTTCACTTCCTGCTGAATCATGTTGATCTCAGGCTCTACCGACTTCCGCAGATCTTCCGCCGTCTCCTTGAACCCTTTGACGGCCTTCCCGACCTGCCGCCCGACTTCAGGCAGCTGCTTGGGCCCGAATAACAGAAACGCGATCACCAGGATAATTAAGACTTCGCCGGCGCCTAATCCAAACATCTGGGAAACCTGTGACGCGTGACTGATGACCGGTGACGCGTCTATTTCTGGTTAATCCGTTGTTTCTCACCATGCCCGTCACGCGTGACTCGTCACCCGTTCCGTCTGCGTTATCCCTGCTTCGTCTGTCCCGGCTGCGAGACCGGCGCGGCCGGCGGCGGCGCCGCTTCCGGCTGGCCCATCACCTGTGCCTGCACTTGCGGCGGCGCCACCGGCTGATCGCCCGGCGTCACATCGATCGCATCGGCTTCATGGACCGACTTTTTAAATCCCTTGATCGCTTTACCCAGTCCCTCGCCCAGTTGCGGCAACTTACCCGCGCCGAAAATGATCAACACGATGATCAAGATCAGCATCAATTCCATCCAGCCGAAGGAGCCAAACATGTATTACCTCGTGTAACGTGCGCCGTCTGCCTAGTTTCGTCTGCACTCCCCCGATCCAGTACGAAAGATGGGAGAGATACCTAAATCGCGGGGAAGGCTATAGAAAACTCAAGGACAAGTCAAGGGGAAACTCGTGGAAAGGCGCGGAGGGAGCGGGTAATGAAGAGAGAGCCATCAGCCGTCAGCTCTCAGCTCAGGATCAAAGATCGAGTCAGCCTGGAGACCAGTTTGCTCCGGCTGATCGCTGAACGCTGACGGCTGACCGCTAGGATTGAGCACTGACAGCTGATTGCTGACGGCTGTTCTACCCCTCACTTGCAGAGGAAGTGATGATACTCAATCGGGCTGGGAGGAGCCGTGAGCGCCACGTTCAGCGTATCGGGGTCGTAGCCGACCGCTTCCAAATCGCGCGCCGTTGCCAATAATTCTTCTTCGGTCAGGTAGGCGACTGTGTCAGGCACGCCGGTGCGCTTGAGCGAGAGGAGCATCCCGTTCAAGGTTTCCCGCTCCTCCATCGGCATGTTCTTCTGCAATGGGAACTCCAACATGCGGCTATAGGGACTTTCGTAGGATTCGTTCAACGCCTTGATCGTCTTCAGCACCAGCCGATCCTGCTCCCACGCTTGCATCTTCGGTCCGGCCGACGGATGGGTCGCGAGCAGGTCCATGAGCGTAATGACATTCGTATTCAACGACCGCCCGACGAATTCCCGCTGCGGCTCGATGGCGATTCCGCCCAGCCCCAGATGTTTCGCGATCGCCTCGACCAAGGCGAAATTGATCATGAAACTGTACTGCCCGCCGAACTGGCCATAGCAGGGCTTGTCCGGATCGTTGAGCACTTGCATATCCGCCGTGCCGGCATCGAAGGCGCTGAAGCCGACCGCGCCGGGAGCCAGCAACCGCTTGGCCTCTTTCAATGTTGCAAAGGCCCCCAGGTTGATTGGAACGAGCACTTGCTCATCGATGGTCTTCAGAAATTCGGTGATCGTCTTGCGATAGGGCACATCTTTCCACTCCACCTTCCGATATTCCTTCTCCCAGACCAGGTCGTCGAGGAAGGGAGGGAAAGTCTTGAGCGTCTCGATGTCTTTGCCCTCGAAAGCCCGGACGAAGCCCGACCAGTCCTGAATGGTGGCATGGAGCGATTCGCTGAGGTTGGGGCGGAGAAATTCTTCCTCAATCTCGCCGGCGTTCTTCGCCATGAGCTTGGTGGGCAAGTCGTTCCACAACTCGTTGCAGATAATCCGATCGACCGATTGATCCGCGGCCCCGGACACATGATCGACGGTGGCCAGCTGAGCCTCGACGCGATCTTTGTGCGGCGCGAGGTCAGGATGCGACAGCGCACGATCCAGGACCGATTGCTCCCAATCCACCAGGACGTACTTGACGCGCGGATAGACCTGCCCGGCTTTATCGATCGCCTTCAGGTGGCTTAAGAAACAGGCAGCCAGATTGCCGTTCCCCGGTCCCCATTCATGCACGATGAGTGGAGTGGTCGCGGCCCCTGTGGCCTTCTCCCGTTTCGCCACCTGCTCGAAATAATCCGCAGCCAACGCATGCGCCAACCGATAGTCTGCCGACGCGAAGGTTTGATAATAGGTCCGCAACTGGTCGCCTCGGAGGCGATAAAACAGCGTATTGAGATGGGCTTGCCACTGATCCAGCGGCTTGTAGTCCCCGATCAACTGCGGCAATGCGTCGGCGTCTTGTAAGGTGCTCATGTGTTCCAGTCCTTGGTAAAGAAGGGCGATTGTAGCAGACGGCTCGAAAGAGCCGCAATCGGGGAATCAAGAGCTATCAGCGGTCAGCCGTCAGCGATCAGCCAGAGTAAACCAACGTCCGAGTTGACTCCATATTCGCTCCGAAGCTGATAGCTAACTGCTGATAGCACCCGCGCTCTGCGCGGGTTCCCCTTGACTCTCCCTGCAGAGGGGGTGTACCAGACCTTGCATATGAGCCGGCTCCTTCTCATTGCCCTTACTGCCCTGCTCGCTGGGCCAGCCTCCATTTGGGCCGGGGAACTGCCCATTACAAAAAATCTTCCGGTCCCGGAGTTTCAGAATCGTCCGGAAGATGCCAAACCGTACGACTTCGACGCGCCCCCGCAGGGAATGTTCCGCTCCATCACGATGGCCGAGGGGTTTGAAGAGGAACTGGGCTTTCGCCAGACCCACGAAATTGTCCCGGTCAAGCCGACCGAACGATTCACCGCCGATGCGCCGGCCATCTTCATCGTCTTCGCCCTCCATCAGCACTACCAGGCCTTCAAAGTATTCGGCCGATGCTTTCCTGAGGGGATTGCGGGCATCGAGCCGGACACGATCGTCAGCGAAGACGCCATGCACATGGCCCTGGAAGATGAGAGCGGGTATTTGAAACTGCTCCCGCCGAAAGAACAGTGGACACCGGGCCGCTACAAAGTCGAAATTCACGCCGGCGAACAGGTGAGCGAGATGAGCCTGATCGGCACGATGCGCTTCACGGTCGTCAAATAAGGCGCGACGGGCGCGAGAAGCGAGACTCGGACATCGTCGTACACCAGCCTGGGTTTCGCGCATGTCCCGCCTTTCGCGCTCGTCTCGCGATCTTCAATTGACGGCCGGACTACAGGCGTATATAAGCATGGATAGATTCCTTACGGTGATGGGGTTCACCGGAACCGCCTGCGGTCTCTACCCAGGCTGATAACTCCTACGCACCCTCTGGTAGGAGCTTCGTTCATGGCCGCACCGGATCCCGCATTTCCTCAGTATCAACTCCGCAACATCCTCGACGACATCCTGACTCAATTGGGGTTGCTGATCCGGCTTGAGCGCAAGATGCTCGGCATCATCGCCTCCTATGCCGTGGCCATCGGGATGTTCCTATTGTGCGTCCCGATTGCCGTGCAGGAACTGGTCAGCACTTTTTCCTTCGCCGTACAGCCCTCCATGATCTTCACCTTGGCGCTTGTCGTAGGGTGCGCCCTCACGGGCGCGGCCGCCTTCCGCATCTTGCAGGCACGGGCGGTGGAAACCTTGCAACAACGCATCTATACCCGCATCGCTATCGCCTTCACCGAGACTCTGCCGCGGCTTCAGGAAGAGTCCTTTCTCCCGCAACATGCGCATCGTTTTGCCGAAGCCGATCTGCTGACCCGCGCCCTGGTCGCCATGGTGGCGGATCTCTTCAACGTCGCCGTCGTCGGAAGCATCGGCATGACCATGCTGGTCTTGTTCCACCCCTATTTTCTGCTCTACAACGTCACCCTGGTCACCGGCTTCGTCGTCCTGCTCACCCTGTTCGGGCGAGGCGGCTTCTTAATCACACTCGAAATGTCGCGGTTGAATTATGAGATCTACCACTGGATGCAAAACATCGCCGCCAATCTCCCGCACCTGCGCGCCGCCGGACATAGCCCCTACCTCATGCAGAAAACCGATGCGTTGACGAAGGCCTATGCACGCGTGCGGCAACGCCGCTCCGACCTGCTGACCGGCCGCCAGTATAAGGCGGCGGCGCTCTGGCAAGTCGCCGGCCACACCGGCATGATCGCCACGGCCGGCATGCTCGTTTCAACCGGCCAGCTCACGGTAGGCCAGTTCGCCGCCGCGGAACTGCTGGCGGGACAGCTGCTCCTGAACATGGACACCCTGGCGCGCCGCATGGTCCACATGTTTTTCGCCTTCGTGGCCTTCCGGGAAATGAACGCCTTTTTTTCACTGCCCCAGGATACGCACGGCGCCAAAGCCATCGTCCCCGTGGGACACTTCGGGCTGGAGGGGATCTCGATCGCCGCCCGCAACCTTTCCTTCGCCCATCCCAATTCGGCTCCGCTGTTCGAGCATCTGGATTTAGACGTCGTCGCCGGAGAAAAGATCGCCCTGCTCTGCCAGTCTAACGTGCAAAAAACCGCCGTCGCCAAGGTTCTGGCCGGTCTGCTTCCGCCCACCGGCGGCGTGGTGCGTTATAACGATATGAATCTAGTCGAGGTGAGCCTGGAGTCGATTGACCCTTATCGCGGCTTGATGCTGGACTCGCAACCCACGTTGCTCGAAGGGACGATTGAGGACAATCTGACGCTGGGCCGCCCTGCCATCTCCCATGACGATATCCTGTGGGCGCTCCATTTCGTGGAACTGGACGATGAGATCGATCACTTTCCGGACGGCCTGGCCACACAGGTGACGGGCCACCGCGATCAGTTCACGCTAAGCCAGACGCTGCGCCTCCTGCTCGCCCGCGCCATTGTGATCCGGCCACATGTCCTGATCATCGACGGCACCCTGCACAACATGATTCCCACACTACGCGAAACGATTTTGCGCCGGCTCTGCTCCAAAGATGAACCCTGGTCGGTCATCTTCGTCACCAACGATCCGACATTTGCCGCCTATGTGGACCGCCGCGTGACGGTCGCGTAATTCACGATGGAGCGACGGGCATGACCTGGGAGACCGCAGCCGTTTGGATGGGGATGGCCCTGCTGGCCTCACTCATCTCCCTGCGCATCGGCGTGTCCGTCGCGCTGGTGGAAATCTGCGTCGGCATCGCCGGCGGCAACGTGCTGGGCATTCAACCGACCTCGTGGATCCTGTCGCTGGCCGGATTCGGCAGTGTCGTCCTGACGTTCCTCGCCGGCGCCGAGATCGATGTCGAGGTCATGAAGCATAAATGGAAGGAGACGCTCGGAATCGGGCTGGCGTCCTTTCTGGTACCCTGTCTCAGCGTGATGGCTGTGGCCTATTGGGTGGCCGGGTGGTCCCTTCAAGCCTCGCAAGTGGCAGGTATCGCGCTCTGCGCCACCTCCGTTGCCGTGGTCTATACGGTGCTCGTCGAGCGCGGACACAATGAACTCGAACTGGGCAAGATCATTCTCGCCGCCTGCTTTGTCACTGATCTGGGATCGGTTGTTGCGCTTGGCCTTCTCTTCGCCCGGTACGACTGGTGGATGGTCCTATTTCTTGCCGTGACGGCGCTCACCCTCTGGCAATTGCCCGGCATCACCCGCTGGTTTTTCAACCGGGCCGGCAAGCGGATCAGTGAGCCTGAACTCAAATTCGTGCTGCTGATTCTGTGTGCCCTCGGCGCCCTGGCGAGCGCAGCACAAAGCGAGGCGGTGCTCCCAGCCTATCTCGTCGGCCTCGTGCTGGCCCCGATCTTTCTCGCCAAAAAGGGCCTAGCACACCGTTTGCGGACCATCGCCCTGACGATTTTGACGCCCTTCTATTTCCTGAAGGCCGGCGTGTTGGTCAGTCTCAAGGCCGTACTCGTGACCACGGCGCTGATCGGCCTGTTCTTCGCCGTCAATACGGCCGCCAAACTCGTCAGTGTCTGGCCGCTCACTCGCCTGTTTCGATTCCATCCGAAGGAAGGCATGTACACCACGCTGCTGATGGCGACAGGCCTGACCTTCGGGACGATTTCGTCGCTATTCGGACTCGAACATAATCTGATCACCCGAGAGCAATATGCGACACTGGTGACCGTGGTGATCCTCACGGCGATTATTCCCACGCTGGTCGCCGAACGATGGTTCGATCCGGGCGGCAAACCTTCCGAAGAGCGCTGGCCGGATAACCGGCCGCCCGGACGAACACCGTCTGGTTCTTCCCGATAGCGCCGCCATTGCATTTCACAGAGAGAGGACTGGCCATGTTTCGAAAAATTCTGGCAGGCAACGACGGATCCGCTGGAGCCAAGAAAGCGCTGGAGATGGCGCTGGCCATGGCAAAACGCGACGGCGCAGAGCTGCATGAGATTTCCATCGAGGAGCACTTGCCGCGGTATGGTGCACTGATGGGCGAACTGGACGAAGCGAAGGAGGAGGCCCGGGAATTTTTCCACCGCGTCACGCAGGATGCGGAAGCAGCGGCGGCCACCCAGGGAGTCACACTCACGTCCCACGTCGTGCCCGGACATCCCGTGGAGGCCATCACAAAGTTTGCCAAAGACGGAAACTTCGATCTCCTGGTCGTCGGCTTCACGGGACACTCCAACATCTTCGGCCGCATCTGGGGCGGCACGTCACAAAACCTGGTGCGCTTGTCCCCTTGCACGGTGCTGGTGGTCAAATAACAGCACGCCCACCCGCGCAAAATCGAACGATCCGGCGTTTGACGGTCTCCGGACCATTCGTTAGAATGCCGGCGTGACAACGTTGATACCTTCATCAAGACCGCACCGCGCCTCATGAGCCCATCACCCCGCCCATGGGCCTCCGTCGTCATTCCCATCAAGGATGAACGGGACAATCTCACCCCGCTCACGAAACAGATGATCACGGTGTTGTCGGCACATATGGAATCCACTATGGTCCTGTGCCCCCGTTCGTGCAGGAGCCGCCACGCACGATGACCAATTCCACTCGCCCATGGGCCTCCGTCGTCATTCCCATCAAGGATGAACGGGACAATCTCACGCCGCTGACCGAACGGGTGCTCAAGGTTCTGTCGGCGCGCGAAGAATCCAAAACCGCGCCGTTCGAGCTGGTCTATGTCGACGACGGCAGCAGCGACGGCAGCAGTGAACTGCTGGACCAGCTGCAGCAGACCTATCCGGCCATCCGCGTGCTGCACTTCGACCGAAACTACGGGCAATCCTCCGCCTTCGACGCCGGATTCAAACATTCCACCGGCGAACTGGTCATTACACTGGACGGCGATCTGCAAAACGATCCCGCCGATATCGACAAGATGCTGCCCCTTCTACAGAAATTCGACTTGGTGTGCGGGTGGCGCACCAGCCGCAACGATAATCTCGTCAGAAAGCTGTCCTCGCGCATCGCCAACGCGGTGCGCAGCGCCGTGACCGGCGACCGCGTGCACGACACCGGCTGTTCCCTGAAAATTTTCCGGCGCGCCGTCGTCGACAAGCTGCAACTCTTTACCGGCATGCACCGGTTTTTCCCGGCCTTAGCCCTCATGCACGGCTTCACCGTCACCGAAATTCCGGTCAGCCACCATCCCCGGGCGCATGGAATTTCCAAATACGGCGTTGGCAACCGCCTCTTCAAGAGCCTCTACGATCTGATCGCCGTGCGCTGGATGCAACATCGCTGTTTGCGGTACACACTACGTCACTAACTCGCAGCCCCCTTATCTATGATCACGACCGACACCATCTGGATTGCCACGGGATTTCTCGGCCAAGGCCTATTCTTCGGCCGCTGGATCGTGCAATGGCTCGCCTCGGAACGCAGCGCCTCCAGCAAAGTGCCGATCTCCTTCTGGTACTTGAGCCTTGTCGGAGGCCTCATCACGCTGGCCTATGCCATCTATCGGAAAGATCCTGTCTTCATTGCCGGGCAGAGCATCGGCGCCGTCGTCTACGTGCGCAATCTCATGCTGATCTATCGCCCGAAGCACACCAACCCCGCCAAGAGTGATCAGGGATGAGTGAGTCCGCCTCGCAGATGCCCGAACCTTCGTCCGGACATTCCTCGCCGGTCATTCGTCACATTGGGTTACTGCTGGCCCTCTGCGGCATCCTGTTCTTTTGGAATCTGGGCGCGCTTGGCCTGACCGATCGCGACGAAGGCCGCAACGCCGAAGCCGGACGGGAGATGCTCGAAACCGGCGACTGGATGAGTCCCACCTTCAACTACGAACCCCGCTACGCGAAACCCGTGCTGGTCTACTGGCTGATGAGCGCCTCGTACAAGACGTTCGGCGTCAGTGAATTCGCCGCGCGATTCCCGTCGGCGCTGTTCGGACTCGGCCTGGTCCTGATGCTCTACCTATTTCTGACGCGCCTGCGCGACGCGAATACGGGACTACTCGGGGCACTGATGCTGGCGCTGAATCTCCAGATGATCGGGCTGAACCGCATGGCCCTGACCGACAGCGTGTTGATCTTTTTCACCACACTCTCACTCTTCGCCTTCTGGCTCGGATTTCAGACCACGCGCGAGCGACGCCCTTGGATGTGGGTTTACTACGCGGCTATGGGCATCGCCACGCTGGCGAAGGGACCGGTGGGGTTCCTCGTTCCTCTGATCGTCGTCGCGTTGTACTTGTCTCTCACAAAACAGTGGCGGCCATTCTGGCAGGAGGGACGACCGCTCGCGGGCACGGCCTTGACGATTCTGATCGCACTGCCCTGGTACGCGGGCATGTGGTGGCTCCATGGCAGCGAATACACGGCCTCTGCGCAAGCCAATACCGTCGGGCGATTTCTCAAACCCATGGAAGGGCACAGCTTCGGATTCTTGTTCTACCTTCCGGTGTTGCTGCTCGGCTTTTTCCCCTGGAGCGGCTGGCTGCTCTTTGCTTGGCCGCAGACCTATAAAAATTGGCGCGCGGCACGTAAAACATTGAGCGTGTCGAGTGAGACGCCCGGCGAGTTAATAGACGCATCACCCGTTATTCCTGCTCCCTCACCAACCGACAAATTGGATTGGTTCGCTGCCGCGTGGATTTTCGCGACCTTCGTCTTCTTCACCCTCTCATCAACGAGGCTCCCCCATTACATCGGCCCGCTCTTTCCCGCCGCCGCGATTCTGACCGCGTCCTATTGGTCGCGCTGCGTGCGGGAACCGTCGACCAGAGGCGCCAATGCATCGGTTCATCTGGTGATGTGGCTGGGGTTTCTCCTGGCGGGAGCGATGGCCTCTCTGCCCTGGATCTACGACACGATGCTGGCGAGCAAGCTCACAAAAGAATATCCGTTAGCCACGCAACTCTCCCTGGGCCACGGGCCCTATGTCGCCGCGACGGTCCTGCTGGTGGGGATGGGCTTGGTGGGGCTGTTCGGCCTGTCGGAAACCAGGCGCAATGCCGCCTTCTGGGCAGCCAGCGGATCGCTGTTCGGCGTGGTGGTCGTGCTGATGATTTTCGTCCTGCCCGCGGCGAATCGATTTTTCGTCGCGCCCCAGCAGGAACTGGCCTATGCCGCAGGATTGAACCTGAAACCTGACGAACAACTGATCGCCTATGGAGCGACAAGACCGTCGACGGCGTTTTATGCCAGACGAAAAGTGCTCTTCGTGGGATCGGGGGAAGAAGAGAAACTCCGCACGGCCCTGAGCCAGCCGGGCCGCTCGATGATTCTGCTGCCGGAATCGTTTGTGGACAAACTGCCGGGGGATCTCAAAAATTATCAGCCGATCTTGAAACGCTACGGCTATCTGCTCTTAGCCAGCGAGCCGATGGTGAAAATCCCGGAGGGGCTCCTTCCGCCTCCGCCAGCTCTCGAGCCCAAAATCTTCGGTCACTGACTGAAGAGGCGAGAAGAGCGCGACGGGCGGGACACGCAAAACTGGCAGGACGGATAATTTCAGGGACTCATCGACTCTTGCCGAATCGCGCAAGTCTCGCCTATCACGCTCCACTCGCATATCGCCCGCACCCCTCACAAGGGCAGGACACCTCGGAACGCCACGAGGATGACCAGACTCAGCAGGGCCGCACCCGCCAACTCACACTCTCTGACCACAGGAACCCAATAGGACTCTTCCACGACACTTGGAGCCTGATCTCCACGAAACCAGAGCGCCACGCAGAGTAACCCGACTGCAGCCATCACAATCGGTGCCGTGGACATCAACGACAACCCGAGGGCCATCGCCATGATCGGTCCTTGAGCTGATCTTGTGGTAGCAGCTGTGTTGCTCGACCATCGGACGCGAATGCGACTCAAGAGGCCGACAAGCACCAACAAAGCACCAACCCCGGTGAGAATGAGACCTTCCGGTCGAGCCTCGACCGGAACAGCTAATGCCCAAAAGAGAGCAAGGCTCCACACCGTTCCGACCGCGGCGTAATACAACGCGGACTCAACCGACCGAATCCAGTCCTTCCAAGGATTCGCGGCCACCATCCCGCTCACCGTCCCCAACACCCACCCACCGAAGACGTCGCTGGGGAAATGCGATCCGCGCAACACACGGCTGAGCGCGACAAATGCCGCGATACCCATGAATAACGCGGACAACAACGGGAACCGGCGGCTCAGGACAGTCGCGAGCGCAAAGGTCGCCGTCGTATGGCCGGACGGGAAGGAGTCGAATCCTGAGGCCAAAGACGGGGCAATGGACCACTCCCCCGATGTGGAGAATTTCGGACGCGGCCGGCCGACGAGATGTTTCACCGTATGGACGAGCACCGTGGCCAGTCCGTGCGCCCACAGAGTTTGGATGCCCGTCGCGATCCCGCGTGAAGCCGGCAGCATCCACCCGACTGCCAGCAGGATCGCGCTGACGATCAGCAACTGCCGCCCGTCGCCCATCCAGTTCCCCGCATGACTGATGAACGCCATCCACGGAACCGTCAACGTCCCGCCGCCTTCCGGTGTCGTGATCGTGCGCAGATAGCGCGCGGTCGGACCATCGAGTTGACGCAGGCCCCAAAAGACACAGGCCAGGGCCGCGCAGAGACTAGCCAGAGACACGAGAGACGAGACTCGCGACTCCTGACCGGCAGAGGGAGCTGGATCAGAATTATCCATGGGACCGATCACACGCCACGTATCGCTGCCTTACGGCACCCAATCCGCCAAGAAAACATTGAATTCGCCCGGCTGTTTCGCGTTGCGATCAGAGACCCACACGACGCGTTTGCCGTCCGGCGAAAACATCGGAAAGCTGTTGAATGCTCCCTCGAACGTCAGGCGCTCCAACCCGGCGCCGTCATCGCCCACGAGATAGAGATGAAAGCTGGGCCGGCCGCCCTCGCCGCGGGTTTCAACGTTGGACGAGAAGATGATCCGCTTCCCGTCCGGATGAAAGAAGGGTGAAAAATTCGACGCGCCGTTCGACGTCACCTGGTGCTTTCCGCTCCCGTCGGCATTCATGATAAAGAGTTCCAGCTGGCCCGGCTCCACCAGCCGCTGCCCCAGCAACTCTTTATACCGCGCAATCTCGGCCGGATCCGTGGGGTGCGATGCCCGATAGACGATGCGCTTGCTGTCCGGGGAAAAGAAGGCCCCGCCGTCGTACCCGACATCGTCGGTCAGGCGGCGATGATGCGAGCCGTCCAGATCCATCGCGTAAATATCCAGATCACCGTCTCTCACCGAAGTCCAGATGATGGTTTTGCCGTCCGGTGACACCGTGGCTTCCGCATCGTAGCCGGGTGTATTGGTCAACCGCTGCATCTCCTGTCCGTCGATGCGGGCGGCAAACAAATCATAGTCGTCGAGCGCCCAGCGATAGGCGCCTTCGCGCTTCGGTTTGGGCGGACAATTCGGACCGTGGAGATGCGAGGATGAATAGAGGACCCGCCGATCGCCCGGGAAAAAATAGCCGCAAGTGGTCGCGCCGGACCCGGTGCTCACCAGACGGACGCTCTCGCTCTCCAGATCCATCACATACATCTGGTAACAGCCCAGCGGAATATCGTCCGGCTTCAGCGTAGCCGCATAGGTATCCTTCATCCAGTTATTGGTCGACTGGAAGATCAGCTTATTCCCGGAAAAAGAGAAGTAGGCTTCGGCGTTTTGCCGGCCGAAGGTGAGCTGTTTGATATTCTTGAAGTGCCGTTCGGCACTGGCCGGAGCTTTGGCTGCTGGGGCGCTTTTCGCTCGATCGGCAGTCAGTCCAAGCTGAGGCCACAAGACCAAGGCGATTGCAACTACGATCAGACTGCGCATTCGATTACCGCTGTTCATCACGTCGAACCTCCTTCATTCCCTGAAACTCCTGCCACATTTCTCGCTTTGTCACGGTGCCTTCGTCGAAGACCACCGCGCTCTGCCATCCATAAAAGAAGAGGAGCCGTGCCACCTTCGCCGCGGCCGCAGGATCCATCGCGTACAACACGGTGACCACCGAACCGGGTGCATCAGGGCGATGACAGGACCACAGCACCGCCATGCGGCGGCCTTCATACGAAGTTCCGGCGATGTGAAATCCATCCGGTCCCACCGTCGCCAGATCCCCGCACGCGTTTGCGAGCAACGACTGCACCTGCGCATGACGGTCTGACGTCGCCACGATCAACACCGATCCTGACGGAGGCAAGGCCACGATGTCTACCGGCAATATGGTTATCTTATGATTGGTTGGATCCTGCGCATCTTGCGACTCGATTCGTGCGACGAGTTCCTTAAACGGCGTCGCGCTGTCAAGAAACAGCGGGAGCATCGCCTTTCGCTGATCGGTCACAAAAAGATTCAACACCGGGGCCAGGTGCTCCCGCTTCAGTCGTTGCAGGCTCATGAACTCAGGATCGATCGACAAACTCAGTGGCTCAGCCGGCACCACCAGTTCAATGTCTCGCTGATCGGCAGCCAAAGGTGCCGTCACCGAGGTTGTCGATCCTGTCATCGTGATGGCCAGCGGCAGGATGAACCGAAACGCCCCGCCTTCCCTGATGAGTCTGAGGCGCAACGTGTAGGCACCCGGCTGATCCAGCTTGGGAGACGCCGTCGCCTCGGCGATGGCGACGGCGGGCGCGCCAGGCCGCTCGATCCATTGCTCAAAGAACCACCGCAACTCCCGCCCGCTGGCCTTATCAAATATACGTTCAAGATCCTGCCAGTCGGCATGCCGCCCGGACAGATCGGCCACCAACTGTGTCACGCCACGCCAGAAGGCCTCATCGCCAATCTCCATCCGCAGCTGATGAAACACCATCGCCGTTTTTTGGTACCCGATGGCATTGTCTTTTTCGTCGCTCTTTCGCTGAAACGCCGCGATGGGATAATCCAACTGCGGAGTCACGTAGAGGCTGTAGCCCTGCAACATCAATCGCCGCTGTTCACGCGCTTGCCGATCATCGTGATTCAGCTCGTGCCAGTAATAGTTCGTCAGGTACGTCGTCAGCCCCTCGACCCAATTCCCGCTCTCCGGGCGATTCCATACTGAGTTGCCGATCCAGGAATGAACGATCTCATGCCCCAGGGCATAGGGCTGCATATAGTGACGTTTGATGCTGCCGCTTCCCAGCAAGGTAAAGGACGGCATCCCCAAGCCACTCGCAAAAAAGTTTTCCACCACAGCAAACTGCTCAAAGGGGAACGGCCCCAGCAATGGAACATAGGCGTCGAGATATTTCGCGGTCGCAGCCAGATACTCGTCAGCCAGCGCCGCATCGTCGGGGAATAGATAGGTTGCGAGGTGGACCACTTGTCCATTCACACCCTTCCAATCCCGCGTCGTGACGGTGAATCGGTTTGCCACTAAAGTAAGCGCTTCGGTCACGCCCGACTCCCAGGTCTGCACGGAGCGGCAGGCCTCATCGGAACGAGGCTTCGTGCAATCCTGTTTTGCACCTCCCTGCCCCTGACTCACCGCGGTCCATCCGCCCGGCATCTCAACCGTCAGCGCATAGGATGCGAGAGAGCCGGCCAGATCGGGATACCAGCCGGTTTCACTACTCAAATACACCCCTTCCGGGCCAATATGCCCTGACGTTTCGCTCGGCGTCACGAATCGGAGATGCCGTGGTTCGCGCGGAGGATCATCGATGGCCCCGCGATAGCGCCATTCCAGCGTCACATTCCCTTGTTGATGATCGGGCAGCGAGACCTGAAGGGACCGAAGATTGGAATCGATTGTCGCATCGCCTAGCGACGTCGAGACGGGTATCAGGCGCTCTTCGTTCCCTACCCTTGTCACAAGCGCCACCGTCTCGAGACGCAACGATGTGGCCAAGGTGAAGTCCAGCGGCGACTGAGAAGCACCGACCCGCACGGCCATCCGATCGATCACGGTCAGCTGATGCTGGTCAGGGTCGATGCTGGCGCGAAGTTCGTGCCGGATTATGGCAGAGGGCGACGCAGGAGGATCACCGGCCTGCCCCTGTGACAGGGGCAGGAGTAGCGACAATCCGATGAGACAAGTGATGAAACCGAGGCGCGAGCTTCCGACTGGCATCGGAAGGGTTTTAGCACTCGCGACAGACGAGCACAAGCTGGATGGCGGTCAACAAACGATCGAGTGCGATCGGCTTGCCCAGCACTTCTTGCGGCCCCAACGACCAGGCTTCTTCCAGCATCTCTTCGTTGTGACTCCCGGTCATAATGATCACGCCGCCGGCATATTCTTTTTCCCGAAGTGTTTTCAGGACATCGATCCCGGACAGCCCTGGCATTATCATGTCGAGCAGTAACAAATCCGGTGCAGCTTCTTCGACGACCCGCAAGGCTTCATAGCCATCCTTCACACCCAACGTCCGGTACCCGCGCAGGCTAAGGAACTGTACGAGCAGATCGCGTACCAGCGGATCGTCATCGACGACCAACACTGATTCTGCCGTCTCTTGCCCGGCGAACGAGGGAATCGGGGAGACCGGCGTCTGATTGACCTTGACCGGCATCTGAGACACCCGATGTACAGCTTCGACCAGAATGTCGAGCGACAGCCCGCGCCGGATAAAGTCGGTGACTCGCAGGGAACGGGCCTGATTCTCCTGCACTTCCGTGGCGCCACCCCCAAGAATAATGACCGGCGCCTCGGGATCGATGGCTCGAATTTCTTTCAAGACCGTCAAGCCGTCCATCTCCGGCATACGCAGATCGAGCAACGTAATGCGCGGGGTATGTTTGCGAAACAAATTCAGTCCTTCACGGCCGCTGGTCGTGGTGATCACTTGATACCCATGCCGCATGAACACGGTCTGAAGGAGATCGCAGTTCATCTGGTCATCATCGACGATTAAGATCTTGATCATTCGAAACCCCTGCCTCTGAATCGGGTGAATGCTATTGGCGACCATCTCCAAAGAGATACGTCACCACCATAGCACAGGGGATTCGGAGCGAAAAGAAAATGGCGGGTTATGACCGAGCGGCCGATTGGCCGAATAACGCGGCAATAAAGGCTTCCTGATTGAAGTCCTGCAGATCTTCGACCGCTTCTCCCACACCGATCAACCGGACAGGCAGCTTCAGCTCATCGGCGATGGCCACCACAATCCCACCGCGGGCCGTCCCATCGAGCTTGGTAAGCGCTAATCCGGTCACGCCGACGACATCCTTAAACTGTCGCGCTTGCGCCAACGCGTTCTGTCCGACGGTCGCGTCTAACACCAGGAGAATTTCATGCGGCGCCCCCGGCAGCGCCTGACCGATCACCCGAACGATCTTCCGCAATTCTTCCATTAAATTTGACTTCGTATGCAGCCGACCGGCCGTATCAATGAGCACCACATCGACCGCGCGCGCCTTGGCCGCCACAATGCCGTCGAACGCGACGGCCGCCGGATCCGCGCCGTGGCGATGCCGGATCACATCCACACCGACCCGATCCGCCCACACTTGCAGCTGATCGATTGCCGCCGCGCGAAAGGTATCGCCGGCCACCAGCAGAGGGCGGCGACCACCCTGCACCAACCGCTGCGCCACCTTGGCGATGGTCGTTGTTTTTCCGACGCCATTCACCCCAACCATCAGCACCACAAAAGGCTTCGGCCCCTTCGCGATCAACTGTTCCAGCGACGGCCCTTGCACCGGCGCCAAGACACCATACAAAGTCCGGCTCAGGACATTCTGCAACGCCTCAGGATTGGCCGCATCCGCCCCTCTGGCATGTTCGCGCACATGGGTCATCAATCGGTCGACCACATGCACGCCCAGGTCTGCCGTGAGCAACGCCGCTTCCAGCTCCTCCAGCATCGCCGGATCGGGCGTGCGCCCCAAGACGCGATCCAGTGATTGCCGAACGACCTGACGCGTCTTGCTGAGCCCGTCGCTCAGCCGCTGAAACCATCCCATCGCTACCCTTTCCTCGTCGCCGTTGATCCAGCACACATTCGACTCACCCGTGGCACCGTCGCCAATATTGGAATCGGCCGCAGACCTCGTAACACCGCTTGCTCCCGCCGCTTCATGCGGCGCGCCTCCGCCTCGCTTCGCTCATGATCGTACCCGCAGAGATGCAACACGCCATGAACCAGCAACCAGGCCAGCTCTTCACTCAGGGATCGTCCGCCTTCTTTTGCCTGCCGCTGCGCCGTCGGCACCGAGATCACGACATCACCGAGCAGCGCAGACACCGGGCTGCTCGACTCTCGCATGGCAAACGCCAGGACGTCGGTGGTTCGATCCTTCTTCCGATACTGACAATTCAACCGACGCATCCGCCCATCGCCTACCAAATCCAGGCTAAGCTCTGACTGCTTTTCCCCGACCGTGACAAGCACGCGCTCAGCCAGACGCCTCAGGGCCGCCTGACGTACCCTGACACGAATAAGACGAACACGCAGATAGACAGCCATTTAGTGAGATTGTCCCGAGGAGCCTCGGGGCGGCGAACCAGAGGAAGACCACTTGTTGGACCCGGACGGCGACGAGTGCGGCAAGGCCGGCCCTTTGGACAGCCTGGGATCACCACCGGTTGCAGACTGGTGTCGATCATACGCTCGGACGATGTCCTGCACCAGCCGATGACGGACCACATCCTTCTCATCGAAATATACGAAGGCAATCCCTTCGATATCGCGCAAGATTTCTTTCACTTCAATGAGACCGGACACCCGCTCGGACGGCAGATCGATCTGCGTGATATCTCCGGTCACAACCACCTTTGAATGAAATCCCAATCTGGTCAGGAACATCTTCATCTGTTCCGCTGTGGCATTCTGAGCTTCGTCCAAAATGACGAAGGAGTCATTCAGTGTGCGCCCGCGCATGAATGCCAACGGCGCGATCTCAATATCCCCTCGTTCAATCATGCGATTGGCCCGTTCCATGTCCATCATGTCGAACAGCGCATCGTACAGCGGACGAAGATACGGGTTCACCTTTGCATACATATCGCCGGGGAGAAAGCCGAGCTTCTCGCCGGCCTCGACTGCGGGCCGTGCCAGGATGATGCGACTCACTTCCTTCTTCATCAACGCACTGACCGCCATTGCCATCGCCAGATAGGTCTTGCCCGTACCGGCAGGCCCGATCGCAATCACAATGTCGTGCTTCTCGATCGCCTCAATGTAGGACTTCTGAGTAGGAGATTTCGGACCGACGAACCGCTTCTTCGTGACGATCGTCGTCGCGTTGGTCAACACCTCTTTTATGGAGGCATCCGGTGTCTGACGTAGCGCGGTCAGCGCATGCGTCACATCGTCGACTTGAAGCACCAGTCCTTCGTTGGTGAGATTTGCGAGTTCGAAGAGGATCCGTTCGGCTTGGCGAGTCGCGTCAGGAAGACCGTCGAGGGTGACTTCTTCACCGCGTGCGGACAGCCGCACGCCGAGATCGTCCTCAATCAGTTTGAGGTGCCGGTCGTGGTGACCGAAGAGGGCGGCAGTGTCCGTGCCTTCTCGTAGTTTTAGTTTACGCACGAATGCAGAATGGTCTCCCTCCTAAAACATCAGATGGGTTGATTCTAGCAGAGGGAGAAAAGGCGAGACAAGGAGAAGTAAGGAACCGAATAGACCGGGCTACGCCCCCGCCGGTTTTCCTGGGAGGCTGACGCCAAGCGCGAGGTCAAATTCCTGATAGGCCGTGCCACCCTGACCATCTTTTGCCAAGACCTTCACGTGAAAGACCCCCCGGTTGCCCGGCGGAATCATCCAGGCAATCCGCCCGGTAGCAGACTCAATGGTCATCCCGGCAGGGGCCGTTTCTAATTCATAGGTCAAGCGATCCCCGTCAAAGTCCGTCGCTCTGACGGCATACTCATATTGATCCGGCGTCACTGGGGCAGGGGGAGTCGACACGATCGTAGGGGCGTTGTTGCCCAACGTCACGACGTCAGAGCGCAGCATATTACCCATAGCTTGCGAGTCACGCGCCGTCACCTCGACCGTCACCTTGTCGCGTGGAGCCAATCCGGTCGTATCAAAGGACGCCTCTTCCCCCTCCTTGACGACCGCATCATTCCGGAACCAGCGATAGGTCAAATCAACCCGATCATGATCGGGATCGCTCGCAACCACCTCTGCAGTCAGCTTGCCGCCGGGCTGTACAGTCTGGGGAGTTAGTACCACTGAGGTGATATGAGGAGCAGTGTTGCCGACCGGTGCCGCCGGAGTTCGAACGGGCCTCCCCTTCTGCTTTCCGTCAGACGGCGTAATCTCGACAGATATCATTTGCCCGCGGCGCAGCAGTTCGGCAGGAAAGGTCGGATTCGTTTGGCCAGCGACCAAGACATCGTTCACAAACCACTGATAGGAATAGGTGATGGGCTCTCTCTCGGGGTCCTCTGCCAGCGCTTGAGCTCCGACCGGCCCCGTCAGAGGAATCGGGCTCTGGAGAACTTTCGCCAACACCATGACAGGAGGCCCGTTTTCTGTCACTCCGGCCCCCTTGGCCGGTTCAGGTGCCGTTCCGCCAGTACAGGACGTCCCGCCCAGCATGACCAGCACCCAGGCAATCACAAGCGGTCTATTGCAACTACGAAATATCATCGTACCTTCTCAATCTTTCTCCGGAGCATCATGGGCCGGCGATGGACTTGCTGTTGACCATCGCCGACGCTCATACAACATCAGTCTCGTTGATGTACCCAGCTGACAAATCGGCTGTAGAAATCAGGGAGCGCGGCCTTCTGACAGAAGGCGTTACCACCGCTCATCTGGCTACAGATTGTTCCTCCTCCTTGCCCGACGTGCATCGATCCAGAGGAGGCCAAACCCACGCCAAGGCTAACCTTGGTAGTGATATTGGTATTCGCACCGGACGGCGTGGTCCCCACCACAGGATAGGGAGGTGCCGTACCGGTCTTATAGAAGAGCACATACAGATAGCTGATTCCGTCAGACGCGCAGAAGTCATTCGTCGGCACGAACGTCGGCAGGAAAATCACGCCGGCAACCAGAGTCGGATTCACCACCGATCGCTCTGCCGAATAGTTGACGGTGGAGATCGTGACCGGTCCAGGCAACGTAATCCGCCATCCGTGCTTACTCGCAATCAACCCCATCATCGAATTCGCCCCCGTCCCTTCGACACTCGTCACGCTGGGGTTGGTCGGGTCTGTGACCTGATTGGTCGCACCGCTGCAGATCAGACACACCACAGCACTCGTCACATCGACCAGATCATCACTATGGCAGTTGACAGTCGAGGTTTGCGTACAAGATCCGTTCATAACCCGGTCTTTGAGACCATAGAGCCGCTGAATCGTACTATCTACCTTATCGGCATTGCCGAAATACCGGCCTGTTCCAAAAAAGACCCAGGTCGCGTTGGTATCATCGATCGTCACCGCCGGCGCAGCGGCCGTCGGGCCGACTTCAACGGTGGTACCCGTGCCTGCATCAAAGAAGGTGTCGATGACCTCCGTTGGAGCCCGATCCGCTCCATTCGCAATCCCCCAGGTATTTGGAGTACAGGGAGCGGCGGGACAATTCATGGTCAGGCGGTACATTTTCCCGCGCCACGGTAGTGCCCCATCATGGATTGTTCGTCCGACATAAGCGACGTCCGTCCTCCAATCCAAATCCTTATCGATCGACGCTACATGGCCCATGAAGGATCGCCAACTACCGACCGGCATAGTCGTCAAGCTGCCACTGGCCGCCACCTTCGGTCCATTCTTCAGATCCACCACGTACAGCTTCGCCGATTGCGAGGGGGCTGAAGGCAGGTCAGCCTGATAGCCGTTCGGTCCTGAGCCGAATACCACGAACCATTTCTCGTTCACCGTTGAAGTGATCGCATCCGAATCAGGATTCATCCGCACGACCGATGGGTAGCTCGTGGTCAAACCCAACCCGCTATCGGTAAAGACCCACAGCAGCTTCGGGCTGACTTCCGGATTCGTCACATCAAGCGCGAAGTAGGCGCTATAGAATGTACGCGATGCCCCGCCGATCGTGGCGGTCATGGGCGGAGCCCCGGAGGCCGCCGCACATTGTCCGCAACTGCCGCCCATGCGGAATCCCCCAATGAGAATCGTTCCCCATCCACCTGGATGGTCGGCATCCGGAGTGAACACCCGCGCTTCGGTGATTGTCGGCTTCAGATCGACATAATAGACATGGCTATAGTCAACCCGCGCCAGCCACTGGAGGTGCGGGAGCAATTCCTGCGGGATGAACGACCACATTTCAGCCCCAAGATTCGAGCCGCTCGAATTGTTGGTCGGATTCTTGGTGTACCAACCATGCTCAATGGTACCAGCCGTCGTTGAATCGTCGCCCTTATGGTAGTACCCGCCGTTGAAGGCATGGAGCATCCCATCGTTCGCACCGACATAGGCTACTTGCCGACGATTCCGGTATTGCTGATAGAAGAGGTTGTAGTCTGCGTCCCCATAGGCCAGGTCATACCGGGCTTTGGGAGCCCCGACAACTGTCGGGGTCGAATGGATTGGATCTCCCAACTTCCAGACCTTGTAGGTCCCGCTCCCGACCGGCGTCTCCAGCATTCTCGTCCGCAGGCCCGCCACCTCATCGCCACGAATAAAATTGATGAGGTTCATGGCGTTCGAACTGCCTGCACAGGTATCGGTCGCATAGCGGAGATAGTCTTTGAGAGCCGCACAGTTCGCCGTATTGAAATCGATCTGCTCGGACGGATCGACGATGCCGTTATTATTCGCATCAACCCATGTCAGAATCGTGCGCGCCCCGGACACAGTGTAGGCCAACTCTTTTCCCGCCTCCCACACCGGCACAATGGACTTTAAGTCGGACGTCAGGATCGGCGTGGTACTGTCGGCCACCCCGTCACCATTGAGATCTTCGAACTTATCGACCAGCACTTTCTGATAGGTCGGGCTTAAGGGATTGTTATCGTACCGCGTGGTGATGATGCGATCCTGCTCATACACCAATTTCCCGTCCTGGATTGTGTCTTCACGGAAATTACCGAACCCGTCGACGAACAGGGAATGGGTATAGCCCGTCCACTTCACGCTGGCACCGCCCTGGCCGACGTCGCTCGTGAAGAAGTAGGCCTGATAAATCGACCCTTCTCCGGTGGACGCCGTCGCTAAGACCGAGATCGATGTGCCGGAGGCGCTCTTACGAAGAATCGCTGTCAAGGAAGCCAGAAGTCGTTCCTGCAGGTCATCCACGTTCGACGATTCGAAATAGGTATCCGGAATCCCGTCGCTGCCGGAGGCGCCGGTCGCGTTGATGGTCTTGTCCCATTCGCTGGTGAGATCCGGCAAATTATTGTTGTTAGTATCTTCAAACCCGCCCAGCAACGCCGCATGCATGAGCAACTCGCGTCCACTGATATTGCCGAACGCATAAAAGGTATACACCGTTAGATTTTGCAGGCCCTGCAAGCAGTGTCCGGACACGCCAAGCACCGGGATCGTCCCATCGGCCGTCCCGCTGCAAGGGCGCAGGTCGTTGATATGAGACCAGTAGGCCACGTCGTCCAAGAAATGCCGCCCGTTGTCGGCATAGTCTGTCCGGTGCTGCTTGAGCAACACGTTATTCGGCGTCGCCGGGTCGTTGTTGCACCTTCCACCGGGAGGATCGACAAAGGGAACGCCGTGGGCCAGGGCGCCGGCCCCCAGGCAGTACGTCCCTGAATAGGCAGGCGCGTTCGCATTCGCATATTGATTGATGCTGGCCGGCACGCCCGTATCCTGAGTCGGCTCACCGTCCGTGAAGACAATCACAAAGGTCTTGCAGCATCGCACTTGCGTCGAGGTACTGGCCCAGGCCGGGGTGTGATTGCTGCCGTAGAAGAAGGGATCACGGCCGCACGCATTGCTGATATACCCAGCCGGGCATACTTCAGAACCCGTCAAGGCAGAAAGTTCAGCTCCGCCGAGACCGCCTACGCCGGTGCTTCCGAAGGCCACACCGTTGGAGTTTCCACCGGAGTATGCAATCGGATAGACATACTGGCCCGCATAGAATGCCGAATTGATCTGCGCCACATAGCGCGCCACTTCATAGAGTGACTCGGCCAGCGGCGTCCAGGTTGCCGGGAACGTTTCATCGACCGCATCTACCATAGCCGCCGTATTGTCGTTGAAGGTCTCGACCGTGGCCCCCGCAAAATCGATAGACTGGCGGCTCCCAGCCCCGGTCAAAATACGAACGCCGTTATTGCTGCCGTCATTATTGAATACCGCCAGGGCGAAGCGAGCCTGCGGACCGATCTGCTGGATGACGCCGGTCGGTTCGCTATACATGGCGAAAGCGATTTCGTTCAACTCCGTTTCGACGAAGGCGTCCCCGTCTGACGAACCGGGGTTGCCGCAATTCGTTCCGTTGTCGTCATCGACGCATAAGTCCGCATCATCTTCGATATGGATAAAGATGTTGGCCGGATTCGTTGCATGGGCAGCCGTCGGGATTCGCCCGACATAGGTGAGATCGCCGGTCCCGGCATTGTATCCAACCGCATTGGTGGTTTCTGTGTTAACACCGGTCCCCCGTTGCGCCCTGACGGTCGGCAAAGAGGGTGTGCCAATCGGTTTGCAGGTCGAATCCGCGTTGCGAGTCGGGGTAAAACCATTCTGGCATTGCCCGCCGACCATGGCTTTCTTGACCGCATCGAACCGGCGAAACGTCGCCCAGTTTATGAAATTCCCGTCCCACTCAGTAGTCTGGCACCCCCCCGTAGCAGGGGTTTGTGAATTTAATGCCGTCTTAAGCGTCCCGTTCTCAAACCGGTTATCCGTCGCATCCCAGACATAACAGCGCATCGGATCGGCAAACCCCGAATAGCGCGTCGTCGCCGTAAAGGTAATGGTCGTGGACACGGCACCGGTTGACAAGATGCCGCAACTGGTCGATTCACAGGCTCTGTTACTCATACTCCCGGAGTTATCCATCAGGATGATGATATTGGGAGCGACCTGGTCAGCAACAAACGGAGGAACTCCATAGTATTGGTCCATGGTCTGCGCCGATGAGAGGATTGGGGAAATCAAGCATCCCAATAGCGTCAGCATCCAGGTTCCACGAAGTGCGATACTCCGGCTTTTCATGGCACCCTCCTCGATCGTGTGACTTGCAGCAAACATAGTTTCTACCCCTGCCGTCCCCGCTATTGGGGCATGTAGACAATGATCAGATCGATTTTGTTCGATTCGTTTTTTTTCACGTGAAATTTCACCTCGAGATTCGGCCGGATGGCGGCTACCTCAAGATGGTTGTCGTCCTGATCGCGCGCCTGCACTTCCGCATCGAACCCATATTCTTTTCCGTTAATTGATACGGTCTCGTGATGAACCGCCGTAATCGTACCGGGCTGGAGGCTGGACATCACGCTGAGGGGAATCGGATCTGCCTGAGCCCTAGAATCAGCGAGGCCCACAAAGCCACAAAGCCCTAGGAGCACACCCGCTCCCACACTTTTTATACAAGAGGCTCCAGACGGCTTTAGTTGTTTCAATAGGCTGTTAGGTGGCATATCCATCATCATGGTTCCTCTTCTGTGACGCGTTACAATGCCCGGCGCTGACAGGTATCGGACCCCAGATGGAGGCAATCAAATACCGCAATAACCCGGCTCGTAGCTCCAGTCGCCGCATTCGCCGCGGTGCAATCGACGCGGTAGAAAAAATCCTTCGTCTCTTCATTGCTGCCGGCCCGCTGCTTGCTGTAGAGAAAATCGATGTCCCCGTTTACCAGATAGTTATTCACGGTCATTGTGAGGTTGGGGGCATTCCCGGCACCCACCGCTACATCAGGGTTATTCCTCATCGCGACCGGAGCTCCGTTGATTTCCTGACTGAGTATGGCAGCATTGGCCGCCGGCACAGGTCCAGCCGGAGCGATGAGTATGGCGGGAACCGCTCCAGGATCAACCGAACTCTGAATCACGTTCACCGACATACCGACACAGGACTCCGCGGCACTCGTCCCTTCCTCTACCATCCTGATTGCACCGGCCATTGAGTTTTCCAAACCGGTCATGGTGAGTGCTGCTACGCCGAGCGTCCCGGTCATGAGCATGATCACCATCACGGTCATGAACGAGGTGCCTCGTTCATCGAGACTCAGCGAGCCTCGTCGGCATTCTTCTGCGCGATTGCCATCAGCCTGTCTCATAGTTATGACCTCAGATTTCTAAGCTCGACCGTGCGAGTCTGCACGCGCCTGCGAAACTGCATGTAGGCCTGCTGTTGGGCAGGGGTGGCGTTATCGCCAAGAGCGAAGACCCCGGTCGCATGGTTGTGATCACTCACATTGGTAATCGCGTTATTGTTCGAGACGTTCGTCGAGATGCCTTCGCCCATCCCCTGGTCTAGTTGCGTTTGCCGGGCAACAATCGTGACTTGCGCCATACGGATCTTCGCCGGCGTCATGGTCGCGCCAAATGGCGCCGCCGCGCCGAACCAGTTCCTATCCGTAACAAAATCGGGGGTGTCAAAGATGTTATTCCCGCTGATGTCATCGATCTGCCCGTCAGGATTTCCTGAATTGATGAGGGGGCTACAACCGTCGCAGGCATAGGCCAGTTGAAGATCCTCGACCCCATCCATAATGGGCATGCAATTCGCGTTTGGCTGATTGCAGTTCGGCACCGCACCCGGCAAGACCAGCGCCGGTGGCACTGCTCCACGAACGAGACAGGGTGCCGATCCAAGACAGATGTTGAGAATATCAGGCGGAGGAATTACCTGATACGTGATGCACTGCACTAAATAGACTTGAGTTCCGGTACCAAACGCCGTCGGATCCTGAATAGCCGGGTTTACGGTTAAACCGCCGACATTTGCCGCCTGGATGATTGATCCAGCCACCCCGCCCAGCGACACGACGTTCCCAGGCAGCGAGAGAAACCCTCCAGGGAGAGCATTGCCCATCCCCGTAGTGGCGTTCGCCGGCATTGGGATATTGGTAATGGGTGTCTTCGGCCCCCCAATGGTCCCGTTCGGTGGCACAAACACCTGCCACAGTGCCCCCACCGCCGTAATCGAATTCGTCATCGGCACGACCATTGAGATAGAGTCAGGTCCGAAATCGGCACCTGCCGGATTGTTGTCTGAGGGCACGAGCGCGGACGGAGTCCCGTTGATATGACAGCCCCCGACGGGTGTCGTGAGTCCCTGCATCCCGAAACCAGCCAGTTTGAGATCGGCCGTGATCATATCGAGAGCGTTGCGAGCTGTGGCTTGGGTGTTCCCAACCTGACCGCTGACCCTGGTGGTCTTCTGACTTACGGTCAAAGCCCCGAACCCCGCCGCCAGGAGGGCCGTCGTCATCATGGTCGCGACCATGACTTCCGTCAGCGTAAATCCCGCTTGGGCCTGGCTCCGCACCTGCGCCTGTGTCGTCATCGGTTCACCTAGTCCTTCTCGCCTGACTCAACCCGACTGTTCACTGATTACTCAGGAACGACAAGCGTTTGAAATGCCACGGTCCTGGGTCGTTGCCCTTCCCCTCGGTCGTTCCAGTTCACCCTGACTGTGACCTGCATGGCTCCGGATCCGGCCGGTGCCACTTGAGTCGCCGTCACCAAACCAACTGCATTCACAAGATTCGAACCGAGGACTCTCGCACGCCACTGGGTACAATCTCCCTGAACCACCTGTGTGACCTGCGGGTTGGTAATCGGCTGGATGCCAAGTGGCGGCGGAGCCGGTAATCCCCCTACAAGACAGTTACCCGGGCCGGTCGTATCGAGATTGTGATACGCCCAGGAGTACCGCCGGTTGTTCTGAATCCGCTCCATCATGTCGGCGGCAATGTTCGTCACAATAGACAAATCGTTGGCATCCACATTCTTCCCGAGTGACATGCCCTGCATAGCCGCCATGCCCATCACGCCCACACCGAGAATGGCCGCCGATACCAACACCTCAGCCAACGTGAAGCCCTTTTCGTTGTGTACGTTCATGATGGGTTCGCCTGTTCCTCTGTTCATGATGTGGCGTTCACCACACAGGGGTTGATGGCCTGCCGACACCACGTCACCTTCCCCGATGGCGCGAGCGAGATCGTGTAAATCAGATTGGGATTACGGACGCTTTGCAATTGAATCGTCTGAGCCGCCAGAGGCGAGGTGCTCAGCCCTCTCGGCGTATACCCGATAGGATTGACCGGTAGCGGGAGGACAAATCTCACGTTGAGCGGCAATGTTTCTACCCCGAGTGGAGCTGTAAACGTCACCTGGTCTAGGCCCATCGGTATATTGGCTGGAGTGGCCACGATCATAGCGTTCCGGCTGATGGCAGCGGAGCGAGCCATCATGAGGCGGTTATAGATTGTCGTTGTTGTTTGGTACAGCTCATACTTGGCATACATAAGCGTCAGATTCGGAACGGCCAACCCTGCCGCAATTCCAACAATGACAACGACGATCATGATCTCAAGAAGGGTGAACCCCCCTTCCTGTGTACGGACCTTGCGTAGCCTGTTTGGTCTTGGGTGCATCATGGCACCCCCAACCGAGCAAGGGGCATGCCGTTACGGAGGCCCTTGCGCTGCAGTTTAACCACTTGATTTATCAAGACTTGTCCGGAGCAAGACTGAGCGTGTGATGGGCGTTTTTCGCGCAATGTGCCGACAAATTTTGGCCGGGAGTCTGTGCCCATGCGCGCGCGACCCCTTTGCGGCCTGAGATGGAGCGACCCTCAAATGCCCCCTGGTCACTACATATAATGGTGGTTGGCTGAAGGCTGGAGAGACACCTCAGGCAAGCCTCAAAAGGAAAGCCACCCGGGGTGAGAGACATTAACGGTTGGTCCTACGGGCGCGAGAAAATCTGAATCGATTCTTCACTTCACAGCCACGGCACGAACTTGTCGATAGGTGGTGACGCCTTCGAAAATTTTCTGAATCCCATGTTGGAGCAGAGTCACCATCCCCTCACGCTTCGCAACACCCGCCATCTCTGCCGTTCTGGCCCGGGACTGAATACACCGCTTTACGTCGTCGGAACCGACCAGCAGCTCATGCAGTGCCATTCGGCCTTTAAATCCGCTCTGATTGCACCGCTCACACCCACGCGCGCGATAGAGGTTCAGCTCCGGCGAATACGTGACTCCGACTCGTTCCCAGTCACCCACTCCATAGGACTGAGTCAAATCGTCAAACTCCTGCCGATCAGGATGGTACGCCTCTTTGCAGTGCACACAGAGGCGCTTGCACAATCGTTGCGCCAGCACGCCTAGCATCGCATCGGAAAAGTTGAAAGCATCGCACCCCATATCCAACAGTCGCGTGACGGTCTCGACGGCACTGTTGGTATGCAGCGTACTCATCACCAAGTGACCTGTGAGTGACGCCTCAATCGCGATATCCGCTGTTTCTTTATCGCGCATCTCCCCGATCATGATGATATCCGGATCGGCCCGCAGAAATGCCCGCATGGCCGCAGCGAAGGTGAAGCCGATCTTGGGATGCACCTGCACTTGACGGAGCCCCTCCTGGGTCAGCTCGATCGGATCCTCTGCCGTCACGATCTTGCGGGCATCGGTATTCACCTGCTTCAACAGGGCATGCAGGGTCGTCGTTTTCCCGGACCCGGTCGGCCCCACGCAAAGGAGAATGCCCTGCGGACGTTCGACCAATTCCTTCACGGTCTCCAAAACACCCGGCATAAACTCCATGGCCTCCAACGGCATCGGCGTTTTTGCGGTTAAGAGTCGCAACGTGACATCTTCGTTCTCTCCCGCCGTAGGGAGCGTCGCCACACGCAGCTCAAGATCCCGATCTTTTCCGAGGCGATAGCGAATCTTGCCATCCTGAGGTTTGCGCCGCTCCGCGATATCCAGATTGGCCATGATCTTGATGCGTGACACGACCGCACGCCGGTATCCGGAGGGAATCTTCATGTAGGGGAAGCAGGTCCCGTCAACACGGAAGCGCACGGCGGTGTCACGTCCGGTCGAATAGGGCTCTATATGAATATCCGAGGCCCCAAGCCGGTCGGCCTCCGCAATCAATTGGTTCGCCAGTCGCACAATGGCGGAATCGTGCTCCGTAATCTGCTGCACGTTGCCGTCGGCTTCGTTCCAGACCTCATGCACGAGTTCGCCGAGAATGTCGGCGATCGCCCCGCGAGCCGACTGCTCGGTGGCCAGAAGCAACCACTTCTCGAGATCGCGCCGTAGTCCAACCACGACTCGAATCGTCAGCCGTGGGAATGCCCGACGGATGTCCGGATCTTTATCGAGATCCTGAGGATCCGTCCTCAGAATCTCCACCACCGCTCCCTGCCGCTTGATCGGCACCCACGCGCTTTTCCTGAGATACTCAATGCGGAGATTCTTGAGGAGGGCCACCTCTAGAACAGCGCGCTCGTCATACGCAAGGAACGGGCAGCTAAAATACTCGCTAAGCGCGGCGCCAAAGTCTGACTTGGCAACGTGATACGTGTCGAGGAGGAGCGACTCCAGGTCCACACCTTCCACCCGTACCGCCTCAAGCGCGGCTTCCCTCTCATCCTGACTGAGCACGCCGCGAGTCACCAGCAGCGACAGGAGGCGGCGCTCCCGATCCATACGAGCAGCCGGATTCTTGCTTAGCGGACGTTCTACGTTGTTCGACGGATTCGCGTTGGGAAGCTTGTCGCCTGGACTCTGCACTCTCCACCTCCTCCCTGCCAAGTCGGTGTCATTCATATCGGACCATCCAGGTCCCGGGCGCGCGCATAACAACCGGAATCCCGCGAAACAGTCCGCGCCCCATCTCGTGGTCGTACCACAGCTCCATGGTCGCCCCCGGGTGAGTCGTCGCAATCGTCCCCTCCGCCGCTACGGCCCCGAACACCCGCATGGAGCGATCGAGCGTGATATTCCCGACGGCATAGAGCACCCCGTTCAGATGAATATTCGAGAGTGATACTGAAGTCCGGCTCCCGGCAGTCCCGCTTCCTCCGGCAGGAGGGCTCAACACAGAGAGGGACTGCCCCGACCCAGCGGGACCCACCATGACATGGCCTTGCACAACAAGGACCGCCTCAAGATAGGCCGTATTCAACCGAACCACCCCAAGGTTGTCGGCCCGCGGAGCTTTCTGATCTAAAGTGTCAATGAAGATGAGGCCTCGAGTATCGCCAACACTGCGTGAGCGTAGATAGTCGTCGGGGGTCACCCCGCGGCCTGGCTCCACCGACCCACTCGAATACAAGAGACCATCCCGATCAATTGCCACGTAGGTGCCATATTGTTTGGCAAGTTGCTTGAGCTGTTCGTACCCCCAGTGATCTCTCCGCACCCCGGGAGTCGGATGCCGATTCGCATGGATATTGAGAGGAAGCACGCCACTACTGCTCTGCCCCGGTGACAATTGCATGAGATGAACCGGCCCCCCTACTAACATCGACAACCACCGGTCTTCGCGATGAGACATATCGCGATAACTCACACCGGTCACTGGTGCGCTGTCACTCTGCGAAGGGAGATCTTCCACCCGCTGGACAATCAGATCGCCTCCGACGGTCAGCTCTCCCCAATGCACCAGCGCACCCGACTCCGGCGCGACCTGAGGCACACCAAGATTGCCTCCAACCTGGATCCCGGCCCGCAGTGCCGGAATTTCCAGGGCACGGAGTTGCGTCGAGACCGCATGTCTCACGGAGGAACTCACCGTCGCGACTGTTGCGTCGACGGTACAGAGCAACCCGGGACCGCTCGGGGCATAGACCTTCAGCTCTTGCACTGAACCGAGATCCTGCAGGAGCCGAAACATTCCTGTCCCCGCATCGTTCAACAAATGGTGATCTGCACTCCGTGAAGCATCGAGCCACACATCGGGACGATCGGCCGTTCCGATGAATTGAGACCGGCCGGCCTGGTCGAAAAATGAGGGAGTTCCCTCTGAGGACGACTGCCGCTTGGTCAGGAGTGCCGCCAAGGCCGATGGGCTGGTGTGCGGACTATGAAACCAGGCGATGACCAGATCTTGCGCCGCATCAGCCACGGCCTGAGCCACAGCGACCTCGGTGGCTCCCGAGGCGCTCGACGCCTCTTGCCCTGCCAGATCCAGCAACGCCGCGCCCACCAGCGCCAGCACCAACGCAAGAATGATGACCCCCAACAGCGCAATACCCTGTTCATGTGGTGAGTGTGTTTGAACCGTCTTCATGACTCCTGACTCCTTTCATCCGATGCGCTAGGAGCGCACCGCGACTTCTCGAACGATCGTAGGGGCACCGACGACCGGCAGGAGTTCCACTGCGACACGAATAATCCGACCGATACCTGCGCCAGCCTTCCCCCACTCATCCCAATACGACAAACGCACGGACTGCAGATCACCGATCAACGCCCCGGCGCCTCCATCAATCTGCCGCATCAACTGCGTGCGATCTCGGTCATCAACCCGTGTGTAGTACGTGACCCGATTGCGCACCTCTACCGACGCACCCGCCGGATAGGTTCCCCCAACCGAGCCACTCAGCAGGAGTTGGCTGCGCTGACCTGGGCTCCCTAGTCGGTGGGACTCGCACCCGCTCACCCCACAAAGCACCACCGTTTTCCCTGCATCCCACCCACTGCCGTTCTGCACAGGCAAAACCGTTTGACCGGCCGCGACAGAGGCGGTGGTCACCGTCCGCAACCCCTGGATGTTGGCGAAAAACTCAAAGCGATCAGACCTGGCAACGACAATGGTCGACGACGAAGCCATGCGTACTTCCTGCTCAAACACTTCCAAGCCCACCCGCATCTCTTGTTGGGCGGCCATAATGCGTTGCTGGCGAACGGCCTGAGCCTGCACCATGTTGAACGCCTCGAGGCTTCCCGCCAACACCAATGTTCCGATCGCCAACGCCACCATCAGTTCTGACAAACACACCCCGGACGGTGAGATGAGGATTGTGAGCCACCGATGAGGTCGAGTCGGTCCGCTCATCGGGCGCCTGTGAATGTCGGATTGGCCCGCACGGTTCCCACCTCCACCACCCGCACGCCACCAAGCGACGGATAGGATGCCGCCGCCCGAATCGTCACCAATCCGGCGGTGCTGAGTGGCTCGAGACGGTCCAGCGCCACCGTCCACTTCAGAGTCACTCCGTCATGCTCCCACTGGGCCGAGTAGATGCCATCTCCGGCCAAGACATCGGCCCCCTGCCCATCATCCGCCATCATCACATCCATCCTGCCATCGTGGTCGAGATCATCCTGCAGAAGCGCCTCCCACCGCACGGACCGCTTGGCTTCCAAGCGCCCCTGCGCCAGCGCCAACGCCCTGGTCTTTATCGTCCCCTGTTGAACCAACCTGGCAGATAGCTGAATCGCCGCCATCCCTCCCATCACGACGATCGTTGAAATACTCATGGCGACCATCGCCTCCACCAGACTGAAGCCTCTATCGTGACGCCACCTCATCGAACTGAGACCCGTCCCGTGAGACTCACGGTGATGGTGCGGGCATGCCCCTGGCCGTTGCGGAACTGGATCGTCGTGGCGGTCGCAGAACGACCGCTCGGATGAAACACGACATCCGGCCCCGCACTCGGCTCATCGATCTCAAGCCCTTTGTGCTGGTACGACAACTGGTGGTGCTGCACGCGGTCATTGCCGATCTGAGCAACGATCGCCTGGCGGTCTTGGTCGAATACCAGCCGAACACGGTCTCGTTTCGATATCGCCCATTGCCTTGCCCAACGGAGTTCAGAGGAGACCTGCTGCGCAAACACATCGGCCTGCACCCGCGCGTTCAGCATCATCAGATTAGGAATGGCCAACGCCGATACAAGTCCGACGATGGCCATCGAGGTCAGCGCCTCTGTGAGGCTGAACCCGCTCTCACTCTTCACGACTGATGTTCTATTTGAGCTGCACCGGTTCATGCTCAGGTGTCATATCAAGAGCTGTACCCGACGCCCGAAGCTCTGCATTTCGATATGAGCCGATAGGAGCAAGACACCGATCCCTTTGAAATGGACAGGGAATTCAGCAGTAATTGGAGGGAATAACCGCGAAGTCCACGCATCGTGACCGACGCGCGGAGCGCATGACCGCGTAACAAGGCGGATACAACTGGAAAAGGAATAGATACAGAGGAGAGCGAATAGTGTGAATTCTGGAAATGAGATTAGCCCGCCAACAATCCCTGGTACCACTCAAGCATGGGGGTTCCAAAGAAGAGGGCGCTCACTGCGCCCAGGACCAAAAATGGGCCGAACGGGATGTACTCCTCGCGCTTGATCACCTGCGCCGCGAGCAGCGAAACACCAACGACCGACCCGACCAGAGATCCGATCATGATCGTCATCAACGCCAGCTTCCATCCCAGAAATGCCCCGATCATTGCCAGTAATTTGATATCCCCGCCGCCCATCCCTTCCTTGCCGAACAGATAGGGACTAGCCCAGGCGAGCACCCACAAAATCCCGCCACCAACGAGGAGGCCAACAAGACCATTCAACAATCCCAACGGCAGGATGGTTGCGGCACTCACCAGCCCCAGAACGATCCCAGGAAACGTGACGGCATTGGGAATAATCTTATGGGACAAGTCCGTGCCCGCCACCACGAGCAAAGCGGATAACAGAATGGCATACACCGCCGCCACCAACGTAGGCCCAAAAACCCAGAGCGTGGCCAGATACCCAACAGTATTCAAGGCTTCTACGACAGGATAGTGGATCGGGATACTGACGGAACAGGCACGACATCGACCGGCAAGCATCAGATAGCCCAGGATCGGTACGTTGTCGTACCATGCAATCGGCTTGGAGCAGGCAGGACAATGGGATCCTGGCCAGACAATGGATTCACGGCGAGGCAGTCGGTAAATGCACACGTTGAGAAAACTCCCAATCAGTGCGCCCAAGAGTCCCACTATGAGATACAACTGCCACATACCGCGCCCTATTCCTATTGAAACGGCGTAGAAGTCCAATTTCTCTCTAGCTGGTTACGAATACTCTTGTTTCCGTACTCAGTAACCCTACTAGGGCCATTGTGCTTGCATTTACACTCATTAAGAACGTCTCTATACTTTTCCCCGCGGCGCGCCTGAGGCGCAGCCGCGCGAATCCAGTATACCTCAAGCCCCGGCGATTCAAAGGAGAACCGACGATTATGGCCAAAGCAACGACCAAGCCTCGGGTGCGCAAATCCCTTGCTGACCTCGAGCCCCCTCCTCGCAAGAAACGGCCTGAGTCGCTTACCGCACGTGAGCAGGAAATTCTGGAATTGATCTGGGCCGGATTTAAGAATAAGGAAATCGGCACCAAGCTCAAGATCAGCGTGAAAACGGTGGAAGCGCACCGTGCGAATATGATGAAGAAGATGCGGGTATCCAACACCGCGCAACTTCTGAAGAACGCCATTCAAAGCGGCGCGCTGAAGATCCGCTAACGTGAGCGGGGTGGCGCGGGCGCACCGCGCTGCCGCACTGCCTCAAAGAGCGTCACTGCCGCAGAAGCCGAGACATTCAGCGACTGCACATGCCCCTTCATCGGAATGCGAATCCGCTCATCGCAATGCTGTAATACACCGGGACGAATCCCCGCACCCTCTCCCCCAAAGACCAACCCGACAGGACCTCGGAGATCCACCTCAGTGAACAGCTTCGTCGCCGCCGGATCCAGACCGTAAATCCATACCCCCGCTGCTTTCAGCGATTCAAGCAGCCGGCTGGTATTCGTCACTCGCGCAACGGGAATATGGTCGATCGCCCCGGCTGATACCTTTGCCACTACCGACGTCAGCCCGGCCGCCCGCCGCTCCGGAATAAACACGCCATGCACACCGGCGCCTTCGGCAGTCCGAATCACCGCGCCGAGATTATGTGGGTCTTCTACCCCATCGAGGATCACCAGTAATGGCGACTCGTTCCGTTTGACAGCGCCGGCAAGAATGGATTCTTCCGTCTGGTAGGCCTTCGCTGCAGCAAAAGCCACGATACCCTGATGTCGTCCGCCTGGAGCCAGCCGATCGAGAGACGCGAGCGGCTGAATATGGACCGGCACATGCAGCGCCCTGGCCAGCTGCACCAGCTCGGCAAACTGCTTGTCAGTCCGAATCACGTGCAGTCGCTGCAACGGCCTGCTACCGGCCTTCAGTGCTTCACGGACCGCATGGAGGCCATAGAGAATTTCCTGGCTGTCATCGTTTCCATCGACTGGTGCCATCGGGCTTGTCCTCGAGAATGATCCCTTGGGCTGCCAATTCCGCCCGAATGGCGTCGGCGCGTTTGAAGTCCTTCCGCTTCTTGGCTTCCGTTCGTTCGGCAATTTGTCTCTCAATCTCGACCTCACTGGAGAGGGAAAGCTGTCCCTCGGTTTCGACGTTGAACACCCAATGATCCAACTGGAACAATGCCAACACCAGCCCCAGCGACCGAAAAGCCTCTCTGGCCTTGCGTCTCGCCTCTATCGACAAACCATCGGCAAGCAGTTTATTCAGATCACTGCGCAGCCCTTGCAACGCCGCAATAGCCATCGGCGTATTGATATCATCGTCCATCGCCGACCGAAATGCGGCCGTGCATCGTTCAATCGCCGGATTCAGCCCTGCATCTCCTGATGCATTCCCGCCCGTCTCGGCCAATCGCGCAAAGAGATCGTAGAACCCATTCACCGCATTCTTCGCTTCTTTCAAGGCTTGATCGGAAAAATCCAACGGACCTCGGTATTGCGTCGCCAACAAGAAATACCGCAACATTTCTCCGGTTTCCGCTTCCGCCCACTCCGACTTTTCGAAGATCTCCCGGATCGTGAAAAAGTTCCCCAGCGACTTGGACATCTTCTCTTGATTGATCTGCACAAACCCGTTGTGCATCCAGTAACGAGCAAATTCTTTCCCCGTCGCACCGCACGACTGTGCAATCTCATTCTCATGGTGCGGAAAGATCAGGTCCATCCCGCCGCCATGAATATCGAACGTCTCGCCCAGGTGCCGAATCGACATGGCGGAACACTCGATGTGCCACCCAGGCCGTCCCCGGCCCCATGGGCTCGGCCATGCCGGCTCGCCAGGCTTCGCGCTCTTCCAGAGAGCAAAATCCATCGGGTGCCGCTTTCGTTCGTCCACACCCACCCGTGCCCCGGCTTGGAGATCATCCATCTTCCGCTTAGACAGTCGCCCGTAGTCTCCATACTTCGCAACTTCGAAGTAGACATCTCCGTCCACTTGATACGCCAACCCCTTTGCGATCAAGGCTTCGGTCAGCCGAACGATGTCGGCCATATGCTCAGTCGCTTTGGGCTCGATCGACGCGGGGCGCACGCCCAACCGTCCCATATCATCGTGATAGGCCTGAATGTATGTCGCAGTAATCGTGTCACAAGTGACATGCTGCTCATTGGCGCGTTTGATGATCTTGTCATCGACATCGGTGAAGTTCTTGGCGAACTCGACGCGAAGGCCGGAATATTCCAGATACCGCCGAACCACATCGAACACCAGAGCACTGCGCGCATGCCCGATGTGGCAATAGTCATAGACCGTTACCCCGCACACGTACATGCGTACGATGCCGGGCACGAGGGGTTCAAACGCGTCTTTCTTCCCTGTCAACGTGTTGTAAATTTTGAGCATGAGGTCAACCTACGGCAGTGTCGCGCGCTTCTTCGGCCAGTGCGACCAAATAAAGAGCCCAATGATGATGGCCAGAATCCCACCGATCACGATATCAAACCCATGAAAATATTGCCGCAGATCTTCCCAATGCTCGCCCATCTTGAACCCGATATACGCAAGGAGGTAGCACCAGGGCAACGCACCGAGAAACGTGAACAGCACAAAACGAGGGAAGTTCATCCGGGCGATGCCGGCCGGCAATGAAATAAATGTACGCACCACCGGCAGCATCCGGCTGAAAAACACCGCGGCTTCCCCGTATTTCAGGAACCAGCGATCGGCAATGTCGAGATCTCGATGCGACACGAGAAAGTACGGGCCATACCGCTCCACGAACGGGCGGCCACCCCAAACCCCCGCGTAGTAGGCGGCAATAGACCCGACGACGTTTCCTACCGCCCCGGCCAATGTTACCCCGAGCATCGTGAACTGCCCGGACAGCACCAGATAGCCGGAAAACGGCATGATAATCTCGCTGGGCAACGGGATGCAGGCACTCTCCACGGCCATAGTAAACAGAATTCCGGCATAGCCGAATCGGGAAATGCAGGCGATGACGAAACGGCTCAGCTCGCCGATAATCGCTTCAATGAGACTTCCAATCATCGATCACCCCTTCCGCCGGGAAGCTGACTGCGGATGCGGCTTGGACCGCACCAACTTACCTTGGATCATCGGTTCCCAGGCACGAAAGTGGTCGAGTGCTGCATAGTTGGTGCAGTCCAGGTGAATCGGTGTCACCGACACCCGTCCCTCCTCGAGCGCTTCATGATCGGCGTTCTTACTCCGGCTCCAGGATACCCGCGTGCCGGCGATCCAGAAATATTTCCTGCCATGCGGATCGAGCTTCTCGATAATGGGATTATCAAAGCGCCGCCGACTCAGGCAGGTGACCCGCACTCCCTTGATGGCACGCAACGCACGATTCGGCACATTCACATTCAACAACGTCTCGTCCGGCAACCCCTGCGCCAATACCTGCCGCACAATACGTGCGGCATAGTCCGCGGCGACAGGAAATCGAAAAGTCTCTCGCCCCTCCTGCGAGACGGCAATCGACGGAATGCCGAGAATCGTCCCCTCCATCGCCGCAGAGACGGTACCTGAGTAGAGCACATCATCGCCGAGATTGACGCCCTTGTTGATTCCGGACACCACAATGGCAGGAGGCTTCGGCATCACCTTGAGCAACGCCAAATTTACACAGTCCACCGGCGTGCCGTTGACGGAAAATGTGCGTGGAGCCAGACGATGGAGCCGAAGAGGCTTATGCAAGGTCACGGCATGCGCCACAGCGGTCCGCTCTCGATCCGGCGCCACCACCCACACTTCGCCGATCGCCTTAAGCGCTTCGGCTAATGCCGTCAGGCCTGGCGAGTCGATCCCATCGTCATTTGTGACCAAGATTCGCATGTGATTCCAGTCATAAAAAAAGCTGCGCGAGGCAGCTTGTTTTCCATCCCTACAGCCGACCGAAAGGCCGCGCCACTATCGCTGCCTCATGCTCAGCCGCCAAGGGGCTCCGAAAAGATTGGTCGGGGCGGCGGGATTTGAACCCACGACCACTCGCACCCCAAGCGAGTACGCTACCGGGCTGCGCTACGCCCCGACATCTTCTCTATATGATTCCGATCTCTATTGTCGCTTGTGCAACCCCGGAAAGGCAATGGGGATGTTACGGAAGACTTATCGTGAATGCGCGTCGATGATTTTCACAATGGCCTGGAGATCCCCGCGCAGCTTCTTGGCCAACTCTTGAGGGGTGAGCTTTCGAGAAGCCGCCCGCCCGCGCCTGGCCCAATACCGCTTCACTCCCTCCAGCGTATGACCTTCGTCATACAACATCCGCTTAATTTCAAGAACAGTCTCAATGTCACGACGAATATAGAGTCGCTGATTTCCACGACTTTTCTTCGGACTCAGGAACTTAAACTCAGACTCCCAAAAACGTAGCACATAAGCAGGGAGCTTCGTCAGTTGACTGACCTCCCCGATTTTATAGAAAACTTTGCTCCCCAGCCTGGGTTCAATCCCCATGACCGGCCCTCATGCGGTGGTCGCGATGTGGGTCTCGCGATAGCTACGAATTGACGTACTTCTTAAAGACTTGGCTTGGGCGGAATGTGACGACGCGACGCGGGGTAATCCCAATTTCTTCTCCTGTACGAGGATTGCGCCCCTTGCGAGAACCTTTGCTGCGAACGACGAAATTGCCGAAGCCCGCAATTTTGACGGACTCACCTTTTTGCAGCACCGACTTGAGGAGATTGAGCACAAGTTCAACGATATCGGCCGCCTCATTTTTCGAAATTCCTACCTGCTTGAATATCTCGTTCGCGATATCAGCCTTTCTCATGCCACCCCCCTCCGTGACCGCTGCGCATTCCCATCACGCAACCTCCGATGAAGCTGCACTCTAAAGACGGAAAGTTCTGCTTAAGTTACGTGAGGTTACGAGTTCTGTCAAGAATAAACATTGCCGGACAGGCGGGAGGAGTTCGTTAACGCTTCGAAAGAAGCTTGTACTCAATGCTGTCGGCCAAGGCTTGCCAAGTCGCCTCTATAATGTTCTCGGAGACCCCGACCGTTCCCCACTTATCTTTGTGGTCGCCGGATTCGATCAGGACCCGCACCTTCGACTCGGTTCCTTTATTAGCCGCGAGCACTCGAACCTTGTAGTCGAGGAGCTTCACTTCTTGCAATTGTGGGTAGAACTTTTCCAACGACTTACGCAGCGCATGATCCAGCGCATTCACCGGCCCGGCACCCACCGCTGCGGTGTGCTCGACCACTCCGCCAACCTTGACCATCACGGTCGCCTCTGAAAGGGGAGCGCCATCCTCTTGCTTTTTCTCAACAATCACGCGGAATCCCAGCAGCTGGAACGCCGGCTTATGAGTCCCCATCGCCTTGCGCATCAACAACTCAAACGAGCCCTCAGCGCCTTCAAACTGGTAGCCTTCATTTTCTCGCTCTTTGAGCGTATCGATCAACTCTTGCACCTTCGCGTGATTCTTTGGCAGCTTGATGCCGTAGGCCTCGATCTTATCTAACAGCCCGCTCCGTCCGGCATAGTCCGATACCAGCACGCGCTGGCGATTCCCGACCCTCTTCGGATCAACGTGCTCATACGTTAACGCATTCTTCAGCACCGCATGGATATGGACGCCGCCCTTATGAGCAAACGCAGAATCGCCCACATAGGGCTGATGCTTATTGGGCATCAAGTTCGCGATTTCCGTGACGAAGCCAGACACATCTTTCAAATGACTGAGCCGTTCGCCGAGTGCCGGACGCCGCATCTTCAATTCCAGATTGGGAATGATTGAACAGAGATTGGCATTCCCACAGCGCTCACCGATCCCATTGATCGTCCCCTGCACTTGAACAATGCCGGTCTCGATCGCCACCAGCGAGTTCGCCACCGCCATTTCACAATCATTGTGGGCGTGGATACCCAACGGCACCTTGATTTCCTGGCGAACGACCTCGCAGATCGCTCGAATCTCCCACGGCATCGCTCCGCCGTTCGTATCGCAAAGAATGACGCGTTCAGCCCCGGCCGCCACCGCCTTCCGAATCGTATTCAGCGCATACTCAGGATTCGTCTTGTACCCGTCGAAGAAATGCTCGGCATCGTAAAACACCCGCCGGCCCTTGCTTTTGAGGTGCGCGATGGAGTCGCCGATCAATTCGAGATTTTTCGCCAGCGAGATCCCCAACGCATCGGTCACATGCAGCGACCAGGTTTTCCCGAACAGCGTGATGGTCTTGGTTTCAGCCGCAAGGAGCGCCTTCAGATTCTGATCTTTGTGGACAGAATTGCTGGCTTTGCGCGTCGATCCAAAGGCAATGACCGAGGCATGCTGGAGCGGGGTCGTCTTCATGATCCGGAAGAATTCGATGTCTTTCGGATTGGCTCCCGGCCAGCCGCCTTCAATATAGTGCACGCCGAGCTCGTCCAGCTTTTGAGCCACACGGACTTTGTCTTCCGCTGAAAAACTGACATCCTCAGCCTGCGCGCCGTCGCGAAGCGTCGTATCGTAAATTTCCAGAGCGGCGGCTCGATCGAGGGTAAGAACAGGAATGACGACAGGCTCCTCCGGCGGAGCGGGACGAGCAGGACGAGTCTGTGAGGATTTTCGAGCCATCGTCTGAAAGACTAACAGGAGTGAGAAGGATCTGTCGAGCGGGAACCAGCCAAAACCGCGTTACTTGTTCGGCCGGTCTCCTAGTGGAACCCGATCGAGGCCAAATGCCGTGTGCAGTGACCGCATGGCCAATTCCAAGTACTTCTCGGCAATCACGCAGGAGATTTTGATCTCCGACGTGCTGATCATCATGATGTTGACCCCTTCACGGGATAACACCTCGAACATCTTCGCCGCGACACCTGAATGCGAGCGCATGCCCACGCCGATAAGCGAGACCTTGGCAATCGCTTCGGTAATCGCCACACTTCTGGCCCCGACATCTTTGGCCACACCTTGGAGCAGCGGTGTAGCGGTGCGCAAATCCGCCCGAGGAACGGTGAACGACAGGTCCGTCAACGCATCCTGACTGACATTCTGAATGATCATGTCGACGTTGATGTTGGCCTGGGCGACGGGCCCGAAAATTTTTGCCGCGATGCCGGGCTTGTCGGGCACACCGACCATCGTGATTTTTGCCTGGTTTCGGTCTCCCGTGACTCCCGCCACGGCCACCGCTTCCATGTCCGCATCTTCACGTGTCACGAGAGTCCCCTTTCCTTCTTTGAAACTCGAGTTCACCTCAACCGGGACGTTGAACTTCGCGGCGAACTCCACCGACCTGGCCTGCAGGACCTTCGCGCCGAGGCTGGCCATTTCCAACATTTCTTCATATGAAATCTTATCGATCCGCCGCGCCGCAGGCACCACATTGGGATCCGAGGTGTAGACCCCGTCCACATCGGTAAAAATGATGCACCGATCCGCTTTCAACGCCGCGGCCAAGGCCACCGCAGACAGATCAGATCCGCCGCGGCCTAGGGTCGTGACATCCGACTGTTCATTGATTCCCTGGAACCCCGCCACCACGGGAATGATGCCTTTTGCCAACGCCTCGCGAAGCCGGTCGGCGGACACCCGCGCAATCCGAGCCTTGGTATGAGCGCTGTTGGTGACAATGCCGACTTGCCGTCCGGTGTAGGACCGGGCATTCAGTCCTCGGCCACGAAGATCCATCGCCAAGAGCGCCACGGTCACGCGCTCCCCCGTGGACAACAGCATGTCCATCTCACGGTCATCGGGCGTCGCCGCCGCCTCGTGCGCAAGCTTGATCAATCGATCCGTCTCGCCGCTCATCGCAGACAACACGACGACCACCTGGTCTCCGGCACGATGCGACTGCGCGACCCGCTCTGCAACCCGATGGATCCGTTCGATCGTGCCGACCGAGGTCCCGCCGTATTTCTGAACAATCAACGCCACCGACTCACCCTTTGGCAAACAGCGGAATTACAAACTGACTGGCATCACGGANNGGAGGCTTGCGCATCCGTCTCGATGGTCCGATAAATTCGTTCGATCATCCCGACCAATGTCCCGTCACATTTCTGACCGATCAACGCCACCGACTCACCCTTTGGCAAACAGCTTGATCACAAACT
>FSSH01000347.1_pt1 | contig 74551 bp, 84 predicted proteins | sample 1166101 | NCBI WGS metagenome assembly FSSH01 (sample SAMEA32972668, study PRJEB13176) | freshwater metagenome | biome: Drinking water system; feature: Biomass in drinking water that filtered by 0.45 um membrane; material: drinking water | place: USA | collected 2012-12-20 | depth 0 m | reverse complement strand
ATGGGGTGACGCTGATGGTTGTGAGTCAGCGACCGTCGGAGGTCTCTGAGACAATTTTCTCACAATGCAGTAACTTCATTGCGTTGCGGCTCACCAATTCGGTAGATCAAAGCTATATTAAATCGCTGCTGCCAGACCTGTCTGCCGGGATTGGCGACCTCCTTCCAAACCTCGGTCAGGGCGAGTTCCTCACGGTTGGAGATGCGCCCCTCATGCCAACAGTTGGGCGCTTTGCATTGCCGGTGCCTGAGCCGCATTCGCGAAGCGTGAACTACCTTCAAGAGTGGAATGCGGGATGGCGTGAGGTCAATTTCGACGACGTCATCGAACGTTGGAGGGGTAAGATGCTTGCGGCATCATGATACGCTATCTGTCCACCGGGATGGTGAGCCTCTCGCCGGCGCGTTGGGCAAAATCATCATTTTCGGAATGACGTTCATCGCTAATGACCAGACTGGGTCAGTTGCACCGCTCAGGCTATGACAAAACCAACTATTGGTCGGGGGAAATTGATTCGTGGAAGATTTTGAACAACAGCCATTTGCCGACGCCGAGTTCGCAGAGAACCCTGAGCAGCGGTGCCCCTGCGTCCTCCTGATCGATACCTCAACGTCAATGCGTGGCGCTCCGATCGATCAGCTCAACCAAGCGCTGATCGAGTTCAAAGAGGAGCTTGTTGGCGATGCCATGGCGGCAAAGCGCGTTGAGCTCGCCATCATCACCTTCGGTCCTGTTCAGACACGCACCGATTTCACCACCGTCGATGGTTGGTATCCTGAGGCGTTCGAAGCCAACGGCGCTACTCCGCTTGGAGAGGCTGTCGTGACGGCGCTCGATCTTCTTCGGCAACGGAAGGACAGATACCGTGCGAACGGTGTCAAATACTATCGGCCATGGGTGTTTCTCATCACCGACGGCGCTCCCACCGACAGCTGGCAGGAAGCCAAGCGCCGCGTCCATGAAGGGGAAGAGCGCAAGGAATTCATGTTCTATGCCGCCGGCGTAGAGGGCGCAGACATGTCCGTGCTTTCCCAGATTGCCACGCGCGCGCCTTTGAAACTCCGGGGCTTGGCTTTTCGCGAACTCTTCCAATGGCTGTCGAGCTCGCTGAGCGCGGTATCGCAATCCAATCCAGGCGACACCGTGCCGCTTGCCAACCCCACGGCACCGGACGGCTGGGCCGTTGCCGGCTGATCCAGGGCGGTGGCGGTGGGCCGCGGCCTCAAGGATCGGAACGTCGCACCTTAAAGCCGGAACGCGGAAGCAGGACGCCTATACCGTCAAGGTGCCAGGCCCTGATACATTGTGCATTGTGGTGTCTGATGGAGCGGGCAGCTCAAGCCACGGGGGGGAGGGCGCTTCCCTCGTCTGCCGCATGCTGTCGACCGTTATCTGCGACTGGACCGCGAACCACGGCGGGCTGCCGCCAGACGATCAGATTCATGAGTGGCTCGATACCGTCAGGGACAGGCTTGCGTTGGTCGCTGAGAAGCGGGGTCTCACGAAGCGTCAGTTCGCATCTACCCTCATTGCCCTCATAGTCTTTGGTGACGAACTGCTAGCGTTGCAGATCGGGGACAGCGCCCTGGTCGCACGGAAGGCAGGTCAGTGGGAGTCGATCTGCTGGCCCGAAAATGGCGAGTTTGCCGCCACGACCTTTTTCGTGACAGATGATCCGGAACCGCGCCTGCACATCTCTCGCCAGAGCGCTGGCGAATACGACGCGTTCGCCGCGTTCTCCGACGGCATTGACAGCATAGCGTTGCACCATGCCAATCAGGAGCCGCACGCGCGCTTCTTCGATCCAATGATTAAACCGGTCGACCAAGCGGTTGAGCGTGGGAGACTGGTCAGCCTCTCGGCAGCTTTAGGGCGCTACCTCGACGGTCCTGCAATCTGCGATCGCACCGACGACGACAAGACGCTGGTACTGGTGTCGCGGGATTGACCCAGCCGGCGATCAAGATCGATGGCCGGCCATTTGCGCTGGGCAAGCGGATCGGCAAAGGGGGCGAAGGCGAAGTCTTTGCTATCGAGAACAAGCCCGACAGCGCTGTCAAAATCTACAAGGACGAGCTGCGGGCGAAACGCGAACCGAAGGTGCGAGCGATGGTGCTTGCCGACCTTGCCGACACCACGAAATTGGTGGCTTTCCCGGCCGCGATCGCGACCGATGGCAAAGGAGGCTTCCTAGGTTTCCTGATGCGCCTCGTATCCGGCTATCGACCGATTCACGAACTCTACGGCCCCAAATCTCGCAAAGCTCATTTCCCAAAGGCCGATTACCGCTTCCTCGTGCGCGCAGCCCTCAACGTGTCCAACGCCGTGGTGAAGGTCCATCAGAGCGGCTGTGTCATTGGCGACTTCAACCACTCGGGTGTTCTCGTATCGAACGAGGCAACCGTTTCGCTAATCGACGCGGACAGCTTTCAATATTCCAGAGACGGGAAGCTGTTCCCCTGCGTCGTGGGCGTGCCCGATTTCACGCCGCCCGAACTGCACGGCGCGGATCTATCGACCGTCCGACGCACCGAAGCGCATGATAATTTCGGACTTGCGGTGGCAATCTTTCACCTCCTCGCCATGGGAAAGCACCCTTATGCCGGCCGCTTCGCCGGCGGTGACATTTCTATGAGCGATGCGATTGCACAGCATCGCTTCGCCTTTTCACAGGTTCGGGCGTCCGAGACGTGCACCACGCCGCCGCCAGGATCAGTGAGCCTAAAGGACTTTCCACCGCAGATCGCCGCGGCATTTGAGGCCGCCTTCGGTCGAAATCCGGCGGGTCGGCCGAGCGCAGTGACCTGGGCGACCCTGATGAAGGAGCTCGAGCAGGCATTGAGCCACTGCGGAAAGGTCCGAACACATTATTACCCGTCAGCGGCGTCTTCTTGCCTATGGTGCCGTGTCGCCGGCCAGTCCGGGGTCGATATGTTCCCCGATCTGCTTGGGCCCACGCCACAGATCGCACCCGGTGGACCGTTCGACATAGAGCGGATCGCGGCGCAGTTCGCGGCAATCAAACTCCCTGATCCAGCTTCATTGCTCCCGATCTGGTCCGGTCAGATCACGACCGCGAGTGAGGCAGTTGCCGCCGCCAGCCGCGCGCGCATGGGCCATCGGGCCTTGGGGGCTGTTGCCCTGATTGCGGCCGTCGGCGGCTTTCTGGCGGCCGCCAATTTCGCGATCGTCTGGATCGGCATCGGCCTCTTCGGCCTCATCAGGTTTTTCGGCGGATCTGTTGAACAGGCACCGTTCAAAGCGGTGTACAGCGATGCGGACGCCCGGGTTCGCTCACTGCAGCAGAGGTTCGTTGATCGGCTTGGCCTCAGCGAACTCGTCACGGTCAAAGCCGACGTCGAGGCTTCGATTCGAGCGTACCGTGACCTCGATCGCGACCTCGCGCACAATATCCAGAAGCTGAAGGCATCACGCGAAGCGCGCAAGCGGGAGGAATATCTCGACCGCTTCCTCATTCGGCGCGCCAGGATCGCCGGCATCGGCGCGGCCAAGACGGCAACGCTTGGATCCTATGGGATCGAGACCGCCGCAGACATCAAGTCGAACGCTGTACGCGCTGTTCCCGGCTTCGGTGAGGCGATGACCGCGAAGCTGCTCGCATGGCGCAAGGCTCACGAAGACAGATTTACCTACAACTCGGCTCCAGACGCCTCCGACGTACAGGCTGAAAATGCCGTTCGAGCCAACTGGGCTACAAAGCGTGCTGATCTCCAGACCAAGATTCGCTCCGCCCTGGCGGCGCTGCAGACAGGCCCGCAGCAGGTCGCGATCCGTGCGCGTAATGGCGATCCGGCGCTGACGGACGCGCTTGCGAAGCGCGCTCAGGCAGCGCACGATCTTAAGTCGCTTGGAATGTCAGTACCGACTGCCGCGCCGTTCACGATCCAGTCCCGGCAGGCTGCTTCACCGGCGCCATCGCCCAATACTCCGCCTCGCTCGCCTTCGTCAGGAAGGGCAGCCGCGCCGAGTTGCCCGCAGTGCGGATCTTCGATGCAGCGCCGGACCGCTCGGAGGGGTCATCGCGCTGGGGCGCAGTTTTGGGGATGCAGCCGCTACCCGACATGTCGGGGGACGCGGAACTAAGTACGACGCAAATGGTCGAAGGCCCGCCGCCGGAACCTATAAGACTGGCTGAAGATCGGGGTCCCTGCCTGGGGGCAAGACCAGACTAGCGCACCATGAGCAGAGAAGGAACCTTTGCCGGGTGATGTTTCCCCCGTCGGGTCGGAAGCTACCTGTCGGACGGCGATCTGTTCTGGTATCGTTCCGAAGATGAGCACGTTCGATCTCGAAAACCCCAAGCCGCTGGTCGGCGACAGCCTGCGCGACGAGACCGCCAATCTGCTTTCGGTGCGGTTCGGCCGGCCGACGCGCGAAGACCTGGTGATGGGCAAGAAGGTTGACCTGCATTTCATCAAGGTCGAGTTCGGCAAGACGACGCACATCTTCGTCGAGACCAAGGATTACGCCAAGCCGCTCACGCGCGAGCAGGTGAAGGGCATCTGGGCCGATTACAGCGGCCTGGTCGACCGGTATCAGCCGGCCTTCCTGTTGCTCGTGACGCGCAACGGTCTCGCGTCGGGCGCGCAGGCCTATGTGAACGCGGAGCAGTCCAATCTGCGCCACCAGACGATTTGGGAGCTCGAGAACGAGACGCTCGGGCTCGCCGATTATGTGCGGCATCTCGCCGGCCTGTTCGATCACGACGGCCTCAGCCAATATTATATCGAAAGCACCGGCCGCCGCATCACCTATGGCACCGACCATGTGCGCCATGCCAGCGACGAAGCCATGCGCCTGTTCGATGCGCTCCAGCTGTGGATCGCCGACGACGACCGGCGCCCGCTCGCCGTGCTCGGCGGCTATGGCGCGGGCAAAACCAGTCTCGCCCGGCGCCTCGTCGCGATGCAGGCCCAAACCGCGCTTGCGGATCCGCTAGCCCGTCGGCCGGTGCTGATCCGGCTCGGCGAACTGTCGCGTTATGCCGGGATCGAGGGGCTGCTCGGCGGCATGTTCACCTTCGACTTCCCGGTCGATGGCTTCAACGTCCGGCGCTTTCTCGATCTCAACGCCAAGGGGCGGTTGCTGATTGTGCTCGACGGCTTCGACGAGATGAAGCACGCGATGAGCTGGGCGGATTTCCGGCACCAGATCGCCGACCTCAACCGCTTCACCGGCGCAGCCGCCAAGGTCGTGCTGCTCGGGCGTCCCAGCGCCTTCACCTCGACCGACGAGCATTTCCATGTCCTGCGCGGCCTCAAGAAATGGGATGGCGGCTATCGCCGGCTGCCCGACTGGCCGGATTTCATCGAATATGAGCTCTCGGAGTTCACCCGAGAAGAGCGGTCGCGCTTCATCGCCGGCTATCTCGCGCATCGCGCGACGCACGGCCCTCATGCCGAGACCGGCAATCGCGACTGGATCGCCAGGCGGGTCGAGGAAGTCGACCGGCTCGCCGACGCCGATCCCGACCTGTTCGGCAAGCCGGTCCACGCCAAAATTCTGGTCGACATGGCGGCCGACCCGCAGGTCGATCTCTCCCGCTTCGCTGACGGCATCACGCGCTGGGGGCTTTACGAAGTCTTCTTCCAATCGCTCGCCGAGCGCGAGTCCGAAAAGGCGGCGCGGCGTCCGATCGCCGAAACCGGGCGTCTCGACTTCCTGCGTGAGGTCGCATTCTGGTTGTGGACTGAAAAGGCCGGTGCGACATCGTTCTCGGCCGCCGACCTGCCCGACCGGCTCGTCGCCGGGCTGCCCCAGGGCGACGCCGCTGACCCAGATTCCTTGAAGCGAGAATATCTGACCGGCTCATTCCTCGAGAAGAAGTCGGGCGACGTCTATTACTTCGGGCACCGCTCCTTCGCCGAATACCTCGTCGCCGAGCGCATGCTCACCAAGGCGCCGTCGCCCGCCGAGCAATCTGTCTATTCTGCGCTGGTGCGCGACGGTGTCCTGACCTTTCTCAAGGAGGCCCCGGACCGGCAGCGTTTCACCGCCTGGCTCGACACGATCTCCAACGCGCAGGGCAACCTACACGTCGAATATCTGGTGTTCCTCGGCTATATCCTGGGCGGACGCGACGCGCTTCACGACGCATTGGTGTCGACCTCGATCTGGCGTCCGATCCTCGGGGTCTTCGAGCCCGATATGACGCTCAATGGCCATGCGCCGCACCGGATCGTCGAGGCGATGCAGGACGAGAACAATAATCTGTTCTTCCTGCTCTTGTCGCTGCTCCTCTACCAATCGCAGAGCCTCGGCGGCAGGCGTCAGGATGTCGAGGCGATGATCGCCGCGGCACTGCTCAACCGGGTATTCGTACGCGCCACAATCGACGAAGCGTCGCGCAAGGCGTTCGTGACCGCCGGCGGCAATGATGCGCGCCAGCTGGCGCAGATGGTCGTGCCCGAGATCGAATCCGGTCTCGCCGATCGCGAGCTCGTCTTCCGCGGCGCGGTCCTGCTCCGTGAACACGCCGAGGCGCTGCGCAAGGCCGGTGTCGACCTCACCTATCATCCGCCCGCGACCATGTTCCATCTGACGCAGGAAGCACGCCTCTCCTGGTCGGCAGTGCTCGGCCATATGAGCCGCGAGGGACGCGAGGAGGCGACGCGCTACTTCCGCCTGTCGAACAGTCTGTCGGGGGTCTTCACCAAGAATGTGAAGCCGCCGTCGCGCGCGCCGCGTGTGCGGTGATGGACGATTGCACCGTGACGCCTGCGGTGCCGAACGCGGGGCTGGACTTCAGTGGGCTCGATTTCGCCGGCATCGATCCCGGCGATGCGGGCAAGGTTTGCGACGCGATTGCGCGAGACGAGAATTTCCACGGCTACATTCCGTCCGAGAGTTTGGGTTTCATCGTCCGCAACTACCGCGGGTTGGCGGCGCTCGGCGCGCTCGAGCCGGCCTGGCTCGATGCCTATGTCCATGCCAGCCATTTCGACAGCGTCGGGCTCGACGTGCCGCGCGCGATCTTCGACGCCTGCGACCGTGCGAGGCTGCTTGCGCTCAAACCGCTCGGCGATGCGGTCGCGCTGACTCAGAACGGACGGATTACCTTGTTTCGCGGCTGCGCCGGTCCAGTCCATCACATGGGTCTGTCGTGGACCCCGTCGCTCGACAAGGCGATCTGGTACGCCGCGCATCACGCCGAATATTACGACCTCGGCAATGTCGCGGTCTATGCCGCGACGCTTGATGTCGCCGAGATCTATTGCCGTCTCGACCATTATGACATCGACCTGATCGCCTGCCCGTCGGATTGGTGGCGGGTCGACGTGCCGGCGAATGAGTTCCGGCTCGATCGGCGGCGCTGATGGCAGGGCATCCGAAAGCTGCGGCGACTGGCGCAGGCGGCAGGCTCGATCTCGATGTTCATCGCGAGCCGGTCTGGCCCGAGCATCTTCGGCCGGTGGGCGAGGGGTCGTTCGACAAGGAGGACTTCGCCACTTGGTGGGCGCGCCACGGCGCCGAGCTCGGGCATCTCCACCCGCAATTGTGCGAGCAATGGATCCACCGTCACTGGACCTATTCGCGCTTCGCCTGGATACCGCTCGGCTCGCTGCGCTGGCGTCTCGAGACGATGACCGGAGAGGCTATCCTCGGGAGCATCCGGCGCGAATATGGCGGCGAGCTCCATCCCGAATTCGACTACAAGACCTTCGCGCGCGACGACTATCTCGGTCGGCACCAGACCGCGATCGCGCTCGACAGCGGGACCTGGGATTATCCGATGGTGCTGCTGTCGACCCCGAACGGGGTCGTCAGCGGCGGGGAAGATTTGGCCGATGTCCGCCTCGTGCTGGTCGAGGGGCATCAGCGCCACCGTTACCTCAATGCGCTTCATGTCCGCGCAACGCCGCCCGCCGGGCCGCATCTGGTCTTCATCCTCGACTCTGGCGTGGGCGATGCGGGTGGCGCGTCCGGCGCGACTTCCTGATGCGGGCCAGATCCGAGATGGAGATGTCCGGGGTCCCCACCGATGGCTGACCTTGACCATGCCGAATTCGCGCGCCTCATTGGCCTCGGCCTGCCTGCGAGCACGGCGCTTCTGGTCCTGGAAGGGGTGCGCGACGAGGATATCGAGGTGGCGCATGTCGAGAATGGCCGGCGGGCGCGGGAATGGTGTGCTGACCTGGCGGCATTCCCGCAGGGGCTCGAGCCGAGCTGGGATCTTGCGCCCGAGCATTTCTATCTGGCGCTAGACGGCGAACATCCCGGCCTCCCGGGCGCTCGGGCGTGGGTGTTGATTCTCGCGGACGTGCCCGAAGTGCTTGGCGCGCTCAATTATGTCTCGAGCCGCGACAATGACCCGTGGGACGATGGCCATCGGCTCAAATCCTGCGGCACCGCCTATCGCTGGTCGGGCGATCTACCTGTTACGCCGCCGCTGCTGGCGATCGACAAGACCCGCATCCATATCGTCGGCGGCATGCACCGATTTCACCTCGCGGTCGCCTGCGGGGCCACCGAAATGCCATTCCTGGTCGAGCCCGACGCGCTGGCGGCGATCCTCGCGCTACTGCCTTCGGCGCGGATGATCTAGCGCCTTGCGGGGCGGTGCCTCGCCGGGGCGCTGGTCTTGGTCGTCTCCATTCGAGCTTACAGAAATCCGCGCATCCGCCGAACATTGTCTTCGACCCGGTGGGTAGTCAGCTTGTAGCTGTCGCGCGGCGCGCCCACTTCTTCGACCGTGAAATCCAGGCGGGCCTTGCGCAGCGCGAGCGCCTTTCCGACCAGAGCCTCGGGCACGCGCGCGCCGAGGATCACGCCGGCGACTAGGTCGGGGTCGATCGCATGGACCAGCGCGTCCCCGCCCGGCGGCCCGGTCAGCACGACGCGGTGCTCGGCTTCATAGGCCCAGTCGGAGGATTTGGTCAGCAGCACCGGCCGCATGATGTCTTCGGCCGGCTCGGAGAACCAGCGCAGGTCCGGCACCGCATCGCCATAGGCGACATCGCCGCGCATCTCGTAATCGGGAAGCGCCGCGAGCGCGGTTACGATCTCGGGCTTGTAGCGGATCGCGAAGCCATGATGCGCGCTGGTATAATGCGACCACATCAGATGCACGTCCCAGCGTTGCGCGAGGCACAGCACATAGAGGCGCTCGAGCATCGTCACGCGCGGCACGAGCCCGCTGTTCCAGTCGGCCTGCCTGCCGGTCAGCGCTTCCCAGCCATGCTCGCGCTGCTCGGCGGTCACATCGGGCCTATGCGCGCGGTGCCATGCCTCATAGGCGTCGCGCTCGGGCGCCACCGACTTGAACTTGAACTCGAACGGGTCGTTGAACCTGGCGGCCGACGTGAATTTGAGTGAGCCGTTGACGACGGCGTGATCGAACACCGCGAGCAGATCCTCGTCGCTGCCGCCCATGAACTTGTAAAACATGCCTATCCCCGTTGATTATTCCCCGGTCATCCCGCCAGCGACGAGGCAGATGCTGCTGGCGAGACGATCCGAGGTGCGCAGGTTGTATAAAGGGCTAAAGCAACTCCCCGACATCTATTCCGAACTGCCTGACAAAAAGCTGTTTCCGTATGAGCCGGGCGGCGAGCGCGGCAGCAAATTCTCGATCAATGGCGGCAAGGTCACCGGCGTCTCGGTCGGCTCGCGCAGCATCGGATATGTCGAGGGCTCCCTCTGAGCAGGCTTACGCCGTCTGGCTCGTCTCGCGCCGGACCTGGCCGAGCGCAGTACAGACGCGGCGCCGGTCGTCGATAAGCTGCTCCAGCCGCGTGCGAGCCACGTCTTCCTCGAGCGTGAGCTTCTCCGTCGTTGTCTCGCGCGCCTTGAAGCTAACCAGGGTCATCACAGCCACCCACTGCCCGGCGCGATCGACCGCAACTTTGGTGACACCGTGGCACAGCATCGTGCGCAGGGCGTCGTGGGTGCGGAACCGCGCGAGAGCGGCGAGCCCGACCTTGGCATGCCCACTGGGTTGCGCTGGCGCCGACAGCAAGGCGGCGAGGCGATCATAGCGCTGGCCGACCAGGTGCGGGAATTTGACGCCTTTCACCTCGGGCATGGCCGTACTCTCGTTGAGCTGCGCGAGCGTCTCGGTCACTGCCTGCTCGCAGCGTGCGAAATTCTCGACCATCTGGCCGCGCCATTGATTAAGGCGTGCGCAGGCGGCGTCAAAATCGAGCATTGGTCCGCCGGCAAGGATCGGCAATTGCGCGTTCATGCCAGCGGCATAGTGCCCGCTGGTTGAAATTGGGTGAGCGCCTGGCAGGATATGTGCTTGGCGGAAGCTTATGTCCGGTAACAGTGATTCTGGGGCAGACTTGGCAAGCGGCGCTGCCCGGACTACAAATACCCAGCTAAGATATTGATATTATTTAACATAATCCTTATTATCAATCTTATGGCGTGTAGCAGCAACGTTCAAATGTCACAGTCGCGCAAAGTAGAGGTGTCTCACTTGGGCTACCGTGCCCTCCGGCTGTTCGGAGGTATTGAGCATGGCGGTGTTGCGTATGAGTACCGAGGAGCTTTCGCGGGTCGAGACGCTGATGCATGTGGTTTCAGGTCGCATGACCGTCACCGAGGCCGCAAGGCTGATGAGCATCAGCCGGCGCCACGCCCATCGACTGTTGACGCGTTACCTTGACGATGGATCATCCGGGCTTTTGTCGCGCCGCCGTGGTCGACCCAGCAACCCGCGCTTGGATGATGGTATTCGAGATCAGATTGTCGCACTGGTTCGGACCCATTATCATGATTTTGGTCCTACCTTGGCTGCGGAGTATCTGGCCGAGCGGCATGATCTCCGGATCTCGCGTGAGAAGCTGCGGCAGATGATGATCGAGGCCGGGATTTGGAAGGATCGTCAAGCCCGTCGCCCTCGCCCGTATCAGCCTCGCTATCGCCGGGATTGCCGAGGTGAGCTGATCCAGATCGACGGCTCAAAACATTGGTGGTTCGAAGACCGCGGGCCGCAATGCACCCTACTCGTCTATATTGACGACGCCACCAGCGAGCTGATGCAGCTCAAGATGGTCGAGAGCGAGAGCACCTTCGCCTATATGGAGGCGACGCGCCAATATATAGAGCGACATGGCAAGCCGGTGGCCTTCTATTCCGACAAGCACAGTGTTTTCCGCAATGCCAAGGCCAGCGCCGCGCGTGGCGACGGGATGACGCATTTTGGCCGCGCGCTCGATGCTCTGAACATCGAGATCATCTGCGCCAACTCGCCACAGGCCAAGGGCCGCGTCGAGCGGGCCAACGCCACCTTGCAGGATCGCCTGGTGAAAGCGATGCGACTGGAGGGTATCTCGTCGATCGCGGACGCAAACGCTTTCCTCGACAGTTATATGGCCAGGCACAACGAGCGGTTTGCCCGCCCTGCCTTCGATGTCCGCGATCTGCACCGCCCCCTCGCCCCACATGACGATCTGCGCTCGATCATGGTCTGGCGGGAGCAGCGAACGGTGACGGCAGCGCTGACGCTGCACTACAACAAGGCGATGTTCATCCTGGAGCCGAACGATGTCAGCGAAAAGCTGGCGCGCAAGCGGGTGACGGTCTGTGAATATCCCGACGGCCGACTGGAGATCGAGCATGAGGGCCATGTCCTGCCCTATCGTCAGTTCGACAAGATGCGGCAGGTGAACCAGCCTGCCATTGTCGAGAACAAGCATCTGGACGCAGCGTTGTTGCTGGCAAAGCAGATGCAGGCGATCATGCCGCATCATCGCAAACGCAACAATGACGCCCCTGCCCGCCGTGACCAACCCATGCATCTGTTCCCCGAGCCAGAACCGCCACCAAAGATCGACCGCCGCACACTGGGCGGCTTGAAGCTCAAGCGCGGTCCCAGGCTCAGTGATGAGGCGTTGCGCGAACGCGGCACGCTCAGGTTCGTGCAGAGGACATGACCGGGCCCACTGCAGGGCAGCGGGTCCATGGTCCACCACCCCATGGTCAGCGCATCAGCAGGGTCTGCGCTACGCTGTATCGATGGCTCCACGCAGCCCCTGCTGTTCCCCAACCTGTGACATTTCTATATGGCACAGATTGTGACTTCTCTATTTAGCAGGAACATGGCGTCACGTCTTCATCCGCTCAGACCTGGTGCCGGCTTAGGATGTGTGAGACGGGCCAGTCCTTGTGAGCTCGCGCAGACTGGTGTATCAACACTCTGTTGGATATTCAGTCATGCTCGATACTACCACCTATGGTCTGACTAAGGATTTGCCGGGCGGTCCGATCTATCGATCGGCCGAACCGATGCCGCACGAAATCTTTTGCGACGAAGCAGATGATCATCCTGTCACGGTTGGAAGAGCCATCGGCAGCGTTATCTCCCTAGCTCTCCTAGTCGCGGTCGGTGGTTATCTTTTCCTCGCGCTTTGATCTCAAGTCACTTCCGGAGGTTGGGATCGGTAAAAAAGCCCCGATCGTGATCTTTTGACACCTCGGACTGCAGATCGACTGACGCTTGGCCATGGTTCGATCGTGCTGCCTGTGCCGCAGCCTTGTCATCGCCAAGTTGCGCGCGGCCGTCGGCGATGATCTTCGCTGCCGCGCCGGGATCGCCACTGTGGCCACCTTGGCCGACCCTATCAACACCGTGCGGCCGATAGGACGAAAGAACGTCACCAGCGCCTCCGATGTCGGTGCGATGCACTTCGACAAGAGTCGGCTCCTGAATGTTACCCTTGATCTCCTCCCACAACGCATCCCGCTTCTCTTGCGACCATTGCTGGATCATTTCATTGCGCACGGCCCGTTGATGGTCGGTCAAGCTCGTCGCCCAGAGTTCAGGTGCGTCCATGTTCGGATGTAGCGCTTGCTGCTGCCGATACCATTGAGCGAGATCTTGGCTCATGTTCTCGCTGAGCTGCATTCCGTGAGTCTCTGCGAAGCTCGCATCACGAGAAAGCGACTGGGAGAGCTCCTCCATCCGACGCGCAGCCTCTGAGTAGGATTTGGCTCTCGCGAGCGCATCTTCGGTGCTCTGCGACGAAGACGATGTCGACGATGCACGGCTGAACACCCCGGCGCGTTCATATGTACCATCGGAAGTGGAGGCGCCGCTGCCACTGGAATGCTCGTCGCGCACGCCGCTCGAGGAAGAGCTTGAATTGTCAGTCGAGCGTGTCTCGTCAGTGCCGTACCGCAAATTGTCGGCCTGTTGACCCGCTCGGCTGACGCTGAGGCTACCCCCAACGTTCGGAATCAGGTTGCCCGACCTGCCTTTCCCCCCTTGGTTTCTCCCGCCGCCGCCGGATCCAACACCTCCCGTCAAACCACCGGTTACTTGATCAAGGGTGCCGGCGGATCGCTCGTGGCCTTGCGAGATTCGCTGGCTTTGTCCGGTTGACGAACGCTCCTCCAGCCCTTGTGAGCTCGATCCTGTGGTTCGATCGAACTGCTCAACATTCGTGTTTGACGATCGGCCGCTTCCAGACTCGAAACCCGAAGAGCGTTCGGATGAGGTGCCGAACGCGCTTCGATTAGTGTGCGTGCTGGTAAGAATTTCCTGCGCGGCGTTTTCGAACGCCTCCGCTTGACGGTGCGCCTGGCCCGCCATCTGCCGCCACTCGGATACCGTCCCGCTGTTTATGGTCGGCGTGAAACCAAGCCGAGATATCGCACCGCCCGTATCGATCACTTCCTGCCCATTCCCGAACCCGGAAACAACCGCACCATTGTCTTGCCGCCAACCCACGCTGGCCGACCCGCCCATAAAGCTCGGCGCCACTGACCACTGATCGCTTTGCCGCATGTTCGAAGTAGCGTTCGCCCAGCTCACATTTCCGTAGGAGTAGTTGCCCGTGGTTTGCTCGAGCGCTGCGGCCTCCGCCGCGTTCTGTGCGGGTGCCAGCATCGAAGTCGCCTGGCCTGCGATCGACATAGCGCCCCGCGCTAGCCCGGCCGCGAGGAACGGAATGCTCATCAGCATGAAGCCCGCGATCGTCGCAGTCTCGCCATTCACCGCCGCGATCCCGGCATAGGTGCCGAGCGTCACACCGCCACTGGCCACGCCGGTCGCCGCAGCTTCCGCGCGCGTCATGCAGATCATGTGAAGGATGACATACAGCGGCCCCCACGCAGCGAGATAAAAGAACCCCATCGCGTAGCCCTTGAGCGTGCCGAGGCCGGTCTGTGGCATCAGGAACAAGGGAAAGATCACTGGGAACATCGCGAAGAACACGACGGTCAGGACGATGTTGAGGATTGGCACCCACGCCATCGCCTGCTGGGCTATCGAGTTATATGTGTTGCGAGCCTGTATGTCGGCTCGCGTCTGCGCGAAGGTGTCGATCGTCGCCGCGCCCGAACCCCCCGCCATGCTGTTGCGAGCCTGCATGAAGGCGTTGATCGCCGTGTTCTGACGCATTGAGTCCGCGTACCCGCTCGCCGACCCTGTGAATGCCTGATTTGCGATCGGCAGATCGTGCTTGAGCTTGTCGGCCGCCAGCGTGTTGCTCAGCTTGGGGTAGAGTTCCCTGCCCCAAAGCGGCGTGTTGGCCTCGATCATCGGCGCCCATTGGGCGTCGAGCATCTGGTAGGCCTGCCTGCAGGTGACTATCGCGCTGTTCACCGTCCCGTCGCCCTGGAGCTCGAGCCACTCCTGCGAGCGGGCTTCCGAGCCGGGCCCGATGTCTACCCACAGATCCTTCGACTGGGAGAGCGTCGTGAGCGATTTCTGATAGAGCATCACATCGCCGAAAAGGCACTTTTTGAAGTGCTCCTCCAGATTGGTCGAAAACTCGGCATCACGAATGACGAAGTTGCGCGTCGCGTCGAACAGGCGTGCGCCATAGACCATGCCGTTTGTCGTGTAGTTGAGCTCGCCCGGCATGACGAACACGGTCTCGGCGGTCCGCGTGAGCCAATCACCAATCTGGGTGGTGAAGCTCGCCAGAACCCCGAGCCCGAGTGGCACATTCGCGACCGTTGCCGGCGCTAGGGACGGGTTGATCCGATCGGTCACTTTGACGTCGATCGTTGGGACCATCAGGCACAGGTAAATTAGCGTTGATTGGAGGAACCAGTTCATCCAGACGCGGAAATTAAGGGTGAAGGCGACCACCAGCAGCGAGTAAATAAGACCCATCACCATCACGACGCGAATGAGGGATCGGTAGCCCCCTCCTCCCGACCAGGCGGCGACAGCGTTGAAGGTGTTGACGAGATACTCGCCGCCCCCGACTGTGAAGACCTCCAACATCGATCGGGCTCCCCTCCCCTAACCTACATCAGCCCCTGCGCGTTTAACCCACGGGAAAAATTCAGCGCCGACGACATGCCGGGCGTCATCGAGTTCTGCAGTGTGGACTCGAGCATGATGCTGCGGTTGATGATCTGCATCGTCACCTGCAGCTTGTTGTTGAGCTTGACGTCGCGCTGCGAGAATTTGAGGCGCGTCGCCGCGATCTGCTGCTTCCACTGGGTCGCTGTCGCCTGGTCGAACGTCTGATAGTGCGTTTGGGCCTGCTCGACCCGGTCCAGCATGTTGTCCAACATAGCCGCGAGCAGGTCGACCGCGACGATCTCGGACAGCGTCTCAATCTCGCCGTCGGTCAGCGCGAAATGCGCATAGGCCTGCACCGCGAGGATCTTGTAGATTGGCACCGTGGCGATGTTCAGCAGCTGTTTCTCCGCTTCATCGAGCGCGGTGTCCGTCCGGATCTTGCCGCTCATCGACTTGATCATGCCAGCGATGCGCGGCCGCAGCGCAGCCGACGCCGGCACCGTCAGGGTCTGCTCGCCGACATCGTAGCAGTCCGTGTCATTGCATTTGAGCATCTTCACCGCCGGCGCATTCGCCGTTCCGTCCAGCAATGCGGTCACGACCGCTTCCTCCGCCGGCCCGAACATGACGACCTTCCCGCCTACTGTCGGATCGGTCGAGGGCGTCGTCACCACCGTGCCTACCAACGTCATGACATATTCAGAAAACGACTGATCGAAGGCGCCGAATTTCGCGGACTTCTTCAGCGCCTCCCAGGTGTAGTTGTGCGGCTCGCCGACAAGCTGGTCCTTCATGTTGCCGTCGGTATTGCCGGCGATCGTGGAGTCGCGCTTGTTGCCATTGTTGCAGCCCTGCCGCGATGCCGCCCAGTCCGAGAAGACGCCCTGGCTGTTGCCGACGGCTTCGCAGATCGTAGAGCGTGTCGTTTCCATCTGGGGCCATATGCCGCCGACCAAAGCCTGCGCGGTTTCGCAGCTTGAGATGTTCATCTGGTTCAGGAGTTGCGCTTTTTGGCTGAACTCATCCATCACCTTCCCGATCTCAGGCGAGACGGAATCGATCGCCAGCTTGAAAGCGAAACCGAGGGCGTTGTTCGCGGTGGCCTTCAGCATCGCGACGATCTCGGACGCATTGATGAAGGAGAAGCTGCCGCTGAACAGGTCGATGCCGCCGCAGCCGGCCCGCGCGCTCGGAAGCTGGAGATTGAACGGCGAGACGCTTTTCTGCGGGAAGCGGGTCCACACATTGCCGAGCGAGTAATAGCCGGCCGACTGGCCCTGGAACGCGGTCGGGCCGGTGACATTCGCAGCGCCCCCTGCATCGTTGAAGAAGCTGTTCATTTGGCCCGCGACGTCAGCGCGGGCGACGCCGACCAGCGCAAAATGCGAGGCAGCGACCAGTCCGAGCCAACCTGCGGCTTTGCGGCGGAAAGCGCGAACCCTCCCCTTCCCTGTTTGCGGTTCCATCAGTAGTCGCTCCCCACCTTGGTGTTGGTCAGCATGAAGATCCGATCCATGATCTCGTCGGCACTGAGCACGCCGTATCCAACGGGGATCGTCCGTTTGGTCTGGGTGTCGAAGAGGACCAGTGCCGGCGTCTCGTTGCCAGGCACGCCCATCCGGGAGCGCTGGCCGGAATCGACGACATAGTTCGGGAAATCGCGGCTGGGTCCGCCATCCATCGACACCGCCATCACAGACATGCGGTGACTGTCCGTGACCGACCGCAGGATTGGCGCGAACACCTCGCAGGCGCCACAGCTTTGCGCATAAAAGTAGAACAGCCCGTAGCGCTGCCCGAGGCTCGTGAGCACCGCGTCGCGATCCGCCTTGCGATTATCGAGCCACAGGCGCTTGCCGACTGTCGAGACCGGCCGCTGCAGCGTGTAGTCGAGGTCCGGGTTCTGCCAGAGGGCGCGCTGCCACGTGTCGGAAAAGGTCGACGCCCGGTCGAGCTGTTCGCGCTGGAAACGCACATAGGCGATGACGTTCGCCTCGGTTGGCTCAAGGATCGCACGCGCTTTCAGCTCGTCCAGCTGCTTGGTGATCGCGGCCATACGCTGGGCAGAGCTCGTCTCCGGCACAGGTGCCGCGTTCGCGGTGCTTTCGGGGGGCTTTGGACGGGTACAGTAGAACCACTGGCCGAGCTTGCGCTCGCCGCAATAGAACTCGTCAGGCAGGTCCTGCTCAATCGCGTCGCGAGCAGCGCCCGTTTCCTGAGCGTTGATCGGCGCGGCTCCCCCGAGCGATGACAGCGCCAGCAGAAGCATCGAAAGCCTAGCGTTTCGCGGCATCTTCTATCGTCCTTTCATCATCGGCCTGAGGTTGCGCGGAGGGAGGTTGGTTGAGGAGGAAGGGGTTGGCGCTCGATCTGAGCGTTAGGTGGAGACAGCAGTCGAACCCATCTAGGGCGCGCGACCGGCCGCAGCCGGCACCTGCGGGGGTGGCAGGTGGCGGCGGGACCGTCTGGAGCAACAGGAGCGCGAGGAGGGTCGGCGCTTCAAAGAGGCCCATTGTCCAACTCCCCTTTCGTAAGCCTAAGCACTGACATCATCAGCGCGACGTCGATCAGGCGCGTGCCCTGGTCGAGCATTCGGATGACACCGTTCATCAAGGCACCGGCGACACGACGGCCCTCCTCAGCCGCTGACAAGCCTCCGCCGACCGCGTTCAACCAGCCTCGGTTGACCATGTTGGCCGTGGCGGCCTTCACTTCATCGGGCGCTACACAGCATTCGAACCAATCGCCCAGTCGCTCGGACAAGGCATCGGCGCCGATCGGCCTTATCGCGCGATAGGTGGCGAGGAAGATCGCCAGCTCGAAAACCGTCATCGCCCAATCGCAGGGGGGGCCATCGCCGGAAGCGAGAAGATTACTTGCCGTGGAGATCATAATAAGCCTGAATCTTGTCCTGGATATCAGACATTGTCTGGACTTCGTCGGGCAGCTTCGCTGCGTCCATGAAGTCCGCATAAACCTCGGTGAAATCCATTACGGACAGGTCGAGCGACGCGAACTCATCAATCGTGAAGCCCTGGCACTGCTCCTTCTTGGCACTGGCCCAAGGCTTGTTCAGCTGCACGCGACCCTGCTCCTGGAGCACGCGCGACAGCTTGCTCTCGAAACAGCAAAAGGCGGTTCGCTTGGTCTTGCAGATTCCGAGGAAGCTCGACGAGCAGTAGGTGCCGACATTGTGGCAAAAGCCCATCCGGTCCCTGATATCGAGCTTCATTTCGTCCTGGGAGCAGGCGAACAGCACAAGGAATGGCGTTGCGAAGGCGGCTATAGCAGCAGGGCCCCCGGCCAGTGCCGCAGCGCCGGCCGCCACCGGCACCGCACCGGACACCTTCCCCGCACAGCAATTTATAAGGCCGAAAACCGGCTTGTGGCAGGTTTCGCGCTTGCCGCTGAAAACCCTGAGATCGGCCTCGTTGAACTCCTTGCCCGCCTGATCCAACGCATGGAGTCCAACCAGTGCGTCCCTGAACTCGGTCGAGGCTTCGCGGACGATCGGTTCACAGTCCCCGTTGATGCAGTAGACGTCGTTCCCGCAGATATATTGCTGATCACCCGGCGCGGTACTGCTGGGGGTCGGGCATTCATATATCTTCTCGGAAACCTTGCACGCTCCGCTCTGCGGATCATCGAGGCATTCGTCGCGCAGATAGGTGCACTGCCGGTTGTTCTCGAGATCCGCACAGTCATTGGCCTGACTGAACTGGTGACAGCTGTAGCTACGCTGCCAGTTCCAGCAGGCGCGGGTTACAGCAACGCCATTGATTGTTCGGGTCGTGGGCTCCGGATCCACACAGATCTCAGAGGCGAGTTCGCACGTTTGCGCGGCGGTCGCCGCGTTGCACATGCTCTCGTCGCGGCGCTCGTTGATTACCTGGCCGACCGTCTCCTCGCTGTAGGGCCTGGCGACCGCGGCGCTGTCGCATTCATAGGTGATGACCTCGCCCTCTTCGACGTCGGGCTCGGTGCAGAAGCGCGGATTGCCCTGGCGGCAGATGTTGTAGAACACCGTCTCGCGCGATCGTTCGCGACACACACCGTTCGCAACCGGGGCGTTGAAAGCTGGCACGCAGCGCCGCGACCTGTTGTCGCCACCCTGCGCGGCCGATCTCGACCAGTTCTCGCAGGTGTAAATATACTTCGTCGTGCCTGGCGTAACGTCGACAACGAGCGGCGTCCGGCAGACCGCTGTGCTCTCATCAACCTTGGTCCCGCTGTTGCAGCTGGCCTCGTAATAGCCGTCCGTCCCGCTACCGGGAGGCAGCGGCGTGCAGGTCCCGGATCCTGAGGAGATATCCTGTCCGTCGAGATAGGCGGTCGGATCGTTCTCGACCGACGTCGCACGACTCGTCGTTGCCAGAATTTCGGCGTTTGTGAACGTGGGGCGCGTCCGGTCCGCGTCCGTCGTCACGCGGTAGCTCTGATCGGTGGACTTCATGGCCTGTGCATCGGCGACCAGCTTGTCGGCATCGTCGAAGTAGGTGGTCTGGGGCTGGCTTGGCCCCGTGTATCCTGGCACCGCCTGCGCCTGGGCGTCGCTCGACGGCACTAACGAGCTGTCGTTGCGCTTCTCCTGCGCCATCGCCTTGCCCTCGGCGCGCGCTTGCTCGACGGTCATCTGCTGCGCAGCCACTGGTTCGGCGACTATCAGCACGGCGCACAGGCCAGAAATGATCCGGCGCGCGATCACGGGCGCCCGCGCTTCATGTTCGAAAGCGCAACGGCTGCCACCCGCGCGCCTGGACCATTCCCACCGGCGAAGGTGGACAGCGCATAGTCTACGGTCACGTTGCCAACCATGCGATCAAAGGGCGGCAGCTTCGTCGTGCACGAGAAGCCGGCGCACAGATCGAAATCCGAAGAGACGGTCACATAGGTCGGCACCGCCTGTACATCGAAGGCGCGGAAAAGCCGCGGATCGATGCCGATGCTGGCAAATTGCCCTTGCTCGACAACCTTGCTGATCCTTGCGACAAACTCCTTTGCTGAATTATTGGGGAAGCCTCGAAACACGACCACCCCGCCGGCGCTGGCCGTGTCGCGAACCATTTGCTTGAGCGTAGCGTCCGGCATCGACAGGCTGGCAAAGGCGATAAACTGCGGCGCCTCCCCGGTTCGGGCGCTGGCGTTCTTCGCCGCGCCCTGGACGATCTCGTCGAAATCCACTGCGCCTGCAGGGCCTTTGGGAAGATCGGTCGAGGCGACGCGCCGCATGTTTTCGGTGCCAGCGTCACGGATGGTCACCGCCTCTTCGCGAAACTGGTCGCCGCGGTCCTTCACCTGCTCGACAAACGCCTGCGCGTCAGCCGCGAGATCGGCCGCGCGTTTCTTCACCGCCTGGACGTCGACGCCGTCGACGGTCTGCGCGAGGACCGCCGAGATCGTGGCCGTTCCGACAAGGGCGAGGATGCCCATGGTGAGAAGGCGCATCGCAAATCCCCTAGAAAACGCAGCAATTGCGCTTGCGCCAGACGAGATAGCCCATGTCCTCGCCACCGGCGGGGTAGGCACGTCCCGCATCGGGCGGCATGGTGGACGCCCCGATCGCGGAGCAGGCAAAGCGGCCACTCACGGTCGGGATCGGATTGACCATCTGAAAGCGATATTGCTGCTTCCGCATGATCGGCATGAGGTACTTCTTGCAGAGTCCGGCAGACCCCATCGTGCCCCACGCGAGCGCCTCGCGATGCATCTTGAACGCGAAGCGCGACAGCGCGAGCCGCGAGGATTGGACGTGTCCGATCGAAGCCGGGATGTTGCCGTTGAGCGGGTACATCGAGCCCTGGCAGCCCGCGCACCAGAAGAGCGGATCGAGCGGAAGGCCTACGGTGCCGGCGATACAGTCGCCCGCGCAGGCTGCCTGGGCGATCGGATTTGCAAAGACGATCGCCTCCGGATTGATCAAAGCGGCGAGCGAGTCATCCTGCCAAAGCGGATCGACTTCTGTCATATAGGCGATGTCGAACGACGCCTGCTCGAAGCAGACGAAGTCGGTCAGAATCTCCATCCAGTATAGCAGCGGGTAGACGTACCAGTGGACATGCCACTTGGCGGTGCTTTGCGAGCGGCCACCGACCATTGATGGGCCAGCCAGGTAGCCCTGACCGATATCGAAGCCCGGCGCGATGCGGATGCCGCCGAGGTTCGGGAAGCACCATGGTTTCATGGTCACGTCCGCGAGGCGCGCCGGCTCCCAGAAACCGACGGAGATGCCGATGCGCGGCAGAGGATCCGCACAGGCGCAGACCGGCGACGCGGGGTTGCTGGGGTCCGGCCGGTTGCTCGGCCAGATCTTCAAGCCGCCGACCGAGAGCGGAAACAGGCACGACCAGCAGACGTCCGTGATCGGATTGACGAACTTGCCATGGCACGTGGGCGCCGCCTCGGCCTTGGGCGCCAACGCAAATGCTAACAGCAGGATCAGCATGGCGCCGAAGGAGTATCTCAGGGCGCGCATCACTCCGCGCTCGTGCTGAGGTCGAGGAAGACGCTGTCGGCGTGGTGCTTTCGAACGAGGTAGAAGACAGTCCAGCCAAGGGTCACGATCAAGAGGATCGCTGCCGTCAGCGGCGCGAGCTGGCCGGCGGCGCGATGGAAGGGCCGAAACAACCCCACCACAAGGGCGGATGAGAGGCACAGGGTCTGCCAGGTCAGCCGCATCCGGCGAAGGGACGGCGTTTCGGGCGCGGCCATTGGCGTGCGCAGCAAGTCGAGCCAGAGGGGCATCAGCTTGCCTTTCCCTGACGCAGCACCTGCTCGGTCACCCGCATGACCCGGCCGGTCTGGCGAACCACCGCCGGTGTATGTTCGATGCCGAACCGGGAGGTCAGCTTGCCGGCCTGGTCGAAAAAGAAGCGCCGTTTCCGGTTCGTCATCTCCTCGAGCGGTGACCCGCTGACGAAGATGATCTTGGCGTTGAGGTCGGTGAAACGACTGGTCGCCCATGCTATCTGAGCGGCATCGTCGCCATCGATGAAGACGAGCGCCTGCTTGACCGCAACGAAGTCGAGCGGGTTGATGGTCTGCCCCGCAGACGCAATCAGATTGCCCTTCTGGTCATGAATGTCGCGCTCAAGTCGGACAGCGGGATCATAGTCCCATTCACGAGCGGCGATCGCCGGCGTGATGCCGGCCACCGGCGTCGGGCGGCGCACCTTCGCCTCGACGCGCTTGGCGAACATCTGGTTGGTCCGCGCGAGTTCGCCACTCGCTTCGGCGCGCTTGAGCCGCCCCTCGATCGTGGCAAGCAGGTCAGGCTCGATGACTGGGAACGCCTGACCAGCCTGGCCATAATCGCGGGCTTCCGTCCGCATCGGACCGGCGACAAGGACGGCAACGCCCAGAAGCGCGCAGCCAGCGGCCCCGGCGAGGATCCGCTTCACAACACCGGCTCCCCGACGCCGATAAGCTGCCGACCACAGACAAACCCGATCTCGGCATAGCGGCTATCGAAACCGTCCGGGTGCGGAGACCCGGCATAGTAGCAACCGGCCGGGATCGCTCCGATCGCCCCCGGCGTCAGCGGTTCGCCAGTCCTCGTCCGTGGTTTCATGCGGGCGATCGGCGCACCATTGATCGTAACGGCCGCGCCTTCATGCTCCACCATGTCACCCGGCATGCCGTAGACGATCTTGCCGAACATCTGGGGTTTCGCCCCGAAGTGGCGAAGCAGCAACGCGCTGCGCGGTGGATCGAAGAAGACATAGTCACCGCGGGTCGGAAGCTGATGACGACGGATCAGGAACGCCCAATTGGGGAGAGAATCCGAGGCGTTGATCAGCAGCACATGGCTGTCGCGCCAGCTGGCGATCGCCCCAAACCCGACGGACCCGACAATTGCCATCCCAAGAAGGAGCCACAGCCGCTTGCGTGGGCGCCAGCCCGGATGCTCCGGCTCACTGACGACCGTTGCCATCGGGCCCTCCAAAGGTTGCGACCGACGCGCCCGGCCCGATCGGCGGCATCTGCCCCTCAGGCTGTAGCGGCAGGGCTGAGGCGGCTCCCATCGGATCGATCTGTCCCTGCGGTGTCGAGAGCTGCGGTTGGCGAGCGGCGATCCCGGCCTGCGCGCTCGACAGCGCCTGCAGGCGCTGGAGTTCTTCGACGGATGCGCGCTTGGGGACGGGCACGCCCGCCGCGAACACTGCTGTCTTCAGGCTATCGGTGATGTCCGGCACGTTCTTGGTCAGAACCGCTTCGCCGACCAGCACGACCTGCCCGGAGGTGGACCGCCGTTGGAGCTCTTTGTCGAGCGAAGCCATGAATGCCCGCATCTCGGCCTGCACGCGCTCGGGCGGTGAGCCCGAAAATCGCTGTGCCTCCACATAGTCGCCGACCAACGCGGACAGGCGTGCCGAAACGATATGTTCTTGCTGGGGAGCCGTCAGGGCCCGCGTGACCCACATCGCCCAGATGATCAGGGCCAGGACCAACACCCCGATCAGTATCTGCTGCCGGCTAAATCCACCGAACCCTGCTTTGCGCACGGCGGTCATGTCGCGTGGCTTGACCGCCGGAACCGGCGGAAGATCGAGTTCGGGCTGTTCAGCCATGATGACGCTCTCCTTCGGATTTGCGCTCGGGGAGGATCCTTTCGCGGCGGAAAGTGATGATCGCGGCGGACAGGATCATGTGGGCAATGGCGAACATGTTGAGGAACGCGCCGGTGCGCGCCGCGTCCGCCACGACGTAGCGACTGGTCAGATTGTTGAGTTGATGGATGAAGCCGTCGAACGAAAAGCCGCCAAGGGCGAGGAAGAAGAGGAAGAACAACCCCCAGGTCATCAGGAGCGTCGAGCCGGCAAAACCGAAACCGTGCAGCGTGAAATAGGCGACTGAACGCCATTCCGATCGCCTCGCCCTGCCCGTTCCGATGCCCGCCGGCTTGCTGACGTTGGTCGCCATCTTGCTACTCCGCCGCCATCGCGATCTCGTCCCCCGGGGCGAGATTGCTGACCCATTTTTCCGGATTGTCGGGGAAGGCGATCCGCTCGATCGCCTCGTCCATGCTCATGCCTTCGGCGATCAGCGCATCGATCGCCGCGAAGGTCTTGGGGCTCGAGGAGAACAAGGTCGCCGAATAGGGATCGAGCACCAGGCGCCCGACAGCGAGCGTGTCCGGACCTTTGATCATGATGTCCGAATATTCGAAGCCGTTGCGCTTGAGCGAGCGCAGCAGCGCGTCGGTATAGTCGTCCATCTCGAAGCGGTCGTGCTTCTTGAAGTCCGCGATCGTCTCCGGCTTCTGCTGCAGGATGACGAACCAGTCGGAGTTTTCGAGGGCGGCGATCGAGCCGGCCGACTTATAGTAATCGTTGAGCGACTGGGTCGCGGTCACTAGCGACGCGCCGTATTTCCGGCAGGTGCGCGCGTATGTCTCGATGAAGTCGGCCATCGCCCCGCCCCGGAGCATCTGCCACGCCTCGTCGAGGAGCAGCGCCTTGGGGATCGAGCGATCGAGCTTGCGCATCATCTGCTGCGACATGAACATGATCGCGGTCAGGACGACGCTGCGCAATTCCTCACGGGCCGACAGGTCCGAAAGCTCAAACACCGTGAGTTGAGCCTTCAACTCGAATGACACTTGGCCCTGGAAAAAGCGGCCATAAGTCCCGCCCGACGAGAAGGGGCGCATCGCGATGCCGAGATTGGAGCCAAGCGGATTTCCGGTTTCCTCGAGCGCCTGAATGACAAGATCGATGGAACCTTGGCTGCCATGCTGGTCCCACACCTGGTTGACTGCGCCATCGATCAGGCCGCGTTCGGTGTCGTCGAGCAGATTGATGTGGCGCGACATCTGATTGATGATTGCCTTGAGCATGGCCATGCAATCGATGAGATAGTCCTCGTCCTCGGCCGCTTGGCGCTCGTCGATCATCGAGAACGGGTTGAGGCAGAAGCCCGAGCTCATCGTGAACTCGACGAATGCACCGCCCTGGAGCTTAGCCGAGTGCTCGAAAGAACGGCCATCGTCGATCACCACAACCTTGGCCCCCGCGCCGCAGAGCGAGCCGCACAGCTCCTGCAGCGCCACGGATTTGCCCGAGCCGGACTTGCCGAACACCGCGACGTTGTGATTGCCCGCCGTGTTCTCGAATGGACTCCAGAAGAAGGGTTGGCCCCGCCGTCCGATCAAAAGGAGGTGCGGCACCGATCCGCCAAGATACTCGCCCTGCAACGGCGCCAGATTTGCCGCCGTCGTTGTGAGCAGCGTGCGCATCCGCTTCATGCGCTCGAGGTCCTTTGACAGGCCATTGGCCATCGTCATCGGCATCGCGCACAGCAGGCCCATGACCTGCAGGTAGCGATCGTCGAGCAGGTCCCAGCCCGCGGCCCGGTAGACCGATTTGAGCACGCGCTCGTTGCTGTCGCCCTTGCCCTTGGGCGAGAAGGCCGTGGCGCTGAAAAATACGCGGACAAGCTTTCGGCCCTGCCGGATCTCCTCGTTGACGTAGCGCCATTCCTGGGACTGGTCGCGCAGCTGCGGCAGAAACTTCGACGACTTGGAATCAGCAAGGCTGGTCGTCCGCATGAATTTGTAGCTGGCCTTGTTGGTCGAGGCCTGGGCGTCGGGGAAATCGATGCACAGGTTCGTCGCCACCGGGCACGGCATGCGCAGCTTGTCGGTGAACATGTCGCCGATCAGGCGCGCCACATCCCAGGGTGCCCAGCGCGTCGGGAGGTTGCGCACCGAGAACGACCGGACGTCGAGCACGTCGGGATAAATCTCGCCGATCTCAGGCGCGCCTTTGACCGTCTTGCCGGTCGGGCGGAAGCGCTCGGTGCGCAGCAGCATCCGGTCGGGCTCGACCTGCAGTTCGATGTCACGACGAATGGCCTGGTCAGCGATCGGATCGAGTGGGTTGTAGCTGACGGCGTCGTCACCGGCCGCGGTGGTCGGCGAGGTGATGTCGTCGATCCAGCCGATCAGCGCGACAGGGTCCATTTTGCGGGCAGCGACGTTGATCGAGGCCAGCGATGATATCATCGACTCCATCACCGAGACGATCTGCTCGATCGACACGCTCGATGATTCCGGTGTCGAATAGGAGATGGCGACGCGGTGGTTGCGCAAACAGAAGGGCGCGTCGGCCGACAGCGAGTCCCACACACCGTCCGTTAGAAAATCGACGCGGTGCTTCGCCATGCGTTCGTAGACGCCGCGCGCCGAATAGCGCGGCAGATACCATTTCGACAGCCGCTCACCGATGCGCGGCGACATCCACTGGTGGAACTGGAGGCAGCCGGGCGCCGGTATCCCTTCGGAGAGGAACTGCGCGAGGATTTCGCCGGTGCGCTCATCCGCCCCGACCAGCGGCGCGGCTTCGATGACGAAACCGCGCGACGCACTGTTGTAGAAGATGCCGGTCTTCGGGTCGTAGCTGCGATAGGGGAGCCAATGCGCCAGCATAGGGACCGCCAGGTCCGGCCGCTGCGTATCCGGCCTCTTGCTGTCGCCGAACACGCCGGCGAGCAGGTCGTCGAAAAAGGCCTTCGCCATCTCAGTTGTCCTCCGGCACGGCGGCGGGGAAGCCGGCCGCTCGTACGGTCGCTTTGACGGGCGGCTTCGCATCGGGGAGCGCGGCCGTCGCAGCGGCAGCGCGTGCCGCCTCCTCGGCCTGGGTTGCAGCTGCCCGATATTCGGGACTTGCCTTCACACGGGTCGCGGCCTCTGGGCCGACCGTGATCTTCGGCTGGGGTGCGGCGACAATCGTGTCCGCTTTTGGACGGGCGCTAGCGTTCTTGCCACCCGCGGCGGAAGCCGTGGCTGTGGCACCCTCGACACTGCGCCCCGTCGTCCTCGCCTGGTCCGCGGGTGCCTGCGGCATGGGCGTGCGGCCCGTCTTGGAGGCTAGACGGGCCGCAACCTCGGATTTGATCGCCTCTACCGGATCAGCCGCGCGCGCGCGGGCAGCCGCGATCGCGGCAGGATCTGGCAAGTTAGGATCGATGGCCGACACCTCGGCGTTTGCCGAATCGGCACGATCGACAGCTTCGGCAAGCGAGATCGGCGCAGGCACCATCGCCCTGGCATTGCGATCCGGGATGGCGGTTGCAGACGCCAGGGCCTGTTGTTGCCACTCACCGCTCTGGACGACGGCATGGATGGCGCTCGCCTCGTGCAGCCGGCCCTGCGCATCGATATAGGGCTGGAACACGATCCGCAGCACGCGCTCCTGGGTGCGCCGCGGATCAGGCTGACCGATCGACAAGCGCTGGCCGACTGCGGCCGTGCGCGGCGACTTCGGCCCCGCTCTCGGTTCCCTAATAGGGCCGATAGGACCGGCCGGCGACACATCGGCGGCGCCACTATCCCCCGCGATCATGGCGAGAGCACGATCGTCGATCGACGAGGAAGGCGCGCAGATGCCGTCTGGCGCGGCACAAGAGAAGCTGCCCTTCACATTGCTGCCGAAGGTGGCGCAGCCGTTCAGCGCTGCCAGTGCCGCGGTGCCCAGGATCGCTCGGGCTGCCGCCGATCGGATGAACCGGCCGCTCACGACTTGGCGCCCTTGAGCCAGGCCTCCAGGAACTCCTTGGGACGATAGCCCTCAAGCATCGCGCCGTCACTTCGTACGATGACGGGCGTCCCGCTCAGCCCGTGCTTCTGGGCGAACTTCTCATTGGCATCGAGCCCCTTGGTATCGCACGAACCCGGCGCCTTGAACGGCTCGCCTGCATAGGCGGCGTGCAACGCCTCCTCCTGGTTTTTCGAGCAATAGACCCGGTCGGCGATGTCCCGGCTGCCGAGAACCGAGATCGGCCGTTCGACGACCCGCACGTCCATACTGCGAAGGACGTTGGTGAGGGCACGGCAATAGCCGCAGCGGAAGTCGGTAAAGACGGTCACAGTCTGCTTGGCCGCGCGATTGCCCCAGACGATCGCGCCATCCGAGGGCAGGCCCGTCAGGTTGAGCGCCACGGGACGCGCCGGCAAAGTGGTTCTGCCGACGCCACCCTTCGCCGCCGACACCTCCGGCGCACCCTCGTCCGGTGCCTCGGCTGCTGCGGCATTCGCCTTGGCAGCGCCGCCGACCAGCATGTCAGGGTTGATTTCGAGGAGCCGTGCTGCGGTCAGGTCTTGGCGCGTCTCCATATCGTAAACACGGCCGATGATGAGATAGCGCGCGCCGTGGTTGACGTAGAACAGGTTCGCCCCCGCCGTGACCTCGCAAAGACCGTCGACCTTTTTGCAGTCGACCTTGGTGAGCTGCGTCTTCGGCAGGCGGGTCTTCAGCAACCTGGCTACCTGGGTCTCGTCGCTCTGCGCGACATCGGCGGCCAGAGCGATGCTGGCGACGCCGATCGCGCCGATTGCAACGATCGCCGGAGCGGAACGCGCGAGGGCACCGAGCCCCCGCAATTTCTCAATTGCGGACATACACACCCTCCAGGAAGACAATTTCAACGTCGATGCCGGTCGGCATTTCGATCACAGGCTGATATTGCTCGGCGCGCTCGATCAGATATTTCGAGACGTCCTTGCCGGACTCAGCAGCGCCACCGCCGAGCGCGCGCAAGCCAACGCTGCCGAAATTCGGCGTCCGGTCGAGACCGCCTTCCCCATTGGAGCTGATGCTCGCGAGCGGCTGATTGAAGGCAGTGTTGAGTGCGTTACCGCCACCGCTGACCAGGCCAGCTAAGAACGCCTGCATCGCAAGCGATCCTTCACGGCTGACCACTCTACCGCGCACGCCGGTTTTGCCGCCAAACGCGATGAAACCCTTGACCTCCGATACAGCGTAGCGGCCGCCCGGCTGCGGGCAGGTCATCTTCTGCAGTTTGACGTAGACCTTCTCGCTGGAGAGATCCCCGCGCGCCGCGCCGTTGATCAGGCAGCCTTCGATCTTCGTCGTGAGCAGCCGACCATTCTGGTAAACCGATCGCGCCGGCCCGGTGACGCGCAGCACGACCGGCAACGGATCGGTCTGGCTGTTGACCCCCGCGCTCGCGTCGACGCCGACGATGACCTTGGCGCTCGCGAAGCTGTTCGGTGGCAGATAGTTGATGCTGTCGGTATAGGTAGTGGTTCCCTTGGCAACGCGGGTCGCGGTTCCGCTGTCCGAGGTCTGGAAGCTGACCATCTTGACCTCGGCGCTGGCGCTGACCGGGATCGCCCGCGCACCTGCAGCCGTATCGGGCCGCTGGTAGGATTGGGTGCCGCCAGGCCCGTACATCGCGGCCGGACCCGGCGCCGGGGGCGGCGTTGCTCGGCTGGTCGCGACCTCGCGGCGGAGCTGATCGTTTTCCTGCTGGTACGCCGACAAAACCCTCGCGCCGTCGGCCTGCATCGCCTGATTCTGGCCCCTGAGAAGCTCGATCTGCTGGGCGAGTTGGTCCACGCGCTGCTGCTGTCCGTTGACCGATTTCAGCTGGTTTTCGACCGACTGCATCTGGTTTTCGGAGAGCGCCATCCATTCCTGCTGATTGAGGTTCTTGTTGACCATGTCTTTGGTCGATACCTCCACCTTGGCGGCCTCATCCCCGGTCGGCCCGGACTCGCTGCCATCATCTCCGAAGATCCAGAATGACGAGCCGACCAGGCCGACCGCGGCGACGCCGGCGAGCAGCAGGCGCTGCTTCTTGCGGACACTCTCATTGGCGGTGAGATCGCTCGAGATCGGAGAGACCCCCTCCTCGCCCGCGCCGTCCAAGGGGGCGCGCTTGCGCTTCAGAAAATCGGCCAAGGCCATGTCATTGCCTCCCGTTTTGCAGGACGAGATAGGCCGTTGTGACCTTCCCGGGATCGAGCTTCGGCTCCGCGATCGAGACGGCCAGCGCACTGCTAGGCGCCACCGCGGTCTCGGTCAGGGTGATCGGCGTCGCGCTCTTGTTTTCGATGCGCAGCACGCGGCCGATGAGGTCTGCACCCCGATATTCCGCGATCATCTGAACCTTAAGGTTGCCGACATAGACCGGGCGGAGCGCGCGCTGACGTATCTCGTACCCGTCGACGAGTTGGTTCGAGTACATCGCCTGTACGAGTGCGACTGCACCGTCCTGCGGGCTCGCCTCAGCCACTTGCGGCGCTGCCTCACCCGCCTTGTCCTTGGCGATCGCCGGGTTCGATATGAACAGCTGGACGGCCTGTTCGCCGACAATGCGGCACACGAATTTGTAGACGTAACCCCGCTTGCTGGTCGCGAAGAACGACAGCGCCTGGCGGCCGAACCCCTCGGGCACCGACAAATAGATGTCGCCGCGCACCGGTTCGTTGACGACGGAGAAGTCATCCTGGGGATTGCCCGTCGAGATCTTAGAGACGGATGCGAACTCGTCCTCGACCAGGCTGATCCGCGTAAGATCCTTTGCCGAGGCGGCGCAATCGACCTGGCTGCCGTCGGCCGCCATCACTGTCTGATCGGCCCAGGCCGGTGCGGCATTGAGCATGAAGCTCGCCACCAGCAGGGCTGCCCCCATGAACCGGCTCAAATAGCAGTAAAAGCGGGAGAGGAAGACAGCGCCGAGCGCGGCGCTGCCAATGGCGAAGACCGACATCACTGATCCTTTTCCTTGGCCGAAGTCACCATGCCAAAGCCCGCAAGCTTCAGGGACAGTCCGGAATATTGCCAATCGAAGCGGAAGGTCCGTCGCTCCTTGGACACAACCTTGTTGCCGACGATCGTGTGAAGGTCGCCGGTGACGGTGGACCACAGATTCTTCGGGTCGATTTCCATCGTTTGGATGGTGAAAAACTGCGCGATCGACGAACCGCGCTGCTCGTTCACAATTTTCATTAGATCAGCCCGAACTCTGCCCTGCGCACTTGGCGCGGTGATTTCGAGAACCGACTTCATCCAATATTCGAGATTGGCGGGACTGCGATCGAGCGTGAGCACCGCGGTGTCACGCGTGATAAGCTCCAGATACTCCCGCGACACTCCCGCGCTGTTCACTGTTAACGGAGAGCCCAGTACCGGCTGCAAGATCACCTCCCGATCGCGCGTTGCGGTCACGAGCAGCAGGATCGCAGACAAGGTGCCCAGCGCGATTGCGACCAGCACAAGCAGGTTTCGCTGCCGCAGGATGCGTTGACTCTGCGCGTGTGTGTGGGAGATCTCCATCTTACCCTGCCATCAGTCGAAGATAGGAGGGTGGTGTGGCCTTCATGCCGGTGAACCCGGCCGGAAGATGCCAATAGGCCATGTGAAGCAGCCAGGAAGCCGCCCGACCTGCCTTAGCCTTCTTCAATCCCCACCAACCGCCGCCCGCGAGCAACATGCCAAGAAGGATATGCTGAGACAGGATTCCCCAGACGAATGGGATAACCATCGCCAGGAATTCATCTAGCGTCCACAGCCCGATTAGCTCGGGATCGTCCAGATGAGACGGTATGACGTACTTGTCTGCGGCCATTGCACCACCCTCCCCAAAAGCCGGCCGGAACTGCTATTCCGACCGACGATCGGCCGTTTCAGATCGTCGCCGTGACGGTGGAGGTGACGATCGGGATACCGGTGCCAGCACCGACGCCGACACCGACCGGAATGGCGATCTGGCCCATCGAGAAGCGGCCCGATGCGAGAGCGACGATGCCGCCGGCAAGCGAGAGGACAGTGATGATCTTGCCGCCCGATCCTTCAAGGAAGTCGGTAAACTTCGTCAGGGCGGTGTCGAAGGTGGTGTCGGCGCCGGCGAATGCGGGGCCGGCAAACATGAACAGAGCGAGCGCGAGTGCGATGAGGGCGAGGACCGCCAGCTCCGCACGACCGCTGTTCTTGAGGACAGACTGCATGAGAGTTTCCCTTCAATCGGAACGCGATTGATCCCGCGCCCAAGAGAAAGGTGACTGCGCCAAACGAGGGTCAGCAACTAAGTTTCCGGAACACGCGCCTCGGCCGCGGCTTTTTTTGGCGCTTCAAACCGCTTGCCCCGGATTACGGGGCACGCGTCCCCTGAAAGCGGGGCAAACCGCCCCTTGCATCGGGCCGCCGCGCCCTGCAAATTGGGGCAGGCTGCCCCGGGATTCGATGTTTGCGTGATAATTGAAGTTGCCACCGAATCGGACTATTTTTACACGTCAGAATCGTGGCTCGCCGAGCCATGCGACCGCTCTTTCGGAAGCGACGTCAGCCAAGCGGATAAAGGATTGTCTGGTGGAGATGCAATGAAGGGAGACTCACTCCGCTATGAGCTGGATATCTCCGAGCATCTGTTCCTGTTGACGACGGAAAGCCTTCGTCTGCGGTCCAACGAGGTGAAGCGTTATCAGACCCTCGCAAACCTGATCGACGACACGATCGGCATCGACTCTCCGTTTGATGATCATTCCACCGAAACCATTCTCGAGCATTTGGCGGCAATCCCCACGAACGGCAACATCAGGATCGACCTTCGCATCACAAAAACGAGCGCCGACAGCTTCGGCGAGGTCAAACAGCGCCTTTCCGAAAAGCTCGGTTCCAATATCAGTGTTGGCGACGCGCTCTCTGTCCTGCTGTTTCACTATGTAGTCCGGCAGAAGGCGACGCGCATACTCAAGCGGCTCGGGCTGGACTCCGTAGAGGAAAGCGCAAGACCAGCAGAGTGCGATCAAGAGGCAGTCGAGAACGTGTTCCCCATCAGATAGTTGAGGCCGCTGTTGGCTGCTCCTGGATAAGAGTTTGAGGCGCTTGCCAACTCGACATGTCTGTGGTTCGTTCGATGAATGACGACAGAAGAGGGACAACCGCTTGTCTTCCCTTGCTCGAATCGAGGTTCCGGAGGACGGCTGTAGTTCGACTAACAGCCGGCAGCGGGACTTCATCCCGCTAATCCTGGAAGCGATGGCCGAACAAAGCGTCGGTCAGCGCAAATTGGCGCTCAGGTCCGGCATCAGCAAAACTCGGCTCGGACTGCTCCTCCACAGCGATCCGGGCAAGCGGGCGACCATGTCGCTAAACGAGTTCCAGCAGATCCTCGATTCCCTGGGCATCAACATCGTCCAGGCAATCATCGCGGTAGAGACATTCCGTGACCAAGCTCTATTCCATGATGAGCGTTTTTCCACGTCGCTTGCGATGCTGACCGAGTTGTTCAAAGGCCTTCCTGCCATGCTCGTTTCCGCGCTCGATGAGATCGAAGGGATGGACGGAACGGAGGTCCGCAAGGAGTGGGCCGGCCCCTTGCGACAGGCTGTCATCGAGAAGCTCGTAAAGGAGGTGACCGCGGTGATGGCGCGCCGCACGCACCTCACGCAAATCTCCAATTTCGGTCTTTAGCGGATGGTCTGGTTGCTGCCGGAACGGTGCCGTGCCCGATCAGTAAGACGAAATGGTTGCCGTCCGGCCAAAAGTCTGCGGCCGTGTCGATGGCGCTGAGGCGGGCTGGATAGTCGCGACCCTTGATAGTCCGGCCAATCTACGCCAGTTCAACAGCACGTTCTCGACGTAGGATTGGGTTTCGGCAATTCGCGGTACCATGCCGTTCCTCACGCGGCCGGGACCAGCATTATATGCTGCCAGCGCCAGGTGAACTTGGCCAAACTTGTCCAACTGCTGGCGGAGATAGCGAGCACCGCCACGGAGGTTCTGCTCGACATCGTAGCGATCAACTCCAAGCCCTACAGCGGTATCCGGCATCAATTGTGTCAGCCCGAACGCGTTCTTGGCCGAGAAAACGTCCGCTTTGTATCTGCTTTCCCGGATGATGAGCGCATCGAACAGGCCGACCGGAATGCCGTACTCACAGGCAATCGCGCTCATCATCCCGTAGTAGCCGAAACGCCGACCCTCGGCTTCGAGATTGAGAAACCCGGACGGCCGATAGCCCGCCGCACAGCCGGGAGCAAAGCTGGTTGTGGCCGCGGTGAAGGCGAGCCCTCCCTGCATCCAGCGCGGGATGATGATCGGAGGGGGCGGCGGTAGGTTATCCTGCAGTTGATCGAGACTGAATTTGGCGTTGCCGACATGGGCGAATGGGTCAGGATCGGCCCCTGCCGTCGGTGACGGCGCTGCGGAAGACACGAAACGATTAACCATCTCGAACTCGACCCAGCGCCGACTCAAGTCGTGGGTCCGGAAGGCAGCCGGAATGGGCTCCTCCGCGAGAGGGACGTGCGGGGTTTCTGGAGCATCGAAGTCGGCCGACGAGCTGGTTCTCGCGGGCAAACGTGTCGACAGGCTGGCGGTATCCATGACGATGAGTTGGACCGTCCTGGTCGACTGCGGTCGGCGTGCACTCGCTGGACCGGAGCAAATAACTGCCATTGAGAGCGCCGCACATCCGAGCAAGATCAAACGCATCTTAGATCTCCGATCCCTTCGTCACGAAAAGTTGAGATCAAGCAGATTGGACTTGTCAATCCTACGCGCTGACGAAAGCATTGCCTTGGATCGGCTGAGACAGGCTCGAGCATGTGGTTGATTGATCGCTATAGTGACGGGTTCAGCGCAGCCCGAATTCCTCTCCCCGCCGTTCTCCAGTCGGCCTTGGTACGATGGTACACGGGTGAAGGCACCCGGCGCGATGAGGAAGCCGGCATCCTGCTGGTACAACAGGCTCGCATTGGCGAGAAGTGGATCGCTTGCGGTTGCCTCGGGAGCAACTGCAGGCCGCCGATACTCACTCCCGCGTTCCTGTCTGAGGCCGAAACCTACTATCTGCGCCGCCTCACAGGATCGCTTCGACCGGAGCATCTGTCCAATTGTCCATTCTTTCGCGACCAAGCGACGAACCGGATCAGCGAGGTCCGCAGCCCTGAAACGCCCGCCGATCCGCCGGGTGGCTATTTCGAGATCTTGCGTCCCGCTCCCGAGAAGCTCGCACAAAGACCTGACAGCCAGAGCACCGACGATCGCACGCGTAACGCTTCGGTGCCGAGGCTCGCGCGCCTCCTATGGCGAATGTTGGACGTCTCCGGTCTCGCCGTCGCGCCGCCAGTCTCCGCTGAGCCGGCAGAGCGATCAATCGCCCGGGAATTCAAAGCGCTTAGTGGGGCGGCCGCCAAGCTCGAAATAGCGCCCGGCGTCGAACTCGGCCGCGCGCTGTGGACACATGCAGACGCACTTCACAGCCGGCGCGCATATGCTGTGATCCGTGACCTCGCGCGAGCATGGCCGCGCGGCCATGCTCCTCAAGGTTTTCTCTCGGTGTTTGCGCAGAGGGTAAGCGGGTCGACAATCTATCCAGCCGGCGCCGACCCCATCACCGTCGCCAACCGGGTTCAGTCCCCTTCCGTGCGTGACAACCCCGTCAAAGGGCCGTTCCTGGTCATCGTCGTCATCGGCGAGTATCCGGAAGCACATGGCTATGCGCCTCTGCGCGCGTACGCCCAGCCTATTTATTCCGGAACTCGCTTTATCCCCGTCGATTCGGAGTTCGAACGCAGCATCCTACGCACGCTCCTGGACACGCGTTGGACCCTTCACCGGCACGGCATCGACGTCGCCATCGAGAAGCCCATCTTCGACAGGTTGACACCCCTCGGTGCCTGCAGGCCGAGTTTCCTGCTTGAGGCTCGATCGCGAAATACAGGGGAGGTCCGACGCATCGTTGTCGAGGCGACCGGGATGATGAGCGACGAGGCTCGACCGTCGAAAGCAGCCGCCCTCCGGCGTCTGACTCAGATCGCTCCTGTCGTCGCGCTAACGCCCAACGATCTTAAAACCGGACATGCCGGATCTATCCTGCTGGAGGCACTTAGCGATTGAGGGAAGCCGGCCGCTGCGTCAGGCCCAGGACAACGTGACAGCAAAGGATCCGACTATAATCAACGTCACCGGGGTCGATAGCAAATATCGCTTCTGCCACCGCCACCATGTCCTCGGTAGGAAGCGCAAAACATCGCCGACCGAGTTCAGTCCCGCCCAGGCACGCTCGCGATAAAGCTCAGCTAGGGATATCGTGACAGACAGGATTACGGCGAGCAAACAGCAAAGGCCGGTTGCCGCATAGATTGCCAGCCAGTTCGAGATTTCGATTGGTGACAGTGTCGCCATACGATTGCTCCGAAGATAGTGCGGTTGGCGCCGCGCATTGCGTAGCCATTCTCGCCACGCTGTCCAAATGGTCAAGCGCGCAACTGGTTCACGCCGGCGAGTGCCACTCTACTTTAGCAGCGCTCGGGCAACATCGTCGTAACGATGAGGATGTATCTGATCGCTCGTTGCAAATCGCTTAAGATCGATGGACTCGTCGCCAAAGGCTACGGCGACTGAATTTACCAACGGCGCCATTTCGCGTGAATAGGGCAGCAACCAGATTGCGCGTCTTGTTGTGATAGATGCCCTTATCTTGACGAGATCGCCGACGAGCCTCGTCCCGGGACGATCGTTTGAACCGATGGCCAAAATGGATGTACGATAACGCTTGGCGGGCTTTCGCCAGCCCAAAAATCTGCCCTGCCCTGACGCGTTCGACGGCCATCACATCGCAGTGGATTGCATGCCGCGCAACAAGCGCCGTCGCCGTCCCGACGCCAATACTGTCACCCAGAATGAGGCATTCGAACATCGCCATCCCTCACCGTTCAGAATCGAGAGTTAACCCTCTGCGACTCGCTACATGGTCAATGTCACCCGGAGTCATTTGCGAGGCTTAGGACGAACGGCATTGATGTGCGATTTAAGCTGCGAAAGATCGGCTTCAGCGATTATGTACGAGTTGCGGTCATCGGCGAAGAAACGCTGCAGACGCTCGTTCTCGGATCGCGGAACCTCGTCATGCTCTCCCTCAAACTGTGCTGCCCAATGGAGGTCAACGAAACTCATCAGAGCGGTTTCCGCCGCAGTCTGGCTCTCGTGGAATGCGATGCTCTGAGTGCCTCGAAAAGTCGCCAGTAACACCGTAACCGTCATATTTGCCTCGCTATGAGTTTTGCCGGCATCAAGGCCGGACGCCGCCGTCTCGCGCCTGCAAGCAACCGAGCGTCAGCGGAGGAGGTGTGGTTCTCGAGAGGGCTGCGAGGGCACCGTCCGGGACTAGCTGGCTCACCCATCTCAGGCGCAAGCAGCTTCGCGGCTGCGAAGCTCGTCATCTACCGGACAGTTGAGGCAACTCGAACGGTCACACAGCCGGCATACGCGGCCGGCGTGTTCTTCGCTGCCCAGAAGCGCCCGTAGCATGCGTTCCGAAATTGTCCCGAGCGTCGCGATCTCGTCTTCATTGAGGACACTGAAAGCGCGAACCAGCGACTCGTTGCGAGCCTGAAGCACCGCCTTGCCCGCAGTCTCCCCCGCTACGGTCAGGTGAAGCAATCTGGCCCGCCCATCGCTCTTTTGACCACGGCGCTCGACCAAACCCTCGGCAACCATGCGATCTACGAGACGCACGGCGCCGGCGTGCGAAAGTGCAACTCTCTCCGCGAGTTTGCGAATGGACAAGCCGGGTTCGTGATGAAGGAGCGCCAACGCGGCCGACGCGGGTCCACCCTCGGGCGCTTGCGCACTCGCGGACCGCACGATCTCGTCGGCCACCAATAACGCTAGCGCTCCGAATACATTTTTTTGGCGCATCGACTGCATGCCTTATAGTGTATGCGTCGAGCATATACTTTAAGATCGGAGAGTGCTATATGCGTGGCGCATAAATTTTCGCGGTCGCCCGGCACGCTGGTTCCGGCGGATCAACGCACATGACCGATAGAGTGAACGACCCTTATGCGAATTCGGGCAGTCGTGGCTATTCAACGCCCCTAATCGCCAATAGTTGAGGAAACCACATGGAGAGGATCGGGTTCGGCGGAGGGTGCCACTGGTGCACCGAGGGAGTTTTCCAAGCCATCGTGGGGGTGCAGCAGGTCGATCAAGGTTACATCCGGTCGGATGCCCCATCCGATACCTGGGCCGAGGCGGTCGTGGTCTATTTCGATCCGACGGCAATCGAGCTCGCCACGTTGCTAGAAATCCACCTGAGGACGCACTCCGCCACCAAGAAGTTCGAGCCCAGCGGGAAATACCGCAGTGCAGTCTACACCTTCGAGGACACGCAGGCGACCGAACTGAGAGAGGTGCTCGCTAGATTGAGCAGCTCTTTCGAACAGCCCTTGTCCACGGCCATCCTGCCGTTTCGCGAATTTAGGCCTTCGGATGCTCGGTATCAAAACTACTATGCGACCGATCCGGAAAGGCCGTTCTGCAAACGTTTCATCGATCCGAAGCTAGAATTTATCAGGGCAAACTTCGCCAAGGTTACTCTCCCGGCGGCAGCCGCTGCCTGCGTCCCGCCGGACACACCCTGAGTTTCTCTCGGCGGACGTCAGACAGCCGCTCAGCAAGCTCGCGCGCGGGATGGTCTCTCGAATGAAACGGCATGCCCACCGCCTCCGCTTTGCGGCACTTGCGCTCCCCTTTTTCGGAGGCCTGCTAAGGCAGGCAGGCCCGAATTGCAGCGGCAGCACGGCGCTCCTGGTCGGGTCGGTGACCGAGGTGGTGGACAAGATCCTGGCGGTGCACGAGGTCGCTCCGTTCGACCGCCTGCTGGCCCAGATCGACATCGGCGGCCTGCCAATGGCGGAGGTCGGTGCGGTCATCGACCGCTTCGCCGGTCAGGTGATGCCACTGGGTCGGTCGGTGTTGGGACCCACTTCGATCGAACTTGCGGCGTGATTCTGTCTGCAACCTTCGACCTCGGAGCCGCGGCGGCCATACCGCGCTTGCACGCCGAGCCGCCGCAGCGGCGGTCCGAGTCAAAGCCTAGCGAGGCCCGTCCCGCAGGTCGTTCGCTACGCGCACGGCTTGGCTGCGCGGGTCTGTGACACAGATCTACCGTAGAGGCGTGACTGACCGGGTACCGGGAACCGTGAGAGCCTGCGCGATCGCGAGCCCGGCGAGCCGGGCGGTCGCGAGAAGCTGCTCGAGGTCGTGTCCGTTGCGGGCCTTGGCGGAGAGCCCCGACATCGTCGTGCTGACGAAGTCCGTCACCGCGGCCGCGTCGTTGGGGTGCCGAATGGCTATGTAGTCGCGGACCAGGCCCTCGCCCGCAACGTTGAACGCGCGGGCCGCCTCTCGTGCCTCCACGTCGTTGCAGCGAGTTCCCTCCAGCACGAGGCAGCCCGAGGCGACTGGATCGGCGGCATAGCGCCGGGCAGCCTCCTCGAGCACCGACAGGAGACATTCGGCCACCGGCCGGTCGGGTCGCAGCATCTCGGCCATCGGAATGGCGTCGGTGCCCGCGTACCGATCGAGTATCCGCGTGAAGAGGCCGGCCTTGTTGCCGAAGGCGGCGTAGAAGCTGGGCGGGTTTATGCCCAGGGCGTCCGTCACGTCCGAGACGCTGACGGCGTCGTAGCCGCGCGCGTGGAACAGCCGCTGGGCGGTGGCGACCGCCTGCTCGGGATCGAACTGGCGCGGCCGCCCGCGGACGCGCACTTTTTCTGTAGTCATTCTTACATAATCCCTTGACCACCGCTACCGGAGAATTATGTAGTGTCTTCTACTTTAATACTCAAGGAGGTCGCAGTGGCCGAATTCGAAGGAAAGTCCGTTCTGGTTCTTGGCGGGAGTCGAGGGATTGGGGCCGCGATCGTGCGGCGTTTCGCCGCGGACGGCGCGGAGGTGACGTTCACCTATTCTGGCTCACCCGAGGCGGCGGAGACGCTGGCGAACGAGACGGGCGCGAAGACCGTCCGCACGGACAGTGCTGACCGCGACGCGGTGATCGCCACGGTTCGCGAAAGCGGTCCGCTGGACGTGCTGGTGGTGAACGCCGGGATCTTAATTTTCGGCGACGCCCTCGAGCAGGATCCGGACGCGATCGACCGGCTGATCTCGATCAACGTCAATGCACCCTACCACGCCTCGGTCGAGGCGGCCCGCAGCATGCAGGAAGGTGGGCGGATCATCGTGATCGGCTCCGTGAACGGCGACCGCATGCCGGTCCCTGGGATGGCGGCCTATGCCCTAAGCAAGTCGGCCCTGCAGGGCATGGCGCGCGGTCTCGCACGGGATTTCGGACCGCGCGGCATCACGGTCAACGTCGTGCAGCCCGGACCGATCGACACCGACGCTAACCCGGCGGACGGTCCCATGAAGGATCTGCTGCACGGCTTCATGGCCATCAAGCGCCACGGCCGACCGGAGGAGGTCGCCGGGATGGTGTCCTGGCTGGCCGGTCCCGAAGCGGGATTCGTCACGGGAGCGATGCACACGATCGACGGTGCATTCGGCGCCTGACCCGTCCGTCGCGGGGTCCGCCGGAGCGGTCGACCCCGCGCTTCCTCCCTCGCTCCCATGCACGCCGCGAATACTGCCGGAGATCAAGGTGACCGGACAACTCAACGCCAAATCCACCGCAGACGAAGTGCTGGCCGGCGCCGACCTCGGGGGCATGCGCTTCCTCGTCACGGGGGTCTCGTCGGGCATCGGGCTCGAGGCCGCACGCGCTCGTAGCCCACGGTGCGAACGTCATTGGCACGGCCAGGGACCTCGCATGAAGACCGTGCAGCAGGGGACCGCGACCCCGGCCTGGGCCGCGGTCGTCGCCGACCCGAGTGCGCTCGGCGGCCACTATCTCGAGGACTGCGCGGTCGCACCGGTCAACGATTCACCAAACCCCTTCGCCGACGGTGTCCGATCCTACGCCATCGACCCCGACCGGACCGGCGAACTCTGGGCCAGGAACGAGGCATGGATCAGCGTGGCTTCCCGGACCTGTGGCGAACCTGGCGCGCGCAGATGCGGGCCGTCGCGGACGCGGGCTACATGGCCATGGCACCCGACCTGCGCGGCTATGGCGAGACCGAGGGCGATTGGGACCCGCGGAAGTGGACGGCGATGGACGTGATGGGCGACCTGGTCGCGATCCTTGACCACGTCGGCGTGGACCAGGTCACGTGATCGCCCACGACTGGGGGACGAACACCGGCTGGCCGGCCGTGCGGCTGCGCCCGGATCGCTTCGTGGGGATGTTCGCCGTTTCGGTGCCGTGGGCATCCGACTGGACGCCCGCAGACGATGAACTGATCGCGCGCCTGCGCTGGCCGACCGTCCGCGCGCTGAAGCCAGGCATCCGCTTTCCCCATTTTCCGCCAGAACGCCGCCGAAGGGTCAAACAGAAATTGCGATCGCCCAGCTCCATGAGTGGCGGATATTCACGCAGCCAGCTCACCGAAGGCGCTGTAGCGGCAGGCGCAAGATTCAGTTGCATGGGTCTATGCCGATGGAACTGAACCAAATCAGCTATTTCATCAACTTGGCTGAGACGCTGAACTTCACAGCGGCTGCTCGTCTGAGCGGTGTGTCGCAGCCCAGTCTGACCCGCGCCATCCGCCGGTTGGAAGAGGAGCTTGGCGGACAGCTGATCCATCGCGACGGAAAGAACAGTCGCCTGACCGGTCTTGGTCAGGATGTTGAGGCCGAATTTCGGCGCATGGTAGTCGCGATGAAGAGCGTTCGGGATCACTCCGAGAACTGGGCCATGGGGAAGCACTGCGTGCTGGATGTAGCCGTCGCATCGACCGTCGGACCAACGGGGCTCACGGCGTTCCTCAAGAGCGCCTTATTAGCGGCGCCATCCATCGAAATTCGGCTGCACTCGCTGCAGGCCAGCGAAGATACGTCGGAGTTGCTTTCAGGAAGATACCACGCCTGCATCCTGCCGCGGGAAGCGAGGTTGGAGCGCAAGCTGGATGTGCATCCTCTGTTTCGGGAGCGCTTCGTGCTAGGCTGTTCGGCAAATCATCCTTTGACAGCCAACGAAGTCGTGCGAGGCGAGGACTTGCTGGAATTCCCCTTTGTCGATCGGCTCACATGCGAATTTCGCGATCAGATCCTCGATCACTTCGTACGTAAGGGCCTGCTCATGCACCCTCGCTTTCGATCAAGCCGCGAGGATTGGGTGCAGCGCGTCGTCGCAGACGGTGACGCCATATGCATTCTTCCGGAACGATCGGCTTCGGCGCGGGGCCTTGTAACCCGGCCGATCGACGGATTCCATCTGGAACGCGAAATCGTGATTGCGACAATATCCGGATCCACCGCACCGGCTGAGATACGGAAAATTGCACAACTGGCAGCCGAACACGCATGGAGCTGAGTCACACGCGAAGACCATGGCACTATGGAAACTATACACAGAGCGCATTGGCTAATTCCTAGCCACGCTGCGATAGTCTGCACATTCTGATGAAGGAAGCGGCAAGGCCTGATCGCACTTACAGCAAATGTAGTCAGCCCGGCCGCATATCAGCGGCGTCGCGACCGGCGCAATCAGTTGCGATCGCTAAGCCGATCCAAAGAACGATGGAGCCCCGCCATGCTGTTGCACTCCACGAATGCGATCGGGACGGAAATCCTTCCATCCGGCGCCATCCTCTTTACGCCGATGGAGCTGACCGTCATCGCGCTGGCGCGAAGCGAGAGAGGTCGAACATTCGGGCCGCGTGGCAGTCTCGCGCAAGCCCTCTTCACGACCGACCAATGCCTCACGGGAAGTCATGCAAACTGGCGGCTTGCCGATGCTCGGCTCGAAGCGCTTCGCGAGTTCGTCAACTGCCTTCATCGACGGGGCCGAGGCGTAGCCGCAGCGACGCAGACTCTCCAGGAGTCGGGCTTCAGCAGCATGCAGGAGACATGGCTCCGTTCAGAATGCGCTCAGCCGCTTTGACCTGCTCCGCACTTGCACTCCGATACGAGAAAGGGAGGCACAAACGATCATCGTTTCTGATGCCGGCGTCACATCCAAAGCCAGCGATTGCTTTCGCGCCGGGGGATCCGTCGCTCTTAACGGTCCTAGCGATCGGTCGCGCCCTGGTCGCCGCGCCACACCTGCCCTTCCCAGGTGTGGTTCAGATCATCGATGACAGCGCAGGCTATCGTTGGCTCCCGATCGAGTATGTCAACCGGGCAGCGTCGCCGCCGGCTCTCAACCCGCAATATGCGCAACGGCGATAACCTACCGCAGCCGGCAATGCCCCTGATCGACGTGGCCGAGGGGGTGCTATCGGCCAGGGTGAACTACGTCCGGCCATGCGGTCGGCGGCAACCGACAGGCGTGTGCGTGTCGGGGCGCAGTCTGCACACAGGCCGCCCGCGCCAAGTGCGCACGACGCTGCGCCGCTTCTTGGGTTACCCGCAAACGCAAATGGACCTTTGGTCTACCCGCGCAATTTGGCGCTGTCCCGCCCGCACGTTTCGACGCTATCCTGCAGGCATGACCACCATCCGACTGCAGTCGAATCCTGAAGCCGAAGTCATCGTAGCGGACTTAAACTTCGGGTCTGTTTACGAGAGCTTCGTAGCGCGATTGCAGCGGCTGAACGTCAAAAAAGCGGCGCCTCGCGTCGATGAAGCGTTTCCGAACTTCTCACTTCCTGACGCGGCGGGACGCTACCGTTCAATCCAGCAGCTGCAGGACGGACGGCCGCTCGTCATCAGCTTCATTCGAGGAAGATGGTGCCCGTTTTGCGTGCATGAACTGCAATGCTGGGCCGCCTCCTCGCCCGCCCTTGAGAAAGTGGGCGGACGGTTGGTCCTCGTGGCGGGCGAAATTGGAGAAGGCGCTTCCGCCATTCAAGAGATAGTCGGACCGAGTGCAACGCTGCTTTGCGACGTCGACCACGGGGCGGCTCTCGCCTGTGGGCTGGCCTTCCCCGTCGGCGAGGAGATCAAGCGGAGGTATCTTGGGATCGGGATCGATCTAGCGGCAATCTATGGCAGCGATGGGGGCTTTCTTCCGATCCCCGCGACATTCGTCGTCGGCGAAGAAGGCAATATTCGCTACGCGCATGTGGACCCCGACTTCCGACTGCGGCCCGAACCAGTAGACATCGTCGAGTTCGTCGCCGCGATGCGCTGAGCCCGCGCAGTCCCGCACGGCATAAGGCCCGGCGAAACGCGAAGAGCACATGACCCCCTCCACTTCGGCTCAATTGGCAGCTGCGGCCCAGCTGCGGGCGCGGGAGGATCGCACGAAGGCATCTGCAGCGATGCTGCGCTTACGTCCAGCTACCGCTCCCAGGACGACGCCGCGCCTGGCTTCGACATCGGCAAACCTGAAGGCACATAAGCGCTCGTCGTCCCTCGGCCGCGGGATAAATGCGCTGCCGAGGCCCGAGATCACCAACTGCTTCACCTGAGCCATATCGGTGGCGCGATGCCGCACGATTGGCACGAAGCCGTGTGAGGCCGCGATGGTCTTGAGCCGCGCGCACCCGTTGCCTTCGTAATCGATCCAGGATTCATCGCGCACTGAGAGCAGCGACGGCATCCCTCCGCCGGCGAGCGGATGATCCGCACGAGTGACCATATGATACGTATGCTCAAACAGCGGCCATGCGTCGAGCCGATCAGGTGCGTCGTCCGGTAGTTGGACGACAATCAGGTCCAGCCCACCGCTCATGGCAGCTTCGATCAGATCGCCCGACGACCCGTTGGAAAGCGAGAGTTCGAAACCCGGAAGACAATCAGCGAGCTCCGCCAGGATCCTGTCAAGCGTGTCGGACTCAATCGTCGCATCGACGCCAAGGGCAAGCGGTGCAAGTTCCGCCCTCTCAAGGCCCCTCGCGAGTTGCATTGCGGCCTGCGCCGCCTCGAGCGTCCGTTCGAGATGTGGCAACATCTGACGGCCGAGATCGGTGAGATGGGTGCGGCTGCGCTCGCGGCGGAAGAGCTCCCCGCCAAACTCATCCTCGAGTTTCTGTATCGCGCGGGTTAGCGACGGCTGCGACACGTTGCAGTCATCGGCCGCCCGGGTAAAGTTCAGCGCGCGGGCCGTCGCAAGGAAGTACCTGATCTGGTGCATCTCCATGGCGGGATACTAGCACCCGAGCTAGCCGGTGGCGACCGCCCAAGCCCCCATCACACCATTATCTTCTGAGAGGATCCTTTGATGGGGCCATTGACCGACACCCGAGAGTATCTGCTGACTAGTTCATACGCCTTCGCAGGCCCACGGACCATGATGATCACCTCAAAGGATGCCGGTCCCGGGATTTTGTAGGTGGCATGGTAGGTGTCGTCTCCACAGGTATGAACGTCACTCGCCTCCAGCCCGCGATCCGTCCGCGAAAAACTCAAGCTGAGGAACTGCTTCCCGATATCGGGTCCGTCTGCGAACTCGACGACAATTCTGTCATGGCTCAAGCAATAGCGATACTGCCGGTACGCTGAGAATTCACGTCCATCTGCAAGAGTGAGAATGCCGCTCTCTCGATAAGCGAGCGCGCCTTCGCCGACAGGGGCGAAGACCGCGTCGCCATGCAGGTGAGCGCCACCGGGCTCGATCTCGCGTCGGAGTATCCATGGCCCGCAGAAGTGCCGTAAAATATGCACGCCCGTCGTCACGAGAGATTCACAATCACGAGGCCACAGGGGCGCCTCTGTTGCGGATAGAAGCAAGCAGCAGCACGAGGGACGCCGCCAGCAGAACTGCGTCCTTCAGTAGAAATTGTCCTGGCATAGCCGAAATGGCAGGAAAGCCGCCGGCAGTCGGCTCCGCAACACCGGGCGTGGTGAAGAGAAAGGTCAGCGTGATCAGATACGTCCCTGCTGACATCAGTGCGCCGAGCGCAGAGAAGATTGGACGGAATGCACCAAGGATCAGGGCAAGAGCGGTCGATAGCTCGATAGCGCCGACGAAATAGCTCTGCCCCTGCGTCCCTAACATGCCCAGCCAGCTCATGATTGGGCTGTTTCCGATAAACGGGGCGATACCCATGGCCTCATATGCTGTGAACTTCATCGCGCCGAACCACAAAAATACGATCACGAGAGCCCATCTGAGCAGAGCTAGATCCTTCCGATCGTGCTCGGGAACGCGAAAATCGTAACGGTCCAAAATACTCATCAAAAATTTCCTCTACACTGGTCGTAGAATCGTCGGGGAGGACGTCTTTGTGATCCTAACCGAATTATCATATATGCTTCGCGCATATATGATAGGTATCGTTTCGATAGCTGTCAGGGTGAGATAGCGGCGTAGTTACGGGGCCAAGGCGCCCGAAATGGAGGGCGCAGCTTAATTCAATTGGTGATCGAGGCCGCTAGCTTGGTCCAAAGAAAGGTTCTCAGTTGATGCCCAACTCTGACGCCGAGAAAGCGATTGCTGCAGCCAAAGCGGTCGAGGAAGTTCGCGATGGTATGCTCGTCGGATTGGGAACCGGGAGCACTGCCGCATATGCCGTGAAATGCCTAAGTGATCGCGTCAGGCAGGGCCTCAAAGTCACCGCGGTCGCCACATCACGAGCGACGGAAACCCTCGCTCGTCGGGTAGGGGTGCCGCTTATCTCATTTCAGAGCCTCAGCTCTATCGACCTGACGATCGACGGCGCCGATGAAATCGATCACCGATTCCGAGCCATCAAGGGCGGTGGTGGCGCGCTGCTTCGTGAGAAGGTCATAGCGGCCGCGTCCACCCGCGTGATTGTAATAGTCGATTCCAGCAAGCTCGTTCCTATGCTCGGGAAGTTCGCGCTGCCAGTGGAGGTGGTGCCCTTTGCCACCGAGTTCGTCCGTACACGTCTGGCCGAACTCGGTGCCCGCGTCATGCACCGCACAATCGCTGGGACGCCCGCCCTCACGGATCAAAGCAATCACATCTTGGACGCGGCTTTGGATGAGATACCAAAGCCAACTGAAATCGCGGCCGCGATCGCCGCGATCCCCGGCGTCGTGGAGCACGGTCTGTTCCTCGATGAGATCGATACAATAGTGATCGGGCGCGGCGACACGGTGGAAGTGCGGCACCGGAATCGTCATTAGACTCCTGCTGATCCTCGTCCGGGCGACCCGATCGGCCGCGACTGGTGCGTGGTGTCCCTCGCGCGCGGGCCTGCCCGGGATGCCGAGGAGAGAGCGTTGCTCTATAGCTTTGGCGTATCGAGACGATCCCTGTATCGATTTGCCGAACCCACTTTTTTTCCCGCAATAACCACTAACAATGTTGTAAATCAATACCTTAGATACTTTCGACGCTAAAGCGCCGGAACAGGGTAATGCTTGCTGTCTATGCTCCGCGCACATATAGATGCAGCGATGGATGGATCTCGAGATCGAAATATTTTCGGGGCGTTCGCACTCATGATCGGCGACGACATCGTTCGCGCTAGTTCATCGCGAGCGCCGGAAGCTGGACCTGCCGCCTCGGCGCTGGCGTTACTCGCACACAAGCCCGGACTCTCGATCCGCATGCTTGCGGTCGGGGTAGGCCTTTCCCATGCCGGGACGGTTCGGCTGGTGGATCGTTTGGCGGCCGAGGAACTGATCGAGCGCAGGGAGCATTCGACCGATGGGCGCACGCGCTCCCTCTATCTCACATCAAGGGGTAAGGTCGCTAGCGACCAGGTTCTGGCCTCGCGTGATCAGGTGATTGCAGAAGGGCTGTCGATCCTTGATCCTGACGAACTGAAAGTCTTGTGCAACATCGCCGAACGCGTCCTGCGCAATCGCCTGGAAAATCTCGAGCAGTCATACCGCATCTGCCGCCTGTGCTGCTACGAGGGCTGCACGAACTGTCCGATCGATGCCGAATTGCTTGAGCGCGGTGTTGACCGCGCGAGGAACGATGCCCTCTAGAAGGCGCGCGATCGCGGCGACTAATGCTGAGCAAGAAGATACGCCGCGAGAAAGCCCACGACCGTTATCAGACCGATGAACGGCGGCGCCTTCTCGAAGGCTTCGGGGATCATTGTCTCCGCCAGCATCGCGATCACGGCACCCGCCGCGAATGAGAGTATGGCCGGCGCCAAGGTTTCTGCCGAGCCAAGTACGAAGTTTCCCGCGCCAGCGGCGATGCAGACGAGCACCGGGATGCCGATCCACACCGCATAGATATAGCGTCGCGATCGGCCTGCGAGCTTCATTCCCGAGGCGCTCGAAAGGCCCTGTGGCACGTTGGCAAGAAAGAAGCCTGCGACGACGGCGAGGCTGATCTTGCCACCGCCGGCGACCGACATTCCGATCACCAGGGCCTCCGGGATGCCGTCGAGGACGCTGCCGAGCGCGATCGCGGTTCCACTGCCCTGGTGCTGCCGCTCGCTTGGCTGCTCCGTGCATTCACCGCACCGCTTGCGGTGCTTGGCACCGCGGCGAGCAAGATACCAATTATTGCCGCTGAAGATTGCGGCACCGGCAAGAAGGGCGAGTATCGCCAGCGGCCCCAGGCCCGCGGGGTGTCGTTCGCCGATGAGTTCAGTCGCGACCACTGCGATCAGCACTCCGCCCCCGAAGCCCATTATCGCCGCGATCATACGGTGCGTGAGCCGCCCGAAGAATGCGTCAGCGATAGTCGCCCCAACCAGAAGCCCGCTGCCCGACACCAGACCCCAGAGACCAGCGACCATGAACTCCGGCATCATGGGAGCAGAGCCGAGCACACCGACGCGCCGCGTTTGCGGCTCTCGTCCTCACGAACCAGGAGGAGCATCCTCGATTTGCTCATCGACTAGGTCCATCCAAGCGCCAAGTCGGCCGCGCGATGTGGCAGCTGTAGCCCTCAGGATTGCGCACCAGGTATTTCTGGTGCTCCGGCTCCGCCTCCCAGAAGGGTTCCTCCGGATTGATCTCCGACACCACCGGGCCGGGCCAGCGACCCGATGCCTCGATCTCGGCAATGGTCGCCAAGGCGACCTCCTTCTGCGTGTCGCTGGTGTAGAAAATTGCCGATCGATAGCTGGGTCCGACATCGCTGCCCTGCTGCTCGTATGTCGTGGGGTCGTGGATCTGGAAGAAGAGCTCCAGGAGGGAGCGGTAGCTGAGAACGGACGGGTCGAAGGTGACCTCCACCGCTTCGGCATGGCCGAAGTGTCTCGCATAGGTCGGATCGGGCGTTTCACCGCCTATGTAGCCAACGCGGGTTGACAGGACGCCCCTGGCCCGTCGCAGCAGATCCTCCATGCCCCAAAAGCAGCCGCCCGCGAGGATCGCTCGCTCAGTTGCAGCCGTCCCATCTCCGGTTGCTGGTTGGCTCACCGTTGGTTCGCCCTTCTCAGTCTGCGCCATGGTCAATCCAACCTCTCGGAACCCGCAGCCTGGCCAATGCTCAAGAGTTCGGTCTGCACATCCGAACCCCGAATGAGAGTGAGGTCGACCGGACACCGATCAGCGATTGCGAGGATCTGAGCACGCTGTTCATCACTTAACGGCCCATCGAGGACGACGATACGAGTGAAACGATCGGGCGGCATCATGTCCGGCACCTTTTCGTGCTGCACGGTCGTGCTCGCCCGTTCGAGCGGAAAGCCCTTCCGGTTGGCATAGAGACGCATTGTCATCACCGTGCAGGCTGCGAGGCCGGCAGATACGAGTTCGTAAGGAGATAGGCCGGTCCCAAGACCGCCAACCGACGGTGGCTCGTCGGCGAAGAGAATGTGCTCGCCGCTGCGGACCTCAAGCTGGAACTTCCCTGCGAGAGTTTCGGTGGCGATGACGCCCTCGGCAACCTCCATCTGCGGAAGATCCGCGGTGATTGGCGGGAGAAACCGGCTTGCCCAAGCCGCAACCATTGCCGCGGCATAGTTGGCGTCTGCGGCGTCGGTGAGAAGATGATCCGCGTTGTCGAGCGAAATGAAGCTCTTTGGATGCCTGGAAGCGACAAAGATGCGCGACGCGTGGTCGATGCCAACCACCTGATCGAGTGGCGAATGCATGACGAGCACCGGGCGTCGCAAAGCGGCAATGGACTTCTCGACGTCGATCTCCTCAACCGCCTCGAGGAAGCTGCGGCGGATGAGGAAGGGTCTACCTGCAATTTCCACCGAAGCCTCACCCTGGCTTGCGATGGTATCCAGATCATTCGGTCCGAAGAGACGCAAGATATGCTGAAGGTCGGCCGGCGCACCGATCGTGGCGACCGCCGCAATATCAGGCATATCGACGGCCGCTACGATCGCAGCAGCGCCACCCAGGCTATGTCCGATGAGGAGCGAGGGTGACTTGCCCGCCGCCGCCATCGCCCTTGCCGCCGCGCGAAGGTCCTCAACGTCCGATGCGAAGTTCACCGGTTCTCCGGCACCACCGCCGATCCCCGTCCCAGCGAAATCGAACCTCAAGACCCCGATCCCCGCACGCGAAAGCGCACGCGAGATGTGAACCGCGGCTCGACTGTCTTTCCCGCATGTGAAGCAGTGGGCGAAGATCGCCCAGCCCCGCGGCGTTCCTTCCGGCAGTTCGAGGTGTCCGGAAAGCTCGGAGCCAGCCCCGCCGAAAAACGTGAATGTTTTCTCTGCCATATCCTTTGACCCTTCAGCACGCGGTTTGATGGTCGCTGTCTCGGAAATCTGGACGAAGCTGACCGGAGCGCTCCGTCATCCGATAGTCATGCGGCATACTTTATATGCATGGCGCATATAGACAACCCTTTATGCACATCTTATATGCGTCGCGCATACATCGTGAGCGGCCCCCGAGGCGATCTCACGGAAGGTGCATCAGTCAGAGCATGGGCCAAGGGTTATGGAACTCAATCAGATCAGCTATTTCATCAACTTGGCCGAGACGCTGAATTTCACAGCGGCTGCTCGTCTGAGCGGTGTATCACAGCCAAGTCTGACCCGCGCCATCCGCCGCTTGGAAGATGAGCTTGGCGGCCCGCTGATCCACCGCGACGGAAAGAACAGCCGCCTGACCGGTCTTGGCCATGACGTTGAAGCTGAATTCCGGCGCGTGGTAGTCGCGATGAGGAGTGTCCGCAATCACTCCGAGAACTGGGCGATGGGGAGGCACCGGGTGTTGGATGTCGCCGTCGCACCCTCCGTTGGTCCAAAGGAATTCACGGCGTTTTTCGAGAGCGCGTTGTCGCAAGCGCCATCTATCGAAATCAGGCTGCACTCGCTGCAGGCGAACGAGGACACTTCGGAAGTGCTTTCGGGACGATATCACGCGTGCATCCTGCCGCGTGAAACGAGGCTGGACCGCAAGCTGGAGATCCATCCTCTATTTCGGGAGCGTTTCGTGCTCGGCTGCTCGGCAAGCCATCCCTTGACAGCCAATGAGACCGTGCGCGGCGAAGATCTGGCCGAGTTCCCATTCGTCGATCGCCTTAGATGCGATTTTCGCGATCGGATCCATGACCACTTCGCGCAACGGGGAGTGGTCATTCAACCCCGCCTTCGATCAGATCGCGAAGACTGGGTGCAACGGGTGGTGGCCGACAGCTATGCCGTATGCATCCTCCCCTATCGATCGGCCACGGTGAGCGGCCTAGTAACCCGGCCGATCGAGGGGTTTGATCTGGAGCGCGAAGTCGTGATCGCGACGGTATCCGGGTCCACCGCACCGATCGAGATACGAAAGGTCGCACAGTTGGCTGCCGGATACGAGTGGAAGTGACCCGCGACCGTATGGCTGCTGGGCTATGGAAACTATACACAGCGCGCATTGGATAAATCCAGGCCGCGCTGCGATAGTCTACGCAATGACTGACGAAATAAGCGGCAACCGTACTGGTCCTCTAAGATAAGTATAGGAGACTATCATGAAGTTTGAAAAGTCGCAGGAAGCATTGGATCGCCTGACCCCCGAGCAACGCCGGGTTACCCAAGAGTCGGGCACTGAAAGGCCGTTCACGGGAGAGTATGACGGCAACAAAGAACCAGGGATCTACGTCGACATCGTGTCGGGCGAGCCGCTGTTCGCTTCGACGGACAAGTTCGACTCGGGTTCTGGCTGGCCGAGCTTCACCAAGCCGATCGTTTCGGCAAACGTGAACGAGGTGCGGGACAGCGCGCACGGCATGATCCGCACGGAGGTCAGGTCGGTCCACGCAGACAGCCATCTTGGCCACGTCTTCCCGGACGGTCCTTCCGACCGCGGCGGTCTGCGCTACTGCATCAATTCAGCGTCCCTTCGCTTCATCCCGCGCGACGAGATGGAGAGCGAGGGATACGGCGAATATCTCGATCAAGTAGAGGAGGCCTAACATGCATCAGCGCGCAGTTCTCGCAGGCGGATGTTTCTGGGGCATGCAGGATCTGATCCGCAAGCGGCCCGGCATCGTCTCGACCCGTGTGGGTTACACCGGTGGCGATGTTCCTAACGCTACCTATCGCAATCACGGGACGCATGCCGAGGGGATCGAAATCACGTTCGACCCGGCGGTGACGAGCTATCGGAACATCCTGGAATTCTTCTTCCAGATCCACGATCCGACGACCAAGAACCGCCAGGGCGGTGATGTTGGGCTCTCCTACCGGTCGGGCATCTATTACGTCGACGAGGAGCAGAAGCGCGTCGCCGAGGACACGATCGCCGATGTGGATGCCTCCGGGCTGTGGAAAGGCAAAGTGGTCACTGAAGTCGTCCCGGTTGGAGATTTCTGGGAGGCCGAGCCCGAGCACCAGGATTATCTGGAGAAGCGGCCGGGCGGCTACACCTGCCACTTCCCCCGTTCCGACTGGGTTCTTCCGCGACGGCATGAGGCCGGCGATCTGAGCCCAGCGGCCGGGGCAGCAGCGGAATAAGCTTAGCTGCCGTCAGTGCCGCGCCGATCCGGTTCACAAACCCCCGACGACCGCGTCAATCGACGCGGTCGTCGAACCCGGCATTGATCCATTCAGCCGCCGTCGCAGTGCCAGGACCCAGATATGACAGACCTCTCCTCCTTTCCGATCACGCAGCGCTGGCCAGCATTTTATCCGGATCGCCTGCAACTATACGCGGCCCCCACGCCCAATGGCGTCAAGGTCTCGATGATGCTGGAGGAGACTGGCCTGCCGTACGAGCCCCACTTCGTCGACATCTCGAACAACGAGTCGAAGGATCCAGCGTTCGTGTCGTTGAATCCCAACGGCCGCATACCCGCGATCATCGATCCGGCTGGCCCCGACGGCCAGCCCATTGGCGTATGGGAAACCGGTGCGATACTCGTCTATCTGGCCGACAAGACGGGCCAGTTCATCTCAACCAGACCCACCCAACGATACGAAACTCTGGCCTGGGTGTTCTTTCAAGTGTCGGGCATCGGGCCGACCTTCGGCCAGCTTGGCTTTTTCCTGAGATTTGCCGGCAAGGATTACGAGGACAAGCGGCCTCGGCAGCGCTTTGTCGATGAATCCAAGCGTCTTCTCGGGGTCCTGGATCGCCGCCTGGAAAGCCGCGAGTGGATTGTCGATGATTACTCGATCGCGGACATCGCGACGTTTGGCTGGGTGAATGCGCTGCTCGAATTCTATGCTGCTGGCGACATCCTCGGCCTTAGCAGCTATCCTAACGTCCTGGCGTGGGTCGGGCGCGGGCTGGCGCGACCGGCGATACAGCGTGGCCTGCGCATTCCTGCGAGGCCTGCATGACCATCATCGCCGCTTATTATTACAACGAAGGCAAGCGCGTCCGGGAAATCGCGCTCGACGAGCGTATTGAGCTGGGCGAGAGTCGATCGGGCTTCTGCTGGATCGCGCTCACTGCGCCTACCGAAGGCGAACTTCGCGCGATCCAAACGACGTACAATCTGCATCCGCTGGCAATCGACAACGCGATGCACCCGCTGTGCCCGCCCAAGCTCGAAGTCTATAACGATGAGCTATACATCGTCGCTCAAACCGCTGAGCTGGTCGGCGACCGGATCGTCTACGGCAAGATGGCGATCTTCACCGGTCACAATCACCTCATCACCGTGCGGCACGGCAACGCCGGAGCGCTGGGCAAACTTCGGGCGCAACTTGAGGCATCGCCGACGCAGTTCGGCAAGGGTGTCGACTATGTGCTGCACGCCATCCTGCACCGCGTGGTCGACCAGTATCTGCCTATCTTCGAAATGATCGAGGACGACGTCCTGGCCATGGAACGACGGTCGCTGCACGACTTCCTCGGGCCGGAAGAGGTGGCGCGAATTTTCGAACTAAGGTCCGAACTCACGCGGTTCCAGCGCACGCTCGGGGCAATGGCAGAGCTGGTGCGAAAGCTCGTTCGCGGCCACTTTCCCTGCATCAGCGCCGAAATGACACCATATTTTCACGACGTCGCGGACCATGTCCATCGCGTGCAGTCGATGGTCGACGGCCTCCTGCTGGTCCTGTCGACGGTCTTTGAGGCCAGCAGCCTTCTGGAAGCGCAAAGGATCGGTGTGGTCACCCGCCAACTCGCTGCCTGGGCGGCGATACTCGCAGTCCCGACGGCGATCGCTGGAATATACGGCATGAACTTCAAGAACATGCCGGAGCTGAACACGACCTATGGCTACTTCGTCGTGCTCGGGCTGATCGCGGTGTCCAGCCTCATCCTGTTCGCGCGCTTCAAGAAGTCCAAGTGGCTATGAACTCCGCACTCCGCGCTCTTCTCCGTCATCTGATGGACCAAAGCACGACTTGTGCGGAAGCGCATCCAATCCAACTCGATATGAAGGTGCGCGCATGACATCCGAAGTGACCGACGTTCTACAAGCAGTCCAGTCCTTCATCGCCAATGGCTATGACCGCGAATACCGCGTCAAGGACGGCAATCTCGTTGATCTCGAACTTGGATCGATCCTCGACGCGTGCACCATTCGCGTCGACGCGGCGTTGCGCCTCGAGAGCGGCGATGACGGCGAAGACGCCTCCAACATTTACGCGATCACCGATCCGGCGACACGGCACAAAGGCCTGTTGGTCGACGCCTTCGACGTGGTCCACGAAATTTGCACGAGGGACCTGTCCGAGCGTCTTGTAGAGCATCGGGAAACAGCGTCGGCGAGTGATGGAGACGTGCCGACTAAGCACGGCCTGCGCAAAGTCTTCAAGGACGAGTTCCACCGCGATCCCGAGCGTTACGTTCTGCGGGAGGGATTCCCAGACTTCCCACCATGCCCTTTCGGCCAATCCTTCAGCATCCTCGGCTTCGATACCGCCGAGCAGGAATATGTCTGGCTCGTCACGAGCATCATCCGAGATTCCCGGCTGATCAGGGTTCCATATCAGGGCGAAGACGTCATCAGCGACGAGTAGCGCGGTCGGCGAGCCTCTGCGGCACCCTCCGAGGCGCCCATAGTCCAGCCTCCTGAGCATTTAAGTATAGAAACAAAACGAGGTGATCATGGACTGGAATAAAGACCACATTCGAGAGACAATGCTCTCGCTGGAAACCGCAGCCTTGAATAGCGCTCGCGGCAGCTATCTGGATTATCTCTCCACCGCTCGGATCGATCGAACCGAACCGGTCGAAAACGACGAGCAGGCTCAGGCCGAGGTCGCGAGCGACATTGCTGAAGCGCTGGATGACACGCTTCATGATTATTCCGACAAGCTTGAGAAGCTCAGGACCATCGACTTCGGCCCCAAGTCAGCTGTTGCTGAAGGCGCTGTGGTCAAACTGTCCGGCCGCCACTTCGTGATCGCAGTGTCGACGAACAAGTTCACCTGTCGGGGGCGTGAACTCATGGGCATTTCCACGATGGCGCCGATCTTCGAAGCAATCGAAGGTGCCCAGGCCGGGGAGACTGTGCAGTTCAACGGCCGGGATGTCGTTGTGGAAGACGTCGAATAGGGCGCCCGTCGCTTGCAATCGCATAGACACGTCTCATCAAAGGCAAGCCCATGACAACGCCTTCTTTTTTCATAACCCCCGGATACGGGACGCGCTTGCACGACGCACTGCATTACTCGCAGGCATTGCGCATTGGCGACCGCGTGGAGATCTCTGGACAAGGTGGATGGAACGACGATCTCGTCATTCCCGAGTCCATCGAGGAAGAGATCGAGCAGGCGTTTAAGAACGTGGAACGGACACTCGCGACCGCCGGGGCAGGCTGGCCGCATGTCGTCCACGTCAATTCCTATCACGTCGGTGGTTTCCCTCCCGTGATCAACGAAACCATGGCCAGGCTGTATCGCCACTACATGCCCGACCGCGCTCCGATCTGGACGCAATTGGGGATCGAAGCGCTCGGCCTTCCAGCCATGCGTATCGAAATTAGAGTGACGGCGATCGTTGCCTGACACCGCCGCTCGGGCAGGTGCTGTGCTGCGCTAGTCCAGCGCGCCCTGCGCCCGCTTCTCCATGCATATCATCGTATCGAGAGCGCCAGTGATCATCGGCGTGCTCGGAGAACGGGCGGCCGCCTTGGCATGGATTGGCCGTTTCTGCTGCCTGCGTGCAACGGCCAGCACCGCCAAGACGGTGAGTAACGCCGCCGCATAAAGGAATAGCCCGGCAGGACCGACTATAGCCATTGCAGCTCCGCCTATGAGGGGGCCGGCGGCTGTCCCAATCCCATTGAAAAGCAGGAGCCCGCGCGCGGTGCCCAATAGCCGGCCCGCGGGGAGATCGTCGTTCGCGACGGCGAGACACAGCGAATAGATCGGGATGCCAAAACCCCCGAAGAGGGCTCCCGCCACCAGGAGGACGGGCAGCGGCGCCTCGACCGCCAACGCCAGCCCGATGGCAGCCGCCGCGGACGCTAGAGAGGCACCGGCGATGACGAGATTGCGGGACACTCGATCCGAAAGCCAACCGAGTGGCCACTGCAATACGAGCGTGCCACCAAGGACCGCAGCCATGAACGCGGATATGCCGCCCACATCAAGTCCGATCCTCTGGGCGAAGTTCGGGCCCATGCCCCAAAAACCGCCGATGGCCAGACCAGCCAGGAATGCCCCAGCCGCAGCGAGGGGTGATGCGAGGACAAGGTCCCTGATCGCGACCCGTTCCTGTGCGACCTGCGCCGGCGGAAGGCTGGGCAGCAAAGTAATCGGAACCACCGCCGCCGATATGAGCAGCGACACGATCAGGAACAACGTCATGTCCGCGGGCGGCGCGATGTTCAGCAACGCCTGCCCGACCGCCCATGAGCCCATCGAAACGACGCCGAAAATCGACAGGAGCTGGCCGCGCGTGGATGGCAAAGCATGAGCATTGAGCCAGCTTTCCGTTGCGAGGATCATGCCCGCGTAGGCAAATCCGGTGACCAGGCGAAGCGATATCCAGGCAATCGGCTCCACGAATGCCACATGGAGCAGGGCGGTCATCGAAGCGATAGCTGCAAAGCCAGCGAAGGTTCTGACATGCCCCACAGAGACGATGATCCGGGGCAGCACAAGCGCACCGATCGTGAAACCTGCGAAGTAGAAGGACATCATCGCGCTGATCGCGCCGGTCGAAAAGCCCTCCTGACCGGCTCTCACGATCAGGAGCGTGCCCAGTAAACCGTTGCCTAGGAGCAGCGCGGCGACGCTCAACAGCAAGGCCGCCACCGGGGCGAGCGTGAGGCCGCGCTTACCTGCCGACCTCATGGTATCCATCGCCGAGGTCATCGCTGAGCCTGGGGCGAAGGCTGATACTCTGCCGCACTGATGAACTGCTCGAACGCCTCGCACCAGATAACGACCGTGTTGTAATCGCGAACATCGACGCCGGCAGGCACCTCGACGATGAAACCGTTGAACGTCTTCACGTCGCCCACGCGGACCGATTTGTCCTTGGCCAGGAGGAAGGCCTCCTTCGTGTCGACGAAACGAGGAGCTAGGTAGAGCTTGTAGGCCGGGCCAGGAGCAAGACGCCCAATATGTGCGATCCGAACGCGCGAGACCCGGACTTCGCCCTCCCCCCAGTGAAGCAGGTCGCTGCCCTTGAGATTGCGAGCGAGGCGCCCGGCGTAGGGCGTTTCGGCAGTGATCGTCTGAAGCACTGCAGCGTCCGGCGCACGGGGCGCTGTGAGGATCGGCAGGGTATAGATGCCGCCTGCGAAGCCTATGGCGAGCATCCCGAAATGACTGCTGGTCAGGATGAACCAACGTCGGATCATTACTCCAGCTCCAACCCCTTCACAAACTGGTCTGCATCGAGATGAAAGTCCGAGAATATGATGCGGCCCCCAGCGTCGATAACCGAGAACCAAGGCGTGCCCCGGGTGCCATAGTCGTGCATGAAAGTGGGAAGCGTTGCGCCGGCCGGCGGCTCGTCATGCCCGAACGGAATTGGAAGATCATACTCGAGCTGGTTCACGCGCAGCTTTTCGAAGGTGTTCTCATGAGCCCCTTCGAAAACGGTCTGGATCACCGCGAAGCCCACACCCCGAATGCTCAATGCACTGTGCAGTCTCTGCAGCGTCGGGAATCCATGCAGATGGCAGCCTCGGCACCAGTGCTGGAAGGCGAACAAGATCTTCGGACCGGTGCCGACGTCCGCAAGCTTGAGCGGCGCGATGATCTCTCCATCGATCCCGATCCATTTCTGCACCCGCAGCTGGGGTGCTTGCTCTTCGGCGACGCTCATCTGATCCCTCCAATCCCGATGCAAAAGCCCGAATAATGGTCGCGCCTCGCGATGGCACGCGGACCTCCGAGCTCGTTTGCGCCCCGCATCCCAAGGAATTGATCGATCGGATCGATGTTCGTCCGAATTACGCTCAGGGCTCTAAGGTCTCGCCTGTCGGACTATGAGGATATACGCGCATTATTTCCAATAGCCGCGTGACATAGTTTCCATACCCGAGCGCTGTTCTGCCCTTGAACCGCGCTAACGGAGTTAGTGTGAAAGGCGCGAATTTACTCACACTCGTTGAAGATGTTGAAGAGCGACCTGTGTGGCCTAATGGATGAAGTAACACCTTAGCCTACTCTTTCGCAGTCAAGCCACCGAGCTGAATACTGTCGTCCAGCAAGAAGCGCATTAGCGGCCCTTGGCCCCCCAAAGCATGAGCAGAATTTGCTCTCACGTCGCCGAATCGGGGTATCCGATCGCCTTTTTTTGCAATTGAAACGACGTGCCGCAAGCTTCTGAGATCCAGTACCTACCCGAGCTGTTGCGGCCCCCGCGATTACGGTCATAACCAACGCCGACTTAAGCACTTGTCGTCTTTTTTCCGTCGTCGCTATTTCCGCTTCTCCCTTTGTAGATCGTCCTGATGCCGCCGACCCCATGGATTGTCACCATCGTCGCCAGAGGCAGTGCCAGTGTTGCGTGGAAATAGAACAGCGAATATGCCAACGGAACTGCGGGCTGAGAGACTAGGTTGAACACAGGCCAGAAGGACACCAGTTCCAACCAGCGCCCCCCAAGTGCGCGGGCCACCCAAGCCGAGAGGGCCATTGCTAAGACGACTAAGAGAAGCGCGAACTGGAACAGCCGAATTCCCATGGACCATTTGGTCCCAGTCCGTTTGGTACGCTGCGGAAACCGATATCGGCTGAGCCATAGCAAGCCGAAGAACCCGGCAATCATACCCGCCATCCGGTGCGCCGCAAAAAGCCACTCGCGTATCGGGTAAGCTACCTTCCAGGTCCAGTCGAAGGTCGTGAATCCGGTCAACAGCGCAACGAAGACGGAACACGCCAAAAGCCAATGAACCAACGCTAATGAGGAAGACGGCTTCCCGCCCAGATCACTTTCGAAAGGCAAGCCGAAGGCTATTTCAGGCCTTCAAGATAGCTGATGATATCGCTCCGCGTCGCAGAATCGTCCACACCTGGGAAGAATTTCCCCATCCGATTGCCTGGAATGAAGTTCTTCGTGTCCGCCAGGTGCATTTCCAGAGTGCCTCGTGACCATTGTACGGTCGATGCGGACATGGCTGGAGAAAAACTGTAGCCCTCAAGCGATCCGGCCTTTCGACCGACTACGCCATATAAGGATGGTCCTGTGCCATTTTCGCCCACGACTGCCGAATGGCAACCGCTGCATGTTGCTTCAAAGGCAACCTTGCCTTGCGCTGCTCGTGCTTGCGCCATCGCAGGCGTGAGCGCGGCCATACCACCGGCAACATTCATGACAGGTGCATTCTCGACGCGGTGCCCGACCTCAGTTTGCAGTGCTGGCATAGCGCTAACTGGAATTGCCTTCTGACCAAGCCCACCAAGCGCAGGGTAGGCGTATGTGTAGATCCAATCGTTGTTGCGAACAGGCACATGGCATTGCTGACAGTCCGACTTGTAATTAGTCGCGATCTGGCGAGAAGTGTTTTTGGGGTCGAATTGAGCCCAGCCCCAGCCATCGCCCCATAGCGGGTTTGATTTGAAGCGCCCTTGGGTATCTTTGATCATGAGGAACCAGGTCGTAGTTTCGCTGGCCCAGAACGCCTTTCCAGTCGTGTGTGATGCGCCAATCGTTGCAGAAACTTCCTTTATGATCACTGCACCGTCGGGCCACTTCCCGGATTGCCGAAAAGCCGCGACGTCCTGTGGTCGGGTGTAGACCGAGTGCACATCTGCAACCCCATCACCGCCGGCAACAGCCCATGTGCCGATAAATGTGAAGCCATTGGGGAAATCCTTCGGATAAGAGATTTCACCAGCTGGACCGACCAGCGTCGAGAATGTGTCGCCCCCCCCTTTTGCATCGCTCGCTTCGGAATAGGTAGAAAGCGCAGCAATGAGCGCGAGAGCGCCCATACCACCAAGCCAAGTAAGATGTTTTCGTTTCACGGCAGACCTACCCATCATTCTTCAATCGATAGTGCCGAATTAGGCCGCAACAGCTCGAATGCTTGCTTAGTTGCCTGGAAGAGGCTGGATGATTGCCCGGTAATGGCTGATATAGACCATATCCTCATCCGCATTCGCGATATGGCAACCGGCACATTCAGCAATCGGTTTGGCCTCCGTCGCGGGCAAGTATGGCGGTGCGGAATGATTGAAGTTGAAATAACCCCAATTCTTCGACGCCCCAAACCGCTTGCTATCTTTCACTGCGACATCAAGCCCGTTAACCGCGCCCGGGAAATATCCGCGGCCCGACGGTTCGATGTGTGACCCATCTGGAAATTCGGCTTCCCCGCCGATCAGTTGCAGCTCTTTAACCATCATAGTGCCCTCGGGCCATTTCCCAGTTTCGCGATAAACTGCAAGGGCAGAGCGCTGCACATAAACATTGTGGAACTCGGGAAAATTGGCCTTGCCATTGTTCAGGCCATGGGGCGTCACCGGCGCACCAATAAAGTGCCAATCGCGGAAGTTTTTCGGTTGCACGAGTTTACCCGTCGCATCCCATACTGGCGGGAGATCAATCATGGGGTAGTTCGGATCAGCAACAGGCCTGCCAGCATCGGTCGCCGCACTCTTTCCGGATTTAGCCGCAGCCTCCGCAGTGGCTCCGCTGAAGCCAGAAAGCGCGAGCGCGCTGACAGCAAATGTAGCACATGCTCCGATGACCCAGAGATTTCTTCTAGTTGCCATGTTACCTTGCCCCTGCTTAGGCCGAAGTCTCGGCGTTGGTTTCAGAGTAGCAAGAACGAGAACGCTGCGTCCAATAGGCCGGTTGTATACTTTCGATACTCGTGATGTATGGGCGATGGCACCCTGTCAAAGCTCGCGGCTTGATTTGCGACGTGCTGGATTACCTCACTTTTCCTCGCATCGAGGATGGACTACAACAATGTGTATACGCACGGCAGCCTTGGCGCGTTGGCACCCGCCGAGTGTACGAACTGCCCCTGCCAAGGGCATATGAACACCAAAGCATCGGTCAGCGACCTGAAAACGGGGAGCGGGTCACGCCTGCCCAAACCGTAGCGGGAGTTTCTAAATTACCGGCCTGTCACGCACATCCGGAATACGCATCTTGCCTCACTACATCAGGAATACAATTGCCGTCGCTCTGACGGCAACATGGGACGCAACTTATGGAATCAATCGGGCGCGATTTGCGCGAGATGCAACGTGTTCCCCTTTCAGCGACTCATGTCGCGGCCTTGCAAGCCGTTGGCACGGTCCGCAGCTATCCTGCTGGCGCATTCGTCGCACGAGCCGGGGAGCCCGCCAACCGCTTCGTCTATGTCGAAGAAGGCGAGATCGAGGTCGTGAACCCATTCACTGACGAGCGACATATCGCGTCCACCCTCGGGCCGACGCAGTTTATGGCGGAAATTGCGTTCCTGAACGGCGGGAACTGGTCGCTGCCGATGCGAGCCGTCACCAACACCACCGTAATCGAAGTGCCGCGCCCGGACATGCTGCGGTTGATGTCCGAAACCCCCGAGATGTCCGACATCGTCATCACCGTGCTGTCGGCGAGGCGACGTCAGCAACTCGACAGGCGTTACGGCACGCTCGTCCTGATCGGCGAGGAGGCGGATCGGGGGGTGCGCCGGATAGCGGAGTTCGCGAGCCGCAACCGTCTGCCCTACATGTCATATCCGCTCGGAAGTCCGGAGGCGGCGGCAGTTGCGATGACCTGTTCGGCGTCACCGGACAAGCCGGCGGTGATCTTCGGGCGCGATGTGGTCGTCGCGGACCCGACGCCCGACAAGGTCGCCCGCTTGCTCGGCCTCAACCACGATCTCGTCGACGATGAAGCCTTTGACGTCCTGATAGTCGGCGGGGGGCCTGCAGGCGTGGCCGCAGGCGTCTATGCCGGCGCCGAAGGGCTACGCGCACTGGTGATCGAGGATGTGGCGATTGGAGGCCAGGCGGGCACCTCGAGCCGGATCGAGAACTATATGGGCTTCCCCACTGGAATCTCCGGCGCCGACCTGGTGTGGCGTGGCGAGGTCCAGGCGATGAAGTTCGGCACGCGTTTCGCGATGCCGCGGCGGGTGGTCAAACTGGAACGTCTGGAAGACAACTCGTTCTGCGCAACCTTTGATAACGAGCAGAGGGTCCGCGGGCGGGCCATCGTGGTCGCGACCGGTGTCCAATATCGCCGTCTGCCGATCTATCGGCTCGAAGCGCTCGAAGGGGCGGGAGTCTATTACGCGGCGACAGAAAGCGAGGCGCGCTATATCCGGGATAGCGAGACAATCATCATCGGCGGCGGGAACTCCGCCGGTCAGGCCGCGATGTTCCTCAGCCGCCATGCAAAGCATGTTCGCGTCCTCGTCCGCGGGAGTTCGCTCGCGTCCTCGATGTCGAGCTATCTGTCCAGCCGCCTCATCGCGGACCCGGCGATCACGATCGAATATGGCACCGAAGTCAGCGCCCTTCACGGATCGGGCAAGCTGGAGGCGGTGACGATGCGCGACGTGCATGATGGCTCGACCCGCACGATCAACTCCTGCGCGCTTTTCGTTATGGTCGGCGCGGCCCCCAACACCGCATGGCTTTCCGGACTTGTCGCCCTTGACCCCCATGGCTACGTCCTGACTGGGGAAGAGGTGAACGGTAGCTCTCCCTACGAAACCTCAGAGGCGGGCATCTTCGCGGTTGGGGACGTCCGCGCGGGTTCCGTGAAGCGGGTGGCATCGTCGGTGGGCGAAGGCTCGGTCGTGATCTCCAAGGTCTGGGACCATGTTCGGACCTAGCGCCGCCCGCCCACGGTCCTCGCGGATAATTGTCGGCCCCGCACATCTCGCGCCGGTGCCCATCCTCGATAGACCGGCAGGCAGGGCCCGGCGCCCGGAAGATTTTTCGTCACGCTACGCTCCGAGCGGGTCGCGACCACTAGCGGCCCTTTCGATCAGGCCAAGCCGCGCTACGAGCGCCGGCCAGCTCTGTCGAATGTCCTCACGATACTCATCGCCTCCACTCGCTCGCTGCAACCCGGGGTCGGCGAGCCATGCACATTGTTGAGGGCTGAGCAGCCCGGCAAGAGGCGTGCGATATGGCACCGCCAGATTGATTTGCGTGCGTTGGGCCGGTGTCAGAGGCAGGTGGCGGGCAGTGTGCTTGCGCAGGTAGAATTGCGGCTCGCGATCGTGCTCAAACGAACCGCCTTGGAGCGGATTAAACCCCTCTTCGCTGGCATAGGCGTCCAGTTCGGAACGCAAGGCCGCACGTGGGTCGAACTCCACCCGCACCACTTCTTCTCCGTCGATCCAGCCAGCTTCGGTGACAATTACCGCGGGATGCTGGGCGAGGCTCGTTTCGCCCGACCAGAAACATGGCGTCGTATAAAGTGCGTTTTCGGTAAGGCCACTTTCGACGAGCAGATCGCGCGCCAGCAGCCGGAAGTAACCGGGCAAGTTCTCGCCGACGCATTCGAGAACGGCAGTGATCTTCTCGTGCAGCCCAAGTGCATCATAACGGTCGGCCAGTTTGGGCACGATCTCAGTCCCGTCCGGCCCGAGGAAGCGCACCACCGGGTTGTTCCACGATGGCTCGCCAAAACGCCGCAGGATCTCGGCATCCTTGCCTGAGTGGTTGTTGAAGATAGCCACCGGAATGAAGTGAACCGAAATCAGTTCTGCCATCAAGGGATGGGTGAGAACATCCTGCCCAAAGTTTACGCATGTCGAGCAGCCAGGCACCTCCTGAAATAACAGGAGAATAGGTTTGCCTTGTTCGGACGCAGCCGTGAGGCCGCGCTCAAAGTCGCGCAGCCACGCGACATCGCCGAGCTCTTCATGCTCGCGAAACGAAACTAGGTTGTTTTGCATATCGGTAATTTAGTGACGCCATCATGCGGTACAATGCTGTTAGGTTGCCAGACCGTGGGCGGAGGCGGCAAGCTGTCGATCAGACCTCTCAGGCCCACGCTATAGCCCTCCCGGAGCGCGACCCAATATGCGTCGTCGGACCTCACCGTGACGAGGCTGGCGCCAGAGAAGCTGTCCGCGCGGTAGAGCATCACGTCGAGGGGTAGGCCCACGGAGAGATTGCTGCGGATCGTGGCGTCGAACGACAGCATCGCGAGCTTGGCCGCGTCGTCGAGTGAGCTCAACGAGGTCAGAGCGCGATCGAGGATCGGCTTGCCATACTTGGTCTCGCCGATCTGCAGAACGGGCGCGCGGTCGGTCGCTTCCACGAAATTGCCGGCCGAATAGATCTGGAAGAGGCGCGGCGGCTGGCCAGCAATCTGCCCTGAGACAAGGAAGCTGGCGCCAGGATCGCCGTAGGGCGTCACGAAGGCGCGGTCATGCGCGATCGCCACCCGCAGCTGCTCGCCAACAACCTGCGCCACCTCGAACATCGTTCTGCAGGCTTTGACGTCGAGAGCTGGGTCGCCGCCGCCAAACGCCTCGCGCAGCGTCGTGATCACCGCCTGTGTCGTGGCGAGGTTCCCGGCGGACTGGATGGCAACGATGCGGTCCGGCGCGGGCGGCATCAAGCTGAGCTTAGTGACCTCGGCGATCTGGTCAAACCCGGCATTGGAGCGGGAGTCCGATGCGAGCAGCAGGCCCTCTTCGACCAGAATACCGAGACAATAGGTCACAAGCGTCCTCGAAGGTATGGGCGATGAAGGCTGAAGGTCTGCCTAAGTTGCCCAACACCGAGGCTGGTGGCTAAGCGCAACCCAAGGGTTTCCGACAGGATCGCAGCGGAATTGTCCGTCAATGGCCGGTGGAGCGTGCTATCATGATATCTCATGCCAAACGCACCGGACCCCGGTGTCGTGTTCTGCGACGCGATCAACATGCTTGGCGACGGATTCCTTGGTAGCATCGAAGCGTTCGCGATCGGTGCCCACCAGCCTCAAGGAGAGGCTGTCGCCGTCTGCGGTCAATACGAGCTCGCCGCCGGGAAGCTGGATTTCGGCTGTCAGCGTATCATATCGAACCGGATAGGTGTGAACCCACGCCTCAGCGAGTTTCGTCAGGTATCGACTTGATTCAATCGTAGCGATACGTGCCTCGGCCTCGATCATCTAGAAACTCCCGGTGTTCGTTTGGACGCATACCTCGTGGTCAGCGCCGCCGTTCTTCTGTGAGCGTTTCACTGCCGGCCCTCGACGATAAAGGCGCGGTAGCGCGAACCGGCAAAACGGTGGGCAGCGACGGCTTGATAGGCGGGGCTATGATACCATTCATGGGCGGCCTGCATCGTAGGGAACCGCAAGATCACGGCGCCTTCGAAGGGCAGTCCCTCCAAATGCTCCATCGCGCCATAAGCGGCGAGAAAGGTCACGTCGTGGCCATCGAAAGATGGGTCGACAACTGCAGCGTAGGTGGTGAGTTCATCCGGATCGGTGGTTTCCTCACGCGCGAATACGACGAACGCTTCCATCATAAAATCCTTCATAAGGTGGGGCCTGCCGGCCATCGACTTTGCGATGGCCTGCCACTCCTCAGGCTGGCAGTTCAAAGCCGATTTTCTGGAGTGCCTCGACGCAGGCATCCTGGTCCTGCTGATAAGTGCCTCCGGAGATGCCTATCCCACCGATCAACTTGCCGTCCTCAAGGATCGGATATCCGCCACCAACAGCGACCATTCGGGGGCGATAGGCCAGCGGCGCCACTTTGGGATCGTTGCTCACATAGTCGTTCCAGACATGGGTCGGAAAACCAAACGAAGCGGAACTCCAAGCCTTGTCGACAGCAACATCGACAGTGAGGAACGGCGCGTCGTCGGTGCGCTCGAAAGCGCGCAGGTTACCGGTAGCGTCGACGACAGCGACGGCAGCCGGGATGCCGATTACACGTGCCGCGGCGATCGCCGCGTCGATGAGGGCGACTGCGGTTTCGCGATTGATGGACGCGGTGGCTATGGATTTGGTCATGGGATTTCCTTCGCCAGGGTTGGTTCGTCCGGCGTTCTTGGGATTGGAAAAGATGCGGCGTCAGTGGTCATCAGAAGCCTTCGAGGACAATCTTGCCTCTTGCCGCGCCACTCTCGCTCAGTGCGTGTGCCACCTTCAGATTGGCAGCATTGATCGGCGACAATTTCTCGGTCAGCGTCGTGCGAATTTTGCCGTCGTCCACCAGCGCCGCTAGCGCGTTGAGGATCTTACCCTGCTCATCCATGTCGGGCGTACCATAGAGCGACCGTGTGAACATCAGTTCGTGATGGATGGACACGGCCTTGCGCTTGAACAGCATGACATCGAATGCCTTAGGATCATCGATGAACGCGAACCGTCCTTGCGGGGCGATCAGTTCAGCGATTTCCGGGGCATGCTGCTCGGTATGCGTGGTCGAGAACACGAAAGCAGGAGCGCCGATGCCGAGCTCTTCGATCTGTGCCGCGAGTGGCCGAGAATGGTCGATGACGTGGTGCGCGCCGAGCCCTTTCACCCACTCCTGGGTTTCCGGTCTAGATGCGCTGGAGATGACGTCGAGATCCGTGCGTTGTCGCGCTATCTGAACGGCGATCGAACCGACCCCGCCTGCCCCACCGATGATGAGGATCGCCGGCGCCGCACCGGGAACTGGCTTGGTCACGTCCAGGCGATCAAACATCGCTTCCCACGCCGTCAACGTCGTTAGCGGCAGCGCCGCCGCTTCCGCCCAGTCGAGCGACGCGGGTTTACGACCAACGATCCGTTCGTCGACGAGATGAAACTGCGCGTTGGTGCCAGACCTTATTAGCGATCCGGCATAATAGACCTCGTCGCCTACCGCGAATAGCGTGACGTCGGGGCCGACCTCGCGCACGATTCCGGCCGCATCCCATCCTAACACCTTCCAGTCCCCATCGGCGTGCGGCGTGCTGCTTCGGATCTTGTAGTCGACTGGGTTGACCGAGACGGCCTTCACCTCGACCAGGATATCGCGTCCCGCAGCGACGGGCTGAGGCAGACCGATGTCGACCAGCGCGGCGTACTCGGTGATGGGTCCCGGAATCTTATAACCAACGGCTTTCATCAGTGTCTCCAGTCTGCTGTATCCCAGACTCACAATCGATCAGATCGAACGTTCTTCCGAATTGCTTTCGGTATTCAGAGATTTCGCGTTCTGGACTATGAAGCTGCGGGTGCATTATTTCCAATAGCGACGAGACATAGTTTCCATACCTCAGCCGCTGTTCGGTTCCGGGGGCTGAGATTTTCCGAGCACGAAGCCGCGTGCTGACAATTGTTGCGTGCTACGCGGCATGGTCATCGTCAACCGCAATGGGCTGTGGTGGCAGCGATGCAGCGAAGGACTATCTGTTCAAGTCAGGTCCGGTCTGCTGTCTGCAGCCGCCCTTGGAACCAATGCTTGACCGCCAGCGCAGCCATGATGGTCGCTAGCATAACGAGATAAGCGACCAATCCGCCGACGGAGAGTGCCGGCAATGCAGCTAGAATGAGACCGTCATTCCCGCCAGGGATGACCGCCGCCCCCAATCCCATGAGAAAGCCGCCCGCGATCGTTTTCGCGGCGTCACCGATCGATACTCTCTGCGTACGCCACCGCTTGCGGCGATGCGCTGCGGCAACTGCGCCGACGATTGTAGCGGTCACCGTCAGGGCAGCCACATCGTTTTCGAGGCGCATCGCAAGCGGCAGGCTGCGGTGGACCAAATCCGGGTAGCTCCAGGAGGGCGCAGTCACATAGAGCGCACCCCCGGTAGCCCCAAGGACGATCATCGATAAACCGAGTGGCCATTGCCCCGGCTGGCGAACAACCCCGGTACGCAGGACGAATGCAAGCGCGATAGCCAGCGTTCCCGCAAAAGCGGCAAGAGCGCTGTACCCAGTCATGCTCGGCGCCGACAATATGCTGCCTTGGACATGTCTGATCTCGTCGAGTCCGATACCGTCGGCCACGAAGAAGCCGGCGGCGAGACCGACCGGAAGGACGATAAGCCGAACCTCTCCTTCTCCGAGGCGGCCAAGCGCGCCGAGCAGGCAGGCGTCGTTGATCGTAGCGCCGATTCCGAAAACTACCGCCCCGACCAGCAAGGTGCCGCTAACGCCCACGGTGCCAGCCAGCATGGCCGACCCAGCGTCAAACCATACTAACGGTACGCCAACGAGGCCCGCAGTCGCCGAGGCCGCCAGAAGACCGACGAATAGACGGGGCCGACGACGAAGAAGGATCTCGTGCGCCGTAGCGACAGTGCAAGTCCCGCCTTGGTTGACCGAGTAGCCCATCCAGAACGCGAGCACACAGACGATGAGCGTGGTCACGTCGGAAAGCTATCATGTAACAGAGCGGAAGGGTGAATCTGGCACCTGTCCCCAGGGTTCAAGCCGAGCACGACCGGATCATCAGAAATCGTCTCACAAAGCGTTCGCCAGACGTCTTCAGCTTGTTGGAAGGTCGATGTTCGGGAAGCATTCGTCGGCACGCAGTGGCTTGGTGCCTTCATGGCACCGGAAACGGTCGACGACGCCCTGAAAGAGATCGGCCCATTTGGGGGAGGTCTCTCTAACGTCTGCCGGGAGGTCCAATAGGGCTGCATTTATCATGACCCGGATATGCGCCTGTAACGCTGTTGCGAAGGTATAAAAACTATAGCGACAGGGTATTGGGAAATCAGGCCGGCCTGGCGTTATAGTTCACGTGCAATCATCACGTTTCATTATGAGCGAGATCATAGCTATTTGGATAGAGCATTCGGTGCTTTAAGTTTCAGTCAATCGGTCCCGTTCGGCAGTAGCGCGTGCGAAGATCTTGTATGAGACGCTGAACTGAAGCCGGTTCCGATCTGTCGTGCCAAGAAAGGGATTCGTTATGGTCACCAGAGGATTCAGCGGCCGCGGCTCGGCCGGCGACCAATCAAAGCGGATCCCGCCAGGTCAGCATCTCGTTGAGAATTTTCCCGTCCTGTCAGCCGGACCCACGCCGAACGTGGAGCCCGCCGATTGGAAATTTACCGTTAAGGTCGGCCCGAAGCCCGTCAAAGTGTGGACTTGGAGCGAATTCAACGCACTTCCGAAGACCAAGGTGACCCGAGACATTCACTGCGTCACCTCCTGGTCCAAACTGGACACCGCCTGGGAGGGCGTACTCATCGAAGACATCCTCGCAGATGCAGGGCTCGATCGACCCACCGATTTCGTCTTGGCGCACAGCTACGATGGCTATTCGACAAATGTCCCGCTGGCGGATCTGCTGTCAGGGAAAGCGATGGTCGCCCTCAACTATGCGGGCAAGCCGCTTCCCCGCGATCATGGAGGGCCGGCGCGTCTTCTAGTTCCGCACCTCTACTTCTGGAAGTCCGCCAAATGGGTGAATGCGCTGCAGTTCACGACGCGTGACGAGGCCGGCTTCTGGGAGCTGCGCGGCTATCACATCTACGGCGATCCATGGCGCGAGCAGCGATACACCAATGACTGAATACGGGGCGCAGATCGTGTCGTGGCAGTCATGCGTGATCGACGCGATCGTCCAGCAGACACCGAGCATCAAGAGCTTTTTCCTGCGGTTGAGCAAACCGTTTGCGCACATCGCAGGTCAGCACGTCGATGTCCGGCTGACCGCACCGGATGGCTACAGTGCGATGCGCAGCTACTCGATCGCGTCGTCGACAGCGTCGTCTCCAATCATCGAGCTGGCCATTGAGCGCCTGCCGGATGGCGAAGTTTCGTCCTTCTTTCACGATATCGCGGCGATCGGCGACGAAATCGAGCTTCGTGGTCCGCTTGGCGGCCATTTCCTGTGGCCCGAGCCAGCCGTAGACGCCGTGCTGCTGATCGGGGCAGGCTCCGGCCTCGCGCCGTTGATGGCAATGATCAGGCAACGCCGCGCACTAAAACCGGCCGTGCCAACAGCGCTACTCCTGTCCGCACGGACGGCGGAGGACGTTCTCTTTTCAGAAGAGCTTCATTCGATCGAAATCGGCGACGCGGCGTTCGTCTTGGCACTGGCGATTACTCGAGAGAGCCCGATCCGCGACTCGGACTTCGGGCGACGGATCGATAGCGTGATGGTCCAAGAAATTGTGGCCCGGCTTCACCGAAGGCCCACACAAGTTTTCGTTTGCGGGTCCAACGGTTTCGTCAACATCGCGACCGAAGGCGCGCTGCTGGCAGGATTAGACGCCTCCATTATCAAAACCGAGCGCTACGGTGGCTAGCCGCGCAAGCCGCCTCTCGTCCCGCCGATCGCGGATGTGCAGCGCAGCAATAGTTTGGAGATCAGCATGAGCCGCTTTGCCGAACCCGTCTTCATCGCCGCCGGCCTTCGGACCCCCTTCGGTCGCGGTGGAGGAGCGTTGGCCGCTTACGATGCCGTCTCGTTATCCGTGCCTGTTGTACAGGCGATGGCGGCGAAGGCGGAGCCCGATCTCCTCGTCTGGGGAACCGTGATCCCGAATTTGGGGTGGAGCAATATTGCTCGCGAAACCTGGCTTGACGCCAAGCTCAATCCGACTGTTCCGGCGTTCTCCGTTGTCCTGGCATGCTCGACAAGCATGACGGCGACTTTCGCTGCAGCAGGGATGCTGGGCGCAGGAACCGATCTCACTATGGTTGGCGGGTCCGAAGTCATGAGCAGGCCGTCAATCGCCCTGACGGCTGATGCGTCAAAGCGGCTCACTGACCTCTTCGCGCAGGATGCGACGGCCGCGCTTGCCGCTCTCCAGTCCCTTACCCCTCGCGATTACGCGCTCCCTACAAAGGGCTGGGCCAACCGGATCACCGGAAGGACGATGGGTGATCATATGGAGGAGACCGCCAAGGCTTGGCGGATTTCGCGCGAGGCGCAGGATAATTGGGCCCTTAAGAGCCATCAGCGGGCAGTCGCTGGTTGGGAACGTGGCTTTTTCGATGACCTCGTGATTTCGCTGCCTGAGCTGGCGCGCGATGCCAACCCACGCGCCGATACGTCGGCCGAGCGGCTCGCGGCACTCAAGCCCGCCTTCGATCGTGATAGTGGGAAGGGAACTCTGACTGCCGGCAACAGCTCACCGATTACCGATGGAGCCGCCGGGTGCTGGGTCGCCACAGAGGCGGGCGTAGCACGACTGCCGCGGGGCACCCCCTTTGCGCGGCTCATCGACTACGAGGTGTCGGCCGTCGATTTCCACACCGAGGGCCTGCTGATGGCGCCCTCCTATAGCATTCCGCGCCTTCTTGCGCGGCATCAACTTAGCTTTTCCGACATCGCACTCTGGGAAATCCACGAAGCCTTCGCAGCACAGGTCCTCGCAAACGTTGCAGCTATTACCGATCAGGAGTGGGTGCGCGGAACAGCCGGTGTCCCGGCGGCCATGGGCGACTTCGACTGGGACCGCGTCAATCCCAACGGGGGCTCGGTAGCCATAGGTCATCCGTTCGGTGCCACAGGCGCGCGCGACCTCAGCCAAGCGGTGAAGGAACTTTGGGCCATGCCGGCCGGATCGCGGGGAATCGTCAGCGTCTGTGCCGACGGTGGTCAAGGTACAGTAGCGCTTCTCGAACGCCCCTGATCGGAGATCAACCAAATGAAAGGTGTCCGCGTCCACGCGCTTGCTGAGGGAACGAGCATTCCCATCAACCGTGCAGCGGGCTTGGTCGACAGGACGAATTACCAGGGTGCGCGCCAAGTTACCGTCGCCTCAAGCAGGGCGGTGCGCGTCGCGGTTGAGTGCACATCCCCCCTTTTTGATGGCCGCAGCCCATGAGCCCGGGCCAGACAGCCCGCAAACTACACCCCGTAAGCAAATACGAGAGGATATTCAGTTGGTCATCGCAGTCTGGAAAGACACCACCATCGCCACAAGCGAGGAGACAGTCGTCTTCGAAGGAAACCACTACTTCCCACCTTCCGCTGTCGACCGGACCCTGCTCGAGGCGAGTGCGCACACGTCCGTCTGTCCGATCAAGGGCACAGCACGATACTTCAATATCCGCGTTGGCGACGCGCTCAACGCCAACGCGGCCTGGACCTATCCCGAGCCAAATCCGGTCGCAGAGACTATCCGGGATCACATCGCCTTCTGGAAAGGCGTGAAGGTTGCATAGCAGCCGAGACAGATGGCTCCGCTGATGGCCGCGCCGCTTCACACTCGCTTTCTCGATCATCTGGCGCGCGGAATCGAAGCCCTGCAGTCGTCGGGGGACCTTCCAGCCGGCATCGAGCCGAATGGACTGACCGTGGAACGGCCGCACGACCCAGCGCATGGCGATCTATCGACTAACGCGGCGATGGTATTGGCAAACCTCGCCGGCGCTCAACCGCGCCCAATTGCCGAGAAGCTGGCGGAATGGCTGGCCACTCTGGATGAGATCGCAGAGGCGACAGTTGCAGGCCCGGGCTTCATAAACCTTCGGCTGACCGACCAGGCCTGGCGAGATGAACTGGCGGTCATCGCGGAGCAGATGGATCGCTATGGGAGATCGGCGCTCGGCGCCGGTAGGACAGTGAACATCGAGTTCGTCTCCGCCAACCCGACCGGTCCGATGCACATGGGGCACTGCCGCGGGGCGGTGGTCGGAGATGCGCTCGCCAACCTGCTCGCGTTCTCCGGCCACCGCGTCATACGCGAATACTACGTCAACGACGCCGGCGGGCAGGTCGACATTCTCGCTCGCTCGGCACACCACAGATATCGCGAAGCGCTGGGCGAAAGCGTCGGCGAGATACCGGAAGGCCTGTATCCCGGCGACTATATGAAGCCGGTCGGTGAGGCGCTGGCAGTCGAATTCAGTGACCGCTATGTCGACGCCCCGGAGACGGCCTGGCTGGCGATTTTTCGCGCGCGGACCGTCGCCGCGATGATGGAGATGATCCGCGAGGACCTGTCACTGCTCGGAATACGTCACGATCGCTTCTCGTCGGAGGCGAGTCTCGTCGCTGCTGGAAAGCCCGACGCCGCCGAGGCTTGGCTGCGCGAGCGCGATCTCGTCTATAACGGCGTCCTCGAGCCGCCGAAGGGCGAAGTGCCTGAAGACTGGGCACCGGTCGAGCTGCCGCTATTCCGGTCGACGAAATTTGGTGACGACCAGGATCGCCCTATCCGTAAACCGGACGGGAGCTGGACCTATTTCGGTGTGGATCTTGCCTACCACTTCGAGAAAGCGCGCGATGCCGACGAGTTGATCGACATTTGGGGCGCAGACCATGGTGGAACCGTGAAGCGCATCGTCGCGGCGGCCGACGCCCTGACCGAGGGCCGCAAGCGGTTCGACGTCAAGTTGGTACAGATCGTACGGCTCTTGCGTGCAGGCGAGCCGGTCAAAATGTCCAAGCGCGCAGGCACGTTCGTCACGTTAGCCGATGTCATCCGGGAGGTCGGAAAGGACGTCGTTCGGTTCATGATGCTGACCCGCAAGCCGGAAGCGCACATGGAATTCGACTTCGCAACGGTGGTGGAGGCTTCGAAGAGCAATCCGGTCTTCTATGTCCAATACGCCCATGCGCGCATCTGCTCACTTGCGAGCCGCGCGGCCGAGTTTGGCATCGGCCTAGAGGACGAAGCCGATCTTACTCTCCTGGACAGCTCGAGCCTCACTCTCGTGAAGCGTGCGGCAGAATTCCCACGCGTCGTCGAGGCCGCTGCCGCAGCGCGCGAGCCGCACCGGATCGCCTTCTTCCTCGAGGCGCTGGCGTCCGAGTTCCACACACTCTGGAACATGGGAAATGACGACCCGACGCGGCGATTCCTCTATCCGGACAACGCGCCACTTAGCCGATCTCGATTGTTCCTGGCGGCCGCAATCGGACAGGTCATCCGGAATGGCCTGGGACTAATGGGGGTTGAGCCGAAGCATCAGCTGGAAAGGGCCTAGTCGAGTGCAGTTTCTGCCATGGGGACGCCGCTGGTGGCTCGACCACGCTGCGCGTCTGCTGAATTGAGATTGGTGGATGTGATGCAGCCTACCGAGTTCGATGCAGCCTTCAGGGGGCTCCCTGAGGGATACAGTCAGGGTGTATATGAAGGCCGGCGTTTCGGCTTGACCGTACGGCGATCCGAGGACGGTCGCCGCAACAGTCTGTTTGCCAGGGAGTTGGGCGGGACCGACATCGTCAGCTTTAACCTGTATCGGCTCTCGTCAGGAAAAATATCGCTCAAGCCGTGTGAGATGGGCGTCACCTCAAGGTTTGTTC
>FSSH01000608.1_pt1 | contig 75444 bp, 65 predicted proteins | sample 1166101 | NCBI WGS metagenome assembly FSSH01 (sample SAMEA32972668, study PRJEB13176) | freshwater metagenome | biome: Drinking water system; feature: Biomass in drinking water that filtered by 0.45 um membrane; material: drinking water | place: USA | collected 2012-12-20 | depth 0 m | reverse complement strand
TGGGTATCAGCAGCTTCACCCAGTTGCAGGGCCGCATGACGCAAGTTGGCGGTGACACGCTGATCAGCTTCGATGCCGCCACCTCCATCACCATCGTCGGCATCGCACCCGGTGAGCTGGCGGCAAATGATTTCATCTTCGGGTGAGGGCGGCAGCCTAGCCTGACATTGGGCGGCGCGCCCGCCACAGTTCGGGAAGGGCGCGCCAAAACATCTAGCTGGCGGGCGCTGTTTTCCGCTATGCCGTCGCGACGCGCGGCTGGCGTCGGATCCCACCCGCGATCTGCGCGGCGCGAGTTCGTTTACCTGGGCGCAAAGCAGCCCTCCCTGCGAACACGATCCATCGCAACTTCGTCAATCGCGTCGACCGAGTTCGATCACGATTGTACCAAGGATATGCCAGCCGGCCAGCACGACACCGCGCACCGTGCCCGAAATCTTTGATACCCCATGTAAGCGTCGGCGATAATCAACGGGCACCTCAATCACCGTCATGCCCTGCCGGTGCGCTCGTATCTGCATCTCCACGGTCCAGCCGAACCGCCGGTTCCGCAGATCAAGCCGTGCCAGCGCGGCGCGGCGGATGACGCGAAAGGGGCCGAGATCGGTATAGCGCGCGCGCCACAGTCGGCGCATCAGCCAGCAGGCGAGCGCGTTGCCCAACCGCTGCTGAAGACTGAGCGACCCGGCTTCGCGCGTGCCGAGAACACGGCTGCCGATGACCAGATCGGCAGTGCCGGCGACGACAGGGTCGATCAGCCGTGCCATTTGATCGGGTCGGTCGCTGCCATCGCCATCGAGGAAAACCAGAATATCTGCGGTGCTTACGGCTGCACCAGCGGCGCAGGCGCTGCCATAGCCGCGCAAGGTTGCAGGAACGACGCGCGCACCAAGCGTGCGTGCGACTGCTGCGCTACCATCGGTTGAGCCGTTATCGACGACGATGATCTCATCGATCCAGTCGGGCATCTCAGGGAGCAAGAGTGCCAGCGAAGGGGCTTCGTTGAGAACAGGGATGATCGCCGCGACCCGATCAGCCCCGCGCATTGGCAATCCGTTGGCGCAGCAGGGTAACGACAACCGCCGCCCAGGCCGGGACGAAGCCGATCCTCGGTGCGAGCGCTGCCCCCCATCCCGCGCTATCGGCAAAGCGCGCATAATAAGCACCGATGAACGCGACGAGCAGCATCGCCGCCGCCTCGGGCGCGAAGACCAGAAGCGGCACCAGCCAGGTCGCATACCAGCTATAGCCGGTGGGGCTGAGCAGCAGCAGCGCGAGCACCGTGTTGCGCCAGGCGGCGATCGTCGCGATCGGCGGGGCGTAAGCGGACCGCACCCCCCAGCGCAGCGCGAGCCCGCTGACAATGGCCACCACCAGAAGCCGCGTCAGGAGTGCGGGGTCTCCTCCAATCGCCAGCGCAGTGATCATCGCTTGAATCGCCGGGAACGCCAGGCTGTTGCGCACCCATGATTCGGCATAGGCCGAAAGCCCGCTGCTCGCCGGATCGAGCGCCAGCAGCTGCGGTGCCAGCAGCAGCGCCGCACTGGCGAGCGCCAGCGCGGCGAGCGCGACCCGCTCGGGCCATCGCGTGGCTCGCCAGGCCAGCCCCGGCACCAACAGCAACGGCCAAAATTTCAGCGCAGCGGCGACCCCGATCAACACCGCCGCCATGCGCAATCGTCCGGCGAGCATCGCCCAGATCAAGCCCGCCAGCGCCGGCATCAGCAGCACGTCCATATGCGCGCCATTGGCGAAATCCTTGATGACGAGCGGGCATAGCCAATAGAGCATCGCCCAGTCGGGCGATCGCTGTGCTGCGCGCAACCCGCCTATCAACAGCCACAAGGTCAGCGCTTCCGCGGCCAACCCGATCACCTTCCACGCCAGCAAAGACCAAGGCCAGATAAGGTGCGCCGCCGCAAAGCCGAGCTGCGCCAGCGGGGGGTAGATGGTCGTGACGCTGGGGTAGCTCACCCGCTCCAGCACCCCGTTCGATTGGGCGCCAAGCGCGGCCTCTGGCGAGGCGGGTCGCGCGGCACCGGGCATCTGCGGGAACAGCGGATGGATGTCGTTCAGAATTGAGGCCGGTGTCCGAACATAGGGGTTCAACCCAGCAGCCGTAACGCCGCCATCCCAGAGATAGCGGACATAATCATCCTCATAGAGCGGCGGGCTCGGCAACAAGGCGAGCCGCGCAGCGAGACCAATGATGATGAACATGCGCAGGCTGCTCGCCGATCGTCCGGGCCGGCCGATAACCAGCGGCAGAACCAGCCAGGCAATCCCTGCCAGCACCAGCACGATCGCCAACACCGTCGCCGGCCAAGCCCCCCGCGCCAGCGACAGCCAGCCGAGCAGCGCGACGAACAGCGCGGCCGCGCTAGCAATTGCGACCATAACCCGTGATCCCAGTCGCGGCAGCCGCGTGGAGGTCACGAGCCGGAAGATTGCCCGCCACTGGGCGCGGACGGCAGCGGCGCATTATACTGCCGCGGAATGATATCGTTGAGTGTCCAGTCGAACTTGCCCGTTTCCACCCGGGTAACCGTGGCGAGCTTTGCAGCGAGCTTGGGTTTGGCAAATTGCTTCAGATGCGAAATCAACCGGGCATCCTCCCCGCCAAAATACATCCGGTTGAGGGTATAAACGGGTGAGACATACGCCACATCGGCCTTCACCACGACGACGCCACCCTGGTTGATATATTGCGCCGCCGCTGCATCAAGTTGCGCATCGACCGTTGGCCCGGCAAGCGCCTTTTTCTGAACCTGCGGCCCGCCCTGTGCAGGCACCAGCAACGCCGCCAGGATGCGCGGGTCGCCGAAATAGCGTGCCAGAATGTGCGTTCGGATATCGTTGAGGCTCAGCTTCACCCCGTTCAACCCCAGGCTTTGCTCGCTCCAGGCCGGACCGTTGACCAATGCTTCGGAATACCGCACCGGGTATTTCTGGGCCGTCACCCGAATGACCTGCGCGTTATAAAGATTGACCCACAGCGCGAGCTGTTCCTTCTTGCCGAGCAATTCGGGGCGAAGCGTTTGAATCGCCGTGACGAAATTATCGAGAAATGGCCCCGCACTCTGTTTAATCGCTCGATAGGAGATTTCGGTCCGGCCTGAATCGAACAACACCAGTTTGCTGACAAATTCACCCCAGACATCGTAGTTGATCGGCGCTTGTGGTGTCTCGTCTGCCGTGGCGAAAATCGCGAAGGGATCATTGGCAGGACGATTGGGCTCCGCGCCCGGCATGGTCGGCATCGGTGTGGTCGACTGCTGGGCGATCGCCTGGAGCGCAATAATGGCGGCAATCGCCAGCGCCGCGCCGGTAGAAAGCATCACTGATCGCGACAGCGCGAACGGTAACCGAGCAATGTCCATCGCACATCTTCCTTCACTGGTTGATCGGAGTCGTCATCCTGGTCATCAAGGTTTCGGTAAACTTATCGCCCACATCGGTGGCGAACCAGACGGGCCGGGCATTGGCGGGCGCGGTGTTATCTGAGCTGGCAATCAGCACTGGCGGCTGTGTCTGCTCGATCCAGGCCCGTCCCGCGAAACCCGCTATATCACCAATCCCGCTCGCCTGCGCGACCGCCAACGTATCAAACGGCATGAAATAATCGAGAGCGAATTGATCGCGCCACAAATCGAGCCAGTCACTCGCCGGGCCGTGCAATACGCCGCAGGCGGCATCCGCCGCCGCCAGTCGCGCAACCTCTGCCTTGCCGAGATGGGCCTTCGAACACACCGTCCACGATGTCAGCGCGATCGGCACGGTGCTGGCCAGAACGACACGGGCTGCCGCCACATCCTGTTCGAAATTGAGATCGGCAAAGGCCTCCGCCTGCTGGTCTGACGCGCGAAACGTCTGACCCGGCAGGCGCCCGGCCACCCAGATGATCGACGCAATCTGCGCGGCAATATCGGGGGCCTGGATCAGCGCTGTGGCAATATTGGTCAGCGGTCCGAGTGCCAAGATTGTCAGCCCCGGTGGTGCGGTGCTGTGCGCCGCTTGCGTTATTGCTTGCGCTGCTGGTGTCGCCGACATCTCGCCTGGCGTCGCCGCCCCGCGATGGACGGTCATACCCTTGGGACCGAAAGCGGCGATCATCGCTTCCGCACTGGCGTGGCAGCAATCGATATCGCCGTTGCCGAATATCGAACTGACGCCAATCACGCGCAGCTCGGGTGAACGAAACGCCTGGGCAATGGCGAAGCCGTCATCCACTTCATGCCCGCCCGGCAGCACGGTGGGATCGGTATCGATCCAGACAGGCACAGGCGCGATCATGCTCGGATCAGCCTTGCGGCAAGCGCAATTAGCGCGTCCTTGCGCGGATGATCGAGCACGACCGGCAGCGGCGCAACGCCGAACAGGCGCCGCCAAAGCTCGATCCCGGCAAAGCGCCTGATCAATGCCGAATCGACCGCGCCACCGCCTGCCGACTGATAGGCGGCGCCCAGGTGATCCGGCGCTTCCGGCGGATCACCCGATACGATCAGATGCGCGGCCATCACGCCCAAATCGAATTCGGGCGGGCCGAACAGGCAGAATTCGGGATCGATCACCTTGACGCCGTCATCCCCGTAAACCCAGGCGCCGGGAAAGAAATCACCGTGGAGCAGCGGTCCAACGCCAAGCAGATAGCGCTGGCCTAGCCGCGCGGCTGTCGTCGTCAGATCGCTATCGGCGCCGGCAAAGGGCAGCGTGAAGATATGGGCGTGGTTCAGTTCCAGCATTGCGCGATTGTCGGGCAAGGCTGCGAGCGGCAGAGCCAGAGCATGCAGCCCGGCGAGAAACGCAATCAGCTGCGTCCGAGCAGCCGCGTCGGCCGATGCGCGACGATAGAGCGCGGCAGCATCGGCTTGCTCGCCCACATCTTCTAGCAGCAGCAAATGCCATGCCGGATCGACCCCCAGCAGCTGCGGCATGAAGGTCGCAAGCGCGGGTGCGGCACGGACCAATTGGTAAAAACTGGCCTCCACGGCCGAGCGCTCAACCGGTGCGGCGATTGTTGGATATTTCTCCACCCAGGGCCGTGCCTGTTTGAGGATCGCTGAGCGCCCAATGGCGAATACCCGCAGGACGAGGTTGAGATTGCCGTCGCCCGCCGAGGCAACGCCCGTCAGCGCCTCGTCCGGTGCCAGCCAGCCAAGCGCGCAAAGCCGATCCGCGATGAGCGCGGTGTCAGCCGCCGTCAGCCATATCGGTGCGGTCATCCGGCGGTGCTCGCGTCTGTCAGCCCGGTGACGGCGGCCAGCCAGGGCCAGCGGACCGGATCGATGTCGGCGAGCGTATCGATATCGTGGTGCAGCGGGAGCATCCCGATCCGGGCACCGCTCCCAGCAGCATTGCGCTCCAGCACAGACCGGGCGGCGTCGGTGCCCCAGGGCAGATCGGCCATCAAGGCAGGTAAATGATGGGCGGCATTGGCGGCGAGGCCAAACAGATAGAAGCCGCCATCGGCCGCCGGCCCCAGCGCGACATCGCACCCATCGAGCAGGGCGAACCCTTGCGCGATCAACGCTGGTGTCAAGGCCGGGCAGTCAGCTCCCATCACGACGATCCGCTTCGCTCCCTGTCGGACACTGGCGACGAACGCCCGGTGAACGCGATCACCTAGCCCGCCATCGCCTTGATCAATCACACAGCGGTGATTGCCAACCCAGCTCGCCCCGTCTTCCAAAGTTGCGCCCGTGATCAAGACGCGAAGAGACGCGCTTATGGCTGCCGCGGCACCATCCGCTGCCGAAAGGCAATAGCGTGCCATCGCATCATGGGCGGCAGTCGCTCTGGCGGTGCCGATTTCTTCTGCGAGCCGGGATTTGACACTGCCCGGCGTTGGATAACGGGTGAAGAACAGCAGATGATCGGTGCTGGTATCAACAGACATTACGAGCAGAAATCCGACAGCCGGTGATTCTTTTTTGATTCGTCTCGCGTTCCTGCTCTTCGCACGATCCACCAGGCGTTATCGGGCTAGAGCGAACTAGATTGTGTTCATTTTGACAGTATCTTGCGGCGACGCCAAGAAATTCGATGATGGCGCTACGTTCCGCCGCGAAGCTGAAAAGCTGCCGGTCGGCTTTCAGGAACGCCGCTTTGGCGCCGGAAGTGCAACAACTGGGTCGGAACCCACCCGTCGGTTCGAGCGGAAATCGGCACGAACCACAAATGCGAACCATTGTTTCACCGGCTTCCATCTATGTCGGAGTGCCAACCCGGCTCTATGGAGATGACCGATGGGGCATTTGTCGATGGATCCCGCATTCCACGAACTTCGTCCCTGGAATGAAGGTAGACTGCTCGGCAGCAAGCGTGCGCGCACGCCACCGCAAGTGTGAGAGAATATGGCAGAAATTGTTTTTTAGTTCTAGTGGCTTATACGGATACCCTTCACCGTCCATTTTCCCGTCCATCAGTTGATCGCCCGGTAGTTCGGCCTAAGATGCGCTGTGTATCCGCCGCAGTCTGCTGGCGGACGACGATGTTGACCTGTAGGGGCCGTCCTGTAGGTACTGCCGATAGTGGCGGGGACGTCCCGTCCCCGGCCTGTGTTTTCGCGTAGGTGTTAGGAACAAAGTCCATGCAGTCGCCGCGATTATGTGCCGATTGCGCCGTGCGTGACAGCGCGTTGTGCGGATCGCTGAACGATGTCGAGCTTGGCTCGCTGAATCGCATTGCCCAGCGCCGCCACCTGGCACCCGGCGAAACGATCATCTGGGCAGGCGATGACAGCGTGATTTGCGGTAATGTGCTTGCTGGCATCCTGAAGCTGTCCGCATCGACCAGCGGCGGACGCGAACAAACGGTCGGACTTCTGTATCCGGCAGATTTTGTCGGGCGGCCCTTTGCCGATCAGGCGAATTTCACCGTCACCGCGCTGACCGATGTTACCTTGTGCATTTTCCCGCGCGCGTCGTTTGAAGCGGTGCTGCACGATCATGTCCGCATGGAACGCCTGTTGCTGGAACGGACATTTGCCGCATTGGAAGACGCGCGGGCGCGCATGTTGATGCTGGCGCGACTTTCAGCTGAGGAAAAAATTGCAACCTTCCTGCTCGACATGGCGGTGCGCGCGGCGAACACCGGCTGCAGCGCGGCACCGGGTGGCCCGTTGACGTTTGATCTGCCGGTAACGCGGACGCAGATTGCCGAACTGCTCGGGCTGACGATTGAAACGGTCAGCCGCCAGTTGACCCGGTTGAAGAACGACGGCGTTATTGCCCTGCCGGGCGCGCGCGCGGTGACGATCCGCGACCGGCTGGCGCTGGAAGCCCGCGCAGAGGCAGCATGAGCGAGCAGGTTTTCCGCGCGATCATCATCGCCATCGCCGCTGGCTTCACCGCGATATTTTGCTGGGTCGTTGTGCCGCCGTTGATTGCGCACCCCGACATCATCGGCGCGTTGGCGGCCGGGTTCGTCAATCCCTATTCAAGCGGCTATTCGTCTGATGTGCTGGCGTGCTGGGCGATCCTGGCGGCGTGGATCATCTTTGAAGCGCGCACCATGGCGATACGGCATGGGTGGGTGTGCTTGCTGCTGGGGCTGGTGCCCGGCGTGGCGGTGGGGTTTGCGCTGTACCTGGTGATCCGCATGAAACAGCTGCACAGCCGGTCCGCATGATCTGCCCCGCCCGATGTTGAAGATGGCAGTTGATCTGGCCGCGCCCCGGGCCATATCCTAGGCCATAAATGGGCCAGCAGCAGCCCAAATGCAGCCCAGAATCAGCAAAGGCAACCACGCGATGACGAAACCCATGCAGATCGATTTCGTGTCGGACATCGCCTGTCCATGGTGCGTCATCGGGCTGCGGGGGCTGGAACAGGCGCTGCACAACATGGGCGATCTGGTTGATGTAGACCTGCGGTTTCAGCCGTTTGAGCTAAACCCCGCCATGCCGCCTGAGGGGCAGGATGTGGCCGAGCATATCCAGCAAAAATATGGATCAACTCCGGAGCAATCCGCCGCCAACCGCGCAATGATCCGCGATCGTGCCGCTGAAACGGGCTTTACGATGACGATGGCGCCGGGCAGCCGCATCTACAACACGTTCGACGCGCACCGCCTGCTCCACTGGGCGGGGATTGAGGGGCGGCAGAAAGCGCTGAAGCACATATTGTTTGCGCTATACTTCACCGATGGCCGCAATCCGGGCGATGTCGATGTGCTGGTGACGGCTGCCGAGCGCGCGGGCCTGGATGGCAGCGCCGCGCGCGACGTTATCGTGTCCGGGCGCTATGCAGATGAGGTGCGCGCAGACGAAAACCTGTGGCGGTCGCAGGGTGTTTCCGCCGTGCCTGCGGTGATCATCAACGGCAAATATCTTATCTCTGGCGGCCAGCCCGCTGCGGTATTTGAAAAAGCGCTCCGCAGCATCGCGGCTGAAACATGAACCAGCGTTAGATCCCGTCGCCAACCACGGCGCGTCCGCCCGCCTCCAGCTGTGCCGTTATATCGGCAATGCACGCATCGATGATCGCATGGTCGGTCGCGCGAACCACGAAATTGGCCCCCACCCGCCCCTCGCGGAAAAACGGATAGCTGCCAATCGCCACGCCAGGATGCGCGCGTTCGGCCTTGCCCAGCATGTCGGCGACTTCGCTTTCGGCGACCCAGCAGCCGATGGTGCGCGACAGCACGGGCTGCCCGCCCTCCAGCGTGCCCGTCAACGCATCGAGCATCCCCGCGGTGATATGCGGCACGCCAGCCATGACAAAGATGTTGCCAATGCGGATGCCGGGCGCGCCCGACATGCGGTTTTCGATCAGATCGGCGCCGTCTGGCACGCGGGCCATGCGCTTGCGCGCCTCGGTCAGCCCACCACGGCTGGCGTAATATCCTTCCAGCACCGCCAGCGCGCGCGGGTGATGCACCACACCGACGCCCAGTGCCGCTGCAATCGCATCGACCGTAATGTCGTCATGCGTGGGGCCGATGCCGCCTGTCGTGAACAGATAATCATTGCGCGCACGCAGGGCGTTTACCGCCTCCACAATCGCGGGCTCATCGTCGGCCACCACGCGCACTTCAGCCAGCCGGATGCCCTGCACATTCAGCCAGGCGGCAATCTGTGCAACATTTTTGTCCTGAGTGCGGCCCGACAGGATTTCATCGCCGATAACGACCAGGGCGGCCGTCCAGATGCGCGTTGTGGAAGCAAGGGTCATGCCCGGCGCATAGCCCAGCCTGCCCCCCTCGCAAAGCCCACAACATCGCGCTATATCATCAAAATGACAGTCTATGAAAATGTAACCGCGCAGGCGCCGATGACGCGCACCGGCGCGATCAAGCTCCACGATGCGTCCGGCTTTGAAGGCATGCGCCGCGCCGGTCGCCTTGCCGCCGAAACACTGGACATGATCGTCCCGCACGTCGTGCCGGGCGTGACGACCGGGGCGCTGGACGATCTGATCCGCGACTTCATCGTGGCCGGCGGCGGCGTTCCCGCGACGATTGGCTATCGCGGCTATACACATAGCTGCTGCATCTCGATCAATCACGTCGTGTGCCACGGCATTCCGGGCGACAAGACGCTGAAGGACGGCGATATCGTGAATATCGACGTCACGCCGCTGCTAGATGGCTGGCACGGCGATTCCAGCCGCATGTACCTGGTCGGCGATGTGCCGCTAAAGGCGCGCCGACTGGTTGATGTCACCTATGAATGCCTGATGCTCGGCATTGAAAAGGCGCGGCCGGGCAACACGCTGGGCGATGTTGGCCATGCGATCCAGGCGCATGCCGAACGCCACCGTTACGGCGTGGTGCGCGATTTTTGCGGGCACGGGCTGGGTCGCCTGTTCCATGACGCGCCTGAAGTCGTCCATGTCGGCCGCCCCCGCACCGGACCAGAACTGCGCCCCGGCATGTTTTTCACCATCGAACCCATGATCAACATCGGCCGCCCCGACGTGAAGCTGCTCGACGATGGCTGGACGGCGGTAACGCGTGACAGATCACTGTCAGCGCAATTCGAACACTCGATCGCCATCACCGAAACCGGCTGCGAGATTTTCACCACCAGCCCCAAGGGACTGGACAAGCCGCCTTATTGATTTTTCGTCATCGTGGGCTGCGAGCGCGCGGTGGCCCATGCGGTTGTCGCTTGTTGCGCGCAGCCGGGCAGTGAGTGCACGAACCACGTTCTATATGGCAGGCACGCATGACCCGCGTGTCGTACAACTAGGCGACGAAATCGCCGACTTTATCGCCAAGGCCAACGCAGCCCCAAACAAAACGCAATCGTGACATAAACATGAAGGCGTATATCTTATACGCCGATAAATCACCTATTTAGCATATTACATACCTGGCCACGAACGCAATCACCAGTTAAATGCACGAAATTTATTGTGTCACGAAATCGATTAATCATATTGATACGCATGTGAACGAAATTCTTCGTATTCTTCTTGATTTCGATTAGGGAAACTCGGGTCGCCAGGAATAAAGGGCTCTGCTATATATCTACTTCTATCTTTATAAAATTCTGTACAGAATTTCTCTAGCCCTTCCCAAGTCACACGACGATCATCACTAGAGCCATTTGTAATTTGTAGCCGCGATTCTTCAAGTGATCCGCTCGATACCGTAGAAATCCAAAATTTCGGATATGCCACGTCGCCAAGCACGCCCTTCAAAGGTTCACTGCCTCCATATCGCGGTAAGAGATAACGTTCGAGACGGGTAAACTGTGACTTTTCAGCATTGTCAGTTTCAAGTTCTTCGGGTAAATAAAAGCTCTCATCAAGATAGCTGACTTCTTCTAGACTTAGTTTCGATTCTTTACAAATTTTTAACCATTCGTCTTTTGATTTCGCTAAGAGATAAGCCACATCGAGGCTGATCGGCATTCTGTTAGCAGAGGACAAAGAAGACACTCGAAATCCAACATCGATCCCTGCGCCAACGAAATCGACCTTGGGAAGGATGGTATCAACCGGGGATCCTTCGAGACCATAATTGTAAAAATTCGTCAGAATAGTCTGGCGATCAAGCGGACCGGCCAAGCCAGAACTGTCAATAATCACCTTGTTCCGAACAGGAAATTCTGCAAGCCAAACCGAACCCTTAACATCTAAGTTCAGATAAGGTGACTTTTTCGGCCCATCGGCCAAATTATTATCCTGCTTCAAACGAACGCGGACATCTTTAATTGTTAGTAACCACGCCGCTAAGGCAACCCATATTTGAAAGGAAGATGTTATTTCTTTCCAAAATATGATTTCGTCACCCAAGGTTTTCCACACTCTTGGAGATCGCCCCGCTAATTCGACGCCGCTCGGCATGTTTGTGTCTAGATAGGTTTTATAACGGCTAAAGTTAGTTGAAAACTTCTCGTTGGCATTCGAATAAAAGGATTGGACCTTATCAAACCAAGCCCCGTGCGTAGCCGGATTATCATTCTCTATATCCAAGGGCTGTTTATAGGCGGTTGACCCCACGATATCAGCACTGAAAAATAGTTTCAGTCGTGACTTATTATGTTCGCCGCCTTCAGATTGTGTCTGTGCCGTCATTTACGCCGCTTCTTTAACTTAAATGTTATATTTTTGCGGCGACATCGCTAAATCATATAACCGTTGTTGCGCAAGGTCTGCAGGCAAAGAAAATACGTTACTGACAACTCTATCTGAAGGCGTGATGCCGTCGGTGAAATTGTCGATCCAATATTTTATGGCCTGGGTTGGTACAAGAAGAGCTGCTGCAACCCGCCTAATGGACTGTTCTTTGACATTCTCGTCCTCTACCAGGGCGCATAAACTGTCTGGGGCGCATATATGTTTGCCATCTCCCGCCCGTTCAGCGCTACAGCTTACTGATATTTGGTTAACAACACGCTCGGCGATCTTCGCCGCAACCCGTGCACGAACTTCACGCTCAGAAAAGTGGAGCGGAATGTGCAAAGGCTCAACCTGGTGCGTTTCCTCATTGACGACGGCTTTTCTATAAATACCGATTACATCGACAATTCCCGGGAGTGGCCGAGGCATGTCACTCGAGATTGTAGGCTGTTGATCCGGCAAGCCGATGGAAGCGAAAAATGGTTGCAGATGCCTATCCAGCTGTGCTATCTGCTGTTCGGTTAAGGGTTGCTCAAGCGATGCAAGCGCACCTGCGGTTCCCTGATAGGGGTGTGAGTCGTACTGCTCGTTCATTACCAAATTGCCTTGAATCGGATGAATCGGATGAGTCGTTGATACCGCAGATTTACCCTACAGAAAAATCGTTTACTAATCGCTGTTGAAGCGTCAAAGGCGCCAATTAGAATTCTTGATTCCACGCATCTAGCGCTTCAGCCGCTCGGACGCAAGGCGTTTCCGAGTATCTCCAAGATAAAGCGGGGGCTCTGAGTTACGAGCCGCAGTCATGTTTAAGACAGTTGGCAAGAACCATTTACTCTGCTGTGCATTAAACTCTTACTGCACTTTAGCAGACCGAGTATTCTAATCATGGCCTTGATCGGCGGTAACAGGTGGCACTAACCATACCCGACTATAGAAGTGGCGACGATGGCAATGTGCGATTCCTTCGATTCGGCGCTCCGCCGGGTGACAACTCAGATATTGCCCTTGATGGCAGAAACAGTTCGACACAAACCTTTCAGCACCAAGGCGACCGCTCGACTGACAGCCATCTCGGCAGAATTGTTTCATAATGAGCCGATGTGCGACACAATTGCCCCGCCTCGTGCGCTCCGTTCAGAATGCCGCGCGCCAAAACAAGCGGCAGCAGCAGACCGAACACCCATGCGCCAATCATCCACCCCCACACGCCCATGGACACCCCCGCTGTCTGCACAGTCCAGCACCCGGCGAGCAAGGCGATCAGCGAAGCAGCGCCGAACAGCGTCATCAGCAACAGTCGCGGCAACCGATCGGCCATCCCCCCCCTTTCCCATCCGCCTGCCGCAAAATAGGGCAGCATCAGACGTCGTGCACGCGAGTTAGGCACCGCTCCACTTCACCGACACGCCAATCCGCGGGCGCCAGCCCACCTCTCGCGTGATTGGCACGCTTGTTGTAAGGGATTCCGACAGGCAGAGGCACTCCTCCAACCAAATCGGGGTCACACCGTGAAAAAGATCGAAGCGATCATCAAACCCTTCAAGCTCGACGAGGTGAAGGAGGCGCTTCACGAAGTGGGCGTGTCGGGCATTACCGTTACCGAGGCCAAGGGCTTTGGCCGACAAAAGGGGCATACCGAACTATATCGCGGCGCCGAATATGTCGTTGATTTCCTGCCCAAGGTGAAGCTGGAAGTCGTGGTGGAGGACAGCATGGCCGACCGTGTGGTGGAAGCGATTGCCGCCGCCGCCCAAACCGGCCGCATCGGCGATGGCAAAATCTTCGTCATCCCTGTTGAAACCGTGCTGCGTATCCGCACCGGCGAGCGGGATGAAAACGCAATTTGACGCAGCGCAGCATTATGTGAAAACTGACGCACGCAACGCAACATGATTCGCCGGTTCGCCCGGCAGACGATCACTCACCAAAAGGGGCACTATCGATGGCCAACGACGCCGGCAAAATCCTGCAGATGATCAAGGATGACGAGATTGAGTGGGTCGATCTGCGTTTTACTGATCCCAAGGGCAAATGGCAGCATTTGACGATGGTCTCCACCGTGGTCGGCGAAGATGAGTTGACCGATGGTTTCATGTTCGACGGTTCATCGATTGAGGGCTGGAAGGCGATCAACGAATCCGACATGATCCTGAAGCCTGATCTGGACGCGGTGTATATCGATCCGTTCAGCGCCACCCCGATGATGATCATGTTCTGCGACATCGTCGAGCCATCGACCGGCGAGCTGTATTCGCGCGATCCGCGCAGCACCGCCAAGCGCGCCGAGGCATATCTGAAGACCACCGGCATCGGCGATACCGTCTATGTCGGCCCCGAAGCCGAATTCTTCATCTTCGACGATGTCCGTTTCGAAACCAGCTATTCGACCAGCTATTACAAGATCGACGATATTGAACTGCCCACCAACACCGGCCGCGAATATGAAGGCGGCAATATGGGCCACCGTCCGCGCGCCAAGGGTGGTTACTTCCCCGTCGCGCCGGTTGACAGCTGCGTCGATATTCGCGGCGAGATGGTATCGACCATGCTCGAAATGGGCCTGCCGTGCGACAAGCATCACCACGAAGTTGCCGCCGCGCAGCACGAACTCGGCCTCACCTTCGGCACGCTGACCACCACGGCGGACCGGATGCAGATCTACAAATATGTCGTCCACCAGGTCGCGCATGCGTACGGCAAGACGGCTACCTTCATGCCAAAGCCGATCAAGGAAGATAATGGCAGCGGCATGCACACCCATTTGTCGATCTGGGACAAGGGTCAGCCGCTGTTTGCGGGCAATGGCTATGCCGGGCTTTCCGACATGTGCCTGTATTTCATCGGCGGCATCATCAAGCATGCAAAGTCGGTGAACGCCTTCACCAACCCCACCACCAACAGCTATAAGCGGCTGGTGCCGGGCTATGAAGCGCCGGTGCTGCTCGCCTATTCGGCACGCAACCGTTCCGCGTCATGCCGTATTCCCTATGGCACCGGGCCAAAGGCAAAGCGCGTCGAAGTGCGCTTCCCCGATGCGATGGCAAACCCCTATCTCGCCTATGCCGCGCTGTTCATGGCCGGGATCGACGGCATCCAGAACCGCATCCACCCGGGTGAGGCGATGGACAAGAACCTCTATGATCTGCCGCCGGCAGAACTCGCCGAAGTGCCCACCGTTTGCGGTTCGCTGCGTGAAGCCCTGGAAAGCCTGGCCGCCGATCATGATTATCTGCTGAAGGGCGATGTGTTCAGCAAGGATCAGATCGAAAGCTATATCGAACTGAAAATGCACGACGTCGCCCGCTGGGAAATGACGCCAAGCCCGGTCGAGTTTGATATGTATTACAGCTATTGATCAAGGCGCGTTGAGCGTTGCGGTTGAGAGCGCCCGGGGTGGGAACACCCCGGGCGTTTTGCGTTGGGGGGGTGGTTTGGGCCCTAGTTTTTGCCGGTCGAAACGGGGTCTAAGAATCTCAAAAGCGGACGCGTCCACTCGATCGCGAGTGTCCGTGCGTGGTGGACAACGGCCTGTTCGCTCCCGGCGACGGGAAGGAACAAACCACCATTCAAGGACAGCATCTCAGGGGGAAAAAGCCCCGCCACCGTTTCATGGTCCGGTACCTTCGGGAAGGAGTCTTGACGCTGGCAGTTGGACATCAGGCTGCGTGGCACGCTATTCCCCACCCGTCGCCCTGCTATAAATGATGATGCTCCGCCGCAATCTTTGAACTAGACTGATCGTCAGGGCAAAATCGTTCTTGGGGCGCTACATCGATGAAGGGTAATGAATTCACCCACCCAGACCGTGTAATCTTGGTGGTAACTGCTCTATCAGAAGAGAGAAAATCGGTTATCCCTTTCCTCCGCCAGGAAACGGTTGTGGCCCGCAGCGACAGGCACAACCGAGAGTATATCGTCGGCGATTACCTTGTTCCAGGAGACAATCGCCCATGGCACATAGTACTTCCCTCGCCAACGAGCGCAGGCAATGCCAAATCGGCGGCTGAAACGGCTCTAAGCCTTTCGCTAGGTCCGGCGTTTGTGTTTCTGCTGGGTGTGGCGGGCGGCTTTCCTAAGAAGACCAACATGTACGATGTAGTCGTGGCGGAGCGTGTCTACGATGTCGACGTAGCGAAAATCGATCCTGACGGAAATTATATCCCGCGCCCTGACCAGCACAAAGCCACCTCGGTTTTGTTGTCTCGGGCGAAGACGCTCCAGGATATGGGGGGATGGGAGGATTTGCTTCACCCCAATCTCCCCAACGAACCCGTTCAGGTCTGGATCGAGCCGATCGCCGCCGGGAGCAAACTGGTCGCGTCGAGCAAGTCTGAAGAATTCCAAAGAATTCTCCGAGACGCACCGCGCGCGGTGGCAGTCGAGAACGAGGGCTTCGGGGTGATGCAAGCCGCCCATGAAGCGGCGATAGCTGCACTCGTCATTCGTGGGATCTCTGACCTGCTCGACAATCGGCCCAAGGACCCGGCGTCCGAGATCGACGAGCGGGTTGGACCAGACCCCCATAAGCTGAAGGCTGCACGACATGCTGCAGCGTTCATGTTTGCGCTCATCGGGCGAATTGGCGCTGCAGAAATAGAAGAGGTTGCGAAGGACGAGGACGAGTGGGTCGAAGTCCGTCTCCGGTGGGATGACTTGAAAGAGTTGGCTAAAGGCAAACGGCTTGCGCTTCAATTGATGGGTGACAGCCCAGTGAGAGACCTTACCGGAAGAACCGGCAGCGTCGAGATTGACTTCAAGACCCGGCGTCTGGTTTCCGCCTTCGTATACGCCATTTCCCTAGAGCGATCTCTTCTCGAAGAAATGATCGAGACGGCGCCAGATCGTGTAGACACAACGATCGATACGTCAGATCCCGATGTTTCGCGAATATTCGCTGCGGTTAGGAAACTTGCGTCCTGGTATTGGCTTGACCGAAGCGAAGGCGAGGATGAGATTCGGGCGCTCGCTAAAGTTCATAAGTCGCTAAGACCATTGGTTGAGAATACAATCGAAGCCTCCCGCCGGCTGCAGGGTCCGCCGGAACCCGTTAGACGACCGGAGGTCGATAAGAAGTCGCGAATGACCCTCCGTCTGAACAAGAGCCTTGAGCCCCGCGTTGTTGAACTCGCCGGGGCAAACCATCTAACTCTATCTTCTGTCGTGGCGAAGCTAGCGGGCGCCGCGCTCGAGTATGAAAGGAGCAGCTCAGTGAGCCTGGGTGGGTTTATGGTTGAGGCGGATATGCCCACGACAACGAAGATGTCGGTCTCCATTCCAACTTCCATTATAGAACAAATAAAGAAGGTGGCTGAGCGCTATGGGACAACGCGAGCTCAAATTCTGCGCGCCCTCGTTGGCTACGCCATCGAAATGCGACTAACGAATTTGTTAGATGCATTAGATGCAGATGAAACCTCGGAGACGGTGACACCCAACAAAAGGGACACCGTCGTTCTCGATAGAAGGAGGCTCGATATGCTTCTCTTGCAAGGCGGGCTCACCATCTCCGAGTTGGCACGGAGGGCGGAAATCAGCGTGGCGACAATTAATCGAGCCCGGAGCGGGAACCCAGTCCGCAAGACCAAGGTTGCTATGATTCTCAAAACTCTTGGCCAGCATATTGGGCGGACGCTCAACGAGGAGGAGCTCGTCAAGGGGAGCTAGTTCAGTGTTGTAAGGTTCTCGTTCGAATTCATCCGCAATCTCTCGGGCGGGAACGCGGTCGTGGCCATTCGAGCCCGAGACGAAGAAGTACTAGCTTCATGTCGCAGCTGCTCGTGTGGCCGACGGTGATCGCCTATAAAATCGACCTAAGGGCGGCTTTGCTCAACCTTGAGCCGAGAGCCGCCATTGCCCTTCCGGCCCAAGTTGCGACATTATGTCGCGCGGGTTTTAGATCGAAAGCTAAAATACATCCCGATAACGGCTGAGCCTACGGGTGCCAACGTTTTCGCGCCTCTTACGCCCGGCTTGGCTGTAATTCGCCGCGCGAGACCCGCCAAATCTGCTCTCAACTGGGGCAAAAGTCCCCATTCCCAAAACACCCCCGCGAGCATGAATGGCAGCGCCGCCAGCATTGCAATCGTTCCTTTTTGTTCTGTACTTCCATCAATTATCGCCGCCCCCTTACCCCTTCGCCATGCCCGTCTTGCGCCTCCTCCGCCAAACCGATGGCAACCCCACACCATCCGCACCCTCACCCCGCATCACCCCCGCCCCGTCCGTTTCACCTTGCAACCCTTGCCGGGCGCTGGCATCCCTCGCGGCCATAATCCCGCCCGAAAATCGGGGCGTCACTTGATGGAGAGCAGGCCATGAAAAGCTATCTGAAGCATTATATCGACGGCGCATGGGTCGACAGCATTGGCGGCGCGCCGCGCGCGGTGATTAGCCCGTCGACGGAGGAACCCTGCTCCGAAATCTCGATCGGCACCGTGGCCGATGTCGACGCCGCTGTGGCCGCTGCGCGCCGGGCCTTTAAGACGTTTTCGCAGACCAGTGTTGAAGAACGCGTCGCGCTGATGGGGCGGATTGGCGATGAGTATAAAAAGCGCATCGCCGATTTCGGGGAATCGATGGCAATGGAAATGGGCGCGCCTGTATCCTTCGCCTCCACCGCGCAGGCATTTTCGGGCGTGGCGCATCTCAGCATCGCGGCGCGCGCGCTGAAGGATTTCAACTTTGTCGAAATGATCGGCACCACCCATGTCGTCCACGAACCGATGGGCGTCATCGGCATGATCACGCCGTGGAACTGGCCGCTGAACCAGATCATGCTAAAGGTCGCGCCGTCACTGGCGGCGGGCAATACGATGGTGCTGAAACCATCGGAAGAATGCCCCGGCTGCGCGGTCATCCTGGCCGAAGTCATGCATGCAGCGGGCGTGCCGGCGGGCGTGTTCAACCTGGTACAGGGCGACGGGCCAACCACCGGCAACGCGATTTCATGCCACGCCGATATCGACATGGTCAGCTTCACCGGCTCCACGCGCGCAGGCATTTTGATCGCCAAGGCAGCGGCCGATACGGTCAAGCGCGTCCATACCGAACTGGGTGGCAAGGCGGCGAATGTGGTGCTGCCGGGCGCTGATTTCGCCACGGTGCTGCCGCCAACGCTGCAGGGTGTGGTCGCCAATTCGGGGCAAAGCTGCATCGCCCCCACCCGCATCCTGGTCCATAAGGACCGTGAGGCAGAGGCGGTTGGCTTTACCAAGGCCTATATGGAGGCAGTGCCAGTGGGTGATCCGATGACGCCGGGCGCGCATATCGGCCCCGTCGTCAACAAGGCGCAGTTTGAGAAGATTCAAGGGCTGATCCAGTCAGCGATTGATGACGGCGCGGTTCTGGAAACCGGCGGCACGGGTCGCCCGGCGGATATGAACCGCGGCTATTATGTGCGCCCCACGGTGTTCAGCGGCGTTACGCCTGACATGCGGATTGCGCAGGAAGAAGTGTTCGGCCCCGTCGCCACGATCATGCGCTACAGCGACATCGACGAAGCCGTGGAGATCGCCAACGATACGCCGTTTGGCTTGTCGATGACGATTTCGGGCGATCCGGCAGAAGCCGCCTTGCTCGCGCCCCGGATGCGCGCGGGCATCGTGACGATCAACAGCTGGGGCCCCGATGCCAACGCGCCGTTTGGCGGGTATAAGCAATCGGGCAATGGCCGTGAAAATGGCGTGTTTGGCCTGCGCGAATTCATGGAAGTAAAATCCGTCATCGGCGCACCTGCCTGATCGCGCCCAGCCGGTGATCATCGATGTATTGATGCCGGCATCGGGCGATGCCTATGCCGAAGCGGCGGCGGCGGAACTGGCACCCTATCACCAGCCCTTTGCCGATGCGGGGCTGGTGATCAGGCCCCGGCCTTGGGATTTGGCGGAGGATTTGTGGCCGGGCGATGCGGCGGCAACGCTGGCGCTGTTCGCCTGGGGCTATCACACCCAGGTCGATCGGTGGCTGGCGATGCTGCGCGATTGGCCAGCGGGATCGCGGTTGCTCAACCCGCCCGATCTGCTGCTGTGGAACACGCGCAAGACCTATCTGGCCGAATTGGCGGCAAAGGGCATCGCGATTGTGCCCAGCCTGTTTTGCGACGCGGATTCTGCGACCATAAGCGCCGCTTTTGATCATTTTGGTGTGCAATTACTAGTCATAAAGCCCCAAATTTCGGCCGGAAGCTACCAAACGCAGCGCATTTCGCGCGACATGACGCCGGATTTCCTGGCCCCGGATTTCCTGCCCCCGAATTTCTTGGCCAATGCCATCATCCAGCCCTTTGTGGCATCCGTGGGGGATGAGGGTGAGTTGTCGATTTTCTTCATCGGCGGCACCTTCAGCCATGCCGCCCGCAAAGTGGCCCGGCAGGGCGAATTTCGCGTCCAGCCACAATTTGGCGGGGTGTTCACGCCGCTGGTGCCCGGTGTTGAAATAATGACGGTTGCACAGGCAGTTATCGCCGCACTCCCTGTCGCGCCGCTCTATGCGCGGGTCGATTTGCTCCGGCTGGCAGATGGCAGTTTGGCGCTGATCGAGCTGGAGGCGATCGAGCCTGATCTATACCCCGGCATTGATCCTGCCGTGCCCGCCCGCCTGGCGGCGGCGGTGGTTGCAGCGATTAATAATCCCTAGATACCCGTATGTTAGCACTCTGCCGGCCCAGCGTGGAGATGGTCGACAGGATCGACAGCCACCGCGTCACCTGAAACTCCACCTGCGTCGCGGAATATCCCTGCCCGTCGCTGATGATCTCCGCATATAATTTCCGCGTAATAAACTTGCCCGCCGCCACCGATGTCGTCCGCCCGACACTGGTATCGGCTGGCAGGATGCGCAGCCGGTCCAGCCCCGCCAGGCGGCGCAGCGCGTTGATCGGGTTCAGCCCGCTAAAATTGTCTTGCAACGAGGCGACAGCCCCGGCGAGTTGCAACGCCTCAGGCGCTGACAGGTTGGTGATCGACGTGCCGAACAACAGCCGCGACAACAGCTCATCCTGCGGCAGGGCGGGCACGCTGGAAAAGCTGATCTGCGGGCGGATCGCCGGGCCGGTGACGCGGATGGTGGCGGACAGGCCGGCGGAGTCGGCATTTGCCGCAATGTCGATGGGCGGGTTGGCAGGCGTTTCCCCGGCAAAGCGGATGGTGCCGCGATCAATCGCAAACTCGCGCCCCGAAAATTCATAATAACCCCGCACGATATCCGCACGGCCAATAATCGCCGGGTTATCGAGCAACCCGCCAATCTGCAGATCGGCAGACCATTCGCTGGTCAGCCCAAGCCCTGTCACCCGCACGCCATTTTCGGCCCGCGCATGCACAGCAAGCCGCCACGGCGTAACGCGGCGATCATCCTCATCGGCTGATCCTTCGCGCAGATTAATCTCACGAATGTTCAGCACCGGCACCGCATTGGCGGCCACCGCCTGGCCCAGCCGATAGCGGCTGGCGTTCAGCACGACATCGCCGCCAATCACCCCGCCCGCGCCATCCGATCGGATCGTCAGCGGGCCGGTTACTGTGGCGGCGATGTCATCGCGGTTGATGATAACAGCCTTATCAGCCTGAATTTTCAGGTCGATACCGTAACCGTTGACCGCCGAAAAATCGAAACTGCCGCTGCCGGTAACCCGCCCGCCCTTGCCCGCATCTGCCGCAAAACTGCTGAAGCTCAATTGCGATCCGTTGAACGTGCCGGTGGCATCAACGCCCGTCAGGACCGTACCGGCGATGGCGCTTTCCAGTCGGGCACCCTTGGCGCGCAGCACACCGCGAATGCGCGGATCATTCACCTTGCCACCCAGATCAGCGGCGATGGCGACGGGGCCGGACAGGTCGAACAATTCCAGCCCGGTCAGCCGCCACAGCGTATCGGCAGGGCCATCATAGCGAAGCTGCGCAAACAGTTGCGCATTGGAAAGCCGCTCGGTCAGGCTGCCGCTGCCGAGGGGCGCCAACCGTGCCTGCGCCCGCCCGATCGTTTTGCCGCCACTGGCCATCACTGCGCGCATCGCGGCATTATCGGCCTTCAACACGCCCACCACACCGACATCAATCGGCCGCGATGAAAGCACCAGCCCGGACCGGCTAAGCCCGCGGATCGTCATATCAACCGTGCCCACCGGGGCCGCGCCTGCGCCTTGTGCAAAGCTGAGCTTGCCCGATGCGCTGCCCGCCAACCCCAGACCGGGATAGCCAATGTCGAGGATCGTCAGCGGCATGCGCGCAACCACCGCATCAATAGCAGCGGAATCGCTGGAGAAGCGCCCCCCCAGTTCGGCATTGCCGCCCGAAAACGCCAGCCGGGTTGGTTCCAGCCGCCAGCCATCGCCCGCCCGTGTGACGATTGCCGGTTCGAGCAGCTTCAATGGCCTGCGGTCAATCGTTCCCGATGCGGTGATGCGATAGCGATCCGGTGTCACATCCGCCTCACCCCGGATATCAAAAACACGGCCACGCGACCCGGCGATTGACGCCTTTATGGTGCCCACCCCGCCGCGCAGCGAGGCCGTTCCCTCAAACCGCGCCAGCCCCAGCGATCCGCGCCGCAAGCCGCTCCCCCGCGCCGATGCTTCTACAGATGCGGCCTGCGGATAAAGCATCGTCACCAGATCCAGCTTCCCGCGCCGCAGCACTGCATCGCCCAGCACGCGGGCATTGGCGGCTTCGACATGCAGCTCGATCCGTTGGACGCCATTGACGGGTGAAAAGCCGATCGCCCCGCTAACGCCGCCGCCGCCGCCAACATTCAGCGTGCCATCAAACCCGCCCTCTGCCGCCAGCAAGGATCCGCTTGCCTTGATGCCGCCCACATCAAGCGCGGCAATTGCCACGGTCGCCTGACCACCCTTTGGCAGCAAAATCCGGCCATTGCCGATGAAATCGCCCAGCGTGGAGCCGCCAGTGGCGTCAAAAACATACCCCTCCGGCGTCGGATCAAGATGCGCGCGGACCTTGTTCACTCCCAATGCCTCGTTCGGGCGCGCGAAAGTTAGGTCGAGCGTTGGCCGTTCCAGCCGTCCGGACAGTTTCAGATTGAATGCGCCATAGCTTCGCTGCGTGCCGCCGCCTGCGAATTCTACGCTGCCGTCGCGCCGCCTGAAGCCGGTGCCAGTGATGCGAATATCCGGCGCGATCAGCACCAGGCCGCGCAGGTGGAGAATGCCGTCAGTCGATTGTTCCAGGCTGGTCGTCAGGCGGGGCAAGCCGCCAGTGAGCGTGCGGAAAAAACTATTGTCCAGCCGCACGAATTGCACATTTGCCGTGCCGATAATCCGCGCGCCCTTGCCGCCGGGTGCAGGCACCACCTGCAGCTTCGATACGACATCAACGATGCCAAGCCCGGGGATCAAATACCGCCCCAGTCCGCCGTTCAGCCCCACATCGAACCGGCCATTTTTCAGGTCGACGAGCAGGTTGAAGCTGCCCTTCAGCTTGTCTGATCTGAATTTCAGGTCCGCGCCGGTGATGAAGGCGGATGTGGCGCGCAGCGTGCCTTCCAGCACCAGATTGCGCAAAATCGCCCCCGCAACCGCATCAACACCAGTAACCCGCGACACACTAAGCTGCAGCGGCACGATGATCGGTTGCGCAGACAGGCGGCCACGCCCGCCTGCCCGGACAACTTCAAAACCCTCCTTACCGAACGATATGAAATCGGCGGTCAGGCGATAATCAAAGGCGGCGGTATCAAAGGCACCGTCCAGAATCGTGCGCAGTTCCACCTTTCGCCCAACCATTTTGGTCACCAGCGCTGGCGGTTGGAGCAATTGGGTGCGGATGCGCAGGTCGCGGAAGGCGCTGTTGGCAAGATCAATCCCGCCAGCCGCATCAATCGCCAGCGCCGATGATCGCAGCGTCAGCCGCCCGTCAAGCTGCCGGTCAACCAGCGTGGCGGCGCCATTTACGGCAACGCGCGGCATCGCCAGCCGCACCAGCTTTGCCTGGGTCATTCCTGCCGGCATCAGGCTGCCGTTCAGCGTGTACGCGCCCGATTGGTTGCCCAACACAAGATCAACGACCGACGATCCACCGACATCGGCCTGCGCAGTGCCACGCCAGCGCGTCCAGCGGCCCTGCCCGGCGATCACGGCGGCGATTGGCTTGTTCACCCGGATCAGCTTGGCGATCAGCCCGTTGGCGGCCCCCGTTGCCCGCAGATCAATATCAAACCGGTCACGATCAGGCGCTGCGTCCAGCTTCACGATCAGCCGGTCGCTGCCCGCCACCACTGCGCGCAGATCAACCAGCGCCCGCCCGGCATGAATATCTGCGCGACCGGACAGACTGCCAACCCTGGGCGTGCCGGTAACCACCCGGTCGATCATCAGCCGATCAATTTTCAATTCGCCAATCAGGATATCGAAACTGGGCAAGGCCGGGCTGGGTTTGCCGGTCCGCACCGTCTCCGGCAATTTCGCGAGCCGCGCCTGGGGGATTGCCAGTCGCTTGATTTCCAGCCGGTTCGACAGCCACGCCAGCGGCGACCAGCGCAGCGATGCGCGGGGCACTTCAAGCACCAGCCCCTTGCGGTCGCGGACCCGCACGTCAATCAGCGTCATGTCGCTGTAAATTGATCCGGATATCCGCCCGACGGTGTAGCGCAGCCCGTTAGAGGGGCGCAGCGCGGCGATCTGATCAGTGATCAGCCGGTGGCCGATGCTTGAATCAGCCAACAACAGCGCCGCCAGTATAAGCGCGACAAGCCCCGCCAGCCCGCCCGCAATCCACCGCAGCCAGCGATGCTGCCGCACGGCTGCCTCAGGCGCTACCGCCGTCAAAACGCCTGCCCCAGCGACACGTAAACGGCGATGCGCGGATCACCCCGTTGTGGGTTGATCGGCGTGCCAACATCGATGCGGATTGGCCCGAAATTGGAATAATAGCGCAGGCCCAAGCCTGCCCCATATTGCAGCCCGGTGAATTTGGGCAGCGCCGACGTGTAGATATTGCCCGCGTCAAAAAACGGCACCAGGCCGAACGGACCGAATATTTTCAGCCGCGCCTCAATCGAAAACTCGGTCAGGCTGCGTCCGCCGATCGGGTCATTATTGGGGTCGCGCGGGCCGATATTCTGGAATCCGTAACCGCGCACTGATGCACCACCACCGGAATAAAAACGCCGCGACGGCGCAATTGCATCTCGCGGGGCGCCCGCAATCGTCCCCAACCGCGCGCGCGCAGCCAGCGTTATCCCCTCGCCGAATGACTTGTAGATGCTGCCATCAAGCTGAATCCGCGCATAACCGAATGCCGCGCCTTGCAACGAAATTTCCGGCGAAATCCGGCCACCGAGCCGGAACCCATTGCTAGGATCTAGCAAATCATCGGACCCGTCATAGTTCAGGCTGGTCGGCAGCGCGGCGATGAAAAACGTTCGGCGGCGAGGATCGCCGGTCGACACAATCACGTCGCGTTCGTCCGATGCCGATAATTCGGCACCCAACGACCATGTCCATGCCTTTTGGAAAAAAATCGTCGTCTGGCGTTCAATCGATCCGCTCAGGGTGAAGGTCTGGGCCTCAAATGCTGCGCGATTGACGTTTGAGGCGGTCGCCTGCGCGGTCAGCACCCGGTCGCGGCCTTCAAAATTATTGCGGCGAAAAATCACGCCCCCCGATTGCTCCTGCGTGCCTGCAACGGCGCGAACGGTCAGCGCGCCTTCGGGGGGAAACAGGTTTCGGTGCGTCAAGCTGATCGCGGCGCGCACGCCTTCGCCGGTTCCATAGCCGAGTTCACCCGCCACCGTGCGCAGTGGTGCCGGCAACAGCGCAACATCAATGTCGACGGTGCCGGGCAGCTTGCCCTCAACCGGCTTTACCTCGGCAGAGGATACAATGCCGGTCTGAATCAATGCCCGGCGCAAATCATCAAGCGCGCTTTCGTCAAACAGCGCGCCCGGTTTGAATCGCGCAATCTTTTGAATATGGCTGGCGCCCATCAACCGGTTGGGCGCGGTGACGACCGATCCAAAGCGCCGCTCACCCCCCGGCGACACCGGCAGTTCGAGCGTCGCGGTTTGCGTGGCGTGATCAATCACGACCGTTGATTGGCCAATTTGCGCAAAGGGAAAACCCTGTTCGCCAATCCGGGTGCGCAATTCGGCTTCACCAATCGTGATCGCGTCGGCATTGACCGGATCGTTATTCGCCACGTTGAACGCCTGGCGAAGCGGGGCTTCCTTGTCGCCAGCGTCGGCCAGCCCTGGCAAAGTCACCCCTTTCAGTCGGTACTGCACGCCGGGCTCCACGCTCAGCACCACCAGCGGCGTCGCCGTCTGCGTTTCTACGCTGCTTGATACCAGGGCATCATAATAGCCAGCGCCGCGCATCAGCGTTTGGAGTAGCGCAATATCCTCTCGCGCGCGCCGATCGATCTGCGCGGCGTTGGATGGCTCACCCCGGTGCTGGCGCAGGGCCGACAGGCTGTCGAACCGCGCCTTGAACACCGAATCTGCCACAGCATCGATCCCGTCGACGCGGTAATCATAGCGGCTCAATTCGGTCAGGTCAGTCTGGGCGGCGTTGGGGTCCGCCGCATCGGGCAGTGCCGCCAAATCGGGCCAGGGCACGCCAAGATCATCCATCGGCGCAAGCGGCGAATCGGGGTCGAGCAGGTCGTGCGACGATGCAGGGGCCGGGGCCGGGGCCGTTTGCGCGGGGGCTGGCTGCGTAACAAGCGGCGCTGTCTGCGCAATTGCGGCAGTCGGCAAGCTTGCCCATAGCAATACCGCCGCTGCGCTGATCACACGGTCAGCTGGTTTGAAACGCCGTACCATGCCCCGCTCTAGCGATGACGAGCGCATAGGAACAGCAATTGCGGGCGGCGCAGCGCCACAATCAATGAAATCACGACGCAACCAGCACGCTTTGACGATTAATGCACCGTTCCAACAGCGCGCCCGGTGGCCAGCAGCACAATCAGCCGTTCAATCTGGCGCCAGTGGCAAAAACTGACGGCGTTGCCCAGATTACGGCCACGTTCTGCCAGCGCGGCGGCCTGAAATCCGGCATCATCCCCAAATTGCGCAATCAGATTCGCCGCCGCGTCAAACGCTGCACGATCATGAACATAGGGGAATTGGGGCGCGGCATCATCAGCCGGATCAAAAAGGGCAAAGGACATTTCTGTCCGTTAACGGGCAAAACTGGCGCGACGATTACGGGCAATGGTAAACGCCGTGGCGATAAATGGGATAGCCCCGTTTTGTCATACTGGCGTCGCGACGCGACGCGTGGCAGAGCGGGCGACATGAACAAAACCCCTCCCCGCAATCCCGCCGCTGGCGGCTTCCTGATCGCGATGGGTGCGATCCTTGGCGCATTTGGCGGGGTGTTGTTTGGCGAATCGACGCGCGGATTTTTTGCCGGTTTGGTGCTGGGCGCCGTGCTGGCCGTCATCGTTTGGTGGCGCGATCGCGGCTGACGGTTATTTCAACACTCGGGTAATGCGAACCACGCGCCCGATCACCTCGACCGGGGCAATTGCCGGATCGCCGGCCTGATCGGTGGCCGCATCGATCGTCAGGGTTGGGAATTGCGGATTGTCGCTTATCACGGCAATGGCGGTGCCGCGCTTTGCCAGGCGCTTCACGACCAGCCCGGCATCAAGCCGAAGCACGTAAATGCCGCCGCGCACGCCAATGCGCGTATCGCCGCGATCCACCAGCATGTCATCGCCGTCAGCAATCGTTGGCAGCATTGATTCGCCCTGCGCGGTAATGATCGTCAGCGCGTCGGCGCGAACGCCCCATTGCCGCAACAATGCCGGATCAATCGCCTCGCCGGGGCGAAGCCAGTCCTCCGCCAGCATCCCGCCCGGCCCGGCTGAAGCGACAGCGTCGATGCGTGGCACCCGGAACATCGGCGCCACCGCTGTTCCTTCAGCGCGCCCGCCAAGTTCGCTTTCGTCGATGCCAAGATAGGCCGCCAGCGTCCGCCGCTCACGTTCGCCCAGCCTGCGCGGCGATCCGCGGGTCACGAACTGTTGAAGATAGGCATCATTGCGGCCCAGCAGGCGCGATAGCGCCGCCAGGCTTTCCCCGCGACGCGCCGCGACGGCGATCAGATTGGCGCGAACATCGGTTTCATCCATTCCCGATACATAGCCATAGGATTTTTCCTAGACAAGTTGGAAATAGCGGAACAAATAAAGAACATTATCGACGAATCGGGAGCGATCAATGTCAGTTTTATGGAGAATCGAACAGTTTTTGCGGCGATCCTCGATGCCCGCCACCACCTTTGGGCGCGTCGCTGTCAACGATCCCCGACTGGTGGAGGATTTACGCGCTGGCCGCGAACCCCGGCCGCGCACCGCAGCGCGGATTGATGCGGCAATCACCAAGCTTGATCGCGGCGACCAGGGATGAGCCGTGGCCCCGACATCGGCATTGCCCTGACGCGCGCCATCGAGCGCGGATCGCGCCGGGCGCGCTGCCCCGCGCAAATCTTGACGGCCGATTGGGATCGCTGGGCCAGCGCGACCTTTCATGGCGCACGCCACCGCATTGCGCTGGCGCTGTTGCCCTGCCCGGCGACAGAGGCATGGCTGGCCGGGCTGACCGAGGCTGAATTTGATGTGCGCGGCCATTTGGTTGCCGATGTGGACGTGGTCGCCGTGCGGCGCACTGCCGCGCGGGTAGAGGCCGATCTGGAGGTGTTGACGGTCGAGCTGCGCTGATCAGCCGCGTGTCGCCATGCGGCGCAGCGTGCCCAAAGTTTCCTGCAAACGATCGTCTGTTCGCGCATCGCGCTTAACCGCCGGCGAAGGCGCGCGCGAATCAAGCTGCGTCACGCCGCGTTCGAGGCGTTCGAGCAGCGCCGTGATCGTCGCCTGCGTATCGCGCGGTTGGCGATCTGGTTCGGCCGATACGGCGGGGCTATACGCAGCAGAAGGCTGGGGCGCCGCAGAAGGCTGGGGCGCCGCAGAAGGCTGGGGCACCGCGGCAGGCTGGACCGGATCGCTGCGCACCATTGGCGTCAGTTCAAATGTTTCAAAGCGTTCGGTTGGTTCAAAAACCTGGGGCCGCTCCGCAGGCGATACCAGCGACGGCGCAACCAGCGGTTGCGGGGGTGATGGTGCCACTGCCGCCGTCATCGGCGGGATGGGCAACCCAATCGCGCCGGGATCAAACGCCGATAACGTCATGTCAAGATCAACGGGCAGGTCCATCGGCGCGTGCACCATCGGCAGCGGTGCCGGTTCCGGGGGCAGCGCCAGCCCGGCTTCGTGGGCAGGCCGCGCGCGGACGTCCAGAAATGGCGTGCCAAGATCGCGGTTGGCAAATACCGGGCGGCGCGATGGCGCATCGGGATGGGCATCGGCGCGGCGCAGCACCGGCACGCTATCGTCGGTGTCACCGTCGGCCTGCACTGCCGCCCCGCTGCCCATGACGAGTGTGCGCGAGCCGAGCACCAGGAACAGCGCGAACCAGCTAAGCAGCGCGACGATGCCGCCGCCCGCCAGCGCGAGCACAATCCGGGCTGTGATCCCCAATGGGGGTTCAGCGGCGGCAATGATGGCGGGAATGCCGCTGCGCAAAATCACCCGTGCAAGCATGTCACCGGGCACCAGCGCAAAACCGGCGGCCGTCACCAGTCCAAGCGCCGCACCACCCAGCAGGGCGACGGGCAGGATCAGGCGTTGACGATGGGGTTTCGCGACCATGATGACAGTTTATCGGCGGATTCGATTAGTTTTTGGTAAACAGGTACATAGCGCGCGACATTGTTCGCCCAATTGCGCTCTGCCTCCACAAAGGCGCGGGCACGGGCGCGGCGTGCCGGCCAGGTTTCGCGATCCGCAAAAAGCGACGAGATAGCCCGCGCCATTGCCTTTGGATCATCCGGCGCAAACAAGGTGCCGGTATCGCCATCGCGGATCAGTTCACGATGGCCGCCCACGTCCGATGCCGCCACCAGCCGACCCTGCGCCATCGCCTCCAACGGCTTTAGCGGCGTGACCAGATCGGTCAGCCGCATGCGTTTGCGTGGATACACCAAAACGTCGATCACGCTGTAATAGCGATCAACCTCCTGATGCGGCACGCGGCCGACGAAATGGATATGATCGGCAACATCGCTTGCCGCGGCCTGCGCACGCAGCGCCGCTTCGCACGGGCCACCGCCTACCAGCACCAGCTTGATCCGTGGCCGCGCCGACACCAGTCGGGGCATGGCGGCAATAAGATCGGCCAGCCCCTCATAGGCATAAAAGCTGCCAATAAAGCCAATCACCTCATCGCCCGTGATCCCCATCTGGTCTGCCAGTGCACCGTCATAGGGCAGCGGCGCGCCAAACAAGGTCATGTCGACGCCATTGGGGGACACCATGATCCGCGCTGGATTAACGCCGCGCGACACCAAATCGCTGCGCAACCCTTCGCAGATCACCGCAACCCCGTCCGCCTTGTTCACCATCCGCGTTTCAAGCGCGCGGGTGGCGCGGTACCGCCATGATCCCTCGGTGCCGGATTCGTTGCCGACCGCCGCGTCCTCCCAAAAGGCGCGGATCTCGTACAGCAGCGGCACGTGATAGCGTCGGCTGGCGCGCCGCGCGGCCATCGCGTCGAGCACCGGCGAATGGGCGTGGAGAATATCAGGCTGAAATTCGCGCACCACCTGGCCAATCCGCCGTGCAAACGCGCTGATTTCGCGCAATTCGCCAAACGGGCTGGCCAAGGGCTTGGGGGCGGCAGTGCGGTGGAAATCTATTCCATCCACCGTCTCGCTGACGGCGGCAAAATCGCCGTGGCGCGGCCCGGTAACAGCAGCAACGGTAAAACCGCGCGCCATCTGCGCCTTTAAAATGGCGCGGGTGCGAAAGGTATAGCCGCTTTGCAGGGGCAACCCGTGATCAAGGATATGAAGGATGCGCATCGTGAGCTTGGTTTGGCACAAGAGTGTTTAACGCCGCGTCAACCCGGTCCGGCGTATCCAAGGCAAGCCAGCGCCAGGGCGTTCCATCGGCAGAAAGGGCTTGCGACATGATCGACAATTTCGCGCTTGGCCTGTCGCATGGGCTGATGATGCTTGCCGCCTTCCTGCTGATGCGCCGTGCCGATCTTGATAAAGAGCCCAGCAACCGCCCGCAGGATACGCCGGATGCGTGATCTGGCATTCATCGGATTTCTGGTCGCGCTGTTTGGCTTGGGGCTTCGCCGCCCGTTCGTATTCGTGCTGGCCTATGTGTATATCGACATCGTCTCACCCCAGCGGCTGACCTATATGCTGCTGAACAGCGTGCCGATTTCGCTGATCGCCGTGGTGGCATCGGTTGGTGCGTGGATGATGTTCGACGACAAGCGCGACACCCGCGTGGCCCCGCGCCAAGTGCTGCTGCTGCTGCTGCTGATCTATTGCGCCATCACCACCCGCAACGCCGATTTCCCGGTGGACGCATTGGGTAAATGGGATTGGGTGTGGAAGGCGTTGGCCTTTGCGATTTTCCTGCCGCTGACGCTGCGCACGAAATTGCGGATCGAATCGCTGCTGCTGTTCATGATCCTGTCGGCATCGTCGATCATCATCGTTGGCGGCATCAAGACGCTGTTTTCAGGTGGCGGATATGGCGAGCTGAACCTGATCGTATCGAACAATAGCGGCCTTTATGAAGGCAGCATCATTTCCACCGTCGCTGTCTGTATCGTGCCGCTGGTGCTGTGGTTTGCCAAACATGGCACGATTTTTCGTCCCGATTGGAAAGTGAAGGCATTTTGCTATGCGCTCGCCTTTTCGTGCCTGCTGATTCCCGTCGGCACGTCGGCACGAACCGGGCTGGTGTGTATCGGTCTGCTGGCCTTGCTGATGCTGCGCGATGCCAAGCGGCGGTTGATGTATCTGGCGCTGATGGCCGCCGTTCCCGTCATATCGCTGCCGTTCCTGCCAACCGCTTTTCTGGAACGCATGCAGACGATTCAGAACCACCAAAGCGATACTTCTGCCTCCACCCGCGTCGCCGTTTGGAAATGGACAATCGATTACGCCAAGACGCATCCCTTTGGCGGCGGGTTCGACGCATATCTGCAGAATGAACTGCGGTTCGAAACGGTGAAGGTGGAAGGCACCGGCAGCAATATTTCCATCCAGCGCACCGCCGAATCAGATCGCGCCCGCGCCTATCACAGCAGCTATTTCGAAATGCTGGGCGAACAGGGTTATCCCGGCCTGATATTGTGGCTGATGATCAACTTGGGCGGCGTTTTCCGGATGGAGGTGCTGCGCCAGCGATACCGAAAGGCAAAGCAGGATGAGGCCTGGATCGCCCCGCTCGCCAGCGCGTTGCAAAGTGCGCACATCGTGTACCTGCTGGGCGCGGCGTTTGTGGGCATTGCGTTTCAGCCGTTCATTTACATGCTGATCGGCGCGCAGATCGGACTGGACACTTATGTCGGGCGTCGCCGCAGCGAGGCGGGGTGGCAGCCGTTTCGCAAAGGCGCATCCGCCCCGCGAACCGTGCTGCCACCCGCGCTTGCCACCGCGCAGCGCGCTATGCCGCCGCGCTGACCTGGGCACCGATTGCCTCAATCAGCGCGGCGTTAAAGGCGGGCAGATCATCGGGCTTGCGGCTGGTGATCAGATTGCCGTCCACCACCACTTCTTCATCGGCCACATCGGCACCGGCATTGTCCAAATCGGTGCGCAACGACGGCCAGCTCGTCACGCGGCGACCATCGACCACATCAGCCTCAATCAACAGCCACGGCGCGTGGCAGATTGCCGCCACCGTCTTGTCGGCATCGAAAAACGCCTGGATGATGGCGATGACTTGCGGCTGCAGGCGCAGTGCATCCGGGTTGGCAAGGCCGCCGGGCAGCACCAGCGCGTCGAAATCCTCCGCGTCAACCTGGTCGATCACCGCGTCGGGCGTAATCGTCAGCCCCTTTTCGGCGTGGAGCATGCCCTGAATCGGATCAAGCGATAGCGACGCCAGCGTAACGGTGGCGCCTGCATCCATCAGCGCATCGCGCGGGCTGAACAGTTCGGATTGTTCAAAGCCATCGGTCGCCAGAATCAGGACGCGGGCGTTGGTAATGTCGTTCATGGGAATTCTCCTGCAAGGGTAATCCCAAAACAGCCGATCGCCGCGCGCGTTCCGGAACGATCCGATAAAATGCGCATTACAGCGGATGAAGCGATTTGCCGTGTGCGGGGCGCGCAAATGACTGCCCCGCAAATTACTGGCGTTGCGGCACTGCATGCGGCATCGCCGCACTTCCCCAAGGAGCAGATATGACGACCGCCAATCAGGCCACGCCCATCATCGGCACGCCGCGTTACGACATTGATCTGGTCGGCTTCTATGCCGAAAGCGCGATGTGGTTGCAGGATCATTGGGCGCGCATCCTGATCGCGACCGCGCTTGGCATCGTGATGATCGTCACGCTGCACCTCGTCCGCAGCTTTGGCGTCAGGCTGTGCGCGCGCGAACGCCCCGGTAATATCGGCTGGTGGAAAGTGCTGGGCCGCACGCTGGCGCGCACGGGCAGCGTCTTCATCATCATCGCCGCCATCCGCGCCGTCGCCGATCTTGCCGATCCGCCGCTGATCGTGATCACCACCATCCGCACGCTGTTCACCGTCGCTGCCGTGTTTCAGGGCGCGATCTGGCTACGCGAGCTGGTGCTGGGCGCGGTTGAACAGCACACCGGCACGGGCCGGGCGAGCGGCGAGGCGCTGAACAGCGCGCTTGGCATCATCCGGCTGCTGGTGACGTTTGCGGTGTTCGCCGTCGCGCTGATCGTGGTGCTGGACAATCTGGGCGTGAACATCACCGGGCTGGTTGCCGGGCTGGGGGTGGGCGGCATCGCGATTGGCCTGGCAGCGCAAGGCATTTTTGCTGATCTGTTTGCAGCGCTGGCCATCATCTTTGATCGGCCATTCCGGCGCGGCGACGTGATTGCCTATGACACAACAACCGGGACGGTGGAGGAAATCGGCCTGAAATCAACCCGTATCCGGTCAGGCACGGGCGAAGAGCGGATCATCGCCAACAAGCAATTGCTCGACAAGGAAATCCAGAACATCACCCAGCGCAGCTATCGCCGGGTCAGCTTTACCATCGGGATTGCCGCCTACACCCCGGCTGATCGGCTGCGCGCAATACCGGCGATGCTGCAAGCGGTGATTGAGCAGGGCGGCCACCAGTTCGTACACGCCGGTTTTTTGAATTTTGCGGCAAGCAGCCATGATTTTCTGGTGGAGTTCGATTCGCTATCCCCCGACCTCGCGCCCTTTTTCCAGGCGCGCCACGATATCGGCATCGCGATTATCGAACGACTGGCGGCAGAGGGGATCGCGCTGGCCTATCCAACCCAGCTCAGCTTCACCGCCGCCCCCGACGGCACGATGGTAATGCCCTATGCCGAGGTTCAGGTAGCCAAGCGCATCGATGTGAAACGCAGCGGAGATTGAGTGGGGACGGCTTTCGCCCCAATTGTGACCGTTGATATTGTGCTCCCGCGAAGGCGGGAGCCCAGACTGGGTCCCCGCCTTCGCGGGGACACAACAGAAGTTGAATTGACCGCTTTTCACCCAGTTTCGCTCGTCTAGCCTTCGTGCCGAAAGCGGGCGTTTATGGGGTTACGACCTACACGACCTAAGCGCCTTGGGTGGGGGCAAGCCATAGCCGCGACCATCGCGTCCTGCTCGCAAGCAGTTTGATATACCGCACAACCGCGGCACGGAACGCCTGACGTCAGAGTCCGCTGGCGATCGGCAATCGCAAATGTCCGAAGGCCTAAACCCCGCCCTCGTCAAGGCTCAGCAGCGTCGCGTTGCCGCCTGCGCTGGTGGTGTCCACCGATACGGCGCGTTCCACACAGAAACGGTGCAGATAATGCGGTCCACCCGCCTTGGGGCCGGTGCCGGACAGGCCTTCGCCGCCGAACGGCTGGCTGCCCACCACCGCACCGATCATCGACCGGTTGATGTATAGATTGCCGACGGTCGCGGTTGCCTCTGCCAGTTCGCCCGCGCGCGCGATGCGGCTGTGCAGGCCCATTGTCAGGCCATATCCCTTGGCGTTCACCGCCGCGATCGTTTCCGCCAGCTTGCCCGCAGGCCAGGTGGCCACATGCAGGATCGGGCCGAACCATTCACGGTCAAGCACATCCAGCGATCCCAGCCGCACCAAGGTGGGCGGCACAAACAGCCCCTGATCGGGCACTGCCAGCGTTTTCAGCACCGCCGCGCCCAGCCCGCCGCGATACGCCATCAGCCGATCATAGGCCGCCTGATCAATCACCGGGCCAACATCAGTACGCGGATCAGCCGGATCGCCGATGATCAGCAGGTCCATCGCGCCCTTCAGCATCTCGATCACGCCATCGGCGATCTCCTCCTGCAGCAACAACAGCCGCAGCGCCGAGCAACGCTGCCCGGCCGAGCGAAAGGCGCTGGTGACGACATCGGCCACCACTTGTTCGGGCAGCGCCGTGGAATCAACGATCATCGCATTGATGCCGCCGGTCTCCGCAATCAGGGGAACGATCGGGCGGTTGTCGTCCTCCAGCAGCGCGCGCGCGATTTTGCGGGCGGTTGCGGTGGAGCCGGTGAAGGCAACGCCCATGATACGCGGATCGGCGGTGAGCGCTGCGCCGACTTCGGGGCCGCCGGGGACGAGGATGAGGGCATCCTTGGGCACTCCGGCGTCATACGCCAGCTGCACCGCGAATTCGGCGATGCGTGGCGTTTGCGGGGCTGGCTTGGCGACAACAGTGTTGCCTGCAACCAAGGCGGCGACGGTTTGGCCAAGGAAAATTGCCAGCGGGAAGTTCCACGGCGCGATGGTTGCCCACACCCCGCGCCCTTCCAACCGCAATGTGTTGCGCTCACCCGTGGGGCCGGGAAGGTCGATGGGGTGCAGGCCATCGCGCGCCTGTTGGGCATAGTAACGGCAGAAATCGACGGCCTCGCGGACCTCGCCGAGGGCATCGGGAATGGTCTTGAAGGCCTCAGCAACGCAAATCGCCATCAATTCATCGCGGTGCGCCTCAAGCAGATCGGCGAGGCGATCGAGACATGCTGCCCGGGCTTCGACTTGCGTTGCCGACCAGGCCGGGAAGGCAGCGGCGGCGCAATCGATAGCAGCTGCAACGTCAGTACCCCCGCGAACGCGGGGGTCCAGCGCCACAGGCGCGCCCGTTTGGGGCTCTGGGCTCCCGCCTTCGCGGGAGCACTGGATGGCTGTTTGCTGCAACACCTCCCGATCCGCCAAATCCAGCCCGCTCGAATTCCGCCGTCCCGCCCCGAACAAATCGACCGGCAGCGGAATGCTCGGGTGGCGCGCACCGCCCACCGCCGCGATCTTCACTACCGGATCAGCCAGGATTTCCTCCTCGCTGAGCCGCTCATCGGCAAGTTGGTGGACGAAGCTGGAATTCGCCCCATTTTCCAGCAATCGCCGCACCAGATAGGCCAGCAGATCGCGGTGCCCGCCCACCGGCGCATAGATGCGGCAATGATAGCCCCGGTCGCGCACCAGCCGCTCGTACAGCCCATCCCCCATGCCGTGCAGGCGCTGAAATTCGAAGTCGCGGCTATTGCCTGCCCAGTCGACAATCGTGGCGACCGTCAGCGCATTATGGCTGGCAAAGGCAGGGCGGATATGCGGCGCATCGAGCATGTCACGCGCGCAGGCGAGGTAGGACACATCCGTCGCGGCCTTGCGGGTGAACAGCGGATAATCGCTCAGCCCCTCCACTTGGGTCCGCTTGATCTCGCTGTCCCAATAGGCGCCCTTCACCAGACGCACGTTCATGTCGCGGCCCAGCGCACCCGCCCAGGCGATCACCGGGCGGGCGCGCTTGCCATATGCCTGCACCGCCATGCCAAAGCCGTCCCAGCCTTTCAGCGCGGGCAGCCCGGCAACGGTGCCGATGATGTCGAGGCTCATTTCCAGCCGCTCACTCTCCTCGGCATCCACCGTCAGCGCGATGCCCTTGGCGGCTGCTTTTACCGTCAGCGCTTCGAGCATTTCGGTTAGCGCAGGCACGCAATCATTCCATTGCGCCACCTCATAACGCGCGTGGAGCGCGGACAGCTTTACCGAGATCGAATGCCCGGCCGCCGGGTCTGCACCAATCGCGTCAATTGCCTGGGTATAGGCGCGGAAATAGCGTTCGGCATCGGCGCGCGTGCGGGCCGCCTCCCCCAGCATGTCAAAGCTCGCCGTGAAGCCCTTATGCTCGGGCTTTTTCATGCGGCGCGCGGCCTCATCAATCGTGCGGCCCATGACGAAAATCTCGCCCATCATCCGCATGGCGGCACCCACGGCCTGCCGGACGAACGGCTCGCCAGCGCGCGATATCAGGCGGCGCAACGCGCCCGGCTGTTCGCCCTCGCCCACCAGCGCGCGACCAACCACCAGCCCCCAGGTGGCCGAATTGACCAATGTTGAGTTCGACTTGCCGGTGTGCGCCCGCCAATCCGCATCGCCCAGCTTGTCGGCAATCAGCAAATCCGCAGTTTCCGGATCGGGCACGCGCAGAAATGCTTCGGCCAGCGACAGCAACGCCACGCCTTCGGATGAATTCAGCCGATATTCTTGCAGGAACTGGTTCACCCACCCCTTGCCCTGCGCCGCGCGCAGATCAGCCAGCAGCGCCAGCGATTCCGACATGATCCGGTCACGCGAGTCGCGCGTGACGGTTGCCCGCTCCAACAGCGGTTTTAGAACATCGGGTTCGGGGGCGCGGTGCAGCGCGGCCATGGATTTACGGGCTTTCGACGCTACGTCAGGTGTCATCTTGCGGTTTCCGGTCTAGCAAGGCTTGGCAAGGGGCACTGCCAAGGCCTATTTGGGCGGCATATCGTTCGCATCGCGCTATGCGATGAATTGGGCCGAAGGGAAATGCCGTGACGACAATCACCATACAGGAAATGGCCGCAACGCGGATTGGCACCGAACAGGTCTCCGATTGGGTTGAGGTAAGCCAGGAGATGATCAACAAGTTCGCCGACGCGACGGGCGATCACCAGTTCATCCACATCAACCCCGAAATGGCGGCGATGACCCCATTTGGCGGCACGATCGCGCACGGCTTTCTCACCCTGTCGCTGATGCCGGTGCTGTCGGCCAAGATTATCGACGCGCCAAAGATTGAAGGCGTGAAGATGGGCGTCAATTACGGGGGCAACAAGGTTCGCTTCCTGCAGCCCGTCCGTTCCGGCAAGCGCGTGCGCGGCCGTTTCAAGCTGATGGAGCTGATCGAAAAGCGCCCCGGCCAGTGGCAGCAGACCAACGAATTTACCGTCGAAATCGAAGGGGAAGAAAAGCCCGCGATGATCGCCGAATGGATTAGCCAGATTTTCGTTTGAATGTTTCTCCCCTCCCGCTTGCGGGAGGGGTTGGGGGTGGGCCTGTCGGACCCGCAAGCGTCACATCGGCGGCCCCGCCCACCCCCAGCCCCTCCCGCAAGCGGGAGGGGGGAAGAACGGATCACATGCCCCGCATCGCCCCCCTCGCCAAACCCTATCCGCCCGAATTCGACGCGCAGATGAAGGTGCTGATGCGCGGTGCAGAGCCGCTGGTGCTGTTCACCACGCTTGCCACCAATGATCGCGCCTGGGGCAAGTTCAGCGGCGGATCGCTGCTCGACAAGGCCAGTCCGTTATCGATGCGTCAGCGTGAAATCGTGGTCGACCGAACCTGCGCTAAATGCGGCAATGAATATGAATGGGGGGTCCATATCGCCGGTTTCGCCCCGCATATCGGCATGGACGATGCCCAGATTTACGCGACCGTCCACAGCAACGCAGGTGATCCGGTTTGGTCGGCTGAGGAAAGCGTGCTGATCGCTACGGTCGACGCGCTGATCGACCATAAGAAGCTCACCGATGCCGAATGGGCAGCGATCAAAACGCATTTTGACGAGCCCCAGGCACTGGAGGTCATCCAGCTTGTCGGTTTTTATCACGGCGTATCGCTGATCTGCGGTGCGCTCGATCTTCCCCTCGAACCCAATGCAGCCCGATTCCCGGCTGCCAAAGGAGAATAAGCCATGCGTTCAGCCGTTATCGTTTCCACCGCCCGCACCCCCATTGGCCGCGCCTATCGCGGCGGGTTCAACAACCTGCCCTCGCCCACTTTATCCAGCCACGCCATCAAGGCCGCCGTTGAGCGCGCCGGGATTGACGGGGCCGAAGTGCAGGACGTGGTGTGGGGTGCAGCACTCCAGCAGGGCGTGCAGGCGGGCAATATCGCGCGCAACGCGCTGCTCCGTGCCGGGTTGCCGATCAGCGTGTCGGGCCAGTCAATGGATCGCCAATGCGCCAGCGGCCTGATGGCCATCGCCACTGCCGCCAAGCAGATCATCGTCGACAATATGGACGTGGCGATCGGGGGTGGCTGCGAATCCATCTCGATGGTGCAAACGCCCGAAATGCGCGTCGCCCCCGACCGTGAATTGCTGGCGATGCACCCCGATGTGTACATGTCGATGCTGCAAACCGCCGAAGTTGTTGCCAAGCGCTACAATATCAGCCGCGAGGCGATGGACGAATATAGCTTTCAATCGCAGATGCGCACTGCTGCAGCGCAAGCCGCCGGCAAGTTCGATGACGAAATCGTGCCCGTCACCGCGACGATGGCGATGACCAACAAGGAAACCAAGGAAGTCACGCATCACGAAGTGACCGTGACCAAGGACGAGGGCAATCGCGGCGATACGACCTTGGTCGGCCTGAGCGGCCTGAAGCCCGTTCTTGGCCCCGACATGACGATTACGGCGGGCAATGCCAGCCAGCTCTCCGACGGGGCGTCGGCGAGCGTGTTGATGGAGGAATCGCTCGCCAGCAAGCGCGGTCTCACCCCGCTGGGTCGCTATATCGGCATGGCAGCGGCCGGCACCAAGCCTGACGAGATGGGCATCGGTCCCGTCTATGCCATCCCCGCGCTGCTCGAACGCTTCAACCTGAAGATGGACGATATCGGCCTGTGGGAATTAAACGAGGCGTTCGCCGTGCAGGTGCTGTATTGCCGCGATACGCTGGGCATCCCCAATGAACTGCTCAACGTGAACGGCGGCGCGATCTCGATTGGCCATCCTTACGGCATGTCAGGCGCGCGGATGACCGGCCACGCGCTGATCGAAGGCAAGCGTCGCGGCGCGAAATATGTCGTCATCACGATGTGCGTTGGCGGTGGCCAGGGCGCGGCCGGGTTGTTTGAGGTTCTGTAATTGATTTTTACCACTGTTAGATGTATCTAACAGACAGGCGAGGACATCTGCCTTTCTGTGAGCCCCGGTTGTGTCAGCGACCGGGGCTCAAACGTTTGGGGCGCGGCTGTCAGACCGCGCCCCGCCCGTGTGTCAGTCTTTTCTAGCGACCTCGATTACCTTTACGACAAGTGTCGCAAACGCAATCAGGACGCCTAAGAACAGACACAGATCGGTCAAGGACATCTTCTGACCTTTCTGTTGCGACGGCACTATTGCCGTCGAAGCCAGCTTATCAGATCGATTTGCATTGCAGGAACAAAAAGTGATCGCCCTGCCGCAGCATTATTACGCGCAAAGCGAGTCAGCACGCTTGGTAGGTTTCGGTACGTAAATCACGTTAAGCGGGCTCCACCACATCCCCCAGCACATATCTTGCCCCCGCCCCGCGCTTGCCCGCCCGGTCACCCGGGTTGTACAACGCGCACCGCTCCAGCGACAAACACCCGCAGCCAATGCATCCGTCGAGCAGTTCGCGGGTGCGGGTTAACGTCGCGATGCGTTCGTCAATCACTGCGCGGATGCCGGTACTCATCTTGGTCCAGTCCTTCGCCGTCGGGGTGCGTCCATCGGGCAGTTTGGCAAGTTCGGTGCGAATTGCGTCGATCGTCAGGCCCAGTTGCTGCGCGATCAGGATGAACGACAGTCGCCGGATGTCAGCGCGCAGGAAACGCCGTTGTCCGCCGCTGTTGCGCCACGGGTTGAGCAGCCCCTTCGCCTCGTAAAAACGGATCGCCGATACCGAGACGCCCGCCCGCGCCGCCAAATCGCCAATCGCCAGTAAATCGCTTGATCGCATCGCCGCGCACGCCCTTCCAAAAAAAGCAGCTTGACCTCAACTAAGGTTGAGGTCGCAAAACCACGCGTGTCAACCCGAATCGACCCCTTGCGGAGACACGTCATGGCCACAGCTTTTATCGAACATATCAACCTGGTCGTCAGCGATCCCGAGCGCACCGCGCGGCTGTTGGCCGAGGTGTTCGGCTGGCACGAACGGTGGCGCGGCCCGGCGCGCGACGGCGGCTTTACGATCCATGTCGGCAGCGAAAGCCATTATATCGCCCTCTATACCGGGCCGAACGGTATCCACGCCGATGCGCGCTTCCCCAAGGGGGCGCCGTTCAATCATGTTGGGATCCAAGTCGATGATCTGGGCGATGTTGAGGCGCGCGCAAAGGCCGCCGGGCTCGTTCCCTTCAGCCATGATGATTACCACCCCGGCCGCCGCTTCTATGTCTTTGATCCCGACGGCATCGAATATGAAATTGTCAGCTATGGCCAATCAACCGGCCAACCAACCGGGCATACCGGGGCGTGAGTGGCTTCCTCACCATTGCCGCCCGGTGCGCGGTCATCGGCGGCGTCCTGCGCATTGTCGCGTCGTTCATCCCCTATATCCCTGAAAGTCCGTGGCTGGAGGGATATTACGCCGTTATCGACATTTGCCTGATGTTCGGCCTGATCGGCATCTTTGCGCAGACCGTCGATTTGATCGGCGTTTGGGGAAAATCCGGATGGACCATAGCGATGATTGGTCAGGCATCGATCATCGGCCCCGATGCCCGGATGTTCGGGATCGATTTTTACATGGCAGGCTCTGTCATCCTTCTCACCGGGCTGGCGATCTGGTCGCTGGCCCTGCTGCGCGGCGGCGTGATGCGCGCTGCCGCCGGGTGGTGGCTTACCGGCGGGGCGCTGGCCGTGGCGACGATTCCTTCGGGGATTGCTGGCTTGGTGCCAGCCGCCGGGGTGGCGCTGGGTTTGGGGTTTGTAGTTGCAGGCCGGGCGTGCCTCGCCCCGCCCCAACCCGCGATCCACCCAGCGTAGTTTTCTATGCACAAGTGCGGTGTCCCCGCCTCTGCGGGGGCCACGTTTCAATCGACAGGCCGCAATATGTTTAGCGCAGGCTGCATTTAGAGCATCGTGCTTGAAATATGAATCGTCNNAGCGCAGCGAAGCAATCCAGCGGCGTGCTCGCGGATAGGCTGGATTGCTTCGCTGCGCTCGCAATGACGGCTGATCCTAAATTACGGCAAGCTGCATCTAGCAACCAGTCACCAGCCCCAGCCGCCGCCATCGCCATCGCCACCTCAAGGGTGAGCGGTGATCCATGCTTCTACAACGGGCGCAACCGTGTTGCGCCACTTGCTGCCGTTGAAGATGCCGTAATGACCCGCCCCTTCGGCCATCAGATACTTCTTCTGTGACAGCGGCAGCTTGCTCGCCAGGCTGAGCGCAGCCTTGGTCTGGCCCAGCCCGGAAATATCATCACGTTCGCCTTCAATCGCCAGCAGCGCGATATCGGTAATCGCCGCCGGGTCGACCGGGCGGCCGCGATGAACATAGGTGCCGTTGGCAATCGCATGTTTTTGGAAAACGACGTCGATGGTCTGGAGGTAAAACTCCGATGTCATGTCGCAAACGGAGCGATATTCCTCGTAGAAATCCTTGGTCAGATCGGCGCTGTCTTCGTCACCCTGGACCAGGTGTTTGAACATTTCCCAGTGCGAAACCATGTGGTTGCCCAGGTTCATCGACATGAACCCTGCAAGCTGCAGGAAGCCGGGATAAACCGAGCGCCCAGCGCCGGGATAGGTCATCGGCACGGTTGCGATCACATTCTGGCTGAACCAGCTATGCGGCCGTTCCGTCGCCAGCGTGTTGACCGCCGTGGGTGCTTCACGCGTGTCAATCGGCCCGCCCATCATCGTCAGCGTTTTGGGGCGGCACGGGTTCTTGTCCGCATTCATCAGGCAGGCAGCGGCATAACAGGGCACAGATGGCTGGCACACGGCAAGCATATGGACGCCGCCCTGCCCTTCGTTCGCGCCAATTGTTTCCATGAATTCAATGATATAGTCGATATAATCGTCCAAATCGAACTTGCCATCCGCCAGCGGCACCAGCTTGGCGTCGCGCCAATCGGTGATGTACACATCGGCAAAAGGCAGCATCCGCTCCACCGTGCCGCGCAGCAGCGTGGCGTAATGGCCAGACATTGGCGCGACGATCAGCAGTTTTGGCCCCCCTGTCACGCCTTCACGTGCAAACCGCTTTAGCTGGCCAAAGGGTTTGCGGAGCACAATTTGCTCATCAATCGCCACTGTTTTCCCGTCGATGACGGTCGAATCGAGCCCGAACGCCGGCTTGCCCCGCGGCGCTGCGGCATGGGCGAACACCTCCAGCGCCGATCCGAGCACCGGGCCACCGCCGAAATAGGCGAAGGGATTGGCCGGATTCTGGAGCATGTTCGCGCCAAAATCAGCCATTGCGCTGGCCCCGGCGAGCATGGAGCGCTGCATTTCATATGCATTGTAGAGCATGGACGTCCCTTAAAAACCAAATCGATCATATGACCGTATACTGGTAATGCATTAACATGCTGCACTGCAGTAGCAATGGCGTGCGTCAATATGATGGCAGGGGGCATGCCAGTTGATTCGTGATTGACGTTGAGGGCAGCGGACGCCGGTGCTAGAGGCCAGCGATCATGGAAGCATCCACAACGACACCCGCCCCCGCAGCCGCCGACACCCCCGTCGCTACCGCTGCCGCCACCACTGGTCCCGAACCCCGCCGCAAACTTTCCAGCTTGGTCATGGTCTGGGGATTTGCCTCAAAATACCCGCTGCAGATCACCATTGCGGTGATCGCGCTGGTGTTTGCCGCTGGCGCGACGCTGTATATCCCCGCCACGTTCAAGCTGGTGGTCGATAACGGCTTTAGCGGAAACGGCGATCCGGCATCGATCGCCCCTTATTTCCAGGGGCTTGGCGTTGTGGTGCTGGTGCTGGCAATCGCAACGGCGGTGCGGTTCTATTTTGTGTCGTGGCTGGGGGAACGCACCGTTGCCGATGTGCGCGTGGCGGTGCACCGCAACCTGTTACGGCTTGATCCGAAATGGTTTGAAGAAAACCGCCCGTCCGAAATCGCATCGCGCCTGACGGCGGATACCGCGATCATTGAACAGATTGTTGGCACCACCGTCTCCGTCGCGCTGCGCAATGCGGTGATTGGCGTTGGCGGCGTGATCTATCTCTTCGCGCTGGCGCCAAAACTGGCGGCGTCGCTGCTGATCGGCATTCCCGTCGTCATCCTGCCGATCGTGTTTCTGGGTCGCCGGGTGCGACAATATTCGCGCACCAGCCAGGACCGGGTCGCTGATATCGGCTCCATCGCGGTGGAAACATTGGGCGCGATGAAAATCGTTCAGGCATTCGGGCAGGAACAGCGCGAAGGCGACCGGTTTGAAAACGCCGTCGAACGCAGCTTTTCCACCGCCAAGAACCGCTTCCGCCTGCGCGCGATCATGACCGCCGCTGTCATCGGTTTGTTGTTCGGCGCGATTGTGCTGATCATGTGGGATGCGGTGCGCGATGTCGCCAATGGCACGCTGACCGGCGGTTCGATCACCGCATTTGTGCTCACCGGGGGCTTCGTTGCCGGATCATTCGGCGCGCTGACCGAGGTATATGGCGATCTGCTGCGCGCATCGGGCGCGGCCGCCCGGCTGAACGAATTGCTGGCAGAACAGCCAGAGATTTGCGCGCCGGTGCATCCTGTGGCCTTGCCGGTGCCAGCCCTGGGCGAAGTGGCGTTTGACAATGTCACCTTCCGCTATCCCACGCGGCAGGAAGTGTCGGCGCTCGACAGTTTCTCGTTGACCGTCGCGCCGGGGGAAACGGTGGCGATTGTTGGCCCGTCAGGGGCGGGCAAATCGACGCTGTTCCAGCTGATCCAGCGCTTTTATGACCCCGATTCGGGGATGATCCGCATCGACGGCGTTGGCCTGCCAAGCGCAGACCCGGCCGAAATCCGCAAACGCATCGCCATGGTGCCGCAGGATACCGTCATCTTTGGCGCGAGCGCGCGCGATAACCTGCGCTATGGTGACTGGTCCGCCAGCGACGATGCGCTTTGGAAGGCGGCAGAAGCTGCCAACGCGGCTGAATTCCTGCGCAAGCTGCCAGACGGGCTCGATACGTTTCTGGGCGAAGGCGGCGCACGCTTGTCCGGTGGCCAGCGTCAGCGCGTCGCGATTGCCCGCGCGCTGCTCCGCAATGCGCCGATCCTGCTGCTTGATGAAGCAACCAGCGCGCTGGATGCCGAGAGTGAGCGGCTGGTGCAACAAGCGCTCGAGCGGCTGATGGAGGATCGCACCACGCTGGTCATCGCCCACCGCCTCGCCACGGTGCGTTCGGCGTCGCGGATCATCGTGATGGACGAGGGCCGCATTGTGGAAACGGGCACGCACAGCCAATTGATCGGCCAAAACGGGCTTTATGCCCGGCTGGCCAGCCTGCAATTCAGCCAAGCGGCGTGAGGTATATTCTCCTCTCCCTTGAGGGAGAGGATACGCAGACTTGGCAGCTTGCTGCCTAGTCGGAGTTGGTGAGCAAGCTCGCAAGCTTCGGTATCCTCTCCCTTTAGGGAGAGGGAAATCAAGGGAGAGACGACCATGGCACGCGAATTCGACGTCATCGTTTATGGGGCAACGGGCTATACCGGCCGATTGGTCGCCGAATATCTTGCGGTGGCGTATCCCGGTGCAGACAAGCCCAAATGGGCGATGGCCGGCCGCTCGCTCGCCAAGCTTGAGGAGGTACGCGACCTGATTGGCGCGCCTGCCGATACCCCGCTCGTCACCGCCGATGCTGATGACGCCGCCAGCGTGCGCGCCATGTGCGCCCGCGCCACGGTGATCCTGACCACGGTCGGCCCGTACCAGCTCTATAGCAGCGATCTGGTAGCGGCATGCGCCGAAACCGGCACCGCCTATGTCGATCTGTGCGGAGAGCCTGCGTGGATGGCCGAAATGATCGAAAAACATCACGCCAAGGCGCAGGAAACCGGTGCGCGCATCGTGTTTTCATGCGGGTTTGATTCGATCCCGTTCGATCTGGGCGTGCTGACACTGCAGGAAGCGGCAAAGGCTAAGTTCGGCATGCCCGCCCCCCGCGTTAAATGCCGGGTGCGCACGATGAAGGGCACCTTTTCCGGCGGCACCGCTGCCAGCCTGAAGGCGACGATGGCCGCTGCCGCGCGCAATCCTTCGCTGATCGGGGTACTGACCAACCCGTTTGCGCTGACGCCGGGCTTCAAGGGGCCAAGCCAGCCCACCGGCATGCTACCCGAATATGACAAGGCGATCGACAGCTGGGTCGCGCCGTTCGTGATGGCGGCGATCAACACCAAGAACGTCCACCGCACCAATTTCCTGCTTAGCCAATCTTACGGCGCGGATTTCGTCTATGATGAAATGGTCGTTGCAGGTCTCGGCGACATGGGCAAGGCGGCGGCAGAAGCGCTCGCCAAGATGAACCCGTTTTCGGGCGACAAGGGCCCCAAGCCCGGCGAAGGCCCATCGAAAGAAGAACGCGACGCGGGCCATTATGACGTGCTGTTCATCGGCGAAATGGCCGACGGTCAGCGCATCGACGCGGTGGTGACGGGTGATCGTGATCCCGGTTACGGATCCACCAGCAAGATGATCGCCGAAAGCGCGCTGTGCCTGGTGCAGGACGTGGCCGGTGCCAAGGGCGGCATTTGGACGCCCGGCGCGATCATGGGCGATGCGCTGCGCAAGCGGCTGATCGACAAGGCCGGGCTGACCTTTACGGCAGCGTGAGCAGCTGGGGGGCTGGCGAGGTATTCGTCAGCCCGCCCGCCACCCCGCCTTACCAACCCGCCCTAAACGTAAAACCGGGTCGCCAGCAGTGCGACCACAACCGCCAGCACAATCGTAATCACCGCGTTCAGCCGCTGGCGGCGGTTAATCTGCGCATGATAGGCGGGCAGATCGAGGTAGAAACGGTTGCGCCCGGCATCGCGGACCATGCCGGTGCGCAGCATCCGCGCGAACACCTTTTCATCGGCCGCATTGGTCGTGCTGAACGCAATGGCATCTTCGGGTGACAGCGCGTGATTGGCCATAAAGACCTGCGCCAGCCGCCGCCGGGTGCGATCCAGCGCGGCGGTTTCAATGGTGGAGCGCCGCGCACCAGACATGGGGGCCATTGCCATATCTACCCCATAATCCCAACGACTGCGCCGCCAACCAGCGCAAGCAGCGCCATCGCCACGCCCACATTGCGCTTGCGGCTATTGCTGTACGAACCATAGCTTGGGACATCGATAAAATAGGCCGACCCCTTGGTCGGCACGATCACGCCTGAGCGGACATAACGATCGAGCATGCGGCGTTCGACAGGCCGCCTCGGCGTGTAGCTGACCGCCTTTGCAGCCGACACCGCATCGCACGACATGAAATGCGAGATGACGTTGCGCCGCGCTCGCGCGACCATCGCTGCTGCTGCTCCCACATCACCCTCCAAGGCTATGGTGTCTTCATGGCACGCTTTTGCGCGCTCGTCTTGCAACGATACGTATCATTTGGTTGCTGATCGGCAATAGACCCAAAGCCCGTATCAGCGCTTTTTTCCCTGATGGCGGATATTCGCCGGTCGGCCGCGATGCTTGATGATCCGCTTCGGTCGATCCCCTGCCGGGTGCGCGCCGCCGCTGCTGCCTTTGCCGTCCACCATTTCAAACCGCAGCGCGCCGGTAACGGGGTTTGCTTCGGCCAGTCGCAGTTGCAGCCGCATGCCGCTGGAAAAAACATCGCCGCTATGCTCACCGATCAGCGCCTTGGCAGCCTCATCATAGCGGAAATACTCGCGGCCAATGTCACGCACCGGCATCAGCCCGTCGCCGCCAATGCCCTCCACAGTGGCAAAAAAGCCGAAATTCTGCACGCCCGTTATGCGCACATCCACCACATCGCCCACCCGCTCTCCCAGATAAGCGGCGACATAGCGATCAACCGTGTCCCGCTCCGCCTCCATCGCGCGGCGTTCGAGCATCGAAATGCTCTCGCCGATCTTGTCCATCGATGCGGCGTCGGCTTCAGCCAGCGGGCCGGGCCCAAGTTTATACGCGGCCACCAGCGATCGGTGGACGATCAGATCGGCATAACGCCGGATAGGCGATGTAAAGTGCGCATAGCTGCCCAGCGCCAGCCCGAAATGGCCGTGATTGCCCGGCGCATAATAGGCCTGGGTTTGCGTGCGCAAAATTTGCTCCATCACCTGCGGGCGAAAATCACTGTCGCCGATCCGGTCGATCACATGGTTGAAGGTGGATGGCTTCACCACCTGCCCCAGCGCGAATTCAACCCCAAAGGTTTTCAGATAATCCTTCAGCGCGACCAGCTTTTCGCGGGCGGGCGGTTCATGGTCGCGGTACATGACGGGCGCCTTTTTCTTCTCCAGCGCCTTGGCCGCCGCAACATTGGCGGCAATCATATATTCCTCAATCAGCTTATGCGCATCCAGCCGTTCACGCGGCGCAACCGACATGATCCGCCCCGTTTCATCGAGCACCACCCGCCGTTCGGGCAGATCAAGATCAAGCGGCGCGCGCTTCTCCCGGGCTGCGGCCAGCGCACGCCAGCAGGACCAGAGGGGCAGCAGGGCGGCAAGAATCTCTCCCCTCCCGCTTGCGGGAGGGGTTGGGGGTGGGCCCGCGCTTTCCCCAAGCTTGGCGGTTGAGGCTGCTTCGGACCCACCCCCAGCCCCTCCCGCAAGCGGGAGGGGAGAAGGGGGTGCCCCTGCCCTTTCATGCGCATCCACCATCGCCTGCGCTTCCTCATAGGCGATGTTCGCCGTCAGCCGCACCACCGCGCGCGTAAAACGCCAGCTTTTCAGTGCACCGGCCTTGCTGATCTGCAGGTGGCAGGCGAGTGCCGCCCGGTCCTCCCCTGCTTTCAGCGAACAGACATCGGCAGACAGCAATTCGGGCAGCATCGGCACCACCCGGTCAGGGAAATACACGCTGTTGCCGCGCCGCCGCGCTTCCTTGTCAATCGCCGTGCCGGGGCGGACATAAAAGCTGACATCGGCGATCGCGACAATCGCCTTCCAGCCGCCGGCATTGTCCGGATCATCATCAGGCGTGGCCCACACGGCATCATCATGGTCGCGGGCATCCTCCGGATCGATGGCGACAATGGGCAAATGGCGCAGGTCTTCGCGGGTCTCCCCCAGCGGTTGGCGTGCCACCTCGGCTGCTTCCGCAATCGCCTCAGGTGCAAATTCCACCGGGATGCCCAGCTTGTGAATGGCGATCATCGAAAAACTGCGCGGGGCAAATGGATCGCCCAGCACCTGCGTTACCCGCGCGGTGATGCGCGGCGGGCGGCCGGTTTTTTCTGCCAACACCAGATCGCCGGGGTTCGCCCCGCCCGCATCGGACACCTGATGTTCACGCCGTTCGCGCTTGTCGACGCCGATCAGCCACAGCTTGCCGCCTTCTTCGCGCAGCACGCCCAGAATCAGCTCCTCACCCTTGGCGAGCGATTTCAGCGGATGGGCGATCCAGCCATTCCCGGCCTCCTCCGTCCGCGCCAAAATCCGGTCGCCAATGCCCAGCGCGCCGCGCCGCCCCTTTTCCCGCACGCGCAGCCGCGGCGCGGGCGTATCCGCCTGCCAGCTTTCGGGCACCGCCCAGCATTGGCCGTCATCCCCCACATCGGTGATGCGCAGCACGGTAACCTTGGGCACCCCGCCCATCTGATGAAATGCGCGACCGGGGGCGCTATCGATCAGCCCCTCATCGGCCATGTCCTTTAACAACGCCTTCAGCGCGATTTTCTCTGCGCCGTGCAGGCCAAACGCCTTGGCAATCTCGCGCTTGCCAACGCTGGTTTCAGCAGAAGCGATGAAATCGAGGATTTGTTTGGGTGTGGGCAGGCTGCCAGTCGGCTTGGGCATGAATTTGGGCATCGCCACGGAATAGGCGGTTGTGGGCGAAGTACCAAATCCTTCTGGCAAATTCCTTCTGGCAAATTCCTTCTGTGCGAAGTGGCGTAGCCAAGCTATCGGACAGATGTGACATATGATCTCCTTATCATCGGCGGCGGAATCAACGGCGCAGCGATTGCGCGAGAGGCGGCGCTGAATGGCCTGAAGGTGGTGCTTGTTGAAAAGGGCGATCTTGCAGGCGCAACCTCATCAGCATCGACCAAGCTGATCCATGGCGGCCTGCGCTATCTGGAATATTATGAGTTCAAGCTGGTGGCAGAGGCGCTGCGCGAGCGCGAACGGCTGATCAAGGCCGCGCCCCACATCATCTATCCGCTGCAATTCGTGCTGCCGCATGAAAATGCCGTCCGGCCGTGGCTGTTGGTGCGGCTGGGGCTGCTGCTGTATGATTTTCTGGGCGGGCGCATGTCGCTGCCGCGATCACGCGGGCTGCGGGGGAGCGATACCGGCTTCACCGATCCGCTAAAGGGGGGGCGCAAGGGGTTCGTCTATTCTGATGCCTGGGTGGATGATGCCCGGCTGACGGTGCTGAACGCGGTGGACGCCGCCGCCAATGGCGCGGAGATTATCGTCCAGACCGCGCTGGTATCCGCCCGCCGCGAAGGGGATTTGTGGCGCGCCACCCTATCCGACGGGCGCGAGATTGCGGCGCGCGGCATGGTGAACGCAGCGGGGCCATGGGTGCACCAGATGCTCGGCAAGCTGGGCGTGAATGCGGCCAGCGGCGTGCGGCTGATCAAGGGCAGCCATATCGTGGTGCCAAGCCTGTTTGACGGCGATCAGGCCTATATCCTGCAGCAGCCCGATCGCCGGATCGTGTTTGCCATTCCCTACGAAAACGGATCGACCGAAATCGGCACCACCGATGTGCCCGTCGACGCGCCCGAGGATGCGGTGATCGATGCGGACGAAATCGCGTATCTGTGTGAAGCGGTGAACCGGCATTTTGTGAAACAGGTGGGGCCTGCTGACGTTACCTCCAGCTGGTCCGGCGTACGGCCATTATATGATGACGGGGCGAGCGAGGCCAAGGCGGTGACGCGCGATTATGTGCTGGAACTCGACACCAACGGCCCGGCATTGCTGTCTATCTTTGGCGGCAAGATCACCACGGCGCGGCATCTGGCGCAGGAAGCGGTGGCGAAACTGGCGCACCCCATGGGCTGTCGCGTTCGGCCCGTTACCGGCAGTCGGCCCTTTCCGGGCGGCGATATCGGCAATTTCGGCGCGTTCCTCGCCAAAGTGCGCGCGACCTGGCCGTTTCTGGGCAACGACCGGTCGCACCGCATGGCGCGCGCCTATGGGTCGATGCTGCACCAGCTGCTCGACGGGATCAGCGATGCAGCGGCGATGGGCCGTGATCTGGGCGGCGGGCTGACCGAGGTTGAGGCACGCTGGATGCACGACCGCGAATGGGCGCGCACCCCCGAAGATGCGCTGTTACGGCGCTCCAAAATCGGGCTGCACCTGACGGCGGCTGAACGCGCGGCGTTTGATGCCTGGTGGGCGGTGACCTTTCCCAAATGATCACCGTTGCTGCCCTGTACCGCTTTTCCCGGTTCGACGATCCAGCCGCCTTGCGCGCGCCGTTGCTCGCCGCATGCGATGGGCAGGGCATCAAGGGCACCATCCTGCTCGCGCGTGAAGGGATTAACGGCACGATTGCGGGCACGGGCGCGGGCATCGCGGCGGTGCTGGCGCACATCCGCACGCTGCCGGGCTGCGCTGATATCGAGGTGAAATATTCATCGGCGGCGACCATGCCGTTCCACCGGATGAAGGTGCGGCTGAAACGCGAGATCGTGACGATGGGCCAGCCCGATATCGATCCGCTCGCCGATGTCGGGCACTATGTCGCGCCCGCCGACTGGAACGCGCTGATCGATGCGCCCGACACGATCGTGATCGATACCCGCAACGATTATGAAGTGAAAATTGGCAGCTTTTCCGGCGCAATTGACACCAAAACGCGCAGTTTCAGTGAATTTCCTGACTGGTTTCGCGCAAATCGCGCCGAAATCGGTACAAAAAAGGTCGCAATGTTCTGCACCGGCGGCATTCGCTGCGAAAAAGCGACGGCGTTTCTGAAGGCGGAAGGGATTGATCAGGTCTATCACCTGAAGGGCGGCATCCTGAAATATCTTGAGCATGTGCCCCCTGCCGAAAGCCGCTGGCAGGGCGAATGTTTCGTTTTCGATGAACGGGTTGCGGTGGGCCACGGCCTGGCACCGGGCACCCACGATCTGTGCCGGGCCTGCCGCATGCCGATCAGCGCCGAAGATCGCCAATCGCCGGACTATGTCGAGGGGGTAAGCTGCCCTGCCTGCGCCGCCACCCGCGATGCAGATCAGCGGGCCGGCTATGCCGAACGCCACCGACAAGTGAAGCTCGCCAAAGATCGCGGTGAAGCACATGTTGGTGCCGTGCAACCTGTTGTAGAGGTTGAATAATAATGAATGACACCGAACGCGTCCGCACCGTGCTGCGCTGGCTTCTTGCCGCCGCCTATCTGTTCGTCGGCATCGTCCATTTGCGCTCGCCCGGCGGTTTTCTGCCGATCGTGCCCGATTGGGTGCCCTATCCGTGCGAAGTGATATTGCTGACCGGCGTGGCTGAAATTGCAGGCGCTGTCGGCCTGATGACCGGCCAATTCCGCCGCGCCGCCGCCTGGGGGCTGGCCGCCTATGCGGTCTGCGTGTTCCCTGCAAACATCAAACATGCCGTTGAAGGTGTTGTCATCGGCGGCGTAAAACTCAGCTGGGCCTATCACGCCCCGCGCCTGGCGTTTCAGCCGGTCATCTTCTGGTGGGCGCTGTTCGCGGGTGGCATCGTCACCTGGCCCTTTCGCCAAAGGAAGCCCGCGCCGTGAGCGATTCACTCGACGATCAGATGATCGACACCCCCGATGGCCCAATGACATGGGCGGCGTGGAAGAAAAAAAACCCGGTTCAAGTGCCCTCGCGGCGGACAAAGGGCAAGGATTTGCCCGTCAAGGTAAAGCGCTTCACGGATAAAAGCTGAGGGCCGTTACCGCCCCCGCGCCACCCGCAACGCCACGCCCGGCACCGGCCCACAGCGCTGCATAACCATGTCGATCATGTTCACCAATCGGTCGCGGGCCAGCGCGATGCCGGAGTCGGTGGACCCGCGCTCCTCAGTCTCAATGTTGACATAGGCGAGGCCGTGCTGGGCGGCATAGTTGGACAGCGATCCATCGCTGATCGCGACCCGTTCAAACACCAGGTTCGCATCCGTCTGCGCCAGCAGCGCGCTGCATGGCGCAGATCGGCGCGCGCGCCCATTGAGGAAGGGCAGCAGCATCAGGCTGTCTGCATCGTCAAACGGCCACACCCGCACCCGCGCCGCGCGCGGCTGATACCGGCTGTTGCATAGCTCAACCGAAATCGCGCCCCGGCCCGGTCGTGCAGCGGGGCAATCGGAAAGGTTGGGATCAAAATCGGGCGAATTGGTGTGGAGCGCGACGATCAACCGGGGCGGATCGCCCAGATCGGCCAGCATTCGCGCCACAAAGCCGGGATTAGCATCGAAGAAATGCCGGTTGGGATCAATCGGCGTCCCCGCCACATCAGCATTGAAGCGCGCCGCGTAGCGCGTGTCGGACGGGCCCGTATCGACAACCATCGCCACCCCGCCCCAGCTTTTGACAGCATTCAGCGCGGCGGCAAAAGTGGCATTCTCGTTATCATGCGTCACCACCCATAATGGGCCATCGGGCTGGGCGGTATTGCTGATCCGCCAGAACCGCCACGTGGCCGCCCCTTCGGTAAATACGATCCGCTGCACCGCCAGGCCGCGCCAAATAGCGGGGTCGCGCTGGCGGGCAAAATCATCATCGGCGATGCTGAGCGGATCGACAGACGCGATACTCGACTGCGCGTCGCTGATGCCCGCACTGGCCAGCAACGCAAGACACGCAAGCCACCGCCTGGCGTGGCGGCGCACGGTAGCCCTGATCGAATCACCCCGCGCCGACATGCAACTTGGTTAACGCAATCCAGCCACCGCACAACAGCGCCCCTTGGCGGCCTTGGCGCGTGGGTGGCCAGATTCAGGACTCGGCGGCGATATCCGCCTTTGCCGCAGGCAATTCACCCTCGCCGGGCACCAGATCATAGGGGGCAACCAGCGCCCAGATATGCGCCGGGATCATTGATTTCATCCGCCGTGGCCGCTCGCGCCGCAAATGCACCACCGTTTCAGCCGCCTTCATCTCAACGCGTGTGCGCGCAAATTCTAGACCGCGCGGGCCAAACCGCGGCATCAGCCAGCCCACAATCGGCCGCACCCATTCGGGCATCCGGCGTCGCGGCAGGCCCCCGGCGGCGCGCTCCACATTCATGATGAAGCCCTTCACCGCGCTCGCGCGCTTGCCGGCATTGCCGGGCGGGGCAAGCTGCACCTCATCGCCCAGCAGCGACACCAGTTCTTCACCGCGATCATTGCGCACGACCAGCCACTGCTCGCCCTCGCCCGCCATATACCCCACCGTCAGATCAGCGAGCACATTGGTGTAATCAACGCATGTTCGGCAGGTGAGCGGGAAGAAATCGGGCGGCAGTTTCGATATCGGCAATTGCAGGAACGGGATCGCCTTCACCCGGCCATCGGTAAAGCGCAGTTCGACATGATAATCGGCGCGAAATTCCAGATAGGTAATGCTGTCGGGATCATCCGCCAGCAGCGCCAGAAATTCATGGAACCGCTCGGTCGTGGTATTATCGGAACACGGCGTGCCGATAACGTACACCCGCTCAAACCCCAGACTTGCCTCAATCTTGCGGAGCGCATGGACCTGGCACGGAATGCCAATCACCGCGATCCGTTTATACCCGGCATCACGCGCTGGCTGGAGCAGCGCGAGCAGCGGTGCATAGCCCATCCGCATGCCCCGCACCTGCGCCATTCCCGCCGTCTTGGTTACCAGCACCGGCACCGGCTTCCAGCGATCATCAGGATCGGGCGCCATCGTCAGCACGGCATCAACCGCGCCGGTTTCCAGCAGTTTCTCGCCCAGCCGCGTGGTGATGCCGGTCCACTGCGCGCCCGCCAGCGCCTTGCCAAGCCGCGCACGGTGCATCCGGCGATAGGGGCCGAAAAACAGCTCATCCCCCTTGGCAGCGTCACGTGGGCGGCCATGCACCAGCGTTTCCATCGCCGGATAATCGGGCTTGATGAACTGGCAAGCGGTGCCGCAGCGCTTATGCTCGGGCGTGCGCGAAATGCCGCAATCAGTGCATAGGTCGCGCGGCACCGCCGGGGCCATTGGCGGTGCCCATAGCAAGGCAGAATTGGCTGGGCTGCTGGGTAATTCGGGCAAGGTGACGCCTTTGATCATCAACGGGCCACGGCGCCCGCAACCGCCCCTTGTTCATCGAAGATGGCGGCAAAGTCCACTGGGCGCATCGCGCGGTTCCGTCGACGGGTTAGAGCCGCTAGGGTCGCTAGGATGAATACCGTCCTCAACATTACCCAATCGATCCTTGGCCAGCCCTGGCGCTGGCGCGCGCTAAGCGCAGACGCACGCGACCCCGATTATTCGCCCGACGATTTGGTGACGCAGTTGCTGATGGCGCGCGGTTGCCCGCGGGACGCGCTGGAGGCGCACCGACTGCCCAGCATCCGTGGCTTCATGCCCGATCCGTCGATCTTTCGCGATATGGACCGCGCGGCAGAACGGCTTGCCGCTGCGGTGCTGGCCCAGGAACAGGTGACGATTTTTGGCGATTATGATGTGGACGGAGCCACCTCGGCTGCGTTGATGATCCTGTTGCTGCGGCAATTGGGACTGGCGGCGAGCGCATATATCCCGGACCGGCTGATGGAGGGATATGGCCCGTCAGGCGAGGCATTGGTGAAAATCGCGGCCGGGGGAGCCTCGCTGATCGTCACGGTCGATTGCGGGGCACAGGCTTTTGAGGCGCTGGAAATGGCGCGAGAGGCGGGTGTGGACGTGATCGTGGTCGATCATCACAAATGCGCAACCACCCTGCCGCTGGCTTATGCGGTGGTGAACCCCAACCGGCTGGATGAGGGCGAAGGCGCAGCGCACGGCCATCTGGCGGCTGTGGGCGTGGCGTTTTTGCTGGGGGCCGCGCTGATCCGGACGCTTCGCGCGCGGGGATTATTTACCAGCCGGGCCGAACCCAAATTGCTCGATCTGCTCGATATCGTCGCGCTGGGTACTGTCGCCGATGTGGCGGCATTGCGCGGGCTGAACCGGGCGTTTGTGGCGCAGGGGCTGAAGGTGATGGCGGCGCGCCGCAACATCGGCCTGAACGCGCTGCTTGAGGCATCACGCCTTACCCGTGCGCCAACCGCGACTGATCTTGGTTTTGCACTTGGGCCGCGAATCAATGCGGGCGGGCGCGTGGGCAAATCCGATCTGGGCGTGCGACTGCTCACCACCAGCGACCCCGATGAAGCGCGGTTGATTGCAGCAGAGCTTGACCGGCTGAATGAAGAACGCCGCACCATCGAAGGCGATGTGCAGCAGGCCGCCGAGGCAATGGCAACCGGGCAGGCCAACCGCGCCGTCATCATCGTCGCAGGCAAAGGCTGGCATCCCGGCGTGATCGGCATTGTAGCGGGGCGGCTGAAGGAAAAATTCGGGCGGCCCGCCATCGTGATCGCGCTGGATGACGCGGGCGTGGGCAAGGGATCGGGCCGGTCCGTCTCAGGCGTTGATCTGGGCCAGGCGGTGCTCTCGGCAAAGGAAAACGGGCTGCTCGTGGCGGGCGGTGGCCACGCCATGGCGGCTGGGCTGACGATTGCCGCCGACCAGATCGACGGTTTTGGCGATTTTCTTGAAGGCCGACTGGCGGAGGGCGTTGCAAGGTCAACCGGCGACCGTGCGTTGCTGGTCGACGCGCTGGTCGCGCCCGGCGGCGTTACCCCGGCTCTGGTCACCGCACTGGAGCAGGGCGGCCCTTACGGCATGGGCTGGCCAGCGCCGCGCGTGGCGGCAGGGCCGGTGCGCGTGATCAAGGCCGATATCGTCGGCAACGGCCATGTCCGCGCCGTGGTTGCGGGCGATGACGGCAAAAGCATCAAGACTGTCGCCTTCCGCCAGGCTGAAACGCCGCTGGGGCTGGCATTGCTGGGGGCAGCCCCGCACCGCCGCCTGTGGATCGCCGGGCGCGCCAAAATCGACGACTGGTCATCACGGCCAGCCGCTGAAATACACCTAGATGACGCCGCCTGGGCCGATTGACGGGTGAGCAAAAGGAGAAGGCCATGTTCAGCCACATCACCCTGGGCACCGATGATCTGGAACGCGCGCGGCGCTTTTATGATGCGGTCATGCCAACGCTGGGCCTGACATCCCCTTTTACATTGCCTGGCACATTGGTGTTCGGCACCATGACCGGGCCCAAATTATTCGTGGTGCCGCCTTTTGACGGCAACCCCGCCACCACCGGCAACGGCACCCACGCCGCCTTCATCGCGCCCGATCGTGCAAGCGTTGATGCATTCCACCACGCCGCGCTCACCCATGGCGGCAGCGACGAGGGCGCACCCGGTCTGCGCCCGCAATATCACCCCCATTATTACGGCGCTTATGTGCGCGACCCTGACGGAAATAAGCTGCAGGCGGTGTGCCATCGCCAAATGGACGATAGACCGGGTTGACCGCGCGCCATCATTTGCCTACGCGATTTTTCCACGCCAACCGGCACGCCCGGCAATGGCCCCTTCGTCTAGCGGTTAGGACGCGGCCCTTTCACGGCTGAAGCACGGGTTCGATTCCCGTAGGGGTCACCAAATCACGCTCTCGCAGCGACAAAGTCTTTCATAAAACTTGGGTTCATGGCGTTTCTTGAGACGCGGTCGGATATGCGGTTACCGCGACGCTGGCGGCAAACGCATCGTTATTGGCCAGCACCTGCCCGGCATAGGGGTGATGCCCTTGCGCTGACGCCAGGCCGCCCGCGCGATCCGCATTGTCGGCGTCAGCGCTGTGGCGCGGCGGGTTTTCGCGCGTAAAGGCCGTATCCGGCGATGATCGCGTAACAGGCTGCGGGCAGGATCAGCGCGAACTGCAAGCTGCTGCCATCGGCGATCAGCCCGGTCAGCGGCGGGATGATTGCGCCGCCGACGATCGCCATGGCAATGACGCCCGATCCCTCGGGCGCGCGCGGCCCCAGCCCTTCGCTCGCCAGGCTGAAGATTGTCGGGAACATGATCGAATTCATCAGCCCGATCGCCAGCAATGACCAGCCGGCCACCGCCCCTGTCGAATTTGCAGACAGCAGGATAAGGGTGTTTGATCCCGTCGCCACCCCGGCCAGGATTTTGCCCGGCGACATCAGCCGAAGCGCGTATGCCCCGATAAACCGGCCGATCATGGCACCACCCCAATAAAAAAACACGTGCTTGCCCGCCGCCTGTTCGGCCAGGCCCAGTGTCCCCGGCAGCATCAGATAGTTCACGATCAACGACCCGATCGCGACTTCTGCACCAACGTACAAAAAGATGCAGGCCGCCCCGATGCCAAAACGCGGCCGCGCCAGCAAATCGAACGCGCGCAGGATGCTGCCGGTTTCTGCCGGGGCCTCGGTCAGCCGGTGGCGGCGGCTCCACACGACGCCTGCGACGACCACCAGCGCGGCGGCCAGACCAAGATAGGTGTACACCACCACCCGCGTTTCCTCGGTACGATAGGCGTCAAGCGCGGCGCCGGTCAGCGACGCGGCATTGACAGTGGCGAGCCCACCCAGGATCAGCACTGATCCGACATAAGGAAACACCGTCGTCCCCAGCGAGTTGAACCCTTGCGCGAACGTCAACCGGCTATGCGCGGTGCGCGGTGCGCCGAGCAGCGAGATCAGCGGGTTGGCGACCACCTGTACCGTCGTAATCCCCGCGGCGAGCACAAACAGCGCGACCAGAAACAGTTCAAACCGTCCGGATTGCGATGCGGGAATGAACAACAGGCACCCGCAGGTCATCGTCAACAGCCCGATGGCTGCGGTCCGCATATAGCCTGCCCGCCGCACAATCGCCGCTGCCGGAATAGAAAAGACAAAATACGCCGCAAAAAATGCCGTTTGGACAAGCAAGGCTTGCGCATAGCTGAGCGTGAACAGGTCCTTCAGCTTGGGAATAATCACGTCGTTCAGGCTGGTGATGCCACCGAAGATAAAAAACAGCGCGAACACAAACAGCCGCAAGTCGGGCAGATCGACGCCTTGCGCGTCATCGACGTTGCTCGCTGGAGTGGTCTGTGCAGGGGTCAGCGCCATGGGTGGTCCTTTGCCGATGGGGTTATTCGTGCGGGGCCAGCAGCCAACCGAACACATCGTCCAGCCGTGCCGCCCACGATTCCTCATCATGCGCGGCACCTTCATAAACCCGGGTTGAAACGTCCCGGCCCGGCTGCCAGCCGATGCGAACCAGCTTGGCATCGATTGCCGATTGCCAGGGACCGTAAAACCCGTCGAGCGTCTTGTCGCCGTGATCGAACCAGATGCGCCGTCCATCTGGCGCGCCAAGCCGTTCGGTCAGATATGTGTCCCACACCGCCAGCATTTCATCACGCTGTGCCGCCGTCATCACGGGATTGGACAAGGGCCAATGCGTTGACAGGCAGCCCGCAGCGCCAAATATCTGCGGATATTCGGCAATCGCATAAAGCGAAATCAATCCGCCCATGCTGGACCCGATGATGGTCGTATGATCGCGGTCAGCGCGCGTGCGATATTGCCGGTCGATCATCGGTTTCAGTTCGCCCGTCAGGAATTTCAGATAGGCGTCGGAAGAAATCGGTCCCTTATTCTGCCGATCCGCTTCCGCCTTGGCGAACGCTGGTGCGGCGGCATAAATTGCCTGGGGATAATATTGGCGACTGCGCGCGGCGCCGGGGTTCCAGATGCCAACGATGATTACTGGTTCGGCCTGCGTCGCCGCGATCAGCCGCAGCAACGATTTATCTACCTCCCACGCCTTGCCGAAGCCCGATTTGGTGGCGAAAAACAGGTTCTGGCCATCATGCATGTACACCACGCCGTAGCGTTTGCGCCCACGATCATAGCCGGGCGGCAGCCAGATCGATACGTGCGGCGGCGCAATCTGGGCTGATGCAACGGCGGGCAAATCGATAAAGCGGCCCCCGGCGCTCTTCTTCGCTTCGGCAGCGCTGCCCAAAATGGCAAACAGCGCCAACGCCACTGCAGCCACGAACCGGCAAAGGCCGGAAATGATCATCGGCGCTTGCCGGATGCGACGAAGCGGATTGCCTGCCCGCCGCCGGGCGCAAGCGCCAATGTAAGGCGATCCTCGCTGTGCACCTTGCGCGTTTCAATCACGATCGCGTGGCGTTTTGCCGTGCGATAGTCGGCATCAGGGCCGTCGCGATAGATTTGGGCGGTGTACATACGACCGGGATCAAGGAAATCGAGGCTGATGTCCAGATTGCGCGCCGTTTCATCGCCCATTGCGCCTCATCATGGCTGGCAGCAACGCCTGTTTCGTGATGGCCGATCAGGCGAACGCCCTGTGATTTGCCATAAGCAGCGATCAGCAGCGCCAACAGAATCCGAACCGTCATCCGCCCATCCTTCATGTCGTGATCTGTTCGGCAACAACCCCGCCAAACGGGCCGAGCTGCCACCCTTTGCCCGTGCCGACACGCTCGATGATCCGCCAGTTTTCCGGATCGCCCGGCAGCCAGTCTGGATCGCCAGCGCCAAGGTTGAACGCACACAGCAGCACGTCGCCGTCCACGGATCGTTCAAATGACAGCACGGTATCGGACGCCTCAGTGAACCGCATATCGCCCAGCAACAGCGCGTCGCGGCCACGGCGCAGCGCGATCAGCCGCTTCGTCAACGCCAACATTGATGCCGGGTCATCCTGCTGCCGTGACACGGCCAGCGCAGCATGATCTGGCCCGATCGGAAGCCAGGGCTTGCCGGTTGAAAATCCCAGCGCCGGTGCGGGGTCGCACCAGGGGATCGGCGTGCGCGCGCCATCACGGTTCAACGTCAGCGGCCAGTTGGCGATTGCCTCTGGATCCTTCAGATCGTCAAAGCCGATATCGACCTGATCAAGGCCCAATTCCTCGCCCTGATAAACGAACACATCGCCGCGCAAGCACAACAGCAGCAGCATCGTCAGCCGGGCGTAAGCATCGCGGTGTGCCGGCGCTGCCCAGCGCGAAATGGCGCGCGGCGCATCATGATTGGAAAAGGCCCAGCTAGGCCACCCGAGTCCGGGGGTATCGGGCCAGCGTTCCAGCGCCTCGCGCACCAGCCCGGGAGTCAGTTTTGGCGCATATAGAAAGTCAAAACCATAAGCGCTGTCAAAATGGCGGTTGTCGGCAGTGAACGCCTTCATCTCGCGATCATTATCCTCGCCGCCCACTTCCGCGACGGTGAACCGGTCGCCATAACCGTCCAGCACCGCGCGCAGCCGCGCGATAAAGCGCGGAATATCGGCGTGCGACTGATTATGAATGTGGCGCTGGAAATCGAATGGCCGGGTGCGCGGCGCGTTGCTGGGCGGCGCGGGTGGATTATCGGTCAGCGCCGGATTGTGCATCGAAAAGTTAATGGCATCCATGCGGAACCCGTCAACCCCGCGATCCAGCCAGAAACGCGCCGTATCAATCAGCGCGTCCTGTACCGCGGGCAAATGCAGGTTGAGCTGCGGCTGGCTGCTGAGAAAATTATGCATGTAATATTGGCCACGCCGCGCATCCCAGGTCCATGCCGGGCCGCCGAACACCGATTGCCAGTTGCTTGGCGGTGACCCATCGGGCTTGGCATCTGCCCACACATACCAGTCAGCCAGCGGGTTGGCGCGATCTGCGCGGCTCTGCTGGAACCAGTCATGCACATCGGACGTATGCGAATAGACCTGATCGATGATGATCTTCAGCCCCAGCGCATGCCCGCGCGCGACCAGATCGTCGAAATCATCAAGCGTGCCGAAGATCGGGTCGACGCCGCGGTAATCGGCAACGTCATATCCGAAATCCTTCATCGGCGATGTGAAGAAGGGCGACAGCCAGATTGCATCGACGCCAAGCGAAGCGACATGATCAAGCCGCGCGGTGATGCCGGGCAAATCGCCAATGCCGTCGCCGTTCGAATCGGCGAAGCTGCGCGGATAGATTTGATAGATTGTCGCACCGCGCCACCATTCGCGGGCAAGCAATTTACGCGCCGGGCTAACCATCATGTTAGTCATTTCGCCACCTCTGCCCCTGCTTCCGCCGCGCGCACCGCAAACCCCAATGCGGGCAACGTCACGTACAACATTCTCAGCGCTGCGGCGCTGGCGCTGCATTGCCCCACAAGCGTCCTGAGACCGAACCGTCGGTACGCATCCGACCGCGCGTAATCTACATTGGGATATTGTATACCCGAACCCAGCTAATCCCAATCTGCCAATTTACCGCGTGAACATCAGCTCCGCCGCGCCCGTCCGGCGAGTGCCCTGGTACATATGTACCAGCCGCCCCTTCCGTAAAACCCAAACAAAAACCCCGGAAACCGATGGTTTCCGGGGTTTTCGGTGGTGGGCGTGGCAAGGATTGAACTTGCGACCCCTGCGATGTCAACACAAGTTGTAAGCGCAAAAGCGTAGATTTTCGCGGCTTTTGCTCGACGTGATTGCAGAACATGCGCCGAACATAACCAGAATCGCGCCGAATTTCACCGGAGTTTCACCGGACCACTTTTCCCGGCAAGCGTTCGATTGACGCGCCGAACGCGCGATCTGCCATTGCCTACGCGACGGTTGCCCCTACCCCGCCCAGCGCAATGACCTGAGGCGCACGAAGGGTATCGACATCGCCATAACCTACGCCGGTCGGCTGTGACGCGCGGGTTGGGCTGGCGACTGCTGGTAACAACGGCCACCGGCCCGACCGTGTCCGACCAGTGCATGCGCTTGGTCGGACACGGTCCACCCCATCGCGAACGCCGAGGCTAGAGCGCCTCTCCGACGGTCGCGACCCAGGCGTTGCCAAGCGCGTTGCGACGCTTGGTGGTTGAGAGCCACGCCGCCTGAGGCTGCCCCAGGCGCGGGCCTCTCCAGAACCGGCCGGTGATAACAGCGTGCATGTGAGGCTTTTTGATCCAGCCCCCCTGCCCGTCTTCCAGCGCATGCAGCGCCCAGTCTGCCACCATGCCGTTGGCGACGAGCTGCTCATCCAGAAACGTCAGGATCAGCTCGCGCCAACCGGCCTGGTCCATGGCGGTCGGCAGCCAGCCAATGGCGTGGAACGCGACCGGCGCACTTGGCCGATCGATGATCGCAGCATCGTCGGCCCGCTGCCATAGATCGAGCCCCGCAACAGGGTCGGCATCGCATCCGATCGGACCGCGGCGACCGTGGTCGACCAGGTCCGGACAGGCTGCGAGCTTAGCAGCGAAGTCGGGGGTGGGTCCGAACAGGTCGGTGCCATTTTCGCGCACGATGTAGAGCGCATTTGCGGTAGCCGACCAGAATGTCTTTGTCTGGTCGGAAGGGACGCCCGCCTGCGGGTGCAGGATCGGCGTGATGTCGAACGGGTTTGGAGGTGTTGCGGCAGCAAAGGCGCTGATCGCGGCAAGATTCGCCGTATTGGTCGAGATTGGGGCATGCATCATGAGTGTATTTCCTCTTGGGTATTCCGTCGCACGGGCGTGCGGCGGCTTCGCCTGCTGCGCAGGCTGAAGGTCGGGATGAACAGGGCTGCCGGTCAGTGGGTCGGGCGCGGAACGCTGCGGATCAGCACGGCAAGCACGCTCTCGAGCGCGCGCATCAAGCCGCGAACCGAGCGTTGCCGGGCAAAGCGTCGGCGGAGCATGTGTTCGATCTCGGCATCGACTGTCGGGAGCATGGCGACCTGCACGCCCCATCTGGTTGCCAGGTCGCGCAGAAGGTTGGCCAGGATCCTGTCAAAATACTCCGGCCCCGGCCCGGCGAGCTCGACGATATCGAGCCGTGACTTGAGCGGCGCTGGCAACCGGCTGGCGTCGTTGGCGGTCATGACCCAGTTGACGTGGGACAGGTCGAGCGGCGCCAGCAGGCACTTGTCAAAATAGCCCCGCGCAGTCGATGGCTCGATCATGGTGAGCAGGGTTGCGACCGGATCGCCATTGCCGCTGCTGCCCCCTGCCTTGTCGATTTCCTCAAGGCAGATGATCGGGTTGGCGGTCGCGGAGCGATTGATCACCACGGCTGGAAAGCAGGGCTGTGCCGATGTCCAGCCGCGTGCCGTCCCTTCCAATGTGCGGTTATCGCTGGTGCCCGCCAGATCGAGCGTTGCAAAGCCTGCCCCGGCATGATTTGCGATCAACCGCGCGAGATGCGATTTGCCGCATCCCGGCGGTCCGACAAGCAGCAGCGGCCGGAACGCCGCCCATGGCCGCCCGGCCCAAAGCTGGAGGCGGAGCTGTGCATCGATGCGGTCGATTGCCGCGCTCAGCCACGGCGCTTCTTGATGCAGCAGCCTGGTGAGCGATAACGTGCCACCTGTCGTCGGTGTAAGCGCGTCGCCGCCGGCCAACGGCAGATTGGATGTCAGCGTGGCGAACCGCTGCTGCAGGCCCGTGACGAAGATCGAGCCATCGTTTGGCTCAGGCTCGATCCCCTTACAGAGCGTCACATAGGCGACCTTTGGGATCGACTGACGATCGTCATTGACCTCGTCAATGTTGGTCCGCTCCCCATCGGCCAGCGCATTACTGGGCATGTGCTTTTCTCCCACGGGCAAGGATCACGAGCTCGCGGCATCGCTGCTGCTTGACCGCCAGGCGTCGAACGCGGCGCTGGCATCGCCGGCGGTGCCGTTGCTTTCGGCCAGCCACAGCCGCCACACGGCCACGGCTTCAGCCTCGACATGGTCGCGAAGCCAGGCTCGCTCGCCGAACCCCCAGGCGCTCTCGACAGCTGCTGGATCGGCCACGGGCACCGCGATGCCGTGCCCGGCGGCGATCTCAGCCAGCGGCGGTGCTCCTGCGCCGCCGTGATGGACGGCGAGATCGATGCTCGGCGCCGTCACCAATCGGGTCAGCCGATCGAGAAAGGCGCGGCCAAGCTCGGGATCGCCGGTGGTGGCAGCATCGAGCAGCGGCGTGATCGCCCGGTTGGCAAGCTGCCAGCCGAGCACGATGCCAATTTCGGGCAGGGCGTTCAGCGCCCAGAGCAACAGGCTGTCTTCGCGGTCACCAGCGGCGACGGCGTGGCGCTTCAGGCTGAAGGTCCAGGTGCCATCCGAGTCCCGCTCGGCGATTAGCACGGCGATAGCCGCCAGATGCGACATGGCAGAATGCTTACCGCGCTCGTTGGCATCGATACGCACGCTCGCGACGGCAAGCGTGATGAATAAGCAGGCATTGGTCATCGTGATTTCCTGAACTGGGCGCGCGTCTTCGCGCCGCCGATCGGATGTCGGCAGCGGCATGGGCGCAGGATGAATGGGTCGAGTGGGGTTGAGGACGGCTAGCCTGGCCGGGCTAGAAGGCGGTCGCCACGCCGTTGAACGCGCGTTCGTCGGCGGCGTGCTGGACACGGCGCTCGGCAAGTTTCAGCGCATCGGCAATGCCCAGTGCTAGCGCGCGCGATCGTGCCCAGACGGCAGTCGGCGACGTTGCAAACGGCATAAGGTGCGCGCGTTTGGGTGAGCGTTCGATCCACTGCGCGAAGGCGGCAAGCGGTCGGACGATCAACGCCTCATCGCTATGCCGCCACGCATGATGCGCAAGCCATGCACAGTAGGTCGCCGCGACATCTTCCTCGCAGTAGCGCGCAATCGCATCGACATCGCCCGATCGCCACAGAGCACCGACGTCGCTGCCGTGGACGGTCGTTTTCACAGGGATACCGAGCCGGTCACAGATCTCTGACAAGCTCGGCCGTTTGGTCCCGCCATAGAGCGAATACATCTCCGACAAATCGCAGTGCGACCGCCCAAATCGGTGCGCGCGTGCATGATGCGACAAGCCAGCCAGATCGAACCGTCGTTCGGCGATTGCCCCGAGCTGCAGCACTGGCAAGTCATAACCACGGCTGTTGAACCCGACGGTCGTCACCCCCGCCGGCATCTGGGCATCGACCGCCTGGTAGAAGTCGCGTTCGCCGCCTGGCTGGCAGACGATGCTCGTCATCTGAAACCGGTAGCGACGGTCATCCAACGACGCGGTCAGAAAGCTTGCAACTACCGGCCGGTGCAACGGCCATTTCGGGAAACTGCCGCCATCAACTGCTTCATCGACGATCGATTCGACATCGAACACCACGACATGATCGCCCCCATGCTCGTCGCTGGGGCGTTGTGGATAGATTGATCGCATAGACTATATCCTTCAGGAACGATCGTGCGTGCCGGTGCACGCACGGATCGAAAGGAAAGTCTGAAAACCAGCTGCGCCTGTCGGCGCATCCAATTTTTCCAACTCCCCTTCCGATCGCTCTTCCTCTTTCCAACCTGTTCTCTTGTGCCCGGGGGCGCGGTGTCGCGGCTCATGCTGCGCCGCAATTTTCCACGCTGGATACAGACTGATCGGTCCATGGGGTGAGTGAGATCGTCACCACGGTCATCGGCGCTCTCCTGTTTTGCAGATGTTGCGACCGCATGTCGGGTCACGACCGGGCTCGCTGCGGCGGGGCTGAGGCAGAAATCACTCGCGATCTTTCGGAGCATGCAAATCTGCCCGCGCTGGTGATTCGATCCAGGCCTTTGACCCTGCCAGCCCTTTCCTTGAGCCGGACGGATAAGCGGCTACTCTTTGACCCATGCAGGTATCAGATTCTGACCACCATTCCGGGGCCGGTTTTGGACGGCAGTGCGACGAAGGGCGCGGCGAAGCTCCGCGCTGGCACGGCCATGATCGGGCGGAATGACCCATAAGTCGCCGTTCAAGGCGTCCCTCCAACTCCCCAACACCAGCCGTTCATTCACAATCGATCTTGGCTGAGATTAGGCCGGTTGCTGACAGGCAGCTTTCAGCAGATCAAAACGGCAAAGCTGACGCTGGGAGGCAGCTCATCGGCCGGCAGCTAACGACCCAGACCCGGTTATTAGACCGACCATCCACAGTTCCATAAAGCGGTCGCCATTCAGGCAGTTTGCGATTGGCCAGAAGCGCGTGTCTTGGTGACATCTCGCGGCTGCTGGCCCCACTCCAGCGACTGATCAGCCAGGCACGCCGCCAGCACGGACTGCCGTAAAGTAACGCTCCCGGCAGGCGGGGTCTTCGAACGGTAGTGACTGGATAACGAAGTCGCCCAACCCCTTTGGGTAGATTGCAAGGAAACGACGACGGCGATCCTCTTTGTCGGCATCAAGGCCGAGCGCCGCCGCTGTCGCGATGCCCGTCATCAGCGCCGAAGGGTGGCCATCATCGGCCGCCAGCGCGGCACATATATGGGCCTCCGCCGTTTCGATCTGGCCAATCATGAAGTCCGCCATCGCCCTGCCTGAGAGTAAGCCGTTGGCGCCGTAGGCCAGCGGGTTCAGCCGCGTGCTCCGATCAAACATTCGGTGTGCTTCGCTCGCCTCGCCTTTCATGGCGTGCATCCAGCCGCCACAGATCCAGGCAGTATATTCATTGGGGTTGAGGCTGATGGCGCGATCGATGGCACTGCGGGCAACGGCAAAATCCTTCGCCATGTAGAACAGGGCTGTCCCGGCGGTGGCTTGCGTACGGGCATCGTTGATTCCGAGCCGCAGCGCTGTGCGGCTCATCTCGGCATAGTGCCGGATATCCTGCGGTCCGGCGATTTCGTTAGCGTAGGCCGCGGCCCAGGGGGCCATGGCAAGGGCAGGGTGAAAGTTCGGATCGATCGCAATAGACTCTAGGAAAAGCTTCAGTGCAGCAGCGTAATCCCGCCCCTCAAGGCTGAAGCCGGTAAACAAGCCTTGCAAGTAGAGATCATAAGCGGCCGGCGAGGACGTCGGTCGCTCGCACCGCACACGATGCGCTTCGGCCTGCGCGCGCGGCTCGACCTCTACCGCAATCGCGCTGGCGGCGGTCTCTTGCAGGTCCCAGACATCGCCTAACGATCCTTCAATATCACCGAGCGCGAGCGGTTTGCCCGATGTTCCCTCAATCGCTCGCCAGCGCAGCCGCAATCTGCCGTCGCTGGCGCGTGCAATGCTGGCCGTCACGAGAATATCCGCCCCCAAGGCCCTTGCCGCCTGCACCGGATCCGCGATCTGGCCGCGCATCGCCGCGGTCGACGCTCCGGCAATCACATCGATCGAGCGGAACCGTGATAACGCATGGACCAATCCTTCGAAGAACCCGTCAAGAATATGGCCGGGGAGCGGCTCCATGCTCTGATCGGCCAGGGGCAGCACTGCCACCAGCGGCGCGGCGGACGGCTTCTTGCGGCCACGGTTTGCGTCTGCCAGCGGCATAATCGCTTGAGGAGCAGGCGGCGCGACGAGGTCACAAGCCTGAGCAATCGCCGCGACAAGCAGATCCTTGTCCGCCTGCGAACGGATGGGGATCGACTGGATCGCCGGCGCTGCTGCCCCGAGCGGGAAGACCTTGAGGAACCGCTGCGCAGCGATGCCGGCTTCGTCGATCCTGCCCGCCATCAGCGCGGCTGCCATCGCCACCACATGCCCGCCCACATGCCCCGGAAGCTGTTGCACCGCGCGTTCGGCATAGATCACGGCATCGTCGTATCGGCCCGCGAGCCAGTGGCAGAAAGCGCGTCCGCCATCGACATTGTCCAGATGCGCGTCATCGGGGTTGCATTGCTCGGCCCGGTCAAAATGCACGAGCGGCGTTTCGTGCTCCCCGGCCATCGTTCGGATCCAGCCGCTGGTACTCCACGCCACGCGCGACAGCGGGTTGGCGCGCACAGCTTGTTCCGCCGCGCGCAGCCCGGCATCGAAATCGAGGCCCACGTGCACAGCTGCCCAAGCCCCGACCGATAACGCCTCGGAATCGTCGGCGCCCAATGCGATCGCGCGGTGGGCCTGCATCAACGCCTCCTGCCGCCGCTCCTCGATGTCGCGATAACCGAGGCAGGCTTTGGCCCATGCCGCGCCGCCAATCGCTCGGGCAAAGCGACCATCTCGGGTGATTGCCCTTTCAAAGCAGGCCAGCGCTTGCGGATAGTCCGCCGGGGTCGCGGCCAGACCCAGAGCTACACCTGCATGAAAGTGGTCCCACGCGCCCCGCTGATCTTCAGACATGGCAACCGCCTTGGACCGGGCCACTTGAGTAAGCAGCCGTGCTGCCTGCACTGCCAGTTTCGAAGGCAAATGGTCGATCATCGCTTGCGGATCGTTGGCTGAGTGGGCCGCTTCCCAGCTTAGCAGCACGGTGCCACCCTTGGTCTCAATGACGGTCGCGCGTATCTTGAGGGCGTCGCCGCGGACCAGCACGGACCCGCTCAGCAGGTGATCCACTCCGAGTTTGTAACCAATTTGAACCGGGTCAGCGATCGATGCGGTATAGGGCAAAGCGGCTGCCGGGCTGCAAACGCGCACCTCCCGGAAGCGCGAAAGCATATGCGAAATGGTCTCGGCGAATGGTCGAATGAGATCAGCCGGGATCGCCCCACTCGAATGATCGATCAATGGCAGGATGGCGATGCTCGGTCGTCCGTCCCCAGAAGATAGCGATGCGCGCTCGGTTTTAGGTTTGGGCGCGGCCTGCGCAGCTTTCTCGTCCAGGGTGGCGGCGAACGCGAAAAGCCTGCGGCGCAACGTCGGGTCCTCAGGCAGGCCGAGCGCGCGGCGCTGCCGCTGCGCACTGGCTACAACGTTCTCCGCCTCGTCACGTCGACCGGCATGTGCAAGAGCGGTCGCCAGCGCCGCAACCGTGTCTTCATCGGCGGGATCGAGCATGAGCAGACGCCGCAGGTGGCCGAGCCGTTCCTCACCCTGCGTGGTCTCAGCAAGATGACGGGCAAGCCGGAGCGCAATCACCCTGAATTCCTGCCGCTGCGCCGACAGCCATGCGGTGAATTCGGGCCGGTCCGGCAGCTCGCAATCCTCGAGCAACTCGCCGTCCATCAGATTAAGCAGCGCAAGGCAAGCCGCAGGATCGCTCGCCTCCAGGCTGCCCGAGGCAGCGCCAGCCTGCACCGTCAGCGCGTCTACCCTGGCCCCGGTGAGGTCGATCCGCACCGCATCGCGTTCGCTGATCAGGCGCGTCTGGCCATCGCCATCGAGCAGTGGGCGCAACTTCGACAAGCTCCAGCGCAGCGCGGCCCGTGGATCGTCGGGCAGGTCGAAAAACAGCTCGCAAAGGCGCTGGCGCGTTATGGGCCGCGGCGACAGAGCGAGAAAGCCGAGGATTGCCCGGGTCTTGCGCGAGGCCGGGATCGCCAAAGCGCGCCCCTGCTGCTCGATCAGCAGTGGGCCGAACAGGCGCAGATCAAGACTGGCAGGATGGGCAGCCATGGCTCCATTTATCAATTTCAACGCCGATTCAAACGCCATTTCCACGGCTGGACCAACGCTGGCGCATACGCCGAACGGCAAAAGGGACCGGGCAAACCAAGCCGGCAGATGGTGCCGCATGCAAAGGAAAGACTGACGATGAAGGCCATGTTTTCTGCAATGATCATCGCGGCGTGCGTTCTGGCTACGCCATGCTACGCCAACGACCACCCGTTCCAAGGCCCGCGAGCCGGGGTTGAGGTTTCCTATGAGGACTATGGCTCTGGCGCGAGCGGCGAAGCCGTGGCGGTGGTAGCCGGGTGGGATTTCCGGCTCGGTAAGGCGGTCGTACTCGGCCTTGACGCGCGTTACACGGTTCATGGTGTCAAAGGCACCGAAACAACGACCACGCCAAGCCAACTCCTCCAGACGGTTGACGTCGCCGTTGATAACAACTGGGGCGTTGGGGGTCGCATTGGCTACGCGGTGAGCAATAACGTTCTGTTGTTCGGTCACGGCGGATATGAATGGTTTGATGTCAACGCTGTGCGCACCGTCCGGAGCCAGGTCTGTGCGCCGCCCAATGGCTGTCAGATCAGCCGGACCGATTTCTCGTTCGACGATGGTATGTGGACCGTCGGGCTGGGGGCAGAGTGGGCCGTAACGAAGAACCTGCGGCTGCGCGGGCAATACACCTACGGTGACAGCAACTCGTATGACCGCAATCGGTTCAGCCTTGGCGTGGCGTTCCAGTTTTGACGTTCCGTGCTAGACGTCGATGCCAAGGCAAGGCTGCTTGCAAAGGTGACCCACAGTAATCAGCTTGGCGAGGGCGCCGGTCACGACCGGAACCCTGGGGACAGTTCCGCGCCCCCGGAGCTGTCTCTTGCCGTGCTGGAGTGTGAAGAGGGCGCATTAGAAGCCCATCTCGCCGCGTTGACCACGCTGGTTCATGGCGCTGCGGGCTCGATCCACGTCACCGAGATCACCAGTACCTGCCTTGCGATCGGCATTGATGCCCCGCTCGCGGCTCAGATGCGCCTTCAGGCCGCGCTCAAACTCGGCGGCGCCACGGTCGTGCCGTGCGCGGCCAATGATTACCAAGTCTATGTCATTCTGGCGGTCCGCCCGCCTTACGTGAAGGATCCCCAAATATGCCAATCATCGCCGGAATTGCCGGGGCCGTGACGGCCATCTCCGTGCTCGTCACAGCATCCGCGCCCGCGTCCGCGCTCGCTGCGGATTGCGGAATCGATCTGCCCTCGGGTTTTACCGGTGCCGCAGCTTACGGGGCGGGTGATGCTCCGCAGCTGGCAGTGCAGGGCCATGCCGATGAGGCAGGCATCCTGGCGATTGCCGCAACCACGCGGTTCAATCTCGGCTCTGTGAACAAGATGATGACGGCCACCGCGATTGCGCAGCTTGTGGAGCAAGGGCGCATCGCCTTCAACGACCCCATAGGCCGCCATGTCAAAGGGCTCCCGCCAGCGCTCGCGGCACTGCGCATCGATCAGCTCTTGAGCCATACCGGCGGGCTGCCACTTTTCCTGCGGCCCGACATCGTCGCGGCCATCAATGCGGCGCCGAGCGCCACTGCCCTTGTGCCGCTGGTGATCGCCGAGCCACGCGCGGAGCCGGGGGTGTTCCGCTATTCCAACGCCGGCTACGTTCTCCTCGGGGCGGCAATCGAGTCCGCCTCCGGCTTGGCCTATAGGGAGTATATCAGCCGCAATATCCTGTCCGCTGCCGGCATCGCCCCGCAACCGATCCACTGGCAGCCCGGCGACGCGGAAGGCGTGGACCCGACCGAGCAGGATTTCGCGCGCGGCATATCGCGGGTAAAGCCTTGGCCCGCGGGCGGTATTGTCCTGACGGCAGCAGACCTTTGGCGGTTTGGCCGTGCCCTCGCAAGCGGGCGATTGGTCCGCCCCGCCACGCTCGAGGCGATGATGCAGGGCGGAATTGAGCTGCGCCCTGCAACCGCCGAACGGCCTGGTTTACACTATGGCTTTGGCGTCGGCGTCTCGGGCGAAGGTGCGGCGCGGGTCGTCGGGCACACGGGCGGCGCGCCGGGGATCGATGTCTCCATCAGGATTCACCTGGCAAGCGGCCGCGTGGTTGCGGTCATGTCCAACCACTCCGGGACCGATGAGTTGAACGCATCAAGCATTGCCAAGTCCATCCTTGCCAAGATGGATAGCTGCCGCGAACCGAAAGGCTCGATCCAATGACAGTCACTAACCTTACCCTCACCCGTCGCAGCCTCATCGGGTCCGGCCTTGTCCTCGCAGCCCTGCCATTTCCAGTGCTTGGTCAAAATGCGGCTCCTCAGGACCCGCTCATCGCCGATGTGCTTTCGCTGCTGGAGCCCGGAACCGGATCGTCAGGGCGCGCGGCCTTTCATGCCGACACGCTGTCCCCCGCCGGACAGCGGCGCTGGCCGCTCGCGCGGTTCGATAAGGTGTTTGGCGAAATCGCCAGCCTGTCCAACGGCTTCGACTTCGTTGCGGTCGACCGGCGCGGCACAACCTGGTGGCTAACCTTGCGCGCCCGCCGCCAGCAAGTCCAGCGCACGCTCCGCGTCCGTATCGACCGCGAGGATCCGAAGCGCTTGTTCGACATCTCCAGCTTTCCCGATCCGACACCCTATTCCGTGCCGCTGCCGCAAGGCCCGATTGCGCCTGCTGACTTGCCCAAACTGGTCGCGCAGCGGATCGGCTTTGCGGCGATGCGCGACGAGTTCTCCGGCGCCTGCCGGATCGTGTCACCAACGGGTAAGGTGGTCTACGAGGCCGCCGTCGGCATGGTATCACTCTCGCCTAGCGTGCCCAACACCCCCGACACCCGTTTCCATCTCGGCTCAGCTGACAAAAGCTTCACTGCGCTTCTGGTGGCAAGGCTAGTAGCCGAAGGACGGCTGACCTTCGAGACTTCGCTTGCCGAGGTGCTTCCCAATTATCCCAATGTCGATTTCGCTCGCGCCTGTACAATTCGCCATCTGCTCAGCCATTCGGCGGGGCTGGGTACGCTGTTCGACCGGCGCGGTTACAATGGGACCAAGGCCTATTCTCGCATGTCGGACCCCTTTCCCGCCTTTGCCGCGGAGCAGCCCGCCTTTCCCCCCGGCACCGCCTCCGCCTATAGCAATGAAGGGTTTGTCGTCCTCGGCGCTGTGGTCGAGCAAGTGACAGGCGAAAGCTGGTATGATCTTCTCAACCGGCACATTTATCGCCCCGCCGGCATGGCCTCGAGCGGTCATTTCCTCGCGCAAGACCTGCCTGAGCGTGTAGCAACCGGCTATCGCTACCGTGAGGATGATCACCTCGGGCTCGACCCGCGCCAACCCAATGCCGATTTTCTTGGTTATCGCGGCAATTCTTGCGGCGGAGGCTATTCGACGGTGGCCAACATGACTGCCTATCTCACAGCGCTGCGTGCAGGGCGGATCCTGCCGCGCGCCATCGTGGATCAATTGGTAACGCAGCAGAAACCCGGACTCCGCGAATACGGGCTGGGGTTCCAGGTCAAACCGCTCGCCCCCGGACGCACATTGATCGGCCATGGCGGTGGAGGGCCACATAGCGGGATCGACGGCATGAACGGGATCGTCTGGGAAACCGGCTGGGCCTTCTCACTGCTGGGCAATTACGATGCGCCCTTTGCCGGTACGATTGCCGAAGACCTGGCGACGCTGTGCGCGAGGGTGGCATGAGCCAAGCGTACAAAGAAAAGGCGATCAACGAGGGAAAAGTTCGGGCGACTGTCGACAATCACACTGTGGAGTCAGCGCATGCCCGCTTCAATCCATCGACAGAGCACCTACCTCGGTATTACCCTTTTCGAGCTACTGGCAGGGTGCAACGATAAAAGCGCGGGCACGACAACTACGTCAATTGTTTGGGCAGGTGGCCATCGCCATTGCGGCGCTTCCCTGCACCGCGTGCGGCGAGCGCCCCGAAGCCTCGGGCGCAACGGCATCCGCCAAAGGGCTGGCTGCTCTGGCAGAAGCACAACCGCGCGGCGCCACTGCGGTCGGGTGGCGGGTGTTGGACGGGTTGGGTGTTCCGGCTTGGCTTTTTTATCCGGCCGTCCTTACCGAACCAGCGACGTCGCTGCCCGTCATTCAAAAAACCTTGCCGGACGGTTATAGCTTGGCGTTGCGACGGCGCTTCGGTGCAGTTGCAGCAGCGACGCTTGTCGCAGCGCCCGGCCACGCTCTGCCTGATGCGGCGATGGCGGACGGCGTCCATCCATTGCTGGTGTTTGCGCCAGGCGCAGGAATGGGCGGGCGCGACTACCGGCTGTTTGTTGAGGCGCTCGCGGCGCAAGGCTATGCAGTGGCCTTACTGCGGCCAACGGGCAGCCCGGCGGCCTCGGATGTGCGATACTCGGAGTCAGCCGACGAGATCGGCAATGCATTGGAAAATCTGCGCAAGATGGCCGGTCTGCAAGAAGGGAAAGGACGCATAGAAGCCACCACGCCTGTGCTGATCGGTCACTCGCTTGGCGGGACAGCATCTGTACTCGCTGCGACGCGGACGGGGGTGTGTGCTATTAATATCGACGGCGACTTTGGTGGAGCGAGTGTGACATCTCGGCCAAGCGGGCCTGTCCTCTATGTCATTGGAGACCCGAGCCTTGACCGGGCGTCGGATGTCGCGCGCCGGGCAGAAGTATGGCGCACGGTGTCAGGGCGTTCCGGAGGGCGAGCGCTGGCGCTTGGTATAGCCGGCATGCGGCATTTCGACATTGCTGATGCCGCGAATCTGCCGCTCGACCTCATCCCGCCGGATCGCCGAGAGGGCCGCTTCGGCAACATCGGCGGCGCGAACGCCCGGCGGGTCATGGTCGATCTGGTGGTCCAATTCGCCGGTTATTGCCAGAGTAGCGGGGGCTTACCCCTATCAGCGGCGTTGCGCCTGCCGCCGGAGGCAAGGTCAACGTTCGGTCATTAACCCCCGACTACCCACTCAGGATTTTTGACCCGGTGGTCTTCATTCGGCATGGCGTACCGAACTCAGAAGCGAAGGCGGGCTTCGGGAAACTGAAAATCTGTGTTCAATGTCTGCAAGTGGGAAGCTTGCCGACCGGCAGGTTCTCAGCGAGTCGACCGACAGCTTTCCGCGGCTCGCCTCCCAAAAGCAGTTTGACCGGAATGTCCCAGGTGCGGACTTTCGGGGGTGCTGACGGCGATCGTGATCGAACGGCAGGTTTTAGAAACGCCGAGCGCTGCATCGAATGGCGACAATTGAGGCGCATTGCAGACCGGCGGCTCCGTGGTTTCGACCCAGTTTCAGACACTCCAGGCGGCTTAAGCGCTTCCAAATATCCGACATTAGTTCAGGTGGAGCTGGGCGGTTCGAGTTCACGATCAGCGGACTGAACGCCATCTGATTGTCCAGAAAGATGCGAAAGCGACCGAACCATCGCTTGGTTTGTGCTATCCAGCAGCACTGACCTGCTCCCCATTTTCAGG